>Ga0209648_10006075_pt1 | contig 10389 bp, 8 predicted proteins | sample GraSoi2013_115cm_FD_185830 | JGI IMG/M metagenome (GOLD analysis project Ga0209648, IMG submission 185830) | Grasslands soil microbial communities from the Angelo Coastal Reserve, California, USA - Sample 9_17_2013_115cm (SPAdes) (version 2) | ecosystem: Environmental > Terrestrial > Soil >...
CACGTTCTCGGCCGCCACCGTCGTCGCGGCGCTGCTGTCCCTGCTGTTCGCCACCTTCGAGTTCTACTCCAACCTGGGCATCCCGCTGGCGATCGGCATCGGCGTGATCCTGCTGGCCGGGCTCACGCTGCTGCCCGCGCTGCTGGCCATCTTCGGCCGGGCCGTGTTCTGGCCGAGCAAGACCCAGGCGGGCACGGGCAAGGCGGGCGTCTGGGGGCGCGTCGCGGTGCGGATCGTCAGCCGCCCGGCGCCCACCCTCATCGCCGGCCTGGTGGTGTTCGGCGGCCTGGCCGTCGCGGTGAGCGCGAACACGCCGGCCGGGTTCGGCGGGAACACCAACGCACCCGCGGGCTCGGACTCGGCGACCGGGACCGCGCTCCTGTCCGCCCACTTCCCGAACACGTCGGCCAACCCGACGAACATCATCTACCAGCTCAGGCAGCCCGCGTGGAACGACCTGCCCGCCCTGGAGACGGCCCGGAATCAGCTCGCGGCCAGCGGCCTGTTCACCGGGGTGACCGGGCCGCTGAACCCGAACGGCGGCGTGCTCACTCCGGCCCAGCTCACTACGCTGCACGACCGGCTCGGGGCACCCCAGCTGCTGCCGACCACCCCGCCGACGGGGACCGCCACCCCGGCGGGCGTCTACCAGCTGTACCGCGCGACCGGGCTGTACATCAGCCCCGACGGCCGCACGGTGCAGTTCGAGACCGGGCTCAAGGCGGGCGACCCGGCCACCACCTCCGCGATGAACGTCATCCCGGCGGTCCGCACGGAGGCCGCCACCGTGATGCGCGGCCTCGGCGCCTCGGATTACGGTGTCGGCGGCGAGGCCCCGGCCATCTACGACATCAGCAGCATCTCCAACAGCGACCTGGCCACCGTGATCCCGATCGCCATCGTGGTCATCGGGTTCCTGCTCGCCCTGGTGATGCGCAGCCTGGTGGCGCCGCTGTACCTGATCGTCTCGGTCGGCCTGTCCTACCTGGCCGCGCTGGGCCTGTCGGTGCTGGTGTTCATCAAGCTCGCGGGGGACGGCGGGCTCGTCTTCTTCCTGCCCTTCCTGATGTTCGTCTTCCTGCTGGCGCTGGGCGAGGACTACAACATCCTCGTGATGAGCAGGATCCGGGAGGAGGCGCAGCGCCTTCCGCTGCGGGAGGCGGTGAGCAAGGCGCTGGTCGCGACCGGGACCACGGTCACCTCGGCCGGGCTCGTGCTCGGCGGCACGTTCTCCGTGTTCGCCATCGTCGGCGCCCAGCAGGGATCGACCCAGTTCCGTGACGTCGGCGCGGGCCTCGCGCTCGGCGTGCTGATGGACACCTTCCTGGTCCGCACCCTGCTCGTGCCGTCGACGGTGGTGCTGCTCGGCCGGTGGAACTGGTGGCCGTCCCGGATGAGCAGGCCCGGCGGCGTCTCTGGCGCTCCCGGAGTTTCCGGCGACGACGACGCCTCGCTCAGCCGGGCCGGAACGGGGTGACAGCAGGGCTCCCGGGCGTCTCCGCGGAAACGCCCGGGAGCCTGAGCGGCGTCAACCTAGACACCGGACTGGCCGGCCGTCGGCTCTTCCGGTCACTCCGCGGGCCGGCGAGCCTGGTTCGCCTCGCGCATGACCGACCAGGCGTCCGCCACCGGGCCCACGTGCCCGAGCTTGTCGGGGTTTTGCACCGAGCGGATCGCCTGGATCCGCCCGTCGAGTACGTCAAGCGCCATGGTGCTGAGGACCTTGCCGTCCCGGTCGCGGACGATCGCGCCCGGCTGGCCGTTCACCTCGTGCGGCTCCCACGTCACGTCGATCCGGATGAGCCAGGGGAAGTACGAGGCAAGCAGCCGGGCCACGTTGTCGGCGCCGATGACGGCCCGGGCCAGCTGCGGGGCCTTGCCGCCGCCGTCCCCGACCAGCTGGACGTCGGCGGCGAGCAGCTCCCGCAGGCCCTCGACGTCGCCTTCCCTGAGCGCGCCGAAGAACCGCGCCGCCAGCTTCTCCCGCTCCCGGCGATCCGTCTCGAACCGGGGCCGGCCCGCGTCCATGTGGCGCCGCGCCCGCACCGCGAGCTGGCGGCACGCCGCCTCCGACCTCCCCACCGCCGATGCGACCTCACCGAAGCCGAACCCGAACACCTCCCGCAGCACGAAGACCGCCCGCTCGAGCGGGCTGAGCCGCTCCAGCAGCAACAGGGCCGCCATCGACACCGAGTCGGCCAGCTCCGCCGACCGCTCCGGGTCCTCGTAGAGATCGGTCAGCAGCGGCTCGGGAAACCAGTGCCCGACGTACTTCTCTCGCCGGACGCGGGCCGACCGCAGCACGTCGATCGAGATCCGGGTCACCACGGCCGAGAGAAAGGCCTTAGTCGACGTGGGTTGCGTCGGGGAGGCCTCGTAGCGCAGCCAGGTCTCCTGGACCGCGTCCTCAGCCTCGCTTACGCTGCCGAGGATCCGGTAGGCGATCGCGCACAGCAGCGGCCGCAGCTCCTCGAACTCCTCGGCCCTGCTCACGCGAGCTCTTCCTTGAACCCCTGCCGCCACGAGGGGTAGCGCAGCTCCCAGCCGAGCTCCCGCTTGGCCTTGGCGTTGGAGAAGCCACGCCCCTCGGTCATCATGCCCACCACCATTTCCCCAGCCAGCAGCCGGGCCAGCCACGTCGGGATCCGCAGGGGCCGCTTCGCCCCCGCGCACGCGGCCAGATAAGGCAGCCACTCGCTGACCGGGGCCGGTTCGTCGTCGACGACGTTGAACACGCCCTTCGCCTGCTGCTCCACGGCCAGGACGGTAGCGCACGCCGCGTCGTCGAGATGCACCCACGAGAAGTAGCCTGTGCCGCGCCCGACGAGCGGGAACTTCCGCTTGCGCACGAGCTCGACCTGATCATCGGTGGCGCCCGGCCCGTAGAACCCGCCGTAGCGCAGGACCGCGCCACCAGCCCTGACGACCACGGCTTCGAGGTGGTTGATCGCCTTCGTCCCCTCCACCACCTCCAGCGGGTGCTCCTCGGTCTTCACCCATCCACCCTCGCGGATGCCGTTAAAGGCGCCAAAGCTCTGCGCGACGAAGTTGGTCACGCCGGTCGCCTCGGCAGCGGCCAGCAGATGGTCGGTCCCCTCGCTGCGGAGCCGGTTGGTGGCGGCGAAGAAGCGGTCGGCCCTTCTCAGGTTGGGCTGGCCGGCGTGCGCCTTGGAAAGGCCCGTCATCTGATTCACGATCGCTTCCGGCCGGGCCGCGGCCACTGCCTCACCGACCGACAGCGCATCCAGCCCGTCCATCACGACACCTTCCGCACCCAGCCGCTCCAGCAAGCCCAGCTTGGCCGCGCTCGTCGTCGTCGCCCGCACCTGGTGGCCGCGGGCCACCAGCTGCGGGACCAGGCGCCGCCCGATGACCCCCGTACCGCCTGCCACGAACACTCGCACAACCATCACCTTCCCGATTTCCAGAATTGACTCTCAGCCCCGAGACGAGACAGCCCCGGCCGTCTGTGACATGGGACCGGTTGGGCGATGAGCCGTGATCGCCTGTCCCAGGCGCGATGTCGCCGTCCAGCCCGGAGAGCTTCTGGGTGCCGTACATGCCAAGCGAGTTCCTCCGCGCCGTTGCTGTGGGCGCCGCCGGGCGACGGCAAGGACTAGGCGAGCATTCCCTCCAGCATGGCCTCCAGCAGCCGGGCGACGCGCGGTTCGACGTCGACGACCGCGTGGGCGAGCCGAGGGTCGCTCCGGTACAGCGCGGCGACCTGGGGCCCGGGGTCGCCATCTGCCAGAATGCGCCCGACATCGCGGTCGCGGCCGCGATGAGGTCGACGCCGTCGCGCTCGGTCAGCTCGGCTAGCAGGCACCGCACCACCGCCACGATCGCGTCGACCTCGGCCAGGGTGACGAGCTTGAAGGCGCGCACTGCGTCCAGGGAAACGTGGCGCTCCAGGTTGAGCGGCGCCTGCGCCAGCAGGTCGCAGAACAAGCCGCGGGCCGCCAGCGTGCTCGCGAACACTCCGGCCACGGCCGCCGGCGTCGGAGCCGCGAGCTCCTCGAGCCCCGCGCGCAGCGCTGTCGACCACTCGCGCCACCCGTCCGCGGTCAGCCGCAGAAAGATCTCTTCCCGCGTCTCGAAGTAACGCAGCAACGCCGACTTGTGCATGCCGACCGCCTCGCCGATGTCGGCCAGCGTGACCTGCCGGATGCCGCGCTCAGCCCCTAGCGTGCCCGCCGCCTCCAGGATCGCGGACTCGCGCAGCTGCTTGGCTGCGGCACTACGCGCCCGCTGGAAGTCCGGCACCGCCATGAACCCAGCCTAACACAACCAAGTTGCGTTATTAACAAAACCGTGTTGTACTAGCTGGCATGAAACAAGTCTGGTTCGTCACAGGTTCCTCGCGCGGCTTCGGCCGCGCCCTCGTGCGCGCCGCGCTGGAGGCCGGCGACCTTGCCGCCGCGACCGCCCGCCGCCCCGAACAGCTCGCCGACCTCAGCGCCGAGTACGGCGACAGCATCCACCTCATCGCCCTCGACGTCACCGACCCGGCCGCCGCCGCCTCGGCCATCGCCGAGGCCCGCGGCCGCTTCGGCCGCCTCGACGTGATTGTCAACAACGCCGGCTATGCCAACGTGTCGCCCATCGAGACCACCACCGATGCTGACTTCCGCGCCCAGTTCGAGACCAACTTCTGGGGCGTCTACAACGTCTCCAAGGCGGCCATCCCCGTGCTCCGCGAGCAGGGCGGTGGCCTGATCATGCAGTTCTCCTCCGTCGGAGGACGCGTCGGCGGCTCGCCCGGCATCGCCTCCTACCAGGCCGCCAAATTCGCCATCGACGGCTTCAGCCGCGTGCTCCAGGCCGAGACCGCGCCGTTCGGCGTCAAGGTGATCGTCGTCGAGCCGAGTGGCTTCAAGACCGACTGGGCAGGCTCCTCGATGATCATCCGCGACATCCCCGGGGCCTACGCCGAGACCGTCGGCGCGGTCAACACGCGCCTGCGCCAGAACCCCGGCGGTCCCGCGGGCGACCCCGTACGCGCGGCCGAGATCCTCATCCAGGTGGCCAAGCGCCGCGACATCCCCTACCACCTGCCGCTCGGCGTAACCGCGGCCACGTGGTCGATCCGGCTCGACGAGCAGCTCCTGGCCCAGGACCGCAAGTGGCGCGCCGTCAGCCGCTCCGCCGACTTCGCTGAGCCCTACCCGGCCGAGTTCCCGCCCGACACGGCCGACTGAACCAGCGGCGCGGCTGCCGAACTGTGCCCCGCGACACCGGCTCGCGGAACCCGGCCCGGCATCGGTCCGGAAATACAGGGAAGACCAGCAGTCGGCGCCGCGCACTGCGATCGGACCGCGGCTCGTGGAGCTCCTCGAGGCCGAAACGTGGCCCACGAAATCCCAGGTCGACCGGGGGTGAGGGCATGGCGTCTGGGAGTTCGCGTCCGCGCGCTATCTGTTCCGTGAGCTGGTTTCGGCCTGGGCTTGCGAGATGCGGAGGGCATGCCCCGGCACCATTGCCGCCGACCCGCCGCCCCGGCCGCTGCCGCAGGACGCCTAGCGGCGAGGCTGCCAGCCGACGGGGCGTCGTCGTTCCCACCATGGCGCATCCGGGTCGGCTAGCGGATCGGGGGCTTCGCGGGTCGTGATGGCCCGGAAACCGCGACGGCCACCTCGCCGCGGCGACGGCGGACGGTCAGCCGATGCGCTCGAGGATGGTGGCGTTCGCCATGCCGCCGCCCTCGCACATGGTCTGCAGGCCGTAGCGGCTGCCCTGGTCCTTCATGTGGTGGACGAGGGCGGTCATCAGCCGGGCGCCGGAGGCGCCGAGCGGGTGGCCGATGGCGATGGCCCCGCCGCCTGGATTGAGCCGGTCCGGGTCCGCGCCCGTCTCCGCCAGCCAGGCCAGCGGCACCGGGGCGAACGCCTCGTTGACCTCGAAGACGCCAATGTCGTCCACGGACAGGCCGGACTTCTTCAGCGCGCGGTGCGTCGCCGGGATCGCCGCGCTCAGCATGATGACCGGGTCGTCGCCGGCCAGGACCGCGGTGTGCACCCGGGCGATCGGGGTCAGGCCGAGCTCGCGGGCCTTGTCCGAGGTCATCATCAGCAGCGCCGCGGCGCCGTCGCTGATCTGCGAGGAGTTGCCCGCGTGGATGAGGCCGCCCTCCTTGAAGGCGGGCTTGAGGCCGGCCAGCTTCTCCGCGGTGGTGCCGCGGCGCAGGCCCTCGTCGGCGGTCAGCGTCCCGCCGTCCGGCAGGTCCACCGGGGCGATCTGCCCCTCCAGCCTGCCCTCGTCGGCCGCGGCGGCCAGCTTGGCGTGCGACGCGGCGGAGAACTCGTCGAGCTGGTCGCGGGACAGGCCCCACTTCTCCGCCATCATCTCGGCGCCGATGCCCTGGTTGAAGGTGACGCCGTAGCGCTCCCGCACCTTGGGCCCGCCGGGGCGGCCGAGGTCCTTGTCCCGGGACAGCGAGCCGAGGGGTACCGCGCTCATCATCTCCACGCCGCCCGCGATGGCCACGTCGTACTGGCCGGCGATGAGCCCGGCCGCGGCGAAGTGAACCGACTGCTGGGACGAGCCGCACTGCCGGTCGACGGTGGTGCCCGGCACCGACTCGGGCCAGCCCGCGGCCAGCACGGCCATCCGGCCGACGTCTCCGGCCTGCTGGCCGACCTGCTGGACGCATCCCCACACCACGTCGTCCACCACGGCCGGGTCGAGACCGTTCCGCTCGGCCAGCGCGGCCAGGACTTGAGCGGAGAGGTCGGCGGCGTGGATCCCGGCGAGTGAGCCGTTCCGCTTGCCGACCGGCGTGCGTACCGCGTCGACGATGACGGCGTCACGTGCAGACATGCAGACCTCCAGCGATAATCAGTTCACTAATACAAACTAACAACTGGCACGGCGGGCCGCCAGCCCCGGATCACCCGGGCGCCGGGGCGGTCCTTTCCCCGCGCATCATGGCCAGTTTCCCCGCGCATCATGGCCAGCAGCCGCTCGATGTCATCGCGTGCGACCGGACGCTGCCACTCGCCCAGCATGCCCCGCACCACGAAGCCGCCCGGCGCCGGCTCGACCGAGGTCAGCATGACGCCCATGGGCAGCGACGGCACCGGCACGTGGAAGGCCGGGGACCGCAGCGACAGGCGTCGTTCGAGCAGGTGCAGCGCGCGCGGCTGGACGCGGAGGGACTCCCCGCCCCCGCCTGCCTCCACCTCCATGGACACCCACGGCGCGCCGGCCAGGCCGACCTGCGGGACGCCGGCCCGCAGCGTCAGCTCCAGCCGCGGCGACACCGAAGCCAGCCAGCGGGACGCGGCCGGCGCCGCGATGAACGCCTCGACGAGCACAGGGGCCGCCACCAGCACGGGGCGCATGCCGGGCCGCAGGTGGACGTTCCTGGCGCGGACCTCCAGCCGCTCGAGCTGATGGCCGTCCCAGTGGACGTCCCGCGCGGTGACCCGGACCTGGCCGTACTGGCCCACGGCCCGGGCCAGATCCGAACCCTCCACCGAGATGTCCGTCAAGATCATGGTCAGGTCCTGGCCGGACAGCCTGAGCGTCCGCTTCTTCCCGACGAGCCAGGCGCGGGCCGCGTCCACGACCGCGGCGAACGGGTCCCCGGGCAGGAAGCCGGGCTGGGGCAGGCCGAGCGACTGGGCCGCGGCCGAGGACAGGTTCAGCACCTCGGTGAGGTTACGTTTCCACTCATCGGCCCAGGAACGGTCGAACGGCCACCAGTCAGCCATGACCCCATGCTGACACAGCCCCCGCCGGAAGTGGCGCCGCCGTGGCGCTCACCCGGGCTCGCGTTCGTGCCCGGCCTGGATGCGCAGGCCGCGGTACGCCTCGGAGGCGGGGATCTCCCCGGACAGCACCCGGTACACCTCCCGGCAGACGGGCACCTCCACGCCGTGCCGCTCGGCCAGTTCGTGAACGGTGAAGGCGGTACCCACGCCCTCCGCCACAGTCCTGGTCGCGCCGAGGATCTCCGCCAGCGTCTTGCCCGCGCCGAGTTGCTCGCCGAGCGTGCGGTTGCGGCTCAACGGGCTCATGCAGGTGGCGATCAGGTCACCCATGCCGGCCAGGCCGGAGAAGGTCGCCGCCTCGCCGCCCAGGGCGACGCCCAGCCGGGTGACCTCGGCCAGGCCGCGGCAGACCACGGCCGCGCGGGTGTTGTCCCCCACGCCGAGGCCCTGCGCGATGCCGGTCGCGATCGCGACCACGTTCTTGAGCGCCCCGCCGAGCTCGCAGCCGATCACGTCGTGGTTGGTGTAGATCCGGAAAAGGCCGCGCTGCATGACGGACTGCAGCGCCCGGGCCACGGCCAGGTCCTCGGTCGCGATGACGCTGGCCGCCGCCTGCCCGGCCATGATCTCCTTCGCCAGGTTCGGCCCGGTCAGGGCGGCGGGCGGATGGCCGGGCAGTTCGTCCCTGATGAGCTGGGTCATCCGCAGCAGCGAACCGCGCTCGAAGCCCTTGGCCAGGCTGACCACCGGGATCCACGGCCGCAGGTACGGCCGGACGTCGACGAGGATGGCGCGGAATCCGTGCGTCGGCACGCCGATCACGAGCAGGTCGACGTCGTGCACGGCCTTCTCGAGATCCGCCGTGGCCTCCAGGTTGGACGGCAGCGCGAACCCGGGCAGGTAACGCGAGTTGGCGTCGCGCTCGTAGATCTCCCTGGCCAGCTCGGGGTCGCGCGCCCAGACCGTGCAGTCGTTGTGCCCGGCCAGCAGGGACGCCACCGTGGTGCCCCACGACCCGGCGCCCAGTACCGCGATGCGCATGCGTCAAAGAGTAGACTAGTTTAGCTCAATCAGCCATATGACGGTCGGTGCAGGCCTAGCGCGGGAGTCGCAGATGACAGGACGGGATCTGTCCGGCCGCACGATCGTGGTGCTGGGCGGGACGGGCGGCCTCGGGCACGCGGTCACCGGGCGGTTCCGCGACGACGGCGCCTCGGTGCTGGTCGCCGACGCCAGGCCGCCGTCGGACGAGCGCCGGCACGAGGGCGTGCAGTACGTCACCGTCGACGTCCGGGACGAGGCCAGCGTCGCGGCGGTGTTCGCGATGTCCCCGCCGCCGCGGGCCGTCGTCAACCTGATCGGCGGGTACACCCCGCCCCAGGCGCTGTCCGGGCTTGACGTCTCGGTCCTGCGCCAGCAGCTCGAGCTGAACCTGGTGACCGCCACGATCGTCACCAAGCACGCCATGCCGGTGCTGGCCGCACGCGACGGCGGGGCGCTGGTGCACGTGTCCAGCCGGGTCGCCGCCGAGAAGGGCGCGAACGGCTTCGCCTACAGCGTGAGCAAGCTCGGGGTGGTTCGGCTGGTCGAGGCGGCGGCCGCCGAGGGCCGCGAGCAGGGGGTGCGGGTCAACTGCATCATGCCGAGCATCATCGACACCCCGGCCAACCGGGCCGCAATGCCCGACGCCAAGCACCACCGCTGGCCCAAGCCGGCTCAGCTGGCCGCCGTCCTGGCCTTCCTGGTCTCCGACGACGCCACCCTCATCTCCGGCGCGGCCATCCCGGTCTACGGCCTGGCCTAGCGGGCCTGCCCGGATCCCGGCCGAGCGTGTCCCCCGGGGCTGGGGGCGGCATCCTGGGGCGCTCGTTATCGTGGACCGTTACCCCCGTCCGGCGGGGGTAACGGTCCACGATCTTTGTGCGCGGGTCCGCCGCGAGCTCAGTAGCTGGCGGACTGGAGGGCGCTGCGGAGTTCCGCGGCCCGGCGCCGCGCCCGGGCCATCCGGCGCTCGGCCCTGTGCTCGAGCCGCCTGGCCCGGCGGAGCGCCCGCAGCCTGCGTGCGTAACGCAGCCGCTCCGCCTCGCGTAGTTTGCTGCGACTTCGCTCGCTGACGAGCTGTTCCATGGCGTACATGACTGTTCACTCCCGGGTTGGGTGTGTGGGGACAAACAGGGTGGGTCGGTGGGAAAAATGTTGTGTGCATCGTGTGCGTCGGACGGCCGCGCGGCTCTGATTCGCCGCGCGGCCGCATCTGGCGGGCGTGGCCGGAGCTAGGCGGCCACTTCGGTCTTGCGAGGACGCCCGCGAGGGCGCTTCCGCGGCACGATCGTGCCGCGCATCAGCAACTCACCGCCCCAGACACCCCAGGGCTCCCTGCGCTCGAGCGCACCGGTCAGGCAGGCCAGCCTGGCCTTGCAGCTCCGGCACATCGCCTTGGCCGTCTCCACGTCCTCGGGAGACTCGGCGAAGAACAGCTCAGGGTCCTCCGTGCACGGAAGATCCAGGCCCACCGGGAGCGGCGTCGCCGAACCGGCGACCGCCATGATGCCGACCTGATCGAATACCTGCCTGACGTCTGGCTCCTGCCGCGCCGTCACGAGTCCGGGCGCCTCGAACCCCGTTGCGCCCGTCACGCCGACGGTGGCATCGCGCCATTCCATCGGTGCCATCCCCT
>Ga0209648_10006076_pt1 | contig 10389 bp, 7 predicted proteins | sample GraSoi2013_115cm_FD_185830 | JGI IMG/M metagenome (GOLD analysis project Ga0209648, IMG submission 185830) | Grasslands soil microbial communities from the Angelo Coastal Reserve, California, USA - Sample 9_17_2013_115cm (SPAdes) (version 2) | ecosystem: Environmental > Terrestrial > Soil >...
CAAGGATAAAATCCGTTAGGCATCGCCAATACGTCCGCTGATTTTGACGTGTGCAGAAATCGCCAATGACATCATGGTCGCATCATTTGCTATTCGGCAATCAGAACTGATTCTAGCATTGGCGCGTCGCTCCACGGTTTCGATGGCACAAAATCGCGTTGCACAGTGGACGCGATCTAACTAAGTTCTTAACCGGACATCAGGAACGACTCGGAAACGAGTCTGGCAACCTGCCAATGGAGACGTAAGGTGCTTTGGTCGCGAAACAAAATTTTCGCGGTCGATGTGCGGTGAGAAAATCTCGCTGAACAAAATCTCCATCGGCAAATACCGCCGCCCTGATGGGTTGGCGGTTTTTGTTTGTCCGCGAGTTCCTGAGGAAACCGAAAGGAAAATCATGAACTCAAATTTGAACAAATCCCCTGAACCGCGCGACGCCAGCAGATGTGATCTGTGCGGCCAATGCGAGAAAAGCGTGCGTCCGCGCACGCTGGTTACGGTCAGATTGCAGTCGGGCACTGTGCGAACAAAATTTTGTGACCAGTGCGCGTCAGCTGTCGAAAAGCGAAATGACTTAGGTCCGACGATTGAACAGCCGAAGCCTCAACACTCGGCAGGCGCACCGCCGTTCGGAGAGCGGACGCTCATTACCCTTCTGAATAGGCCACTAACTCCGGCTGAGGGCGAGCAGGTGACTCGACATTTGGTCGAGAACGCAGCCGAGCGCGACTTGCCGAGGTTGCTGGAAAAGTATCGGGCGATAGAAAGGCGATCTGGACGGCGCATTCAAGTTTGCATCACCGACTACGACGAAACCACGTATAACTTCTTGCATATAGGGACAGAATGGACGCACGGCTTCTGGCAGATGGTCAACCACGCCATTGCCCAGAGGCTACGCCATGAAGGTTTCTTTGTTCGGTTTGTGACCCTCGACTTGAATGATTATATGGAGTGGCTGGCGCGGGAGAGCCTGCACGACTCCTCAACGGCGCGGGAGCGGTTCGCCGCTTCCGTAGCAGATCGGGAAATGGGGATTGTACCTACTGCGCCAACGTGCGAATACAGCGCGCTGGTGAAACATCTTGCGGAATCTACGCCAAACTGCAATCAGCAGTCGAAAGACCCAAAGAAGCAAGATCAGTTGAAGCGGCTTGCGGAGCTAACGTCGAAAACAGTCGATCAGGCGTTCGCGGGCGAGGTATGGGCGAAAGACTCGAAGCCGCAGCCAAAGAGCGAGTCGAATGATATGAAAACACTTTTCCACAGAATCGTCGAATTGTTGGGGCTTTGGCGACTTGAACTCAGGATGTTTGCGTGGCGCACTATAGCCCGTGCCTGCCGATGGCTGTGGATTCACTTACCGAGCAGTACCGGACTTTCCGTGAAAGAGCGAGAACGCCAGTGGCGATTCCAAAACGGAGACTGGCCATGACTGATGATGACGTTACGCATTGTCCGTTCTATCCGTTGAACTACGGGAAACGCTGAACAAAGGAGAAAGTAGAAAGGCTAAAGTAGAAAATCCAGAAATCAGATCTCGGATTTTAGACTCTGAGCTTTCGGTGCTCATAGAGCGCCGCTACAACGAAAATCACAAGAATCTTGTTAATCCTGCCGTCCTCCTGTTTTGCTGGGTTCCTGATTCAATTCGATCTGTCCAATTCGCGCCCGAAGCGGTTAACTTTCGTGGCATGGCAGAGAATCAAATCGAACCTGCCGCAACGACCCGCAGCCCGCGTCGCGTTCGATATTTGATCGACATTGTCGTTCTGATTGCACTCGTCTTTGGATTGGAAGCAGCCGCCGAGGCGGCTTACACGCCGAAATCGATGCAGGCGAGTTTTGTATATGGAGGAGCGGTCCAAATGTTGGAGTTGGTGGTGGCATGGGTGCTCATTCGGCTGCGCGGAGAAACCCTCGCTGATATCGGACTGAGGCGACCGGGAAGCTGGTCGCGCACATTCATCGTCAGCATTTTGCTCACGGCGCTCATTTTCGCAGGAATCTATTTTTCGGAGAAGGCCGGCTTCCACCGCGATCTCACCCGGTTCGCCGCGTTGCAAGGAAATCTCGGTCTTACTGTTTACACTGTGTTTTATGTCGTGATCGGGGCCGGCTTTTATGAGGAATTCATGTTTCGCGGATTTATCATGCAAGGTTTGGCGATGTTCTTTGGTGCGAACCGTGGCGCGTGGGGGGCGGCTTTAATCATTCAAGGCGTTCTCTTCGGCGCCTCACACGCTTATCAAAATCCGCTCGGCATGTTGATCACCGGCACGCTGGGCGTCTTACTCGGCATTCTCGTCATCGTGTCAGGAGGCAATCTTTGGACGGCAATCATCACCCATGCCTTGTTCGATGCGAGTCGCTCGGTTCTATTTTATTTCCAAGGTCCGCCGACCGGCTGAGCGATTGTCGATCTAACAACGCGGCACAAAAATAAAAAATAAATATTGATTTTGTTACAGAGAAGCTGTTTACGTGTTGGAGGGCTTATGAAAAAGCATCTGCTCGTCGCGCTGGTTGGTATCGCTTTTGCGGCAAGCGCGATTGCCGACATTCAGGATCCGCCGGGGAATGATTACGGTCCCACACGGAAACTCGGTCGCGGAATCGGCAATTTTCTTTTCGCTTCCTGTGAACTTCCGGTGACTGTTTGCAAAATAAATAAAGAGGAAGGCAACGCCGCAGCCGCCAGTTACGGCGTTGTGCGCGGTCTTGGCCGTTCCACCGCGCGACACTTCACCGGTCTCCTCGAAATTCTCACCTTCCCGATTCCGATGTGGCACGGCAGTTACCGGCCAGTATTGCCGAGCGATATTCCGTGGATTCACGCCGGTTACTCTGAATTTCCGCCCGAGCTCGGGAACGAATCGAAATATCCCTACTGCCGCGATTATTAATCGTCGGACGCAACTGTAGGGTAGGCGGGCGCCGCGGCGACCCTGCCATTTTGAAATTCGGCAACCGAAGCGGTGGCCCTACAAAATTTAGGAGTCGTAGTATGCGACGGCTACCGCCGACGATTGTCGATCTTGCGGCGCCGCCAGAAGTTATTCCCATCTATTCACAAATCGGTTGACCGAACTGGCGAGCGGCGTAACAGGTAGAGCGATTGGCACAGGCGGTCGGGTAATGAATCCCAGGAAAATTCCCACGCTGCCGGCGATCGGCGCCTTGGCGCTGATCTACTTCATTGCCGGCAAACTCGCATTGCGTCTGGCGTTTCTTCACGCGAGCGCGTCACCGGTGTGGCCGCCGGCCGGGATCGCACTGGCAGCACTGCTTGTTCTGGGATTCCGCGTATGGCCCGCAATTTTTGTCGGGGCGTTTTTGGTAAACCTGACAACGCTAGGAAACATTTTGACGTCGCTCGGCATCGCCAGCGGGAACACGTTGGAAGCGCTTTGTGGCGCCTGGCTCGTAAACAGATTTGCTGGAGGCGCTCGAGTTTTCGGTCGTCCGCAGGACGTTTTCAAATTCGCGCTGGCGGCGCTTGTTAGCACGACAGTAAGTCCTACGTTTGGCGTTAGCAGTCTGGCCGTTGGCGGCTTCGCACAATGGTCGAGCTACTGGCCAATCTGGCTGACTTGGTGGCTCGGTGATGCTTCCGGAGTTTTGGTTATAGCCCCTTTGCTTTTGCTTTGGAGCGTGCCCGCGACGCAACGCACGTGGAACCAGAAGCAAGTGTTAGAAGTTTCCGTCCTCTTGCTGTTGCTTGTGGTGCTGGCGGAAACCGTGTTCGGTGGATGGCTTCCGATTTCGGCGCGGAATTATCCGATCTCGTTCATTTGCGGACCGATCGTCATCTGGACCGCGTTTCGTTTCACGCCGCGCGAAACAGCCACTGGCATCTTTATTCTTTCGGCCATCGCAATTTGGGGAACGCTCCATGGATTCGGACCGTTCATTTTGCAATCGGAAAACCAATCGCTCTTGATGCTGCAGTCATGGACGGCCGCGTTGACGATCACAGCAATGGCAATCGCAGCCGCAATTACGGAACGCAACCGCACCCAGGTTGCGCTCGAGCAGCAAAAGGATGCGGTTGAAGCCGCGAACCGAACCAAAGACAATTTTCTGGCGATGCTGTCGCACGAGCTGCGCACGCCGCTGACGCCTGTGATGGCAGCGCTCGATACTCTTGAGGCGGATGGTTCGCGCTCGAGTGGAGCAAAAAACTCACTGGCAATGATTCGGCGCAATGTCGAACTCGAGAGCCAATTGATAGACGATCTCCTCGACCTCACCCGCATCGCCAAAGACAAATTGCAATTACGATTCGGGCCGCTCGATTCTCACGAAGTGATTAACAATGTGGTGGAAATTTGCCGCCCGCAAGCGCAGGCGCGAAATTTAACGCTGCAGCTCAACCTGCGCGCTGGTACGCACCATGTCTTGGGCGACGCAGCCAAGTACCAACAAATTGTTTGGAACCTGCTCAAGAACGCGGTCAAGTTCACGGCTGAGAACGGCGAAATCACAATTTCATCGTCTAACCCGGAACCGCAGCTCCTCGCCATCGCCGTGCACGACACCGGAATCGGAATCGAACCGGAAGTCATGAATCGCATTTTCGATCCATTCGAGCAGGGCGAGCGCGCATTTCAGCGGCGCTATGGTGGACTCGGCCTCGGTTTGGCGATTTCCAAATCACTCGCCCAAGCGCACGGCGGCACACTGATCGCGCGCAGCGAAGGACATGACCGCGGTTCCACTTTCATTTTAACGATGAAAACCGTTCCGGCACCGCCGCGCATCGTGAAGCTTACATCGCCGGTGCCGGAGAGCCGGCCGTTGCGGATCTTGCTGGTCGACGATCATCAGGACACTTGCGTTGCGCTCGAGCGACTGCTCGTTCGGCGCGGCCATTTGGTCGCAGCTGCGCACAATGTCCGCTCGGCGATGGAAACTGCGGCGCGTAATTCGTTCGACTTGCTCATCAGCGACATCGCCTTGCCCGATGGGACCGGCACCGAGTTGATGACTTATCTGCACGCGATTTCGCGAATCCCGGGAATCGCCATCAGCGGATTTGGAATGAATGGCGACATCGAGAAGAGCATCGACGCCGGGTTTGCCGAGCACCTGATCAAACCGGTAAAAATGGAAAATCTCGAAGCTGCGATTGACCGCGTCATGGCGACGGCGACTCTGTAGCCGCTACTCCCACTTCCGAAAATAAATGCGGCACTCATAGAGCGCCGCTACAGTTCAGCGTTGCGCACGGTCGATCTAAAAATCGAGGACGTCGCCTTCGGCGGAAAAGGTGTGGCGCGAGAAAACGGCAAAGCCGTTTTCATTCCGTTTACGATCGACGGAGAATTGGCCTCGGCAAAGATCACGCGCGAGAAAAAGCAATTTGCCGAAGCGGACCTTGTCGATCTTCGTGAAACATCGCGGCATCGAGTCGAACCGCTTTGTCCATATTTCGGGCAATGCGGCGGTTGCACCTACCAACACATCGAATACGCGCACCAGCTCGCGATCAAATCACGCCAGGTCCACGACGTTCTTAAACGAATCGGAAAACTCAAAAACGTTCCGATGCGTTCAATCATCCCCTCGCCTCTTCAATATGCTTATCGCAATCGCATCACCGTTCACGCCGAGAATGGCGTGGTCGGATATTTTCGACGCGATTCGCATCGTTTGATCGACGTCGAGCGATGTCCGATCGCGATGGACGAAGTGAATCGCGAACTCACTGATTTGCGGTCGCGCGACCTTGGCGATGGTCATTACACTCTGCGCGCGCGATCTGGCCCGCGCGTTTTTTCGCAAACGAATGCTGGCGTGGCGAACGCACTGCGCGACTTGATTGTTCAATTGATGCCACCCCATCATGAGTTGCTCATCGACGCATTCTGTGGTGCCGGCTTTTTTGCCAAGGCGCTCGTCGGCAAATTTAATCGTGTAGTCGGAATTGACTGGGACCGGTTCGCAATCGCCGCTGCTTTGGAGACGGCGGGCGCGAAAGAAACGTACATTGCGGGCGACGTTGATGCTAACCTCAAATCAATCCTGGGAGAATGCGACGCCGACAAGACCCAGGTGATCGTCGATCCACCGGCGGTCGGTCTGAGCGCGAAGCTCCAGAAAACGATTGTCGATCTTGCGCCGGCGACGCTGATTTATGTTTCGTGTAATCCAGCCACTCTTGCGCGCGATCTCGCCGAGTTGCAGTCGCGATTCAAAATCGAATCCGTCACGCCGCTCGACATGTTTCCGCAGACGGCGGAAATCGAAGTGGTCGTGCAGTTGCAACGCTCTGATGCTTCGACGATTTAACGATTTAGCCATTCGTTTATGACTTCGCCAAAAGTCTTGATTGCCGATTCCATTTCGCAGCGCGGAGTCGATGAGCTTGCCCGCGACGGCGTGCTTGATGTTTCGGTTCAAACAAAGCTTAGCCCGGTGAAGTTGATCGAAATTATCCCTGAATTCGCAGCGTTGATCGTTCGCAGCGAAACGAAAGTGACCGGAGAAGTACTGAATGCGGCAAAAAAAATGCGCGTCGTCGGCCGCGCTGGCGTCGGCGTCGATAATGTCGATGTTGAAACGGCAACGCGGCGCGGCGTGCTCGTGCTCAACGCCCCCGGCGGCAACACCGTTTCAACAGCCGAACACGCATTTTCGCTTTTGCTTTGCGTGGCGCGAAAAATCCCGCAAGCGGACGCGAGTCTGCGTGGCAAAAAGTGGAGCAGAAAAGATTTCGAAGGTGTCGAGCTCTACAACAAAACGCTCGGCGTCATCGGCATGGGGCGGATTGGAAGCGAGGTGAGCCGGCGCGCGATTGCCTTTGGGGTGCGCGTGATCGCATACGATCCGTATCTCTCCGCTGCGCGAGCGCGCAGTTTGCAAGTGGAGCTGGTGGAGGAACTGGATGACCTGCTCGTAAACGCGGATTTCATTTCGTTGCACACGCCGCTCACGAACGAAACGCGTCACCTTCTTGACGCCGCCCGCATTTCAAGAACGAAACGCGGCGTCCGCATCATCAATTGCGCGCGCGGCGGTTTGATCGACGAGACGGCGCTGGCGAATGCGCTGCAAGATCGATATGTTGCCGCCGCCGCGCTCGACGTCTTCGAAATCGAACCGTTGCCGGATGATTCGCCGCTGCGCGTCGCACCGAATTTAATTCTGACGCCGCATCTTGGCGCTTCGACCGCCGAGGCGCAGGAAAGCGTCGGAATTGAAATTGCGCAATCGATCCGGGCCGCGCTCCTCGAAGGAACAATTCGCAACGCGGTCAACATGCCGAACCTCGACGCGAAAACATTGTCGATCATCGGTCCGCATCTGCGATTCGGCGAGAAGCTCGGCCGCTTTCTCTCGCAAGTTGCGCCGCGACGCGTGGACGAGTTGAGAATTAATTACAGCGGCAAAGTGAACGAGCTCGATACCGGACCGATCACGCGCGCGGTCCTGAAAGGTTTTCTGGAAAGCGCTGGCGGCGCTGACATCAACGAAGTGAACGCGCCGGCGTTCGCTGAAAGTCTCGGATTAAAAGTGACGGAGACGCGGTTGAGCGCGGCCGGCGATTACACCGATCTGGTTGAGTTGTCCGCCGATGCGGAAGGAAAAACCGTTTCGGTTGGTGGCGCATTTTTCGGCGCGACGCCGCGTATCGTCAGCGTCAACAGCCGCCCGGTGGAAGCGCGACCGCACGGCGTTATTCTCGTTCTCGAAAATACGGATCGGCCGGGAATCGTCGGCCGCATCGGAACACTACTGGGCGAGCATGATGTAAACATCGCCACCATGTCGTTGAGCCGAAATCAGGCGGGCGGCACCGCGCTCACGATTTTGAATTTGGACAACGCGCCCAGCGAGCAATTGCTGCGAGAAATCCGGGCCAGCGGCGACATTCATTCCGCTCAAGTCATTCAGCTGTGAGCATCGACATGGCTCTATGTCGATCCTAGCAGGTAGTAATTCCAAGACCTGGGCCGGCGCGATCTTTGTTGTTAGTGTGGCCGCAGTTTTATATTTCCTCACTGCCGCCCGCGACATTGTTGTCGGCGATTCACCCGAATTAATTACCGCAGCCGCGACGCTCGGCGTGGCGCACGAGCCCGGTTATCCGCTGTTCACGATGCTCGGCCATTTGTTCAGCTGCCTTTCGGTCGGATCGATTCCATTTCGGGTGAATTTATTGTCAGTGATCTGCCACGGCGCGACGGTCGGCGTTATCTACCTCACAGCGAATCGACTGACCCGATCGCATTTGGCTGCGCTGATTGCGGCGCTGTTGCTCGCCGTCAATCCGACATTCTGGTCGTGGTCGCTCGTCGCAGAAGTTTTTCCTTTGAATGACCTCATCGCCGCGACGCTGATCTTGTTTTTGCTCGCTTGGAATGAACAGCCCCAACAACACGCGCTGTTGTTCATGTCCGCCTTTCTCGCCGGTCTCGGCCTAACCAATCATCAAACGATCGTGCTTCTCGGGCCGGCATCTTGTTTCATCCTTTGGCAGCAACGCTCGATATTGCGCGAGCAGCCAACGCTTCTGTTGGTCGCGGCTGTCTCATTTTTTGCAGGACTGCTTCCGTATGCTTATATCCCGTGGGCTTCTGCTCATCATCCCACTTATAATTGGGGTAACGTCTCGTCGATCTCGGATCTAATCGATGTGATCAGACGCAGAACTTACGGCAGTAGCCACCTGGTCAGCGTGCCCGGCTACACCGGCGGATCAGTAATCGCTCGGATAATGGCACTGCTCGCTTCATTTGGCCTAACGACTTTGTTGTTCATCGTCGTCGGTCTGATCGCGGCGTATCGGCAGGCACGCTCCTATTTTTGGTTTGGCCTGGTCGGGTTTCTGCTTGCCGGTCCATTCTTTGTCTGGATCACAAATCTGAACCTGGCCACCGCGCCGTCCGCGTTGTTTGTGTTGCAACGATTTTTTCTGCTGCCACAGGTGATCCTCGCGCCGTTCGTTGCTTTCGGGTTCTTGTGGATAGCAAATCTGATCGGCCGCTACTGGCGGCGAACCGTTGTCAACGCATCCTTAATCGTGACCGCAATGACCGCAGTCTCGATCACGTTGCGGGTAGCAATGGATTATGGCCGCATCGATCAAAGCAGGAATTTTATCGAGCGAAGATTCACGGAGGACGTTTGGCGCACGGTCGAGTCGGGTTCAATTTTGATCGCCCGCGGCGACATCGCATTTGCGTTGATGTATTTCCAAAAAGTCGAGCACATCGGCGCCGATACTGAACTCGTCCTGCTGCCTCTTTTGTCGACCAGGTGGTACGTTCAACAGCTGCGAGATCAACATCGCAACATAACTATTCCGTTCGATCGCTACGATGGTATCAGCAACAATCTGAAGAAAGTCATCGAGGCCAATAGCAATCGTCCCTTTTGCATCGTCGGCACAATCGGCAGCGACGATCACAGCCTTGATGAAAACTATTGGCCCTATCAGCGCGGTCTTCTGCTGGTTGTGGAACCGAGATCAAAGAACATCCCGCTGGAACAGATGATTCAGGAGAACGAGCGCTTCTTCGACAGTTATCATCTCCCCTCGCCGGCCGCCATCCGCACCGATACTTTCGAAGCCGATATCATGACGATGTACGCGTGGCCCGCATTCCGGATCGCGAACGATTGCGCGACGGTCGGTTTAAGAGATCATGCTCGAAAGTGGTACCAGCGCGCGCTTGCGATCAATCCGCAGTTTCCGAAAGCGCGCGAAGCGCTGGCCCGACTGGAACATTGATTCGCATCGAGTAACTGTCATCTGTCATGGCAGTGCCGCGAAAAATCCAGATTGTTAGCGCTTTTGCGGCTCTCTATTTGATTTGGGGCTCGACCTATCTCGGAATTCTCTTCGCCATTCAATCGATCCCGCCCTTCCTGATGGCGGGAGCGCGTTTTCTTCTCGCCGGCCTCGTCATGTTCGCGATCGCGCGGACGCAAGGCCCACTAAGATCGACATGGGCCGAATGGCGAACATCGCTCATCGTCGGCGCGTGTTTGTTGTTAGGCGGAAACGGCGGAGTGACGCTCTCGGAAAAATTTATCGAATCGGGGCTCGCCAGTCTGATTGTCGCGACTGTCCCGATTTATATCACTTTGCTCGGTTGGTTGTCCGGCATGACTCCACGGCCGGCACCAATTGTTTGGGTGGGACTGGCCGGCGGATTTTTGGGCGTCGCGATTCTGCTGGGTCCTGCGTTACGATTTTCCGGCAGTGGTCGTCCCGCGATTGGGATGTCGATCTTGCTCTTGTCGTCGTTCATCTGGTCGGCGGGTTCGCTTTATTCGCGCACCGTAAAGCATGCCGCGTCGCCATTTCTGGGCGCTGCCCAACAAATGTTCTGCGGTGGCCTCCTTTTGATGCTCGTCGGATTGTTTGCCGGTGAATCA
>Ga0209648_10006079_pt1 | contig 10385 bp, 9 predicted proteins | sample GraSoi2013_115cm_FD_185830 | JGI IMG/M metagenome (GOLD analysis project Ga0209648, IMG submission 185830) | Grasslands soil microbial communities from the Angelo Coastal Reserve, California, USA - Sample 9_17_2013_115cm (SPAdes) (version 2) | ecosystem: Environmental > Terrestrial > Soil >...
ATAAGGTGGCGTGTTCGTCTCATAATCGCCGGACAGCGCGATCCCAACACTGCTAGTGTTCACCGCCCAGTTTCCTGCATGCCAGCCTATTGCCGCGTCTTCCAGCAAGCGCTCCGCTGTTCCATCCGGCCGGATCAACCAGTGATAGGCGAAAAAGACCATCTCGCCTTGCCGGAAATGGCCGGACCAGACCGGTTCCCCTCTGACATGCCTCCCCAACACGTCATCCGCCAGGTACTGAAAAGCGTACTGCCGCACCAGGCCAATGGCTGACAGCTTACTGAGCCGTATCCCTGGCTCTTCTTCCGTGTGATGAATGACAATGGTATCAACAGGCCGCCGTTCCTGGTCAAGGTCCGGACCCCGTTCCGCTAAGGGCAATCGCTTGCTTTCCAGCAGTTCCGCCACCAGTTCGTACACCTTGTGCCTGAAGGCCTTTAGTTGAGCATCATTATGCACCACGGGGAAAAATAGGCGGCGTAGCTCATCCTCTACGCGGATATACCAGTCAGGAGAGGTAAGCCTGCTTTCCCAGTCTGCTCGCCGGAAGTCCAGGTCCATCTCTTTAATGCTCCTCACTCATCGTATCATTAAGAGGTGTTACACCTTCATTGTGAATCACTTTCGCCGCTATGAAAAGGTCCACTGGAGACAACCAGGAAAAGTTGAGGCATACCCCTCCCCTTATGGTATGATTACAGCAGAGGACATGCGAGACTTGTGGACTGTTACCCTTGATTTGAAGGGCAGAAATGTAGGGGCGACCCTTGCGGTCGCCCTGGAAGGCCTATGACCGAAATTTGTGCTGTACTTGAGCATACTAATGCTACTCTTGCTACTCTTACTACTCTTCACGAACACAGTGGCGAGTTGCTGAGCGAACTGGTAGACATTTCCCGGCGCCAGTCAAAACCTGCAGCAGTATGTGCCGTCCTCCTCGTATCTCAACAGCAAAAACCACTTGATAGCGAAGCGTCCAGTCTACTCCCGAAATTGGGGGTAGACCACCTCTATATCCTGGAACATCAAGATCTGGTTCACTACTCGACAGAAAGTTATGTCGACGCGCTGGCATGGTTTATCCAGCAGCGTGCTCCTATGCTGCTGGTGACGAGCGCAACACCAAACGGGCGTGACTGGATGCCGCGACTGGCGGCGCAGCTTCGTCTCCCATTCGTTCCGAACTGTCTTAGCCTCGATATACATAATGATGGTCTCTTTGCATTGCGCTCAATCTATGAAGGGCGAGCGTACGTACAAACCCGCACCGCTTTACACGGGCATTCAGCGCTGGCAACCCTTGTCCCCGGTGTGCGTGGTGTGCCTGCGAAGATACAGCAGGACTCCGCTTCAATGTCAGCCCTGGAAATCACAAGCTTCGTGCCTGAGCTTCAACAGCGTAACGGCCATGAGCGTATACGCCGTATCGCGCTGCAGGCTCCATCACCTGAAGAAGTCGAACTGGATGCTGCTGAGCGCATCATCGCGGGGGGACGTGGCGTTGGGCAGGAAGGGTTTACCACCATCGCCTCCTTTGCTCGCCTCCTCGATGCTGCCGTAGGAGCAACGCGTGTGGCAACCGATCTTGGCTGGATTGAACACACCAGGCAAATCGGCGCCACGGGCAAAATTGTCCATCCGAAGCTCTACATCGCCTGCGGCATCTCCGGCGCTGCACAGCACACCAGCGGCATGAGCGAGGCACAAACGGTGATCGCCATCAATCCCGACCGCAGCGCGCCCATCTTCGCGTTAGCCGACCTTGGTTTGCTAGGCGATGCCAACCAGGTACTTCCACTCGCATCAAAGATGCTCGAGCAATCTTGATCGCTAGATATGTGATACACTCACATTACCGAAGCAAATGGGTCTCCATCCATCCGGGGGAAACGTAGGGCCAGATTATGCGAATTAGGCAAGGTTCAATGATGAAGAAAAGTCCTTGACAGGTTGAACAGTCGCACAGTGTCATCCTGAGCGCAGCGAAGGATCTGTCTGGCTGGGCACAGAGATGCTGAGCGTAGCGAAGCATGACAGGGCGGACCTTTCTGGTGATGAGGAGCTATCAAGTTCATTTGAAACTTGCCTTAACAACATAATCCGGCATACGGATGGGCGTAGCCGCGACATTTATGGCGCTTGGGGGTGGGGCAAAACCCACATGAATTTCTTAATCTCCATTATCGCGGCCACCGCCGTTTATGAACTTTAAAGAAATAATCCGGCAACAGACCGTAGGGCGCGATTTATCGCCGCCAGCGCCGATGTATCGGCCCTCGGTGGCTGTTCCGATACCTGGATGAATTTCTTAAAATTCATTATCGGCCCGCTCTCGTAAATCACCCCAAAGATGGAGAGCCAAGCGAATATGACAGCCAGCAAAGGAAAAATCCGGGATAATGCAAGAATTTGACGCTATCGTTGTCGGCGCGGGACCCGCGGGAAGCAGTGCTGCCCTGGCAATGGCGCGCGCGGGGCTACAGGTGGCATTGATCGAGCGTGGCGAGTATCCAGGAGCTAAGAACGTCTCTGGGGCCGCTCTCTACGCACCCGGTCTTCTTGCTGCCCTGCTGCCCAACTACTGGGAAGATGCCCCGCTAGAGCGCTATTTGACGCGCCGCGTCATCACTTTCCTCGGCAAGGAAGCCGCCGTCGCCCTCGATTTTCGCACACAGCACTTCAGCCGACCACCTTACAACGGTTTCACTCTCTTGCGTCCTAAGTTTGATCGCTGGCTGGCGAGTAAAGCGGAAGAAGCAGGAGCACTCCTCATTACCTCTACCGTGGTCGATGATCTGCTTTACAAAGATGAACAGGTCGTTGGCGTGCGCTGCCGCCGCGAAGATGGAGACCTCTGTGCTCCCATCGTGATTGCCGCCGATGGTGCCAATTCATTCCTTGCTAAGAAAGCGGGCCTGCAGCACGAGTTTCGCGCTGACGAAATGACACTTGGCGTCAAAGAGGTGTTGCGTCTCGACGCGCACACCATTGAGGAACGCTTCAACCTCAACGGTGATGAAGGCATGAGCAATGAATACGTAGGTTATGCCTCAGGTGAGGTCAAGGGCGGCGGATTCCTCTATACCAATCGCGATACGCTTTCAATTGGCGTCGTGGTGCAGATCGCGTCGCTCGCCCAGAACAAAGTGCGCGCCTACGACCTGCTCGACCAGTTCAAACAGCATCCCGCCGTTGCCCCACTCGTGCGCGATAGCACGACGCTGGAATACTCGGCACATATGATCTCCGAGGGTGGCTGGGCTATGTTACCCACTCTCTCCCGCGCAGGTTTAATGGTTGTAGGAGACGCGGCAGGCTTCGTCTTTGCCGCTGGCCTCTTCCTGGAAGGTATGAACTTTGCCATTGCATCGGGACTGGCCGCCGCTGCTGCCGCGCAGCAGGCCCACGCCGATCATGATTTTTCAGCGCGGAGCATGGTGCGCTACCGCAAGCTACTCGAGTCGAGCTTCGTGCTGAAAGACTTGAAGAATTTCAGGCATACACCGTCCTTTGTAAACAATGAAAGATTGCAGAACGTGTATCCCGACCTGCTCTGTGACACGCTGGAAAATATTTACTGTTCAAACGGCAAGCCACGCCGCAAAATTGGTCGCGTCGCCATCGATACCCTGCGCGGCAAGGTACCGTTACTGACCCTGCTGCGCGACGGCTGGCAGGCCGGGCGAGCGCTCTTGTTCTAACCACACGAGGAGCCAGATTTGCAACCAATCGAAGAGCGCCTGGAGCTAGTGCGCTTTAAAGTCGATAAAACGCCGCATATTCGCCTCAATCGCGATAAGTGTATAGGCTGCGATACAACTGCCTGCGTCTACGTGTGCCCCGCGGGTCTGTTTGAACTGCTCGGAGGAGAAATGCACTTCTCGTATGAGCATTGCCTCGAGTGCGGAACTTGCTACGTCGCCTGTGATCGCAAGGCCATTGAATGGGAATATCCACGCGGCGGCTGGGGCGTAAGCTTCCGCGCATCCTGAATAAATGTAGGGGCGGGGCTTGCCCCCGCCCTGAGGACATCATGCTGCATATTTGTGTCTGTGTCAAACAAACCCCCGATAGCGCCTCTGTCTATGTCGATCCTGTTACAGGCGAGGTTGATAGTGAGCGCTTCGTGCTGGTACTCAACCCCGCGGACGCGTGCGCTGTCGAGGCAGCAGTACGACTCAAAGAGCAAACAGGTGGTACTGTCAAAGTGCTCACCCTTGGTCCCAAGGATGCAGAAGGCGCGTTGAGGGCCGCCCTCGCGATTGGCACCGGTAGCGCTCTGCGTCTCTGGAACCCTCAAGCCACCGAGTGGGGCCCTTTTACCGTGGCAGCAGCATTAGCATCCTACCTCCAGCACGAAGCATCCGTACCTGATCTGATCCTGTGCGGCGGCAGCACCAGTGATTGGTCGTCGGGTATTGTCGGACCAGCCCTCGCCCAGCAGCTCGACCTGCCCCAGGTAACAGGCGTCGCCCAGCTCAATTTGCTCCAAAAAAAGGAGCCTATAACGCTGCGGCTGATGCGCAAACTTGAACGAGGCTATCGTGAGCTATTAGAGGTGGAGCTTCCACTGCTTATTACCGTCACCGGCGATCTGAACGAGCCGCGCTATCCTTCATTGCCGGCGCACCTCGTCGCCTTGCAAGCGCATATTCCGGTCCTCGATCCACTCCCGCTCATGAGCGACGAGTGGTTGGATAGCTCAGACGAGATGACATTGCTAGAGATACACGCTCCCCGCCCTCGTCCACATCGCATCCCTGCGCCGGATAGTCGGCATAGCGCTTATCAGCGTATTGGTGAGATTGTAGCAGGTGGGGCTACTGGCCGGCAGACGCGCCTGTTGGAAGGATCTCCCGAGGAACTGGCCAGGGCGTTGGTCGAGTTCTTAAAGGCAAGAGGTTTTGTACAGCCGCCCGGAGACCGAGATCATGTATAGCAGGCTCTTCCAATCCCTTAAAATAGGCCCGCGTGAGACACGCAGCCGCATTCTATTCGGCAGCCATACCACCAACCTCGCGCATCACAACCTCCTCAGCCAGCAGCATGCGGACTATTACGCCGCCCGTGCAGAGGGGGGAGTGGGTATCGTCGTGCTGGAAGAGCATATCGTCCATTCCTCCGACATGCCCTACGAAAGCGCCGTGCTGGGCTATTTTCCCGGTACAGCACAGGCCGTTACAAACGTAGCTGAGCGCGTGCATGCCCATGGCGCTTTGGCGTTAGTCCAGCTTAACCACAACGGGCAACAATCCACGAGCTACCATCACCAGCGTGAAATGTGGGCGCCATCCCCCGTCCCCGATGTCGCCTCGCGCGAGGTGCCGAAAGAGATGGAGCAGGCCGATATCCGCGCCGTCATCGATGGTTTCGCGCAGGTCGCACGCACTGTTACACAAGCCGGTGCAGATGGGGTTGAACTCCAGGTTGCTGACCGCTCGCTCCTGCGCCAATTTCTTTCGCCGCTGACCAACCAGCGCGGCGATACCTATGGCGGCGCGCTCGAGAATCGCTTACGCTTCGTGCAGGAGACACTGGAAGCGGTACATACTGCTATCGGAACCAGCAGTGTTCTGGGTATGCGTTTCTGCGCAGATGAACTTGCTCCCTGGGCAGGTTTGACGCCTGAGCAGGGCCTGGAAATAGCCCGCCTGCTCGCGACCACGGGACGCGTCGACTTTTTAACGGTAACAATGGGCAGTATTTTCAGTACCCACATGTTCCCTTTCCAGGCCTCGATGCATGTCCCTCTTGGCTATGCAGCCCACCTGGCGGGCGCCATCAAAGCCGCCGTCGACGTTCCTGTTTTCGCTGCTGGGCGCATCATGACTGCGGCCCAGGCTGAACGCCTTCTGGCAGAAGGCCAGGCTGACGGCGTAGAGATGATCCGCGCCTTGATTGCAGACCCCAATCTACCCCGGCTCTCGCAAGCAGAACATGCCGGGAGGGTACGCCCCTGCATTGCCTGTAATCAGGGCTGCCAGGTACGCGGCGAAATGAACGCCACCATCAGTTGCAATGTAAACCCTGACGTCATCCATGCCCTGCCTCTCCATCCCTCCGGGGGAAATTCGCTTCCCGTAGGGGCTGGGTTCCCACTCGTCCCCCCCGCTTCCCGTAGGGGCGAGGGTGGTGAGGAGTGGCGGGGTGGGCCTTTATGGTCGCCCGCTCTTCCGGGGGATGGTGTGCAGGCCCTTTATGGTCCCCCGCTCGTTCTCATCATTGGTGGTGGTCCGGCAGGATTAGAGGCAGCGCGGACAGCCGCGCAGCGCGGTCGGCAGGTGATACTCTACGAACGAGCGGCCGCGCCTGGCGGGACGGTGGCTCTTGCCGCCAGGGGACCAGGACGCAGCGAACTGCAGCTTATCACCGACTACCTGCAATCCGAAGTGGAGCGACTCGGCGTTGAGCTACACACAGGCGTTGAAGTCACAGCAGCAATGATCCTGGCACAGCAGCCGCATACAGTAATTGTCGCTACAGGAGCCCATACGGCTCCAGGCCTGCTGCCCATCCCTGGACATAATCTGCCACACGTCACCGATGTGCGCCGCGTGCTGGCAGGAGAGCCAATTGAGGGACAGCGCATTGTGGTCATCGATGAGACCAGTTCGCATGGTGTCCTTTCCGCTTTTGAAATGCTGGCGGCGGCAGGAAAAAGCGTAGAACTAGTCACCGGGGATTTTTACGCGGGGCGTGACCTCGTACCTACCCATGATCTTGTACTCTGGAAGCAGAGGGTGCTTCCACATGATGTAATTATCACACCGCATACCAGCGTTATACGAATCGAGCCAGGGCAAGTCATCGTCGCCGACCGTTTCGCCGGGGGTGAGCGTGCGCTTCCCGCCGACGCCGTCGTGCTGGGTACCTATGAACGCCCATCGCAGGAACTCTACATGGCGCTCAAAGGGCACGTCCCGCGCCTCTTCCGTATCGGCGACTGTGTCGCGCCGCGTCGCATAGAGCAGGCTATTTTGGAGGGTCGACAGGTAGGAGAACGAGTGTAAGGAGAAACTCCAGAAGGAGGATCTGCCACACCGTTACCTGCTCCTCAATTCGAGGATCAGCGCGCGCAGCCAGGGATAGGCCATAGTTTTTTCTTCGCTCAGATGGCGGGTAAAGGTCTGGCGGCTCTCTTTGGTTTTCCCCAGGTCGAATAATTGCAAGGCTCGTTTGAGGGCTTCGGCATGTCCGAGGTTGGTACGCGGATCGTTCGCTTCTCTGCTCCCCCAGCGTTCTGCTGTGTAGGACTGTGTGACCTTGGCCTGCTGGTTTCCGAGTTGATCCCAGAACCACCATGGAGTTGAGATATTCTTAATGGCCTGCCGTTCTACAAGTCTTACCCAGTGAGCATGCTGTTGCCAGCGCCAGGTTTTGGGACTCGTTTTTTCTTGCATGGTAATACCAAGCAGGCGGATTTTTCTTGTGACCGCGTTCCAGTCCTCACCCAATTCTTTTGTCCACCTATGCAAAAATTGGACGATAGTGCCAAATGTGCCTCCAGATGCGACCAGATCGACAAATGTCACCGGGCGAATGCGCCGTATCAGGTGTTTGGGATCCAGGCCGACAGAGGTGAAATAGGCGCGTAGCGCGCTCCATGCCTGAGGTTGAATGCTCGGATGAGAAAATCGCAAGGAAAAGTGCAGCAGATGAAGACGATCTGCCCAGGTCGAATCAAACAAGAGCCCGCTAAGGTAATCGAAGCAATTCTCTGGTGAGCGCCCCACAAAGCATAACTCGAAATCCTCAGAGAAGGCGACGATACGCGCACAACAGAGTGTGAGCTCATGGAGAAAGACTGGATCTAACGGCGAAAAAGGCCCGTCAATCAACGTTCCCAGGCTGGTCCTGTTCGCCAGACTCCAGCGAAATGGCAAATCATACACTTGAGCACCTCTCTTGCCACACCTGCTGAAGAGGCTTGTAACTCAGCAGCACAATCCCTTCCTGCTCGATGATCGAGCGCGCTTCCTGCGAGATCAGAAAGTCCAAATCCGTCGGGCGCGCCTGCCAACTCTCCGGTTCGATCGCTTGCAGCTCAGGGGTACCTAGAGCAGGATGGGCCGCCCATTCGCTCAGCCCAATCGGGAGTTCTCGCAACGCTCTGGCATACCAGGCTGATTTCTCGACGATGTCAAGCTTATAGCTATCCACCACATGGTGTTCGTTGGTAGGCAAGCCCTGGTGCCGCAAGGCTTCGCCCGTCGATCGATCAAAGACACGCACAGCCAGGCCGTATGCTTTTGCCAGCTTGACGGTCATCTCGAAAATATCTGCTCGGCCACCATTATACAAGCAATGCCAATCCAGATGGGTTGGCCCCAGCGAAATCGCCAGCACTGCCTCAATCTGCGCCCGGAATTCGACTTCCAGCTCGGAGAGCTTCACCTGAGCCAGAAATTCGGGAATGCGTTCATACCTGTAGAAAAAGCCAGCCTCATCGATCAGGGAGGGCACCTTGTCCCTGGCGGTGAGCGACCCCCACCGATACAGGGGCACATCGCTGATGACGGTCAGGTGAATACCGAAGGGAATCTCAGGATGGTCCGAGAGCAGCTGCATGGCATGCAAAGCCCAGGGACACGGAACCATCAAGGTCGTAGAACTGACCACGCCTTCCTGGAGCGAACGCAGAATGCCCGCATTGCACGCATGAGCCCTCCCGAAATCATCAGCGTTGATGATCAACAAACGCGCGTCGTCTGGATACCCTAACAAGCGGTTGGTTTGGCTGCTCGGCGATTGGGTCATCTTTCATGTCTCACTTTTGTACTGTTTTGCAGGCAGTATACCTGTTGTTCTCCTCTCCATCAAGCATTTTTAGTCCAATGGGTAGGAAAGGTATAATGTCAATGAGGTCGTGGCGGGGATATTGTTCACCTTTGACCTAAAGAAGATTTCAGGGTGAGGGTAGTCAGGCATTGATGGAAAGGATTCAGGTGCTGTGCCATCCAGGTGCCAAAGAGACTGGCCAGTCCCATACGGGTCTCTGAGCCTTTAGGACTGCGGGTTCCCCCACTGATCTTGCGGGCAATGACCAGCGGGCGAACACTGCGCTCCGCCAGATTGTTGTGGGCCGGGACGCCAGGGACCGCGACAAAGACAAAGAGTTCGGGTAAAAAGCGTTCCACGCGTTCACATAAGGTGTGTTGAGGCGTGGCGGTACGCACGTAGGGCTGGCAGAGGTGCCAGAGGTGCTGCGCGTAAGCATGCTGTTGTGCCACGCGAGCTTGCTGCTGTTTGCGCGGTGAGAGGTGCGGGTCAGGACCATGCTCCGCCCAGGCCACGGCCGCATCATAGATCGCCTTCACCGATGCAGCCCAGGTGAAGAGTTCCTCATCGTGCGGATACTTCTCTTTGAGCTCATGCGCATCGCGTAAGAAGTGCACCCAACACCGTTGGTGCAATCCCTGATGGATGTTGTAGCCTGCATAAAAGTCACTGCCGAGCACTCCGTCATAGTCCTCTCCGATCAGCTGCTTGACCACTTCTCCCGCCCGCGAGTGATGATACTCATAATACCGAACGCTGGGAGTTGAGACGCTCCAGATGTAGCCATTGCTGCCATCTTCGCGCCACCCCGTCTCATCGGCTTGCACCGCCGGACTCGCGCGAATCTCCGTTTTGAGCGCATCGAGCTGGGGTTGCATCTGTGCTTTCATCCGATGCAGCAGTTCAACAATCTCCCCACTGCTGATCGTGACACCATGGAGCGTGAGGAGGTACATTTGGATCTGTCGAATGGGCAGACGCATCACCGTGCGCAACGTGGCGATCAGACTGGCCAATCGCACTCCGATCCGTCCTTGCCCTACCACTTGGTCGTGCCAGTCCACAGGAGCTTCGTACCATTTCTGACACCCGGTACACCACCCCTTGTAGATACGATGGTCCGTCACCTCGACTGGCGGGGGTGGCGGTACATCAATGATCTCTCGTGAACGAGCCAGACTGATGCCTCCCAAACGCATTTGACACTGTGGGCAATTCACCAGCCGATGCTCCACGATCTGGGTTGGCGTGGAGCGCAGTCTCGCTCGATTATATTTCGCATCACGCTTTTTGCGAGCCTTCTGCTGCTCCTCTGGCGGTTTTTTCTTCTCCGCTTTGACGAAGGCTGGCGGAGGCGTTTTCAGCTGCTCCAATTCCTCAATGCGTGCCTGGGCTACCCGCAATTGCTCTGTGACTTCTGTGAGCCGCTCTAAGGCTTGCTTGAGTTGTGCTTCTAAGGATGCTATCGTCTCTTCTGTTGTCATCTCCAGAGTATATCAGAGAAGGGTTAATCTGAACAGTATCGTGGCGGGGTTTCATACATACCAATATTGTAGTAAGTAGCACGATGCTTGCCTAGCCCTGGCAGAGGCAGCCAAAGACGCAGG
>Ga0209648_10006082_pt1 | contig 10382 bp, 9 predicted proteins | sample GraSoi2013_115cm_FD_185830 | JGI IMG/M metagenome (GOLD analysis project Ga0209648, IMG submission 185830) | Grasslands soil microbial communities from the Angelo Coastal Reserve, California, USA - Sample 9_17_2013_115cm (SPAdes) (version 2) | ecosystem: Environmental > Terrestrial > Soil >...
TGGCGGCCAGCACGATCAGGAGCGGCAGCAGCGGCAGCGAGATCACGCCGTCAGTGAAGCGCATCAGGAAGCTGTCGAGCCGGCCGCCGAGATAGCCCGCCACGACACCGATCACCGCACCCAAAGCTGCCGACAGAAGCGCGCCGGTGAGGCCGACCAGCAACGACACGCGGCCGCCGTCGAGCAGGCGCTGGAAGAGGTCGCGGCCGAGATCGTCGGTGCCCAGCCAATGCTCGGCCGACGGCGGCTCGAGACGGCGGAAGAGGTCGGTCGCGGTCGGATCGACACCGCGCAAGTTGGCGATCAGGGGTGCGGCCAGCGAGAGCACGAGCAGGGCGGCCAGGAAGGCCAGCGACGCCAGCGCCAGGCGATGACGCGCCAGGCGCATCCAGACCAGTTGGCTCGGGCTGGCGGCCGTCACGCATTCCCCGCAATCGACACGCGCGGATCGACCCAGGCATAGGCGAGGTCGGCCAAAAGATTGGCGGCCATGGTGGCGAAAGTCGCGATCAACAGGCCGACCAAGGCCAGGTTGTAGTCGTTGTCCAATATGGCCTGATAAATCGCCTTGCCCATGCCGGGCCAGGCAAACATCGTCTCGGTGATCAGCGCCCCCGAAAACAGACCGCCGAAGGAGAGCGCCAGGATCGTCAGCACCGGGGCGAGGGCATTGGCGAAGGCGTGTCGCCACAGGACGCGATCCTCGGGCGCGCCCTTGGCGCGGGCCGTGCGAATGTAGTCCTGACGCAGCGCCTCGATCATCGCGCCGCGCATGAAGCGCGTGTAGGTGCCGAGCTGGACGACGGTCAGCGTGGCCACCGGCAGGGCAAGGAAACGCAATCGTTCGACGAGCGCCGTCGCCCATGCCGTGTCCGGCCTGATCTCGGCCATTCCGCCGGCCGGCAGCCAGCCCAACGTCACCGCGAACAAGGTGATGAGCAGCAGCGCGAGCCAGAACGACGGGATCGAAATGCCCGCGAAGCAAAGCAGGTTGATCAGATAATCGGCCCGGCTGCGCGGCCGGTTGGCGGCCCAGATGCCGAGCGGCAGGGCGATGGCGGTGGCCAGCGCGAAAGCCAACACCTCCAGCAGCAGCGTATTGAGCAGACGTGGCCACAGCACGCTCAGCACGGGCTGGCTGAAGGTGCGCGAGTAACCGAAATTGCCTTGCAGCGCCTGCCCGGCCCAGGCGAGGTAGCGATCGAGCAGGGGCTTGTCGATGCCGTAGACGGCGCGCAGCCGGGCGGCGTCCGCGCTGGTCATCTTGGGATCGCCCGCGATCATCAGGTCGATCGGGTCGCCCGGCATCAGCCCGATCAGCAGGTAGACCACGACGCTCATCAGGACGAGCGTGACGACGGTCTCGACGGCGCGACTGGCGAGGTAGCGGCTCATGTCATGGGGACCGCGGGCGTCCCGCCCGCATCATCCGGAGCGCGGACCTCCAGGTCCGCATCATGATGCCGAGCGGACCTGGAGGTCCGCGCTCCATTATGAGCGGGCGGGACGCCCGCGGTCCGGAAGACCATGATCATCCGGTGAGGCGCTTTTCGAGTCCTGCCTTCACCGCGGGCCAGTCGGTGTCGACGATCGAGAAGTAGACCGAATCACGGACATGGCCGTCGGCCATGATCATGTGCTTGCGGAAGATGCCTTCCTGGGTGGCGCCGAGCTTGCGGATGGCGGCGCGGCTGCGGGCATTGCGCGCGTCGGTCTTGTATTCGACGCGATGGAATTTCAGCGTCTCGAAGGCATGCCGCATCAGCAGCAGCTTGCACTCCGGATTGACCGGGCCGCCCCATGTCGAGGGTTCGTACCAGGTCGAGCCGATCTCGAGCTTCTTGTGCGCCTCCTCGATGTTGAGGTAGCGCGTCATGCCGACATGACGGTTCTCGGCCTTCAACAGCACGGCAAAGGCGAGGTCGTGCGTGCCGTCGCTGCGCTTGAGCGCGTTGTCGATATAGGGATCGTAGAGCGGGCCCAGCGCCGAGGTCGTGACGGTGAAGATCTCGGGATGCTGCGCCGCCGGCCGGACAGCTTCGCGGTGGCGCTCTTCCAGCGGCTCCAGGCGCACGAATTTTCCGTCGAGGGCCACCTTGGCGAGCGCCATCTAGTCCTTCCAGCGCCACTGCTCGATCCACAGGGTCGAGCTGTTGAGGTGACCTGTCGGCACCACGCCCTTGAGCGCTTTGGGAATCACGAAGGGATCGACGCGGAAGAACAGCGGCAGGACGGGCAGGTCATCGGCATGGATGCGCTGGATGTCGGCGAACAAGGCGCGGCGCTTGCTCGAATCGAGCTCGCGCTCGGCGGCATCGAGGGCCTTGTCCATGTCGGGACTCCTGTAGCCCGGATAGTTCTGGCCGCTCCAGCCGTTCGCGGCCGAGGGGATCTCCTCCGAATGCAGGGTCGAGCGCGGTATGCCTTCGGGCTGCTCGACCCAGGCATACATCGCGAGCCCAGTGAACTGCCGCCGGTTCAGGGACTCCGAGAAGATGCGCGGTGGCTCGGCCTTGATGCGCACCTCGACCCCGACCTGGCGTAACTGGCTCTGGATCACCTGGGCGACGAGCTCGCGCACGCGATTGCCGGCGGTGGTCGTGATCTCGATCGACAAGCGTTCGCCTTTGGCATTCTGGCGCACGCCGTTCTTGCTGTCGACGAAGCCCGCCTCGTCCAGAAGCTTGCGCGCCGCCGCCGGATCGTAGGGGTATTGGCGCGCCACCGGGCTGTACATCGGGTCGAGCGGGCTGATCGGGCCGTCGGCGACCGGCTGCTTGCCCTCGAACAGCTTGTCGGAGATCGCCTTGCGGTCGATCGCCAGCAGGATGGCCTGGCGCACGGGCCGGTCGGCTAAAAGGTCGTTATCGAGCTTGGTGTCGATGTGCTCGTAGATCAGCGCCGGCTTGTAGATGAAGTCGTACCTGTCCTTGTGGCGCTTCTCGAAGGCCAGCGCCTGGTCGAGCGAGAGCCCGAGCTCGCCCAGCACGTAGTCGACATTGCCGGACAGCAGGTTGGCCTCGAGCGCTGCGGTGTTCTCGATGATTTTTACGACGATGCGCTTGAAATGCGGCTTCTCGCCCGTCCAGCTCGCGTTCTGCTCGAGCGCAATGCGGCTGCCCGGCACGACCTCGACGATGCGGTAGGGGCCGAAGGCGAGTCCCGGGTTGGTCGAATCGGTGTCGTAGGCGGTCTTGTTGCGGTACTCGGCCGGATTGGCGTCGAAGATCGGCTTCTCGATATGCGCCGGCACGAGGTTGAGGCCGAGGCTGTTGTAGTCGAAGGTCACGCGGTCGATCGTCATGGTGAAATGGCGGTCGTCCTTGATGTCGAGCTTGAGGATGCGCTTGTAGCTCTCCGACGAGGCGACGCCCGACAGCGGATGCTTGCCGACTTCCAGGGTGAAAGCGACGTCCTTGGCGGTGACGGGCACGCCGTCGCCCCAGCGCATGTCGCGCATCTCGACATCGACCTCCATGCCCTTCTTGCCGTCGGGCAGGTCGATCACGCGCGCCTTGCCGTTCTCGATGGTGGGCAAATCGGTGCAGACCAGACAGATCAGCCTGGAGGCCGCGTCGTAGGCCGTCAGCGGCCTGGCCGTCATGTTGCTGATCAGAGACTTGGCCAGCATCGAGCTTATCAGCGGATTCCAGGTGCCCGGCGTCTGCGTCATGCCGAGCACCAGCTCGTCCTTGGCGAAGGCCGGGCCGGCGAGCGTGCAGAGTGCGACAATAAGGAAAAGAGCGCGGCGAATCATGTCCGCCGCACCGTCGCATCTGAAGAAGGCAAGCTCAAGCGGAGCGCGGACCTCCAGGTCCGCTCAGAATCATGATGCGGACCTGGAGGTCCGCGCTCCGATGATTAGCGCCCCATCATCGAGCGCGGCACGGGCGGGCGGCCGCCGTGGTTGGCCGACCATTGCTCGGGCGCCTCGAGGAAGGCCCTGGTCTCGGTGAGCCCGCGCTCGTCGAAGTACTTGTGCTTCTGCGCCGCTTCCAGCGCATCCCACCAGGTGGCGAGCGCGTGCAGCTTGACGCCGGCGGCCGCCAGCATCTCCACGCTCTGCGGGAAGATGCCGTAGTGGAAGATCACGAAGCAGTCGGTGACCCGGGCCTCGGCCTTCTTCAGCGCCTCGATGAAGACCAGCTTGCTGCCACCGTCGGTGGCGAGATCCTCGACCAGCAGGACGCGCTTACCAGGCTTGAGATCACCCTCGATCTGGGCCATGCGGCCGAATCCCTTGGGCTGCTTGCGAACATAGATCATCGGCTTCTTGGCCAACGCCGCCAGGAACGCCGCGAACGGGATGCCGGCGGTCTCGCCGCCCGCCACGACGTCGATCTTGTTCCAGCCGATCTGCTTTTCGATCGATTTCAGCGCGTGATGCATGATCTTGGCGCGCGCTTCGGGGTAGGAGATCAGCTTGCGGCAGTCGATGTAGACCGGGCTCGCCCGGCCTGACGTAAAAATGTAGGGATTGTCGGGGCGGCAGTGGATGGCTTCGATGTCGAGCAGCAGGCGCGCGGTGTCGCGGGCCTCCGGCGTACCGCTGGCTCGCGCCGAAATAGCCTTTCCATTCAACTTGTTGGCCGGGATTTGCAAAGCTGCAGCGCCCGGCGATTTGGCCTTCTTCGTCGTCGCCATGCTGCTTTTCCCCCACGCCGCTTGCGACAAAATGACGGTCGTGTGTTTACCGTTCATCCACAGGAGCGGCAAGGGCGGCAGCGGTAGTTCGGGTTGACCGGCGACCCGAAACTAGTCAGTTTCTTTGGAATACTGACGGTTCAAGCCGGCAATGGGCAGGCGCCACCCCCGGTAGATCGACATCAGCCGCAGGAAAAGGCACAGCGCGGCCCCGAACAGGGCCACCGGCAGGGTCGGCAGCCCCAGCATGAAGCCGAGGGAGATCGAGCCGGCGCCGGCCAGGGCGGCCACAGCATAGAGCTCGGCGCGCAGCACCGTGGGCACCTGCAAGGTGAGAAGGTCGCGCGCCACGCCGCCGCCGATGCAGGTGATCATGCCCAGAACCGCCGCCATGACCGGGTCGAGGCCGTAAGCCAGCGCCTTCTGGGTGCCGGTCACGGCAAAGAGGCAGAGGCCCGCGGCATCGAACAGCAGCACCGGCGTCTTCAGCCGGCCGATCAGGTCGGAGGCGAAGAAGCCCAGCAGCCCGGCGGCGATGGCGGCGGCGAGGTAGCGCCAGTCGGCGATGGCCGCCGGCGGCACGGCGCCGATCAGCAGATCGCGGGCAATGCCGCCCGCGACGGCGGCGGCCCAGGCAACCACCAGCACGCCGAACAGGTCGAGGCGGCGGCGCACGCCGCGTGTGGCGCCGCTGATGGCGAACACGAAGGTGGCGCCGAGATCCATCGCATCGAACAGCATCGCCTCGACATTACACCGATTGCAGCAACCCGCCGAGATGGCAGAGTGCGGCGAGGGAGAACACATGGCCCAGGGATCTTTCCGGCGATCTTTCCGACACGGGCGCACGGTCCGCTTCGTTGTTGGCCGCCGCCGCCTGCTGCTGTCATTCGCCGCCGGCCTGCTCTTCTTCGCCGTGCTGCCAGACAGGCTCTACCCGGCGACGCGATTCATCTTCGCCTGGGATGTCATGACGGCGCTCTATGTCAGCTTCACCCTCACCATGATGGTGCAGTCGACGGTCGAGACCTGCCATGCTCGTGCCGCGCTCTACGACGAGGGTGACTGGGTCATCCTTGTCCTGGTGGTCGCCAGCGCCTCCGCCAGCTTCGTCGCCATCTTCGCCGAGCTGGCGTCGCTTACCGCCAAGCGCGAACCCCTGGCGCTCGGGCTTATCATCACGGCGGTAACCGTCGCGCTGTCATGGACGTTCACCCACGTGGTTTTCACGCTCCACTACGCCAACGTCTACTACAAGCCCGACGACGATGGTCCCGGCGGCCTGCACTTTCCCGGCAACCGCCCGCCGGACTACCGCGACTTTCTCTACTATTCCTTCGTCATCGGCTGCGCGTGCCAGACGGGTGATGTCGCGACCATATCGCCTGCCATGCGTCGCCTCACGCTGGTGCACGGCATCGTCGCCTTCGCCTTCAATACCGCCATTCTCGCGTTGACGATCAATGTCGGCGCAAGCCTGCTTCATTGAGGCCAGGCATGCCCGTTCGCAGCCGGTTGGTCGACCTCATCGCCCTGGTCCTGTTCGCGGCGCTGTGCCTCGGCATCGGCGCGCTCGGCGCCTCGATCGCCGCGACCAGCGTCGAGAACTGGTACTCCGGGCTCGTCAAGCCGTCCTTCAATCCGCCCGACGAGGTGTTCGGGCCGGTATGGACCGTGCTCTACATCCTGATGGGTGTGGCGGCCTGGCGCGTGTGGCGCAGCGCCGACCGCGACACCACGCGCGGACCGTTGACGCTGTTCGCGTTGCAGCTTGCGATCAATCTCGGCTGGAGCGTGGTGTTCTTCGGTCTGCAAAAAATTGCCTCGGCGGTCGCCACCATCGTCGTGCTGGATGTCGCTGTCCTGGTGACCATGCTCGCCTTCCGCGCCGTCGATCGCGTGGCAGCGCTGCTGATGCTGCCCTATGTCGCGTGGGTAGCGTTCGCGACCTTGCTCAACGTGGCGATCTGGCGCCTCAATCCGGCAGTCTGAAGGACTCACCTGACGCTGAGGCGTGCCGGCGAATATACTCGCTTTCATAGAATGTTGATACGGCGCCAACCTCATCCTGAGGAGCCGCGCGCCTCGGATGCCCTCGGGGTAAACTCCGCGCGGCGTCTCGAAGGATGGGCAACAACAATAGCATAGCCCACACCCTTCGAGACGGCCCTGCGGGCCTCCTCAGGGTGAGGTTGTTTGTGAATCAGCATTCTATGAAAGCTGATACTAATGCTCGACCGCATGGTGATGGACTGCATCATGACCGCTCATGTCCTCGCCGTCGTTCGCCTTCAGCTCCATGAAGACGACCGATGACAGGATGGTCAGGATGCCGAGCGTCAGGAAGGCCTGCTGCGTGCCATCGATGATCGCGTCGGGATGCGAATGCATCCCGGTTGGTACGAAGATGGCGGCGATCAAGGCGGCGCCGGCCACGCCGAAGCTGATCGCGAGCTGCTGGCCGGTGGCCGCGATCGTGCTGGCGCCGCCGGTCTGCGGGCCCGAGACGTCGGCGTACACCAGCGTGTTCATGCTGGTGTATTGCATGGAGGTGAAGAAACCGAGGACGAAGGCCTGCAGGACGATCTGCCAGATCGGCGTGTGGGGCCCCACGGTCGAGAACGACATGATCATCAGCCCGACGACGATCGTGTTGCCGCCCAGCACGTTGCGGTAGCCCAGCCGCGCCAGGATCGCCGGCATGAAGGTTTTCAGTCCGATCGAGGCGATGGCCTGCGGCAGGACCAGCAGGCCCGACTGGATCGGCGAGAAGCCGAGGCCGATCTGATAGAGCAGCGGGAACAGGAACGGGATGCCGCCCAGCCCGAGACGCGTGAAGAAGCCGCCGCTCACGGCCGCGCGGAAGGTGCGGATCCTGAACAACCCGAGATCCAGCAGCGGAAACGCCGACCGGGTGGTGTGGATGCCGTAGCCGGCGAGCAACAGGGCGGCGAGCGCGAGCAGGCCCAGCATTTCGACCCCGCTCAATCCGTGGTCGCCGAACACCTCCAGCACGTAGGACAGGAGCGCAATGCCGCCGCCGAACAGCACCAGGCCCACGAAATCGAGCGGATGGCTCTGCTGCTCGCGATAGTCGGGCAGGTGGCGATACACGAAATAGATGCCCAGCAGGCCGACCGGGACATTGACATAAAACACCCCGCGCCAGTTGAGATAGGTGACGATCAGCCCGCCCGCGACAGGTCCGACCATCGGGCCGATCAGGGCCGGGATCGCGACGAAGCTCATGACGCGGACGAGATCGGCCTTGTCGTAGGTGCGCACCAGCGTCATGCGGCCGACCGGCATCATCATGGCACCGCCCGCGCCCTGCAGGATGCGGCAGGCCACCAGCATCTCGAGGCTGCTCGAAAGGCCGCACAGCATCGAGCCCAGGGTGAAGAGGCCGATCGCCGAGGCGAAGACCCGCCGCGTGCCGAACCGGTCGGCCATCCAGCCGCTCACCGGAATGAACACGGCAAGGCTCAGCGTATAGCTCGCCAGCACCGCCTTCACGCTGAGCGGCATCACGTCCATCGCCCGCGCGATGGCCGGCACCGCGGTGTTGAGGATCGTCGTGTCGAGCGACTGCATGAAGAACGCCACGGCGACCAGCCACGGCAACAGCCGCTTGACGGCATCGCTCGGTGAAGCTGTGGTCGTCGCAGCCATCGTCAGCCCGCCGGCAGGAACAGGTCCTGCCCGTAGGCGCGGGCCAGACGTGCGAGCAGCACAGCGATCAGCATCTGCGCTCCGTAGGCGTTGGTCATCAGCGCCACGCCGAAGCTGCGGCGGTCAGGAAGGCGCGGCGCGCAATCATGCGCGCACTCTGCCCAAGCGTGGATGCAGGACGCAATTGTGTTCAGGGCGGATTTTTCTGCGACCGCCTTCCGCCGATGCACGATACGTTGTCATTGGGAATGCCTGTTCCTCGGGTGACAGGCTGTAAAATTTCTTTGATTGATCGCACCGCACATAGGCGATACGTAGAATTCGCTCAAACTCGCATGAGTTTGCCACGGGGGAGGTGGCGATGTCGCGTTCAGCCGGCGGGCGCTTGGCCGGCGCGCCGATAGCCGTGCTCGCCAGTCTGGTCATCGGGCCGAAAGCCGCATCGGCGGACGAAGGGGGCATCAGTTTCTGGACGCCAGGCACCTATGGAGCGCTCGCGGCCGCGCCGCTGCCGCAAGGCTTTTCGCAGGCGGAGGTCTACTACCACGCGCCGGTGAACGGCGGCGGCGACGTCGCCATCGCCCGCCAGGTTCCGATCGCTGGCGTTACAACCACGGTGCCGACGACTCTCGACATCCACGTCGGCGTGGAAACAAATCTGTTGTTGAGCATTCCGAGCTACGTGTTCGCGACGCCGGTCCTGGGCGGACAGGCTGCCGTCGGCCTGCTGATTCCATACGGCGGCAACAAAGTCTCGGTCGATCAGACCCTCGTCGGCCCGCGCGGCCCGTTTCCGTCCTCCGGGCCCGCCTCCGATTCAGCGAGCGGCTTCGGTGATCTGGAACCACAGTTCTCGCTGCGCTGGAATTTCGGCGTGCACAATTTCATGACCTACCTCACCGGCGATATCCCCGTCGGGCTGTATAGCCCGACTGCGTTGGCCAACATCGGGTTCGGCCACGGCGCCGTCGACGGCGGCGGCGGCTATACCTACTTCGATCAGGAGACCGGGCACGAATTCTCGGCCGTTCTCGGCTTCACCTACAATTTCATCAATGCCTCGACCCAGTATCAGAACGGTGTCGATATGCACCTCGATATGAGCCTGTCGCAGTTCGTCACCAAAGAGCTGCAAATCGGGACGGTTGGATATTTGTACGATCAGGTATCCTGCGACACCGGCCTGGGTGACCAGGTCGGGTGCTTTGAGTCGCGGGTACTCGGCCTCGGACCGCAAGTTGGCTATGTGATTCCGCTCGGCAATCTGCAAGGCTATCTCAACCTCAAAGCCTACTGGGATTTCGACTCGGCACACCGTGCGCACGGCTGGAACGGGTGGGTCACGTTCGTCCTTTCACCGAAGTCGACGGACGCGCGGCGGACGCCGACACACAGGTGAGGTCGCGCCGCGCCAAACTCGCACCTCGTGAGACCGCCCGTGAGAAGAGCACGGCGCGAGACATCGCCGTGAGTCTGTACATGCATCAGCGCCGGTGCAAATGGCGTTAGCCGTCTGCTTTTCATGCTAGGGTCGCCATCGACTCGCCTCACCCTGAGGAGCGGCCCGCAGGGCCGCGTCTCGAAGGGTGGGCAACAGGCATCGTCCCTGCGGCCCATGACAGCGCGGGGGTTACCTCGCAAGATCGAGACGCTCGCTTCAGGCGCATCAGAATGCGCCGACTCGCTCCTCAGCATGAGGTACATGTTTCGCGCCTGACTTGAGCGAGCCCAAGCAGAGAGGGAGAGCATGCAGCGCAGATCGTTCGTCGCGGGTCTTGCGGCCGCGAGCTTGTTGCCCGCCGTGCCATCTTTCGCGCAGGCCGATCCGCTGCCGTCGTGGAACGACGGACCGGTCAAGCAGGCGATCCTCGACTTCGTGCCGCGAGCAACGGCCGTCGGCGGATCCGACTTCGTGCCGGTGCCCGAGCGCATCGCCACCTTCGACAATGACGGCACGCTATGGACCGAGCAGCCCTACTATTTCCACGTCATCTTCGCCCTGGACAGGGCGAAGGCCATGGTGGCGCAGCATCCAGAGTGGCGCACGGTCGAACCCTTCCGTTCGG
>Ga0209648_10006083_pt1 | contig 10379 bp, 8 predicted proteins | sample GraSoi2013_115cm_FD_185830 | JGI IMG/M metagenome (GOLD analysis project Ga0209648, IMG submission 185830) | Grasslands soil microbial communities from the Angelo Coastal Reserve, California, USA - Sample 9_17_2013_115cm (SPAdes) (version 2) | ecosystem: Environmental > Terrestrial > Soil >...
GCAGCTTTAACGGCTGCTGAGACCCCTTTGGGGAGAATGGTCCCGAGCTGTTTGGCCTTATTCTCGAGCCACATTACAAATTTCTCTCGGGCCAGAATAGAGGCAGCGGCCACCGCGACGTCCGCCTCCGCTTTCGTTCGCTGCTCGATCTGGATCCGTCGTCCGGCATCGATCAGAGCACGCAAAATGACTCGCTCATTAGCGAACTTATCGGAGAGCGAACGGGGGCAGTCAGGTCGAACCTTCAGCAAATTTTCGATCACCCGGGCATGTCCCCAGCCGAGCAGGTCATTCAAATTTCCGAACCGGACGTAGAGTTCATTATAGCGCTCGGGGCCGATGAGAACCACGTTGTGGGCCAAGCCCGGAGTCTGCCGGATCGATTCTGCCAAGGCTTTGATTCGCTGGTCGGAGGCGATCCGTTTGCTGTCCATCACGCCGTTATCTAAGAGCTTACGCGCAATTACGCGATCGACATAAGCGCCTGCGATCACTAGTGGCCCAAAGAAGTCGCCTTTGCCGCTTTCATCGACACCAAAATGCGGCTCGAACATTTGTGGTTGCAGAACTTCCTCATAACCGAGGCGAGCTTCACCCGTAACGAATGGTTCGAACTGAAATCGTACGAAATCTTCCGTCTCTTTTCCCTGGATCACCACCTTTGGTCCTTTTTCAAAGACGGCGATCGTCAGTTTGCCTTTTTGAGCGAAGAAGATCATGTAAGGTCGCTCGTTGAACTCGAAGTTTTGTTCCAGCAGGAGCGCTCGAAGTCGCTCCGTCTGTTCCGGAGTGAGAGCGGCGGAGTACGAATTCACCCTTTGACCATGAGACAGTTTGCTTTGGAAATCACGGAGTTTCGTACCCTGCTCATCGCCTGGTACAGACACGAGGGGCGGAGGTTGCCCTGGCGTGAGACGGCCGATCCCTACCAGATTCTTGTCTCCGAGCTCATGCTTCAGCAGACCCAGGTCACTACCGTTCTCGGCTACTATCATCGCTGGCTGGCCAAGTTTCCTACGCTGGCTACGCTCGCCGCTGCCGACGAGCAAGAAGTTTTGCGAGCATGGCAGGGATTGGGCTACTATAATCGGGCTAGAAATCTCCACCGTTGCGCGCGGCATCTGGTCGAGAGTGGTGCCGGTAAGCTTCCCGAGAACGTTACCGATCTGGCGCGGCTTCCCGGTATTGGACGCTACACGGCGGGAGCTATCCTCAGCTTTGCTTTCAATAAGCCCGCGCCGATTTTGGATGCGAACGTCACGCGAGTGCTGGCGCGATTGATCAACTTGCAGGCAAGTGTCGACAGCGTGGCCGGAAGTCGGATTCTCTGGGAAATTGCAGAAAATTTGGTCAATGATGGAGACCCAAGACTCGTTAATTCTGCGATCATGGAGCTTGGCGCACTTTTGTGCTTGCCTCGAAATCCACGTTGCGTCCTCTGCCCAGTCCGCACTTTCTGCCGGGCGGTAGATCCAGACTCGCTTCCCCGAAAACGCCTCCGGCCGGCAACTCAGAAAATTCAAGAGAATTACTGGTGGATACGACGGGCCCAAACCGTTCTACTGCGTCAGGCTGCAGGCAGACGTTGGAATGGACTTTGGACCTTGCCGCCGGCCGTCGAAATTCCAACCAATCGGTTGCCACTGTTCCAAATGCGCCATCCGATTACGAAATATCTCGTTTGTTTGAACGTTTTTTCCGGTCCAGCTCCAGAGCCACTTCCAGAAAGCTACCGGTGGCAGAGCATTGTTGCGCTCCGTGATCTGCCGATGCCGAGCCCACATCGGCGTGCGGTGGAAGCGATGCTGGAGAGGGAGCGGAAGTGAGCGTGTCGGCGGTGGGCGTATCGAGGCATCAAGCTCATTTCCGCTTGATTCGAGAGGGGTAGCGCAGCGAGTTTTGTCAAACGTACTATGCGCACTTTAATTCTGCCCTATCACCTACCGGACGCAGAAGGTCATTTTGGCCCTTTCGGCGGGGTTTTTGTTCCGGAGACATTGATGCCAGCAATCGAGCAGCTGGGGCAAGAATATGAGAAGGCCAAGAACGACCCGGAGTTCTCTTGGAAACTGGATGATTTGCTTCGCACCTATTGCGGGCGTCCTACCCCGCTATACTATGCGGAGCGGCTCACCAAGGCACTGGGCGGTCCGCGCATCTACTTGAAGCGTGAAGACCTGCTGCACACCGGAGCCCATAAAATCAACAATGCGATTGGACAAGCCCTGCTAGCGGTCCGAATGGGCAAACAAAGACTGATCGCCGAGACCGGCGCCGGGCAACATGGAGTAGCGACCGCGACCGTGGCGGCTCGCTTCGGTCTCGAATGCGTCGTCTATATGGGAAAGGTGGACATGCAGCGACAGGCGCTGAATGTCGCTCGGATGGAGTTTCTCGGTGCAACGGTGGTGCCCGTTGCTGTCGGACAGGCTACACTGAAAGAAGCGATCAATGAGGCGATGCGAGATTGGGTTACCAATGTTCGGAACACGCACTACCTCTTGGGTACCGCCTACGGACCGCATCCTTACCCGATGATGGTAAGAGACTTTCATCGGATAATTGGCGAAGAGGCTAGACGGCAGATTCTGGCGATCGAGGAGAAGCTGCCGGATCTTCTAGTTGCCTGTGTGGGCGGCGGCAGCAATGCGATTGGTTTATTCTATCCGTTCTTGGAAGACGAAAACGTCCGCATGGTCGGAGTTGAAGCCGGCGGTCGAGGTATCCGGCCAGGCGAACACGCGGCACGATTCCAAGGTGGCTGCCTTGGCGTGTTGCAGGGGACCAAGACGTTTTTATTGTGTGATGAAGATGGGCAGATCCAACGGACCCATTCTATCTCCGCCGGACTGGATTACGCGGCGGTTGGCCCGGAGCACAGCTATCTACGCGAAATCGGCCGCGTCGAATACTCTTATGCGACCGATGATGAAGCCCTGGCCGCTTTCCAGCTTTTGGCTAAGACGGAGGGCATACTTGCGGCGCTCGAGTCGACTCACGCTCTGGCCTATGTGACTAAACACGCCTCCGAATTTTCTCCGAGTCATGTGGTCGTTATCAATTTATCCGGACGAGGCGACAAAGATGTGCAACAACTTGCTGGTTTTCTTCAAACAACAACCTGACAGAAGCAGTTACGGCTGGCCGTTCTTGCGTCTCCGGGTGTTCACGACTTTGTTACCGGAATACTATCCACCGACCGTTCGTCTGTTTCTGTGATCAGGATACCACGCGAGATTCCCCTGATGGTCCTTCCCAATGCAGTGCTGTTTCCGCACTCGCTTTTACCGCTCCACATCTTTGAAACCCGTTATCGCCAGATGCTGGCGCACTGTTTGGATGGCGATCGAATGTTTTCGGTCGGCTTGGTTCGTAATGGGATTAGCGAGCCGGACTCGCTGGAGGATATTTGGCCGGTCGCTGGTGTCGGGTTAATTCGCGCCTGTGTAGGAAATGACGACGGAACATCCAACTTGGTCCTGCAAGGTTTGGCACGAGTCAGATTATTGGACCTGACGCAAGAGCAACCATTTCGAATCGCCGAGATCGAACTACTTCAACCAAACCGCGGGAACTTTATCGAGGCCGAAGCACTCTGCGTCAAAGTAAAGGAACTGTGTGCGCAAATTCAGAAATTAGGCGTGCGCCTACCGGCGAACTTGATGAAGCAGATGCAACAAATCGATGACCCGGAGGTTTTGGCCGACGTGGTCGCGGCCGCGTTTATCAGTGAAGCTCAATCGCGGCAGCAACTATTGGAAGCGAGTGGGGTGCCCGATCGTTTGCGCTTGCTGATCCAGTTGCTGCGTAGTCAGATGAATTAGCAGTCCGTAGCGGCCCTGTCGGATTTAAAAATCTGAGCAGAGGGCCGACCCGGCCCGCTCGCCTCTCACTTGAATTTAATATGCGCCTGGCCGCTCAATTGAAAGCCCGGCGCGGGCCCGCAAAAGGGGTTGTCATTCGGCAGTGAATGAATTAATCCTCATTTCACGCATTCTTTATGAGTCGCCACTGCCTATTCGCATCTCTTGCCGTTGTAATTCTGGCGCTGGTTTCTTGCGAGTCGAATTCGGGGACTCAAAGCAAAAGAAGTTCCGTCCGCGGACCTGTTCCGACTGCACCTCCAGTCACGGTGATGCCAACGGCAACACCAACTCCGGTGGTTGTTCCGACACCAACTCCGGCCCCAGATGTAAGTAATGTGCCGAATCCGGCGGCAAGTCCAAGTGCGCAACCAGAAAACTATCCGACGGCCACCAAGGTGCCGGGTAAGCCGGGTCGCGTGATTAGTCCCTATGCTCCGAATGCGGGCGAGGTCGATGTTTCCGGCTACCCTCCGGGAGCGGAAGTGCGAGACCCTTATACGAACAAGATCTTTCTTGTTCCTTAGGTCGCTCCGTTACTTAGCTGGCGCCGATCGGTGTCACCGCGGCAAATCTTGGCTATCGGCGATTGGCTATTGATTATTCTTGGTTAGGTTCCTCCACCGATTCAATCGGTTGGGACTAGGCGATTGAGTCGCAAATAACAGGATCAGAGGTGATGTTTGCCAGGATTCAAAAAGAAATATGGATGATGTAACGATCGGGGTTGTTGGTGCGGGCTTGATCGGCGGCTCGATTGCGCTCGGCGCTCAAAAGGCAGGTTTTTCGGTGACCGTCTATGATCAATACAACTCTGCCACCGGATTGAAGTTGGGAGCGGCCAACTTGTGGGCCGCTACGATCGAGGAAGTTGCGCTCGCCAGCGACTTGATTTTTATCGCTACACCAATATCGGCGACAGTCACCGCGGCCGAAGCACTGTTGATCCATCTCAAGCCCGGTACGATTGTATCAGAGGTGGCTAGCGCAAAACAAGAGATCGCGCCTAAGCTTTCCCGATTACTGTCTCCGCGCTGCCAATACATTCCAACTCATCCCATGGCCGGCTCCGAACGTTCCGGATGGGAAGCAGCTCAGGCGGAGCTTTTTCAGGGAGCTGTGACCGTGGTTTGCAACGATTTCTGTCCTGATGCAAACGCTGCCGCCGTTATGAGAAGCTTTTGGGAACGGCTCGGCAGTACCACAATTACGCTCGATGTCGCCACCCACGATCGGCTGGTGGCTGCGGTCAGCCACCTCCCCCATCTGCTGGCATCCATTTTGGTGACTGACGTGGCCGAGTCTTTCGAACCAGCGTTTCAAGTCGCGGGTCGTGGCTTCCGGGACCTGACTCGAATCGCGTCTGGTTCTCCGAGTCTTTGGGCCGAAATCCTGCTTGCCAACCGAGGTGAGTTGCTCAATCACTTGCAGAGATTTCGCGGTCGCCTCGACGAAGCAATTCAACTACTGCAGAGAAACGATGCGAAAAACTTGCAAGCACTTCTGAACGCGGCGAAAAGGAACCGCGACAAATTAATCGGATAAGGAATCATGGCCAGCTTAAGCGTCTTTCGGGCTCCACAAATAGAAGCGGAAATAGTTGTTCCCGGCGATAAGAGCATTTCTCATCGCGCCGTACTGTTGGCCGCAATTTCCAATGGCTCCTGTGCTATCCGGGGATTTCTTCCGAGCCATGACTGCCGGTGTACCGTTCAGGCAATGCGCTCACTCGGTATCCTGATCGATCAACCCAACGAGACCTACTTGATGGTGCATGGCCAGCGCGGCAAATTCCAATTCTCTACCGAACCGATTGATTGCGGTAATTCAGGGACTTTGATGCGGCTGATGTGTGGGTTAGCAGCGACGCAGCCGTTTGAAACAGTTCTGATTGGGGACGCCTCGCTCTCTTCTCGACCGATGCGCCGTGTCATCGAGCCGCTGACTTTGATGGGTGCGTCGATCGAAGCGGCCGAACCGACTGGTACTGCGCCCCTGAAAATCAGAGGTGGGAGCCTCAAACCGGTGACTTACGAATTGCCGGTGGCAAGCGCCCAGGTGAAAAGCGCGATTCTATTGGCGGCGCTGGGCGCCCCGGGCAAAACCACGGTCATCGAGCCGATTGCGTCCCGGGATCATACCGAGCGTATTTTGAATTATTTTCTGGTCGAGACAAAGCGAGAAACAACCCCCAGAGGACAAGCAATTTCGATTTATGGTGAGCAAATCGCCGAATCGCGTGACTTTTTCGTTCCCGGTGATTTTTCTAGCGCGGCGTTTTGGATGGTGGCCGCTGCCGCACAAGAAGGCTCTAGCCTATTGGTGAGGGATGTCGGATTGAACGCGACGAGGACCGGCGCACTGGCCGTGCTATTGCGAATGGGAGCGCACGTTCGCGAAGTGGTCCAGGATAGCGAAAAAGGAGAGCCGAGCGGTGAGATCTATATTCAAGGCACCCGCCTGCACGGCACAGTAATTGGTGGACAAGAGATCCCTAACTTGATCGACGAAATTCCCATCTTGGCTATTGCCGGCGCGCTTGCTCAGGGCAAGACGATCATCCGGGATGCGCATGAATTACGAGTCAAGGAAACGGATCGGCTGGCAGCAATTGCTGCCAATCTCACCGAAATGGGAGTTGATGTGGTCGAAACCGAAGATGGTCTGGAAATCAATGGGGGAGCCCCATTGATTGCTGGCCGTTTAAAGAGCTACGGAGATCATCGCATCGCAATGGCTTTCGCGATCGCCGGTATGTTTGCCGATGGCGAAACGATAATTGATAACACCGATTGTATAGCGACTTCTTATCCGGGATTTGAAGAACAGCTTCAGGCTTTCCTTGACCCGAGTCATGAACAGCCTACGCCGGTGATTAATCCGGCTGGAGCCATTGAAAAACATTGAACGAAAGATCAGGTTTTTCGGTAATCGCCATTGATGGCCCGGCCGCTTCCGGCAAGAGCACTGTAGCCAGAGTTTTGGCTGCTCACCTAGGCTTTTCCTATGTGAATAGCGGCCTGATGTATCGCTCCGCGGCGTGGTTGGCCCACCTGCACCGAATCGATCCTGATCATTCCGATGCAGTGTGGCAGACACTTCGCAATGCCGAGTTGCAATTTGGACTAGCAACCAAAGAGCTTTTTATACGAATCGGCGGCGTTGATCCCGTAGCCCGCCTGAAAGAGGAAGTCGTGAATCGGACTGTCTCAAGTGTGGCGACGATCCCGGAAGTGCGCGCGTTCCTTTCCGATCATCTGCGCAGATTCGCCGGGCTCGATAATGTGGTCGTGGAAGGACGTGACATCGGGTCCGTTGTCTTTCCGGAAACTCCTTTCAAATTCTACATTGACGCCTCTCCCGAAATCCGGGCGCGCCGACGCGCCGCCCAGGGATTGAAAGATAGTCCGGCCCATCGCGATCGAATCGATTCTTCCCGGCGGTCTTCACCTCTCATGATTGCTGACGATGCGGAAGTTATTGATACCTCGTCTCTAACCATCGAGCGGGTAATTAGAGATTTGGTGGCTCGCTTACAAAGGAAAGGGTTGGTTTCCGCCTTGAGCGTGAATTTATGACTCCTCTTTACCGGATCGGTTACACCCTTTGCAATCTGGTTGGAAAAGTGGCGTTCGATTTCAAGGTCTACGGTCGCGAGAATTTGATTGAGGAAGGCGCTGCAATTCTTGCTTCAAACCATCAAAGCTATTTGGATCCGCCTTGTATCGGAATGGCCTGTCGCAATGATATTTATTATCTCGCTCGGAACACACTCTACCAGCGGCCATTGATCGGACCTTTGTTGAAGCGGCTGAATACCGTTCCCGTCGATCGAGACCGTGGTGATGTAAGTTCGATCAAAACAATTATCCGGTTGTTGCGAAGCGGCCATCGAGTGATCATTTTTCCGGAAGGCACCCGATCTTCGGACGGGAAGCTGCAGCCGGCTCGCGCTGGGTTGGGAATGATCATCGCTAAGACTCTGGCGCCGGTCGTTCCGGTTCGAGTATTCGGGAGCTACGAGGCGCTGCCGCGAGTCGGCGGCCTCAAACTCAAACCAGTTTCCGTGGTTGTTGGTAAACCGATGCGATTCAGTGAAGATGAATTAAAAGGTGATCGGGACGTTTATCAGAAGTTGAGCAACCGAGTGATGGAGAAAATTGCAAGCCTCGAGCTACCAGCAGGCAGGCGCGGCTAGGCGGTAGGGATGCGCTTCTGATTTCGCCTGCCGGTTTACCCGCCAAATCTGTCGCCGGGTTGCTTGCCGGCGCAATCTGATTGGCCGAACGGACGCGCAGGAGCGCATCCCTACCATGTCACCGGCCATGACCCTGGGTTCGGCGCTGAATGGTAATCCGCTTAACCCGGGCATCGTCATTTGGACTAAAGCTCATTACCTCGGGATCGCCAGTCAACGCATTGTGAACAATGCGCCGGTCGTAAGAATTCATCGGCTCCAGTTTAACCGGGCGTCCGGTGGCTCGCACCGTTTCGGCGATCTGCTTTACTCTTTGTCGAAGCTTATCATCTCGCATTGCCCGCCAATGGCCGACATCTACCTGCACCCTCGGAGCGTTTCGGTCCTGAGATTGCAAAATCCGGTTTAGAAGAAATTGCAGATCTTCCAACGTTTCTCCGTGCGGTCCGATCAAAGCCTCATTCTCGGCTGTGAAAACCTGCAGCTGCTTACCGGTCTCGGTCTCAATCTCCTGAATATCGACAACGAATCCAAGATGACCGAGCATGGTATCAAGGATTTCTCTGGCGTCCATAGGAGCGACTACACCTGGATCTGGTGTACTAGTTTATTAACGGTAACTCTTCTTTTTGGCAACTGCGGGAGTAGGAGCGGGCTTGGTCAAAGGGGCATCGACCTGGTTGCGGGTGAGATAGGTCTGAAGAATCAAAAACAGGTTTTGAACCGTGTAATAAAGGGAAAGCGCCGATGCAAAGTTGTAGCAGATTGCCAAGAAAACGACCGGCATTATCATCAGGATTCTCTGCTGCGAAGGATCGCCGGTTTTAGGGGTAATTCGCAGCTGCCAAAGTTGGGTCGCCGCCATAATCAGCGGCAGGATGTTGATCGGAAACCCCAACAGATGGGCAACGGTATCGGGTTGGGAAAGATCTGACACCCACAAAAATGTACTATTCCGTAGTTCGACGGCAGAACCCAACATCGTATAAAAGCCAAAAAAGATCGGGATCTGAATGAGCATCGGCAAGCAGCCGGTGAACGGATTGATCTTGTACTCCTTGTACAACTTCATCATCTCCTGATTCATCCGCTGCTGGTCATCCTTGTACTTCGCCTTTAATTCGTTCATCACCGGCGAGAGCTTGGCCATCCGGCGCATACTCTTGGTCGTGTAATTTTGTAGCGGCCAGAGCAGAAGCCGGATGATCAGGGTCATGAGAATGATCGCTAACGCATAACTCTTCACGAAAGCGTGAAGGGTATTCATGGTAGTGAGCAGGACCTGACTGATCGGAGCGAACATCCCAAAATCCATTACTGCCGTAAGGTCTCCCGGCAGCTTGGCCAGGCGGCTGTACCCCTTCGGCCCAGCATAAATCGTGAAGTCAAACTTCTTGCTTTCGCCCGGCTGCAGGGTAAAGCCGGGTACGCCCAGCGCACCTTGGATCGTTTGCGTCGGGGGTTGACCATTCGTGCCGGCGATCTGGGTTCGTCGAGCCCAGACTTGCGATCCAATTCTGTCTGGGGATTGAAGAATGGTTGCAAAATATTGATCGGCGGTCGCCGCCCACATGATGTGGTCGGCTGCTTCGGAATAAATCTCCTTCGGACCGGAGGTCTGAATAAGGAAAAGGATACTCGACGAGTTAAACCAATTTACATCGATTTGTCGGAACTTGCCGTCAGTGTACCAATCAAACTTCGTATAAGTGGAGCGGTCCGAAACGTGAATTGGTTGTGCGCTTCCGGTGTTAACAAAGAAACCGGGTGTCTTGAATTCGCCTGGTCCAGAATTTTCCAAGGAGATTGTCAGCCTGGCCTGGTACTCGTCGGCAAGCCCGGCTGCTTTTCCTACGGTGTAAGTCTTGGTAATTTTTAGCTGATCAGTAAGTTGGCGCGTGAGCGTCGCCGTACCCGTGCTTTGGTCGACCGACAACTCGTATCCGGTATCAGACCAATCATTTGGATTCTGCGTCAACGCGCCAATCGCCGGCGCATCATCAGCGTTCAGGCGGACAGCAGTATCCCTCTCGGCCTTGTGGCTGGGAAGTATGATGTTGTCCAAACCTCCCCGAGTGTTCGAAAACTGAAATACCGCCACTGGGCTTTTCAAGCTGCCTGTTTGCTCAGGGATAGCGGGAGTGGCCGGCTTTGTCTCGGCGACATTGGGAGTCGGTGAAGCGTTTGCGCTGGGCATTGCCGACGGATGAGCGCTGGCCAAGGCTTGCTGAGCCTCTGCTTGCGCTCGCACTCTCGCGGCATCCTGTTGGCCCCAATAAATCGACAGAATCAGGCCGATCGTGGCCAGGGAAACAGCT
>Ga0209648_10006085_pt1 | contig 10377 bp, 10 predicted proteins | sample GraSoi2013_115cm_FD_185830 | JGI IMG/M metagenome (GOLD analysis project Ga0209648, IMG submission 185830) | Grasslands soil microbial communities from the Angelo Coastal Reserve, California, USA - Sample 9_17_2013_115cm (SPAdes) (version 2) | ecosystem: Environmental > Terrestrial > Soil >...
GCTGGTCACAAAGGGGATACAGGCTGGCCCGGCTGGCACCGGCCCGGCCGGGTCGGCCGCGAGCAGCCCGCCCGTTACCATCTCGCCGACGGTGCCGGCGAGCCCGCCCAGGACGGCGCCGGGCACCGTGCTTAGGGACTGCCAATCCAATAACAACGGCACGCTGGGCTCGAACTGGAAGGCAGACAGCGTGCACGCCGGCCCGGTGTGGTTTATCTACGCGCGACCTAGGAACAACCCGCCGCCGGGTCAGCGACTGACCACCGGGAAGCTGACCGCCTCCGCCATGGTCATCGCGGTCAGTAACGGTCGTGCGGCCATAGTGACGGTCGCCTCCGCGGCTGGCGGAGACTTCCGGTTCCTCGCCAGCTTCCACAGCAACGGCGAGCCCTACACCCTGGCCGAGGGTGGCGGGAGACTGAAGCTGGTCGGATGCCCCGCCGGTCCGGCCGGGACCGGCATCCCAGCAAGCTACGCGCCCGGGCTGACGATGTTCTGGCAAGGTTACGTCACCGACCTCCGGGGCTGCATTCCCCTGGAGGTGCGCACGTCACCGGCTAGTCCGCCGATCCGGGTTGCCCTGCCCGCCGCCGACGGAGGGTGCGGCTCCTGACCGCCGGGCCGACTGCGGCGCCTGCCAGCCCCTCCCGCGATGATCGCCGACGCCAGGTCAGTTCCACGTGTGCGGCTGCCGCAGCGCCAGGCCCCGCAGGCACGGCGTTAGCTATGCCGCGCCGGGCGAAGTAACGTCATGCGCATATATCAGCGTGCTTTGGGCGGTGCGGCCATGCGTGACATCCTCAGCCAGGGCGGGGACCGCGAGCCCTCCCCGGGGCCGCGCCGCGCGGCGGTGGTCGCTGCCTTGCTGCTGGTGACTGTCGTTCTCGTCTGGCAGCTGCCTCGCGGTCGGCATGCCCCGGCGCGGCCGGCCCGGTCAGCCGTCACCGCGAGTCCGGTACCGCTGCCGTCGTCCGGCTCGCCCGCGCCCGGCCTGGCGGACGAGCCCAACGGCCTCATCGGGCAGGCCCTGCCCCGGGATGGCAGCCTTCGGCTGCCGGTCACCGGCGAGCAGCCCGCCTGGTTCTGGCCGGCCACCGGCCGCGTGAAGCCGATCGGCGGCCTGCCCCGTGACAGGTCCGGCTACCAGTTCATCCGGCTGGCCGGCGGCTGGGCGGTTCAGGCCGGTTCTGGTGCTCGGCTCCGCTGTGGCAGTTGCGCCGGGCCGCTGGTGCCCGTCTACTTCCTCGGGGACGGCGCGCAGTCCGTGACCCAGGTCGGCCGCGCTGACCAGGTCGCGCCGGGCGCCGCCGCCCGCACCGTGTGGCTGACCAGCTACCCGCTGGGCACCGATATGGGCACGGCGGCCGGCACGGCCCGCGCAGTCAGCGCCGGCGGCGCGCCGCTCGGGCCGCGGCTCCGGCTTCCGGCCGGGTATGTGATCAGCCAGGCGACCGACCGCGGTCTGCTGCTGGCACCGGTGACCCAGCGACCGGGAACAACGGCCGACACACTGTGGGACCCGGCCGCTCCGCAGGCCAGCCGCAGATTTGACGGAGTGATCGCAGCCAGCGCGAGCGAGATCGCCTGGGCGGCGCGGTGCGCCCCGCTCTGCCGGGTGCAGGTGCTGGACCTGGCGACCGGCCGACGCACCTCGGTCGAGCTGTCGCGGGCGGGCTCGGCGGCCAACGGCGCGTTCAGTCCCGAGTGGGACTTCCTCGCCCTCGAAGTGAGCTTCGATAACGGCGGAGACGGCGGCGCGCTTGCGACGCAGCTTGACGTGGCATCGCTGGCCAGTGACCGCCTGACGGTCGTGCCAGGAACCTGGGTCAGCAGCGATGCCCTGGCTGGCTTCGGGTGGCCTGCATCGAGCGACAGCCTGATTGCGGAGCTGAGCTTCACGACCAAGGTGCAGCTGGCGTCGTGGCGCCCGGGTGCCGCCCAGCTGGGCGTGGCGGTCATCAGGCCGGGACAGAACCCGGCCTCCCTGATCGTCGGATAGCAGCCCGGCCGGGCGCGTCAGCAGTGCCGGCCCGGGCCAGGGGCGCGGTGCCCCCGCTATGCCTAACGGATCGTGGGCGATCTAGGCGCCAGCGGCGACGCGTACGGTCGGCTCGTGCCGGACGGGGAAGTTGACCGAGCGGGCAATAAAGCAGAACGCGTCGATCTCGTCGTGCAGCGCCACGGCCTTGTCCGCCATCGACGGCTCGGCGACCGTGACTGCCGGCCGGAGTACCACGTCAGTGAACTGGCCGCCGCCCGTCGCGTCCATCGTCATTGTGCCGACCGGAGTGTCGGTGTACTCGGTGACGACCACTCCCCCGTCCGCGGACAAGTGGAGATACCACAGCATGTGGCACTGGGCGAGCGCGGCGACCAGTAGTTCCTCCGGGTTCCAGCGGGCCGCGTCGCCCCGGAAGGCGGGGTCAGACGAGCCGAGAATGGTCGCCTTGCCGCTGCCGTGAATCTCATGATCGCGCCGGTAGCCGCGGTAATCGCTGGTCCCTGAGCCAGTGTCCCCGGTCCAGCGGACTATCATTTCGTAACGGTGCGTGACAGCCATTACCCCAGCCTATTACGGCACCCGTAGCAGCCCCGCCGATAACTGGGCCGCCGCCGCAACCCCGCTGGATCAGGTCCTGGGCCGTGGCGCCCTGGGTAGGCTTCCGACTCAAGACTCATGACTCATGACTCATGACTCATGACTTGCTATATTAAGTCGTAAAATTCGGATATATCATGGTAGTGATAGCCAGGCATCCATCGACTGGGCGGTCACAGCCGGGGCCGTGACCGGTGGCACCCTGGAACTCCCCCGACCTGACGCAATGGCGCCCAGGACACAGCCGCGTCATCGCGACCGCGCGCGTGGGCGCAATATCTTTTATGTAGCGGACAATGAGATCTTGGCATCCGTCCAGCCCCAGAAGGAGCACCAGTTGAGGTTCGCGGTCCACCGGGAGGCCTCCCGGCGCAGTCGCGGCGCGCCGGGCCACGACGTTCGTGGCCGCGTTCCCGCCGACGTCGCTGGCGGAGGCGCCCGTGCCCTCGGCGAAGACACGGGCGAGATACCCGGGGAGGTGACGCGGCGCCTTATGTCCGGCCCGGCCACCGGGACTTCCCGGCCGCGACGCGCATGAGCGACCTGCCCCGTCGTGCTGTGACGCGAACGGCGAAGCTCGCCACCTTGCCGGTCGGCCTCGCCGGCCGGACCGCGCTGGGCCTCGGCAAGCGACTCGGCGGGCGCCCGGCCGAGCTCGTGGCCCAGGAGATCCAGCAGCGCACCGCGGAGCAGATCTTCAAGGTCCTCGGGGAGCTGAAAGGTGGCGCGCTGAAGCTGGGCCAGGCTCTGTCGATCTTCGAGGCGGCACTGCCGCCTGAGATAGCCAGCCCCTACCGCGCCACGCTGACCAGGCTCCAGGAGTCCGCGCCGCCGCTGCCGGCGGCCGCCGTGCACAAGGTGCTCGTGGCCGATCTCGGTGCCAGCTGGCGGGACAACTTCGCCGAATTCAATGACCGCCCGGCCGCTGCCGCCTCCATCGGCCAGGTGCATCGCGCCATCTGGCGTGACGGCCGCCCGGTAGCGGTGAAGATCCAGTATCCAGGTGCAGGAAAGGCGCTGATCAGCGACTTCACCCAGCTCGGCCGCCTGGGGCGGCTGTTCGGCGTGCTGATGCCAGGACTCGACGTCAAGCCACTGCTCGACGAGCTACGCAGGAGGGTCGCGGAGGAACTCGATTACCGGCTCGAGGCGGCCTCCCAGGAGGCGTTCGCCGATGCCTACGCCGATGACGCCGACTTCCTCGTTCCGCATGTCATCGCTGCCACCGACCGCGTACTGGTCAGCGAGTGGATGGATGGCACGCCTCTGTCGAAGATCATCGCCGACGGAAGCAGCGAGGAAAGGAACCGGGCCGGCATTCTGATCGTCAGGTTCCTCTTCTCAGGGCCCTCACGGGTCGGCCTGCTGCACGCCGACCCGCACCCGGGCAACTTCCGGCTGCTAGACGATGGTCGGCTCGGAGTTCTCGACTTCGGCGCCGTGGACCGGCTCCCGGACGGTTTCCCTCCGTTGTTCGGCAAGCTGCTGCGCCTCATGCACGAGGACCGAGGCATCGAGACCGTGGAGCACGAGTTGCGGGCACATGGCTTCCTTAAAGAGGGCGTCACCGTCGATCTCGAAGCGCTCCGCGCTTACCTGGCGCCGCTCGCCGAGCCGTCCCGGGTGGAGTCCTTCAAGTTCAGCCGGGAGTGGCTGCGGGCCGAGGCGTCCCGGGTTACGGACATGCGGTCTGCCGCCGTCGGCCGCCGCCTCAATCTGCCGCCCTCGTATGTGCTGATCCACCGCGTCTCCACCGCCGGGATAGGCGTCCTCTGCCAGCTCGAATGCGAAGGGCCGTTCCGCGCCGAGGTGCTCAGGTGGATGCCCGGATACCTCGACCCCACGGATCCGGGGCCGGACTCAGATGACTCAGACAACGCCAGCCCGGCACATACCCCGACGTCCGCCGAGTGACTGATCCCCCACGGCTCCCCGGGCGCGGCCGGGGCCCGGGAAACTCGAGTCTCCCGGGCCCCGGCCCTGCCGTCGGGCCGACCCCACCGGAGCAGTGGACCGGACTCAGGACCGCTCCTCGGCCGTCAGCTGGCCGCGGAGCCGTGCGGCCCTGTGGCGCGACTGGGCCAACTGCCGCTGAGCCCGCTCGGCCCGGCGGTTGGCCCGGCGGAGGGCACGCGCCCGCAGCGCCTGGCGCTGCGCCGCGGCCTGCGACAGCATCGACTGTTGTCGTTCCCTCACCAATTCGTGAGGCGCATACATCTGTGACACCACCATTCGTAATGCTCGCAAAGCCTGCGTAACGGCTGGTCAGGCCGCTACCTCGTCCTTCCTCGGGCGCCCGCGCGGCCGCTTACGCGGCACGATCTCGCCGCGCAGGAACAGCTCGCCGCCCCAGACTCCCCACGGCTCCCGCCGCTCAAGTGCCCCGGCGAGGCACGCCATCCTTGCCGGGCATCCCCGGCACAGAACCTTGGCGCACTCCACGTCCTCCGGGGACTCGGCGAAGAACAGGTCCGGGTCATCCGTGCACGGCAGCTTGCGACCGCTTGGCACCCCGGCCAGCGTCACCGGGATAGCCGCGGCCGGCTGGGGCGCCGGGACAGCCGCGCCTGCCACCTGCGCCGGGTCTCTCCTAGCGATCGCCGCCATGTGCTCGGATACCGCCTCGAACCCCGCCGGGTCCGCCAGCACGGCGGTGGTGCCGGGCCGATGCATCGGTGCCATCCCCTCTCATCTACTCGTCCTAAGGTCTCTCACGCGTCTGACAAAACGGTGGCCTCGCATGACGAAGGCCGCGGACCCGATTTCGGGTCCGCGGCCTTTGAGGGGATCAGGCCGGTCGTTCTAGACCGGTTCCCTCGCCGGATGCGGACCCTTAGCGCCGCCGCTCAGCGCGGCGATGCGGGTCGTGTGCGGGTACTGCTTGCCGGAGTTGTGCTGCCCGAGCGCGACGTTCAGATCGGCAGCCATGCGGCTCCGCCCGAAGACGTCGGCGGCCCAGAAGGCACGGGGGCGCGCGAGTACGGCACCTGTGCACGGGGACTGGGCGATCCGGACGCCTGATGGCAGGACAGCGCCCGTGGCGAACGCTGCGTGCGACTCAGCGGCAGTCTCGAGACCCGAGATCGCGTTCAGCATCCTGGGCACCTCCTTCCATTTGGCGTCGACAGACCCGCAGGACATGGCAGCAGCCTACGTAGCACTGCCGGGGCGGGGCAACTTCTTTTCTGAGGGAATCTGACCGCCATTTGGGGCTGCCCGGGAGGTACGGATCAGCCCCTCCTGCACCACTGAGACCACTAGCTCGCCGTCGCTCGTGTACACCTCGCCGCGCGCGAGCCCTCTGGCTCCGCGAGCGACGGGAGAGTCCTGCGCGTACAGCAGCCACCGGTCGGCGCGGAACGGTCCGTGGAACCACATCGCGTGATCGAGGCTCGCCGCCGTCGTCCGCCCGTCCGTCCAGGACAGGCCGTGCGGGAGCAGCACCGAGTCCAGCAGGGTCATGTCGGACGCATAGGTCATCAGGCACACGTGCAGCAGCGGATCGTCGGGCAGTTCGCCATCCGCCCGGAGCCAGACCAGGTTGCGCGTCGTCCGCAGCGCGGGATCGCGCTCGGCTTCGAAGGTCAGGGGTCCGATGTACCGGATGTCGATCGGGTTGCCGCCGGACCACTCGCGGACAGACGGGCCGAACACCTTCTCCATCCGTTCGGCCGTCGGAACGATCGCGTCCGGCGGCGGGACCACGGGCATCGGGTCGGCGTGCTCGATCCCCGGCTCGTCGTGATGGAACGACGCGGAGAGCGTGAAGATCGTCTTGCCGTGCTGGACCGCCGACACCCGGCGGGTGGTGAACGAGCGGCCATCGCGGACCCGCTCCACCAGGTAGATCAGCGGAACCGTGGGATCGCCCGGCCGGATGAAGTAGGCGTGCAGTGAGTGCACGGGCCGGTCAGCGGGCACCGTGCGGCCGGCCGCGACCAGGGCCTGGCCCGCGACCTGGCCGCCGAACACTCGCTGCCGGCGCTCCCCCTCCGGACTGCGCCCGCGGAAGATGTCGACCTCGATCTGCTCCAGGTTGAGCAGGTCAACCACATTGTCGAGCGCCTTGCTCATACTCCCGCGTCACCAGCCTTGCTCGCGCCGTCTCCCGCTTGCCTGCGGGGCCCCGCCCGCCTCCCCATCCTCTTCACTTCCGGCTCGCTCACGATCGCCCAGCGCCCGCGCGGTCGGCCGCGGGGCGCGCGGGGACGGATCTCCTCGACGAACCTGGACGGCTTGCGGCTCCGGCGCGCGTCGGCCGACCGGGCCAGCGCCCACGACAGGCAGACGAGGTCCCGCGCCCTGGTCACCCCGACGTAGAGCAGCCGCCGCTCCTCCTCGATGGCGTCGTCAGTCTGCGCGTACACGATCGGCAGCATCCCGTCGGTGAGGCCGGCCAGGAACACCGCGTCCCATTCCAGCCCCTTGGCCGCGTGCAGCGAGGCCAGGGTCACCCCGTCCATCGCCGGGGCCTGCCCGAGGGCGGTGCGCGTCGCGAGTTCGGCGGCAAGATCGGCGAGCGATGCCCGCGGCGACCCGGCGAAGAAATCGTCGGCCAGCTGGGCCAGCGCCTCCAGTGACTCCCACCGCTCCCGCGCCCGGCCCCGGCCCGAAGGCGGCTCCAAGGTCAGCCCGATCCCCGACAGCACCGCCCGGACCTGACCGGCCGGCCCCTCGTCGGCCGACGCCGAACGTGCCGCGGCCCGCAGCAGGCCGACCGCCTGGCGCACCTCGCCCCGGTCGAAGAACCGCTCCGCTCCCTTGACCACGTACGGGACACCGACCTCGCCCAGCGCCTGCTCGAACGGAGGCGTCTGCGCGTTGGTCCGCACCAGCACCGCGATCTCCCGGGCGGCGGTCCCGGACCGGATCAGCGCCGCAGCCCGCCGCGCCACGGCCGCCGCCTCCTCCTGCTCGTCCCCGTACTCCGTGAACTCAGGCTCCGGGCCGGCGGGCCGCTCCGCCACGAGCACCGGCTCGCCCGGCCGGCGCACTGATACTCCCGGGACGCTCGCCATCCCCGGGCCACGCCCGGAACCGGGGCCAAAACTGCGGCCGAGACGGTTCGCTAGCGCGACGACCTGGGGCGTGGACCGGTAGTTGCGCACCAGCCTGATCACGGTTGCGTCAGGGAACTCGGCCGTGAAGCCGGTCAGGTATGAAGGGGTCGCTCCGGTAAAGGAGTAGATCGTCTGCCGCGGGTCGCCGACCACGCACACGTCATCCCGGTCCCCGGTCCAGGCATCGAGCAGGATCTTCTGCAATGGGTTGACATCCTGATACTCGTCCACGACGAAGTACGCATACCGGTCCCGCACCGCGGCGGCGGCTCTGGGATGCTCGGCGAGGATCGCCGCGGTGAGCTCGAGCACTGACTCGAAGTCGACCAGGTGCCGCTCGCGTCGCAGTTCCTCGTAGGCGGCATAGAGCCTGGAGAGCGGGATTGGTCCCAGGGGCTGTGTTCGGGAGGCCTTGGAACTGGCCTGCGGGTATTCCTCGGGCCGCACCCCGGTGACTTTTGCCCACTCGATCTCGCCGGCCGCGTCGCGCAGATCGGGCAGGCTCAGCTGCAGCCGCAGCTGGCGGGCGGCATCTGACATCAGGCTGATCTTGGAGTCCAGAACCCGCGGCGGAGGGCCGCCCACCGTCAGCGGCCAGAAGTGAGTGAGCTGGCGCAGCGCGGCCGCGTGGAAGGTCCGGGCCTGCACTCGCTCCATCCCGCCACCGGGCAGTGCCTGGCGGCCCAGCACCCGCAGCCGGCCGCGCAGCTCGCCGGCCGCGCGGGTGGTGAACGCGAGGGCGAGAACCCGCGCCGGGTCCATCACGCCGGTGGCCACCGCGTAGGCGATCCGGTGGGCGACCGCCCGGGTCTTGCCGGTGCCCGCGCCGGCCAGCACGCAGACCGGACCGCGGGCGGCCAGCGCGACCTCGCGCTGCTCTGGGTCGAGCGCGGCCAGCACAGCATCCGCGGAATCCATGGGTACACCTCCCGCTGCTTCGCTCACCCGCGCCTCGCCGCCGCCTCGCCTGCCCGCCTGCCGGCCATCATTCCGCATGCCGCCGACGCAAGCACCAGGCACCAGGCCCGTCTGCCGTGCCCGCGCAACATGACGCGGGAAGCCTGCGAACCGCGTACGCGTTAGTAATGTTCACTAGGGACGGCAGTGAAGGGAAGGACGGCCGATGGCATCGCCGCTGACCATGTACACCACCACGTGGTGCGCGTTCTGCAAGCGCCTCAAGCGCCAGCTGGCGGCCGACGGCATCGAGATGACCGAGATCGACATCGAGCAGGACCCCGCGGCCGCGGACTACGTCATGAGCGTGAATGGCGGGTTCCAGACCGTCCCGACCGTTGTCTTCCCCGACGGCAGCGCGCTCACGAACCCGTCGGCCGCGATGGTGAAGGAACGGCTGCGCGAATTGGCCGCGCTCTGATGTCCCGGAAACGACACAAGACCCAATCGCGCGTGCTCGATTCCGCCACCGAGGCAGGCCCGGGCTGGAGCGAGTTTTCCGGGGGCGCATCCGCTTCCGCCGCGCCCGGTACCAGCACGTCTGCCCTCGATCCGTCCGGCGCCAGTCCGTCCGGCGCCAGTCCGTCCGGCGCTAGTCCGTCCGGCGCCCGTGCGCCCGGCGCCCGCGGCTCAGGCTCCGATCCGTCCGGCGCCCGTGCGCCCGGCGTCAGTCGGTCCAGCCCCGACACGACCGCCGTCGCCTTTTCCGGTGCGCTGCCCGTACCCGGCCAGGACGCTGTGGTCCGTCGCACCCCGGACGGGTGGCGGGTCGGCGATGATGACCTGCCCGACCTGACCTGCGCGATGGTGCTGGCCGACCTGCTCGCCGCCGAGCTGCCCACCGAGGTCCATCCGGCCATCCCTCCCGCTACTCCCGCTGCGGCGCAGCCCGGCGCCGACCGGCCGACCGACCGACGACGCGCGCGGGGACGGCATGCGGGCGAACCGCCAGCGGGCGAACGGCCAGCCGGGGAGGATGAGGCACACCGGCTGAGAACCACCGTCGGCCAGCTGGAGCACGCGCTGACCGCGCGGATCCGGGTCGAGCAGGCGATCGGCGTTCTGGCCGAGCGCCACCGCATCCGCCCCCGTCAGGCGTTCGAGCAGCTCAGATCGGCCGCACGGAACCGGGGCCGACGGGTAATCGACATCGCGGCCGACGTGGTCGCCAGCGCGTCGAACCCGCTGCTGCAGCTACCCGAGGAGCTGTCCCGGCAGCGCTCGGCTCCGCGGCACGGCGCCAGGCACTCCCGCCGCGTCCTCCGCTCCGAGTAGCTGGGGTAACCGGCTCCCTTCCCCGCCGAGTGGCTCGGTCATCGGCTCGCCCTCGGCAGCGCGCCACCCTCGCTTCCCCACGGTCGCCCATTTCATGATCTGGGTTCATGTCCCCGCGGATATTTGCGGCAGAGGTATTCAGATCATGAAAGATGACCCTTCGGGCGTTGCTCACGTGAGTGAGGTTACTCCTGGTTCATCCACGACCACGAAGGGTAGCAACAGGCCGAGGAGGGAGCGTGGACGACGAGCGGGACCACAGTGGGTATCCGGCCGCCTGACTACGGCCACAACGCCGCCGCGCTCGACGCTATGGGACGTATGGTCAGCAATGTCTCGGGCGGCAAACCGACCGCCGCCGTCACGCGGCCCGGGGAACGCCGCGACGACCTGATCATCCAGAACGCCGAGACCGCCGAGATCCGGGCCGCCGCGGCCGCCGAGATCCCGGCCCGAGCCGCCGCGGCCGCCCGCGCCGAGGCCGCG
>Ga0209648_10006087_pt1 | contig 10376 bp, 10 predicted proteins | sample GraSoi2013_115cm_FD_185830 | JGI IMG/M metagenome (GOLD analysis project Ga0209648, IMG submission 185830) | Grasslands soil microbial communities from the Angelo Coastal Reserve, California, USA - Sample 9_17_2013_115cm (SPAdes) (version 2) | ecosystem: Environmental > Terrestrial > Soil >...
GGGGGCCAACGCCGGTTGCGTGGAATTGGAGCCCCTAGTCTTGCGCCGCAGCATCGATGTCCCTCCGCGACTGGTACCGTCCTTTTTTCGTTTTCCGGCCCTTTTCGTAGAAGTGGAACTACTATTCCTTGTGACCCGGTGTGACAACTGGCTCCTACCGGCCCGCGCGTTTGAAGGCGATGCGACAACCGGGGGAGCGCTCGCTTGCGCCAAGCCAACGCCTGCACGCAAGCCGAGACCGCAGCTAGAGCCGGCGGGAGTAGGTTCGAGAGGGAGTGACCCATGGCTAAAAAGCGATTGCGCGGGGTGTTCTCGTTTACCGCGACGCCGATGCGAGACGACGGCGCCACCATCGATCTTGATCGCTTGCGCTCGCATTTGGACTGGCAGACCGAAAATGGCGTGCATGGCATCGCCGTGCTGGGGAGCACGGGTTCGAACGGCTCCTTCTCGGAAAAAGAGCGCGAAGAGCTCATCCGAACCACCGTCAAGCACGTCAACGGCCGCCTCCCGGTCATGGCCGGCACCGGATCGATCACGACGGACGAGGCCGTCCGAATGTCGCGCTTCGCCGAAGACGTCGGTGCCGACGCGGTGATCGTGGTTCCCATCACGTATTGGCCGCTCACCGACAACGAGGTCTACGAACATTATAGTCGCATCGCAAAGGCGATTAAGATTCCCGTTATCGTTTACAACAATCCAGGCACGACCGGCGTGGATATCAAGCCGCAGCTGCTTGCGCGTATGGCCGAAATCGAGAACATCCAGGGAGTCAAGGAGAGCTCCGGCGATTTATCGCGGATTACTCAGATCCGCATGCTCACCAAGGGAAAGATGACGGTATTCCACGGCTGGGAGCCGATCACGCTGCAAGGCTTCGCGGCGGGCGCGGATGGTTGGTGTCCGGGATTGGCAAACGTGCTGCCGCGGGAATGCGCCCAGCTCTTCGAGCTCTGCGTCGAGAACAAGGATTTGGCCGCCGCGCAGATACTGTTCGACCGGATGTTCCCTATTTGCAAGCTGATGGGCGACACCGGCTACATTCGGGTGGTGCATACGGCGCTCGAGCTTATGGGTCGCTCGGTCGGACCACCGCGGCGTCCGCTGCGCATGCTGGATGCGGAACATAGGACTCAGCTGATCTCAGTGTTGCAATCGTTGGGCGTTCTGGGAGCCCAGGCGCAGGGACAGGCTGCCGAGTAAGTGGCAATATTGCAGAAGAGCCCACCGCAGAGGCGCGCCCGTGGCGTCGTGATTGCCATGCACCACGCGACGGCGGCGTCGAGGCGGACAAATAGTTGAGGGCACAAGAGGGAGAACGACATGTCAGCACAGAGCCGCAGAAACTTCCTGAAACTTTCCGGCGGGGCGTTTGCCCTAGGTTCGTTCGCAGGCGCGCCGGCATTCGCACAGTCACCGCCGGTGAAGATAGGCGTTTTGGCCGCGAGATCCGGCGTGCTTGCGAGCATCGGCGAGTGCGCGCTCGCCACGGTGCAGTGGTGGGCCGACGGCGTGAATAAGGCCGGCGGCATTCTTGGCCGCAAAGTCGAACTTGTTGTCGAAGAAGAGGGCAATCCGAAGGAGACGGCTGAGAGATCCCGTAAACTCGCTTTGCGCGACAACGTGGAGATGGTGACTGGATTGATCTCCACCGGCAGCGGCCTGTCGGTCGGCCCTATCGCCGAAGAGTTGAAGACGATCTGGATGTCGTGGGATGCGACCACCCAGAAGGACGTCGAGGAGACGTTACCGAATCCGAAATATTCATTCCGCAGCACGGACAACGAGGTCGAGGGCCTGATGGCCTCGCTCCTGACCGTGAAGCACTTCAAGGGAAAAATCAAAACCGTAGCGAATCTTGGCACCGACTACTCATATGGCCGAAACATGTGGGAAACGTTCATGGCCATGATGAAGAAGTACGACATGGGCGTCACTCCGGTTGCGGACTTGTGGGTCAAGGTTGGAACGACCGATCTGACCACCTTCGTTGCATCGTTGCAGCAAGCCAAGCCCGACTTGATCATGTCGTCGCTACTGTTCACCGATGCCTTCATCTTCGTGAAGCAGGCGCACGCCGCCGGGCTCACAGGCGCTTCGAAGCTCGTCATGCCGGCCGGGGGCTTTCAGCTCAACGAAATGAAAAAGCAGTACACCCCCGAGGGCATGATTCTCGGGCACAATTCCATGTATTTCGAAGCGCCGAATGCATCGCCGTTGCTCAAAGAGTTCGTCGCATACTACAAGGGCAAGACGGGCTTGTTTCCTCACTTCGAGGCGGACCGGGCGTATTCTGCCGTCGCGTCCTGGAAGGCCGGGGTCGAGAAGGCTGCCCAGCAAACCTCCGGCAAATGGCCATCCAAAGACGAGATCATCAAAGCGATCGAGGGCATCTCGGTCGAATCGCTGGGCGGGACATTCAGTTATCGGCCGGACCACATCCCCGACTGCAATTTTTACATGGGGTTCACAACGCACAACAACCCATACGACATCGTGACGATTTCGCCGGTGGAGACCTTGAACACGCGCGACTATCAAAAGCCGGCGGGCGCCGACTTCTTCAAATGGATCCAGGCGAAGCAGTTCCCCAATCTATCTTGATGAGGAGTTGAGGTTGCTCGCGAGCGCCAACATCTTGGTCGGCGGCGTGTTTCACGCCGCCGTTCTTTTTCTCGTTGCGGCCGGGCTGCAGATCGTGTTCGGCGTGCAGAAGATCGTGAACCTCGCCTGCGGTTCATTCTATGCATTGGGGGCGTATTTTGGAATTTCCGCGTTGGCTTGGGCTGCGGCCTTTGAAGTCCCTGCAATCGCATATATTCCCATTCTCGTCGGCAGCGGGCTCCTGCTTGCAATCGTGCTTGGGCCGTCGGTCGAGCGTTTGCTCAGGCTGATCTACGATCGCGACGAGCACTTCCAGATCCTCCTGACGTTTGCGCTTGTGTTGATCTTCGAGGACGCCATTCGGCTCATTTGGGGAGCAGTGCCGCTCCAAACGATCAATGTTTATTTCGCCTTCGGCGAGCTGCGTATCGCGAGGGATTTGGCGATCCCGAACTACAATCTGATTGTCATTGGGGCCGCCGCGCTCATCAGTGCCGCATTCGGTTGGATGCTCCGACGGACGCGCTTCGGCCGCATCGTACGCGCGACAGCCGAAAACAAACAGATGAGCGAAGCGCTCTGCGTCGACGTGTCGAAGGTTTACATGGCCGTCTTCACCCTCGGCGTTGCGCTGGGAACCGTCGGCGGAGCGCTCGTCGTGCCGGCAGGCGCGGCATCGATCGACATGGGAGTGGAACTGATCGTCGACGCTTTCGCGGTTGTCATTATCGGCGGGCTCGGAAGCATGCCCGGCGCCCTGATCGGTGCGCTCATCGTCGGGTTCGTCCGATCCGCGGCAATATGGCTTTACCCCGAGTTCGAGCTGCTCGCCATTTACGTAATCGTCATAACGGTACTCATCGTACGCCCGCAGGGTCTTCTCGCGAGGACTGCATGACAACCTCGACGGCACCGATCGCCGCCAGGACAGCCAGCGCAGGAACTTTGAAACGGGCTTTGGCGCTGCCTGCTTTGTTGTTTTTGGTTATTTTCCTTTTCCCCTTCATCGCGGGACCGCACTACGTCATCCTGATGTTCTCCGCGATGGGATACGCGATCGCGTTGCTCGGTCTCAATCTCCTATTTGGCTACACGGGTCTGTTGTCGCTCGGGCACGCCATGTTTCTGGCCATCGGCGCCTACACGGCCGGGTACATGACGTCGACAAGGATCACGAATTTCGAGCTGATTCTTCTGGTTGCGGTCGCAATCGGAGCGACCGTCGCTGTTCCGATCGGCCTGCTCTGCATACGCTACGTGAAGATCTATTTCGCGATGCTCACTCTCGCATTCAGCATGCTGCTCTATTCGTTTCTGTTCAAATTCTATCATCTCACCGGCGGCGACGAAGGAATCCGGATCAAGGCTCCGACTCTGACGGCATGGGATCTGTCCGGCCTCGATACCTTATCGGTGCTGACGGGCCCGCTGTACTATTACGTGTTCGCCTTGCTTGTGCTGCTCACGGCTCTCATGCGCTGCCTGACGGGTTCTTCGCTCGGTCTGCAATTGCGGGCGATCCGTGAAAATCAGCAAAAGGCCGAGTACCTGGGCGTCAACGTCAAGCGCTATCGGCTCGTCGCGTTCGTCATCGCCGCAGTCTACGGCGTGTTGGGCGGCGTCATTATCGCCATCCCCGTGGGGCTCGCTGATCCGACGATCGCCTATTGGGTGCAATCGGGAAATCTCATCTTCATGCTGCTGCTCGGCGGCTACACCAATTTCCTGGGACCATTGCTGGGCGCCGTCGTATTCATTTTCTTTCAGGATCAGCTCATGTCCTTCACCGAATATTGGCGGCTCACCTTTGGTGTCATCCTCGTGATGATCGTCATCTTCTTTCCCAACGGTCTGATGGCCGCCCTCGACCGGCGCCGGTGGTGGTCGACGTGACGTTATTGCAGGCGCAAAACGTGCGGAAACTTTACGGCGGCTTTTGCGCGCTCGACGACGTGACTTTGACAATCAACGACGGCGAGCATGTATCCATCATCGGACCGAATGGCGCCGGAAAGACCACGCTGGTCAACGTGCTGACGGGGCTGGTGCGGCCCACCGCCGGAAACGTGACGTTCAAGGGATACAATGTCGTCAATCTCGGCGCCGTGCGCCTTGCTCGCCTCGGCATGGCGCGCTCGTTCCAGCTAGTCAACATCTTTCCCGAATTGAGCGTCGGTGAAACCATCGCGGTGGCGGCCATCTCTCATCTGCGTCACGGGGAACGGTTTTTTTCCAGCACTGCGCGCAATCGGCCGGTGTGGGAGATTGTCGAGCGCGTCGGCGCTATCTTTGGATTTTCCGGCAAACTGGATCAGCCGGCGAAAATCCTGTCGCAAGGCGACAAGAAGCTGCTGGATGTCGCCAGCGCATTTGCGCTCAGTCCGGAGATCATTCTGCTCGACGAGCCGACAAGCGGTGTGAGCACCGCCGACAAATCGACGATCATGCGTGTCCTCGTTCAAGCGGCGAGGCAGATGGGAATCAAGGCCATCATCCAGATCGAGCACGACATGGACATCGTGTTCGGGTATTCCAATCGGATCATCGCAGTTCATAACGGTCGAATTCTCGCGGATGGAAGCCCCGCATCCATTCGTGCCCGCGCCGATGTCATGGCCACCATCGTTGGAAGGCAGTACGACCATGCTTGAGGTCGAGAATCTCAACGTCGAGATTCAAAACAGCGAAATCCTCCGCAACGTGGCCTTTGAGGTAGCCGCCGGCGAACTTGTTTGCCTCGTTGGGCGCAACGGCGCCGGCAAGACAACCACCTTGCGGACCATCATGGGCTACCTGCGGCCCAAAAAGGGAGTCATTCGACTTGGCGGCAATGATCTCGCCGGTCTGTCGACGCTCCAGCGGGCGCGTCTCGGTATCGGTTATGCGCCCGAGACCAGCGAAGTGTTCGCGGAGCTTTCGGTCGGAGAAAACATCGAAATGCCGACTTGGACGCGGCGAACTGAACGCTCCGCGGAGGACCGCATTCGTCTGGCGTACCAGGTCTTTCCGCAACTTCGGCGCTACATGACGCGCCCGGGAACGCACTTGTCCGGCGGGGAGCGCAAGATGCTGTCGATTGCCCGCACACTGGCGCTCGACGCGCGTTTGTTGCTCCTGGACGAGCCGTTTGAAGGCCTGTCGCCGACAGTGATCCCAAGCATCAAGGAATCCATTCGGGAGATCGTCGGATTCGGACGAACGATTCTCATCGCGGAATCGGAATTGCAGCACGTACCGGAATATTCCAACCGTCTCTATGTGATCGAGCGCGGCGAAATCGTATTTGCCGGCGATCTCGCGCAGGCGCGCGACAATGCGGCGGTCCGGCGGATCACCGGAGAAAACCTATGATTGCGATGGCCGCAGCGGCATCGAGGTCACGCGCGCACTCGGCCTCCTGTGCGCGGCCCGATGTCAACCGTTTTTTGCGCCGACATGGTCCAGCACGGACTTGAGCTTCGAGCGATCTTCGGCGTTGAGCATGCGCAACGGGCGGCGGGGAGGGCCGACGGGACGCCCGAGAATGTCGAGACCCGTATGCGCCACGCGAATGTGAGACTTCGCGCAGATGAAATCGCAAACTGGAAACAGCTTGTCCCAGATGGTCTGCGCCGCCGACGCATCGCGCTTTTGCACCGCGGCGGAGAAAAACCGCATCGCATCGCCGGGCACGAAATTCGTGCAGACCGGAGCCCACCCGCTCGCGCCGGCCATGAAGGCCTGAAGGCTGCTGGACTCCCAGCCGGCGATCAGCGTGACTTGGTCCTTGGTCAACAATCTGATGGCGGTGATTCGCGTGAGGTCACCGGTGCTTTCCTTGATGCAACTGACGTTGTCGAGCTTGGCCAGTTTCGCCAGGAACTCGGGCTTCATGTCGACGCCGGTGGTCCAGGGATTGTTGTAGACGCAGATCGGTATCTTGATCGCTCTCGAGACGCGTTCGTAGTGATCGAAAACCTCATCAGGCGTCAGCGGCCAATAGGAAACCGGCAGCACCATTACGCCATCGCAGCCGACGTGCTCGGCGTGCTTGGAGAGCGCGATGCACGCCGTCGTAGTGCGCGCGCCAGTGCCGGCAACCAAGGGAACACGACCATTGATATGTTTGGCCGCAATTGTAGTTGCCGTCTTCATTTCTTCATCGCTGAAGGAGCCGTTGCCGCCGGTGCTGCCGAAGATGCATATACCGTCGACACCATTATCGATTTGAAAGTCGATCGCCTGCAGGAATCGTTTCTCGTCGATCTCCTCCCCGTCATTCTTCGTTGCGGTGGGCACGAAAGTGAACACACGTGACCAGAACTCGTTCTGCCGCACTGTCAGCTCTCCTTGTCGCAGTTGGCGTCCTCAGCTTGACTTCCGCGGCCGCCATGGACGTGCGTCACGCAAATCGCCGCAAGGCTAGCTCACGCCGAGAGTCTAGCTAACGCCGGGAATGATGCGTCTGAAAGTGCCAGTAGGCGCAATTTCCTCGGTACCAGTTCCATTCCCCCTTGGCGCACGGGCCGCGCAACCGAAGGCCGGCCGCGCGTGATTTCGAGGAGCTCAGGCGCTTTGCCCTACCCTCCCCGTGCCGCTCGAAATTCGTGCGGCGTGGTCCCCGTCTGCTTGCGGAAAAAGCGGGCGAAGTGGGACGGATCGGAGAACGCAAGATCGTAGGCGATCTCGTGGATCGGCTGGCTGGTGAATACAAGCTGGCGCTTAGCTTCGGTGAGCACGCGCTGGCGGATCAGATGGCCGGCGGTGACGCCGGTTGCGCGCCTGACGTGATCATTGAGGCGATCGACCGTCATTGCGAGCTTGTCGGCGTAAAAGGCGAGTTGGCGCTCCTTGTGGAAGTGCTCCTCGACGAGCTTGCGCAGCGCGTTGACGGTGGCGCCGGTCGGCTCGAGCGCGATCGCCTCGGTGCTGCCGCGCGCGCGGCCGGCAGCAAGGCGCGCCACCTCGACCGCGATCAGCGCCAGCAGCCCGCGCATGGCGATGCGGAAGCCGGCGCGGGCGAGGAACCGCTCCTCGTGCAGTTGCACGGCCAGGTTCGCCAGGCGGCCGCATTCGATCTCGCCGAGCGGCACCACCGGCTCGGCTGCGAGCCCTTTGAGGCGTGCGAGCGCTTCGCCGCGGCGATCGCCCATCGCCTCGGCAACGTCCTCGGTGAACGTCATCACCCAGCCGTCGGTGAGCGCCGGGCGGAAACGAAACCCGTGCGCGATGGTCGCCGGCACGAGAATCGCGCATGGCGCGTCGAAGGCAATCGTGGCGGCTTCGAAGGTCATTTCGCCGCCGCCGCGCTCGATCAATAGGATCTGGAAGAGGTTGCGGTGACGGTGAGCTCGGATCGTCCAGTCGTGAATCGAGGAGCGCGAGGCAATCGTCTCGATGTGAATAAAGTCGAAGGCCTGGTCGTCCGGCGGATCGCCGTAGAGATGGAAGAGCGGGAGGGCGGCCGTGGCCATGCAAAATCATAGGCCAGCTCGCTCGAGGAGAAAACGTGTCCACATCGCCTTGGATGCCGCCATACACATCAATCCAACGCATAATGGCCCCGCCGACGGCGGGGCCATGCATGATGAAAGTCCGTGGGATCGGGGCTCAGCGATCCATGCCGCCTTGATGACCGCCCTGACCCGGCTGCTGACCCGGTTTCTGCTGGCCGCCACCCTGCTGCTGCTGGCCGGGCTTCTGCCCGCCGCCACCCTGCTGCTGATCCGGGCGCGGGTTGCCTTGCTGCGGCTGGTTCGGCTTTGGTTGGTTCGGGTTGCTCATGCGCTCTCTCCTCAAGGATTGACGGGGCTCCCCCTTGGCATCAACGCATGGAACCGCAGAAAGTTGCGACGCAAAACGAGCATGCGCGTGCGAATTTCCCGCAATATCGACGCCAATTTCCGCCAAAATTTCGCCGCGAACTGAAAACGGGTCACACTCGCTTGTAAGCACGATCGTGGTAAACGAGCGCGGGACCGCCGGGCCCGAGGCGCACCGTTTCGACCGCACCGAAGAATACGTTGTGGCTGCCAACCGATCTTACCTCGACGATGCGGCAATCGAACGCGATCACGGCCGAGACCAGTACGGGGCTGCCGGTCGAGAGCGTCAGCCAATCTCCGCTGGCAAATCGATCGCCGCCTGCGACGCCGGTGCGGCCCGCGAATATGTCGGCTATCTCCGCGCCGCCGTCTCCCAACGTGTTGACGCAAAATACGCCGTTCTCCACCACAACCGGATTGGTCTGGCTGCGGCGATTGAGGCACATGAGCAACATGGGCGGCGCGTCCGAAACCGAACAAACCGCGGTTGCCGTCGCGCCAGCCTTGCCGCCGGGACCGGCGGTGGTGATGACGTGGACGGCCGCGCCGAGGCGGCTCATCCCCTCGCGAAAGAGTTCGGGCTCGACCGTGCGCACCGGATCGGGCCCCACCGCCGTGAAGGCGCCGTCCATCGCATCATCGGGCCGTTGGTCGATCCAGCTCATTGCGCTTATTCCGCCGCACGCTTGACGCCCGCCAGCCCCGGATAAGCGACGTCATCGGGGTCGAGCCAGGCCGCATCGCGCCACCCGTTCTCGTCGTAGTCGGCAAGGCACTGCTCCGCCAGCGCGATCATGCCATCGAGGGTGCCGCTCGTGCGCGCGTTCCACATGGCCTGGATGCGGATGTCTTCATGATTGCCGGCGTAGTTCATCTCGTAGAGTTCGTGGCGGCCACCGAACTCGGTACCGATCGCGTCCCAGAGAAGCTTCATCACCTTGATGCGTTCCTTGTAACCGATCCCGTGGGAACCGCGGACGTATTTCGCCAGATATTTGTCGATCTCGGGATTTTTGAAGTCTTTGGCTGACGACGGAAGGTAAATGAGCGCCGAGGCGATGATCTTCTCAACGATCTCCTTGACCCGGCCGTAGGCGTCGCCTGCGAAGACCCGGTAGCTCGAGCCCGATTGCACGTTGGGAAGCACGGCGCCGTCGACCCAGGGCGTGGGCTTTGCCGCCATCGCATCGGTGAGAGCCCAGAACAGATTGCGCCAAGCAATCACCTCGCCCAGCATCGCCTGATTGCCGCGGAACTCATCGGCGCCCGTGGTGCGCAGCGCCTTGGCGATGATGCCGACCAGGAAGTCGAGCTTGACCGCGAGCCGCGTGCAGCCCTGGAACTGATAGCCGGCGAGGAAGCCCGACTGGGGGAAAAAGGTTTTGAGCTTTTCGAGATCGCGGTGCAACAGCACGTCCTCCCACGGGACGAACGCGTTGTCGAAGACGAAAATGGCGTCGTTCTCGTCGAAGCGCGACGACAGCGGATAGTCAAACGGAGTGCCCATCACGCTCGCCATCATCTCGTAGGAGGCGCGGCAAACGAGCTTGACGCCCGGCGCGTTCATCGGCGCGATGAACATGACCGCGAGATCGGTGTCGTGGGTGGGCACCGCCGCATTCTGGCCGAGGAAGTTGTAGTGGGTGAGCGCGGAGGAGGTCGCAACCACTTTGGCGCCGGAGACGTAGATGCCGGCGTCGGTCTCCTTCTGAATGGTGATGAACACGTCCTTGACTTGATCCGCCGCCTTGGCGCGGTCGACCGGCGGATTGACAATTGCATGGTTCATGAACAGCACGTATTCCTGTGCGCGCCGATACCACGTCCGAGCGTTGTCCGAGAACTTTCCGTAGAAGCGATGATTGGCCCCGAGCGTGTTCATCAGCGAGGCCTTGTAGTCGGGCGAGCGCCCCATCCAGCCGTAGGACATGCGCGCCCATTGGGCGATCGCATCACGTTGCGCGA
>Ga0209648_10006091_pt1 | contig 10371 bp, 6 predicted proteins | sample GraSoi2013_115cm_FD_185830 | JGI IMG/M metagenome (GOLD analysis project Ga0209648, IMG submission 185830) | Grasslands soil microbial communities from the Angelo Coastal Reserve, California, USA - Sample 9_17_2013_115cm (SPAdes) (version 2) | ecosystem: Environmental > Terrestrial > Soil >...
TGATGGGAAAAGCGGAGAGAAGTTAGCCCCAGCCGAGACTTTCGAATCTACTAGTCTAAACGAGATAACAGAAACCGGGCGCGAGTGGCAGCAACTTTTTGATGAAACGCTTTGTTCTTCTTATGAAATTATTCACAATAAGCGCTTGAGATCTCGCTTTGCCGGGAGTCCTGCGCTTCGAAGCTCATTCTAGGGAGAGTTCGTCTTGCGTCTTTCAGTCATTGGTTGTGGGTACGTAGGTCTCGTCACCGGAGCTTGTCTCGCCGAGGCGGGGCACGAGGTGGTTTGCACGGATATCGATGGCGAGCGGATCGCCAAGCTGAATGCAGGCGGCGTCCCGATCTACGAACATCATCTCGAGCAGATTCTCGGGTCGGCTCTCAAGGCCGGACGGATCTCCTTCACCGCCGACGCCGGAGACGCCATCCGTAGCGGCGACGCCATCTTCATCTGTGTGGGAACCCCGCCGAAGGATTCCGGTGAAGCGGACCTATCTGCCATCGACAACGTAGCTCGCCAAATCGCCGCCGAAGCGAAAACGCCCAAACTTGTCGTCGAGAAAAGCACCGTCCCCGCGCGTACGGGGCTCGAACTGAGCCGCGCACTCTCCGCCTATTCCAAAAACAGCAACATAAAACACCGCGTGGCATCCAATCCGGAATTTCTTCGCGAAGGGACTGCGGTTTATGATTTTTTTCACCCTGATCGCATCGTTATCGGCGTCGAGGATCCTTCCGCTGCCGATGAACTCCGCGAAATCTATCGCCCCATTCTCGAAAAAAGTTTTCGCTGTCCAGTTCACAACGGGACCTGTCCACCAGGGCACAAAGCCGAATTCCTGGTCACCACCATCAACAGCGCGGAACTTATCAAGCACGCCTCGAATTCTTTCCTTGCGCTGAAGATCAGTTATGCAAACGTCATCGCCGACCTGTGCGAAAAAATCGGCGCCAACGTCGAGGAAGTGACCCATGCCATGGGACTCGATCCGCGTATCGGTGGCCAGTTCCTCAAAGCCGGGCTTGGCTATGGTGGTTTCTGTTTTCCAAAGGACGTACAAGCGTTCATCCATTTGTCCTCCAAGGTTGGCGTGGACTTCGAGATTTTGAAAGCCACTGAGCGCGTCAACAAGCAACGCATCGACCGGTTCTTTGAGAAAATCCATCAAGCGTTGTGGGTTGTAAAAGGCAAGCGCGTGGCCGTCCTTGGGCTGGCCTTCAAGGCCAACACCGACGACATTCGCTTTGCTCCTGCGCTTGAAGTCATCAAGCGCCTGCTCGAAGAAGGCGCCTCCGTGCATGCGACAGACCCGGAAGGCATGCCGCGCACTAAGGCCCTCTTTCCGCAAGTGCACTATCACGAGGATGCCTACCAGGCTTTGCAGGACGCCGATGCCGCGCTGGTGTGTACGGAGTGGGATGTTATTCGCAAACTCGATTGGGATCGCGCTGGAAAAGCTATGGCCCGCAAGCTGGTAATCGATGGACGGAATCTCTATACGCCACAGGGCATGCGCGAAAAAGGCTTCGAGTACTACTCCTTTGGCCGCGAGTAGTGTTGTCTGAAGGGCCGCGGTTGCCTTTTTCCGAGTCCCTAACCCTTACCCCCAGCCACTCATCTGTTATTGAAAATTTGCTTGAAGTAAGCCAGTGTCAGCTGCAATCCTTCATCTAACCCCACCTTGGGCTCCCACTTCAGGATCCGCTTCGCTTTGCCAATGTCCGGACAGCGGCGTTTGGGATCGTCCTGCGGCAGCGGCTCAAAAACGATGGGCGGCGCATTGTCAAAATGTTTGCGGATTCGCTCGGCGAATTCCAGAATAGTGATCTCTTGCGGGTTGCCAATGTTCACCGGCAAATGCTCATCGGACATCATCAACCGACAGATACCCTCTATCAGATCGGAAACGTAACAGAAGCTGCGCGTCTGCTTTCCGTCCCCATAAATCGTAAGCGGCTTCCCGCTAAGCGCTTGATACACAAAGTTTGGCAGCGCTCGGCCGTCATTCAACCGCATCCGCGGCCCATAAGTATTGAAGATGCGCACGATGTGCGTGTCCACCTTGTGATACCGGTGGTAGGCCATGGTCATCGCTTCGGAAAAGCGCTTGGCTTCGTCGTAAACGCCGCGCGGCCCGATGGGATTTACGTTCCCCCAATACTCTTCGTGTTGCGGGGAAATTTCGGGATCGCCATAGCATTCGCTCGTGGAAGCCAGAAAAAACTTGGCATTCTTGGCCAGCGCCAGGTCGAGCGCATTCTTTGTGCCGACGGAACCAACCATCATCGTCTCAATCGGGTGCTTCAGATAGTCGGGTGGGCTTGCCGGTGAAGCGAAGTGCAGCACGTAACCCACTCTTCCCGCCACTTTCAGCGGCTTGCTCACGTCCGCCTTCTGAAACTTGAATTTCTTATTCCTCGCCAGATGGATCAGATTGCCCTGGGCGCCGGTAATGAAATTATCCAGTGCCAGCACTTCCCACCCTTCGGCGAGCAACTTGTCGCAAAGATGCGACCCCAGAAATCCTGCCCCACCTGTCACGACCGCACGCATGCACCCTCCGCCGAAAAATCAATTGCACAGTGTAACGTGAGCGCGCTGGAACATCCAATGGCTGAACTTCTTCCGTCTCCGCTAATTAGGAATCCTGAGACGTTTGCGGACCTCTCAAGCCTTGCTGTGCTTGAGCGCGCCCTTTCCACTGGCCGCCGCGGCCAAGCCAGCAGCGCACCGCGGAAACACAAGTGGCGTAACCGTAGTACACGACGGCGATCGGCAACGCGAGAGCCCAAGGCCAGGCGAGCCGATAGAACCGGACGGTGACGCCGAAGGTTACAGTCATCAAGCATATGGCGGTGCTGGCGAGGAACCAGGCGGGATCTTCGCCAGCGAGGAAAGAAAACCAGGGCAACAGAAACGTGACCAACAAACCGGCTAGGGCGACGGAGAGAGAAAAGAACGAATAGTGGAGCTGGGTAAAGGCCGCGCGGGCGATCATGTCGCGAATTTCCGCGAAAGTGCCGTACTCGCGCAGGCTGACGCTTGCGCGAGTCAAACCCATCCAGATTTTCCCGCCACCCTTCTTCACGGCGCGCGCGAGCGCGCAATCATCAATCACTTCACTTCGAATCGCCGCGAAACCGCCGATGCGTTCGAGCGATTCGCGGCGCAGCAGAATGCAACCACCCGCCGCACCGGCCGTGCGGGCTTTTGGGTCCGCAATCCACCGCGGCGGATAGAACAGCAGGAAGAAATAGAGAAACGGCGGAATCAATAAGCGTTCAGCAAATGTATTCGCCTCAAGTAATACCATCAATGAAGTGAGATCGAGCGCGTCTCTCCCTGCACGGAAAACCAGACGCCGCAGCGTATCCGGCGCGTGCTCGATATCCGCATCGCTCAACCAGAAGAATTCGGGCGCCTTTTCCGCTGCAGCAGAAACACCCTCGTTCAACGCCCAGAGCTTTCCGGTCCAGCCAGGCGGAAGATCGGTTGCGGAATGAATCGCGATTCGCTCCAAAGCGCTAGATTCTTGTGCCGCATTCCGAGCGAGCGCCGCAGTGCCGTCTTCGCTGTGATCATCCACGATGAGAATCGAGAACTCACCGGGATAATCCTGTTTGGTAAGAGCCCCGACGGTTTGCGCGATGGTCTTAGCTTCGTTGCGAGCGGGCACGACAGCGACGACACGAGGCCAGTTTGCAAGAGGCTTCGGCTGGACATCGTCTTCGCGCAGTTGCCAGAAATTGCCGCGCGCGAGAAAGAGATAAATCCAGATCGCCAGAGGAATCGCTGCGAGCAGAGTCGGCGTAAGGGGCACGCGCTATTCTGCAATATGCCGGGAGGGAAACGCTATGCCAGATCTTCCGGGCGAACGGGAAGCCGCCTGATCGGCTTGCCAGTAGCCGCGAAAATCGCGTTGCACACCGCTGGAGCAATCGGCGGCGTGCCGGGCTCGCCGACGCCGCCCGGAGGTTCATTGCTCAGCATGATGTGAACTTCCACCGCCGGCATTTCGTTCAGGCGCAGCATTTCGTAATCATGAAAATTGCTCTGCTGCACGCGCCCTTTTTCAATGGTGATCCGGCCCTTGAGGGCGGCCGTCAAACCGTAGACGATCGCGCCTTCCATCTGCGCCGCAATCGTATCGGGGTTCACATAGCGGCCGCAGTCCACGGCGCAGACCACGCGATGCACGCGCACTTCGCCGGATTTGCGGTTCACGCTGACTTCGGCAACTTCGGCAACAAAACTCCCAAAGGATTCCACGACGGCGATGCCGCGAGTGCGGCCCGAGGGCAGCGGTTTTCCCCACCCCGCTTTCTCCGCAGCAAGTTCTAGCACGCCACGATGCCGTGGAGCACCGGCCAGCAATCTCCGCCGGAACTCGAAGGGATCCTTGCCGCCAGCTTTTGCTAGTTCCTCGACAAAACATTCCGTGATGTAGCCGTTGTGCGAATTTCCAACCGAGCGCCAGAAGCCCACGGGCACGCCCGTTTCCGTCAGCGCGTACTCGACGAGAAAATTAGGGATCGCATATTTGCTGTTGGCCTGCCCTTCGACGGAAGTTTCATCGATGCCGTTCTTGACGGAACCGGGGAAAAACCGCGACATGATCGACGGGCCGACGATGCGGCTCTTCCAGGCCACCGGCCAGCCTTCCGCGTCCAATCCTGCTGCCAGCTTGGTGTAAGCCGCAGGCCGGTAAAAGTCGTGTTGCATGTCGTCTTCGCGCGACCAGGTGACCTGCACGGGCGCGCGGGTGGCTTTCGAAATTTCCACGGCATCAGTAATGAAATCCTGCTCCGCGCGGCGTCCAAATCCACCGCCAAGAAAAGTAGTGTGCACGCGAACTTGTTCCGGCTTCAGCCCGGCGATTTTCGCACCAGTGTTTTGGGTGAAAGTCTGGAACTGCGTGGGAGCATAAATGTCGCAGTCGTCGGCGCGCACATCCGCCGCGCAATTCATGGGTTCCATGGTGGCGTGCGCGAGGAAGGGAACTTCGTAAGCGGCTTCGACTTTTTTAGCGGCGCTGGCCAGGGCAGCGTCTGCATCGCCATCTTTGCGCGCGATGGCGCCGGGCTTTTCCGCAGCGGCCAGATAAAGCTTTCGAATGGCCTCGCTCGAGTTGGCGGCGTTCGAGCCTTCGTCCCAGGTGATCTGCAGCGCGCGGCGGCCTTCCATCGCCGACCAGGTGTTGTCCGCGACCACGGCCACGCCCGAGGAAATCTGCAGAATGTGCTTCACGCCGCGAACGGCTTTCGCCTTCGAATCGTCAAGGCTTTTCACTTTGCCGCCGAAGACAGGACAGCGCGCCACGACGGCGTGCTGGATACTCGGCAGACGGACGTCGATGCCAAAGCCGGCTTTGCCGTTCACTTTGGAGGGCGTGTCAAGACGTTTGGCGGGCTTCCCAATGTATTTGTAGTTTTTCGGATCCTTCAGCACTGGATTCGCAGGCACAGGCAGTTTCGCGGCTTGTTCCACCAACGCCCCGTAACCCAACCGCTTGTTTGTGGCGCTGTGCACCACCGATCCGTTCTCCACGTGGCACGCTGACGGCTCCACGTACCACTGTCGAGCTGCGGCGGCGATCAGCATTTCGCGCGCGGCGGCTCCCGCTTTCGAAAGCGGTCCCCAGGACGCGCGGACGCTGGTGCTGCCGCCGGTTCCCTGCAGGCCGAAGACAGGATTGAAGTAAACCGGCGCAGCCGGAGCAAACTCCGTTTTCACTTTTTTCCAATCGAACTCGAGTTCTTCTGCGAGCAGCATGGCCAAAGCGGTGACAATGCCCTGGCCCATCTCGGACTTATCAATGAGGAGAGTCACGCTGTCGTCTGGCGCGATGCGCACCCAAGCATTCAGCGCCGAAGGTTCCGCTGGCGGCGTTGCTGCCGCAAGTGCTTCGAGTTTCCCAGGAAGATAGAAACCGATGATGAGCGCCGTTCCTCCAGCGGCGCTTTTTTTCAGAAACTCGCGGCGGTCAAGCGTTCCAGCAGGGGACATGCACACCTCCGTGTGGCGAACCTTTTTTGGTGCGCGCAGTTCTAATTCAAAAGGCGCGAACCCTCAGGCCAAATCCTCGCTGCGAATGGGCAGGCGGCGAAGGCGCTTACCGGTCGCGGCGAAAATCGCGTTGCACACGGCGGGCGTAACCACCGGCAATCCAGGCTCGCCGATCCCGGTCGGCTCTTCTTTGCTCATGACCACGTGGACTTCCGTTTTGGGAGTCTCCTTCATTTGCGGCATCTGATAATCGTTGAAATTCGATTGCTCGACGCGGCCATCCTTGATGGTGATGGCGTCATGCAAAGCGGCGGAGAGGCCGTAAATGGCCGCGCTTTCGACTTGAGCGCGGATTCCGTCCGGATTGATGGGACGGCCACAATCCACGGCATAAACGAGACGGTGAACTTTCACCGCGCCATCTTTCACGCTGGCTTCGGCGACGGCCGCGGTGTAGGAATTGAAAGAATAAAACGTGGCGATGCCTCGTCCCTGGCCCTTTGGCAGCGGCTTTCCCCAGCCAGCTTTCTCTGCGGCGAGTTGCAAAACACCCTTAAGCCGTCCGGTATCAAGGGGCGGCTCTTTTTCGCCTCCGAACTGCGGAATCTTGCGGTCACCGCCAATGAGTTTCAGGCGAAAGGCCAACGGATCCTGGCCAGCGGCAGCCGCAAGCTCATCGATAAAGCTTTCCACGACAAAGCCGCTGCTGGAGTGTTCGACGGAGCGCCACCAGGCGCGCGGCACGCTCGATTCAGCGAGAGTGTACTCGATGCGGAGATTCGGCGTGACGTAAGGGAGGGTGGCGCCGGTGCCGAACTCGCCCAGCCCCGAATCCTCCGCGCCTTTCTGGCTCCACTTGGCGGCGATAGAGGTCGAGGTTTGAAAATGTTTCCAGGCCGCAAGGTTTCCGTTGGCGTCCAACGCGCCCTGTAGCTTGTGATAGGACGCCGGCCGGTAAAAACCGTGCTTCATATCGTCTTCACGGGTCCAGAGGACCATGACCGGTTTGCCTGAGGACTTGGCGGCCACTTGCGCGGCTTCCATCACGAAATCCGCCTGATACCGGCGCCCAAAGCCGCCGCCCATCAGCGTGGTGTGGACGATCACTTTTTCAGGAGGCAGCTTGGCGGCCTCGGCAATGACGCCTTGCGCCCACTGCGGAGCTTGGGTGGGCACCCATGCTTCCGCGCCGTCGGGCCGGATTTGCACGGTGCAATTCATCGGCTCCATGCAAGCGTGAGGAGCAAAGGGTAGTTCGTAGACCGCTTCGATTTTTTTCGGACTGGACCCGAGAGCGGAATCTGCATCGCCTTCGTTGCGCACGACCTTGCCGGGCTTGGCGGCATTGGAGAGAAATTGTTTTTGAAGTTCAGCTGTCGATTCCTTCGCGGCCGGGCCTTCATCCCATTTTGCTGCCAACTCGTTGCGGCCCTGCATTGCGGCCCAAGAATTGTCCGCAAGAATAGCGACGCCACCGGTAGTTGAAGCGCCGCGGCCACTGGTTTCAAATTGAATGACCTCACGAACGCCGGGCACCGCCTTTGCTTTTGTGGCGTCAAACGAGGCGACTTTGCCGCCAAAGACCGGGCAGCGCGCGATGACCGCAAAAAGCATACCTGGCATGCGGGAATCGATACCGAACTTGGCGGCCCCGGTGGCTTTGTCGCGCCCTTCAAAGCGCCGCGTGTCGTGGCCCACAACCGTAAAATCATCGGAGTTTTTGAGCGGAACGGTATTGAGATTGGGAATCGCAAGCTTTGAAGCGGCATCGACAAGCTCACCGTAAGACAGATAGCGCTGGGGATGGCCGTGAACCACTTGCCCGTTCTGAGCTTTGCAAGTGTCCGGACTGACTTCCCATTTCTTTGCCGCCGCAGCGACGAGCATTTCGCGAGCCGCCGCGCCGGCTTGGCGCAAGGGCAGCCATGATCCAGCGACGCTGCCGCTGCCTCCCGTGCCGTGGTCATAAATTTTCGGATTGGTGGGCGCTTGCTGGACCTTCACTTGCTTCCAATCCAGGCATAGCTCTTCCGCGAGGATCATGGGGAGAGCGGTCATAATCCCCTGACCCATTTCCGATTTGCCGAGAATGAGCGTCACGCGATTGTCAGGCGTGATGCGCACCCAGGCATCGAAGGGATTGGGAGGTTTCTTTTCCTGCTCCTGAGATTGGCCGGCAAAGGCGGTGGGAGAGAGATGCAAGCCGATGACCAGAGCCACACCTCCGGCAGTGCCGGCCTTCAGAAAATCACGACGATTTACAACGGAGCTTTTCGTCATAGGACGCCTCGGGACGTGTTGCGACTATCACGCTTGAAGACAACCTAAGCCGCGGACTTAGCCTTGCCCGCTTGCATGGATGCGGCGCGATGAATGGCCTTACGGATGCGTTGATAAGTGCCGCAGCGGCAGATATTGCCGCTCATGGCATCGTCGATGTCGGTGTCGGTGGGGTTGGGCTTCTTAGAAAGAAGAGCGACGGCGGACATGATTTGCCCGGACTGGCAGTAACCGCACTGCGGAACATCTTCTTCCATCCAGGCTTGCTGCACCGGATGACTGCCATCCGCAGAGAGGCCTTCGATCGTGGTGACTTTCTTGCCCGCGACGCTGGAGATCGCGGTGACGCAGGAACGCGTAGCTTCGCCGTTGATGTGCACCGTACACGCTCCGCAGAGCGCCATGCCGCAGCCGAACTTCGTGCCGGTCATGTCGAGGGTGTCGCGAAGTACCCAGAGCAGGGGCATGTCCGGGCTGACATCGACGGATTTAGGTTTGCCGTTCAAGGTAAAACTGATAGCCATGGAGTCCTCCTTATTGCAGACGGATATCCTACAACAACCCCAGGGTGATTGAAAATCCGTAGAATCTCGTACAGGGGAACCAAGATCAGCCCACGCAAAGCGGAGCAGCCAATACCCAGGGATCAGACGCGCCGTGAGGCAGGGCGTGAGCAAATTCAATTGCCTTCGACGGGGGCGGTGGCGGGCTTGGGCGGAGCTTTGGGAGCTTTCTGGGGTGCTTCTGGCTCGACGCCGCGCCAGCCTACGGGACGACCGCTGACGGCTTCCTTCACGGAACGGAACAGCACCACGTACATCAACTGGCGGTAATAGAAGCGCTGCAACAACACTGGGATTAACAGCGTCCAGTCTTCCTTGCGCTCCAAAGCAAACGCGATGACGCAGGTCAGGATGTCAATCAACAGAAAGCCGATAAAGAAAAACACCGAGCGGAGCAGGTCGTCGGTGGAGGCTTGAACCGTGGGCAGCCAGGTGAAATGCCATCTTTCCACGGCCCACAGCAAGACGGAGCCAAGGAACAATAAATCGATGATGGGAGAAATGAGCGGCAGGACCAACTGAAATACAAAAATATTCGGCAGTGCCACCCAGCCGAGCGTGCCGTATTTCGGACGGAGAAGTGTGTCGCCATGCTTCCAAAAGGATTGCAGCGTCCCAAAGGTCCAGCGGAAACGTTGGCGGATCAGTTGGCCGGCTGTTTCGGGAGCTTCGGTCCAGGCGATAGCCTCTTCGTCGTAGCTGACGCGCCAGCCGAGGCGGCGAATGGCAATCGTCAAGTCCGCGTCCTCCGCCACGGTGTCCGCAGTGATCCCGCCGGCTGCCTCGATGGCCTTCTTGCGCCAGGCGCCGAGCGCTCCGGGCACAACGGTGATGCAATTCAAGAGGTCAAAAGCACGCTTTTCCATGTTCTGGCTGGTGATGTATTCAAGTGCCTGCCAGCGCGTGAGCCAGCGCGAGCGGTTGCCGACTTTCACGTTGCCGGCGACGGCGCCAACCGTAGGATCGGAAAAATGGCGCACCAGCTTGCCGATGGCATCCGCCTCAATTTCCGTGTCCGCATCGATGGTTACGACGATTTCAGCCTCTGCCAAAGACATGGCCACATTCAGAGCTGCCGCTTTCCCGCGATTGACCTGATGAATGATCCGGACGCGAGGCTCGTGCGAGAAGTTCGTCTCCAGCAGCTCACCCGTTCGATCAAAGGAGCCATCATTGACGACGATAATGTGCAAGTCTTTTAGATCGGAAAGAAGGACCGAGCTGACCGTCTGCACGATTACGCTCTCTTCATTGTGCGCGGGGATTAGAACCGTCACGCTCGGTGGAGGATTGGGCATCACGGCATGATCGGGGCGAAGTTTTTCGATCAGCGCAAGCAAGCCAATAATAAGGGCGCGCCCGCTGACCATCACAATGCCGAGGATGAAGATGGCGCCAATGAAGAAGCGAAACCATTGAAACAGTGTGAAGATAAATCCGTCGGCGCGCGCCTCAAAACGCTCTTCGGGGGAAAGAGTCGGCATCACTTCGGCGCGCGTTTTTCCGATCAAGTCAGAAACGG
>Ga0209648_10006092_pt1 | contig 10371 bp, 11 predicted proteins | sample GraSoi2013_115cm_FD_185830 | JGI IMG/M metagenome (GOLD analysis project Ga0209648, IMG submission 185830) | Grasslands soil microbial communities from the Angelo Coastal Reserve, California, USA - Sample 9_17_2013_115cm (SPAdes) (version 2) | ecosystem: Environmental > Terrestrial > Soil >...
GGGGCGGAGCGCGGTCAGCGTCATCAGCAGGTCGTGCAGCTCGTCGGCGTCGCGGGGGTCGGGGCGGACCTGTGCGGCCACCCGCTCGATCGCGGCGGGATCGAGCCTGCCCAGCTCGTGCGGTGCCACCGGCAGGCCCCGGCGCAGGGGCACCGCCCGGCTGCGGCGCTCCTCGAGCGGCGCGTCGTCCAGGAACGTGAACGGACGCCCGTTCAGGATCTCGTGCGCGAGCACCGACGGCTCGGTGGTGTCGCGCACCACGACGGCCACCCGGCCCGACTCGATCCCCTCGACCAGCGCCTTCAGGCCGTCGATGTCCATGGCCTCGCGCAGGCAGTCCTCCAGCGTCTGGGCCACCAGCGGGTGATCGGGGATCTCCAGCGGGCCGGGAGCGACGTTCTCCTGACAGGCGGCGAGCGTCGGGAACACCGCCGCCATCAGGTCGTCGGCCTCCATCCGCTGGATCGCGGGCGGGTTCTTCTTGCCGCCGCGCATCCGCAGCACGGCCAGCGACCGGTTCAGGTTCCACCGCCACCGCGCGGCGAACATCGGCGAGGTCAGCACGGCCTGGCGGACCACGCCCTCGACGGTCCTGGACGCCAGGAACTTCGGCACCCGCTCCAGCGGGAAGCTGTGCTGCGGCCCGAGCGACAGCAGGATCGCGTCATCGCTGGCCGCCGCCTGCAGCTCGAAGTCGAACGTGACGCAGAACCGCTTGCGCAGCGCGAGTCCCAGCGCCCGGTTCAGCCGGGCGCCGAACGGGGCGTGCCCCACCAGCTGCATCCCCCCGGCCTCATCGAAGAACCGCTCCAGCACGATCGTGTCCATCGTCGGCAGCACCCCGAGCTGGGCACGCCCCGCGCCCAGGTAGGCCACGATCGTCTCCGCAGCCGCGCCGGAGATACCGCATTCAGCCTCCAGCCAGGCGACGGCCTCGGCGGGCCCGAGCTGCGCACGCCCCGCGCCCAGGTAGGCCACGATCGTCTCCGCAGCCGCGCCGGAGATACCGCATTCAGCCTCCAGCCAGGCGACGGCCTCGGCGGGCCGGTCCGCGGCGAGCCACTCCGCGACGCCCGACCGGATGGCGCAAACCTCCTCGGAGAGCTCGTGGGTGCGGCCCGGCGCCTCCCCGAGCCAGAACGGAACGGAGGGGGGCGCGCCGTGAGCGTCAGCCACCCGGACGATGCCCGGCTCGACCCGGCGGATCTGCCACGAATGGGTGCCGAGCAGGAAGATATCCCCGGCCATGGACTCGATCGCCCAGTCCTCATTGACCGTGCCCACCAGCGTGCCGTCGGGCTCGGCCAGCACCCGGTAGTCACCGAGCTCGGGGATGGCCCCGCCGGAGGTGAGCGCGGCGATGCGGGCCCCGCGCCGGCCCCGCAGCCGCCCCGCGACCCGATCGCGGTGCAGGTAGGCGCAGCCGCCCCGCGACCCGATCGCGGTGCAGGTAGGCGGCCCGGCGGCCGCGACCGGTCTGGATCCCCTCGCTGACCAGCTCGGCGACCTCGTCGAAGTCGGCCTGGGACAATTCCGCGAACGGGGCCGCCTGCCGGGCCAGGGCCAGCAGGTCCGCCTCCGCCCAGTCCGCCGCGGCGCACTCGGCCACCATCTGCTGGGCCAGGATATCCAGCGGCCCGGCGGGGACATGCAGCACGTCGAGCCGCCCATAACGCGCCCCGCGAAGCAGGGCCGCGCATTCGACCAGCTCATCCCGGGAGGTCGGGTACAGCCGCCCGGTCGGGGTTCCGCCCCGGGTGTGGTTCGAGCGGCCCACCCGCTGCAGCAACGTGGCGAAGCTGCGGGGTGAGCCGATCTGGCAGACCAGCTCCACCGGTCCGATGTCGATGCCGAGTTCCAGCGAGGCGGTCGCGACCAGCGCCCGCAGGTCACCGTTACGGAGTCTGGACTCCACCCGCTGCCGCCGGTCCTTGGACAGGCTCCCGTGATGGGCCGCGACCTGGCCCTCCCCGAGCCGCTCGCCCAGCTGGTGCGCGACCCGCTCGGCCATCCGCCGGGTGTTCACGAACACCAGCGTCGTGCGGTGCTGCTGCACGTGCCCGGCGATCAGGTCGAGGATCTCGGCCATCTGCTCCCCGGAAGCGACCGCGCCGAGCTCGTCACCGGGCAGCTCCAGGGCCAGGTCGAGGTCGCGGCGGTGCCCGGCGTCCACGATCGCGCACCGGGGCGACCCGTCGGCGTGCGACCGGCCGTCACCCGCGCCGACCAGCAGCCGGGCCACGGCCTCGACCGGCCGCTGGGTCGCCGACAGCCCGATGCGCTGCAGCGCCCGTGCGTCCTGGTCCGCTGCGGCCCGGTCTCCCGCGGCTAGATCTCCGGCAGCGAGGTGCTCCAGCCGCTCGAGCGTCAGGGCCAGGTGAGAGCCCCGCTTGTTCCCGGCCACGGCGTGGATCTCGTCGACGATGACGGTCCGGGCCGCGGCCAGCATCGTCCGGCCCCGTTCCGACGTCACCAGCAGGTACAGCGACTCCGGCGTGGTGATCAGGAAATCCGGCGGGCGCTTGAGCATCGCCGCGCGCTCGGCCGCGGCGGTGTCCCCGGTCCGCACGGCCACCCGGATGGTGGGCGCGCTCAGGCCGAGCTCGGCCGCGGCCGCCGCGATCTCGGCCAGCGGGCGCTCCAGGTTCAGGTGGATATCGACCGCCAGGGCCTTCAGCGGCGACACGTAGACCACCTGCGGGCCCTCGCCCGGTTCGGCGCCCGCCTCATGGGCCCGGTAGATCCGGTCGATGCACACCAGGAACGCGGCCAGCGTCTTCCCGGAGCCGGTCGGCGCCGCGATCAGCGTGTGGCGGCCGGCCGCGATCTCCGGCCAGCCCTCAGCCTGCGGCCTGGTCGGACCGGCGGCGAACCGCCGCTCAAACCAGGCCCGCACCGCCGGATGGAACGACTCGAGCACCCGGTCACATTAACCCAGGCCACCGACATCGCACCTGCGCTTATCCCGACCAGGCCGCCCGGACCGGGAGAGGCCAGCCACCGGCCGGCCGCGGAACCCAGCGCGGCGTCTTGAACGCGACGCGCCAGCCGATTACCGTGCCAGCCATGACCCAGGGCTGGCCAGCGGCCTCTTATGAGCAGTGGCGCGAGACCTGCGACACGCTGCACGCGCACACCCAGGTGCTGGGCAAGGTGGCGGCCGGGCTCGCACCGCCCGAGCCGCAACTGCAGCACGCGGCGCTGCGGCTCACCGCGCGGGGCTGGGAGACGGCCCCGCTGCCGGCGGCCGACGGCTCGGGTTCCGTGGTCGTGGCGCTGGACCTGCACGCCCACGAGGCGGTCGTCGAGCACAGCGACGGCCGGGGCGAGCGGATCGCGCTGACTCCCGATCGCCCGGTTGCCGACGTCACACGTGACGTGCTGACCGCCCTGAACGCGGTGGCCGGCCACGTCAAGATCGACCCGACGCCGCAGGAGGTGCCGTGGAGCGTGCCACTCGATGCGGACTACGAGCACGCGCGGTACGACGTCGGCCAGGTAGCTGATTATTTCGCCGCCGCGACCCAGGCCGCCCTGATCCTGGCGGCCTTCCGCGCGCCCTATCGCGGCCGGTCGACGCCGGTCAACGCGTGGTGGGGCTCCTTCGACCTCGCGGTGAGCCTGTTCTCCGGGCGGTCGGCTGACCCGCCATCGGACGACTTCATCATGCGCAACGCCGGGAACGCGCAGGCGGTGGAGATCGGCTGGTGGCCGGGCGACACGCGGTACGGCAAGGCGGCCTTTTACGCCTATGCCTATCCGGCCCCGGAAGACTTCGGCCAGCAGCCGCTCGCGCCCCGGGCCGCACGATGGGACACCGCCCTCGGTGAGTACATCCTCGACTGGGACGACGTGCGCGCGCATCCCGATCCGCGCGCCGCGGCGCTGGACTTCGCCCGCTCGGCGTTCCGGCACGCGTGCGCGGTGTGTGCCTGGGATCCAGGGCTGGCCGCCAGCGCTGACTCCCACCCGCCGCCCGTCACATAACGCTGTGACCGCGCACCCCGACCGATGAGTCTGGGGTACGGCATCGGTCTGTACCGCAAATGCGCTTACCCAACGAGGGGGACCGATGACCGACAACGCGTTCACGACCTGCCTGTGGTTCGACACCGACGGCGAGGCCGCGGCGAACTACTACACCAGCATCTTCAAGGATTCCCGGATCGGCCGGGTCAGCCGCTACACCGAGGCCGGGCCGGGTGCGGCCGGGACGGCCATGGCCGTCGAGTTCGAGCTCAACGGGCAGAAGTTCATCGCCCTGAACGGCGGGCCGGCGCATGCCAGGTTCACCGAGGCCATCTCGTTCCAGATCCCGTGCGCGGACCAGGACGAGGTGGACTACTACTGGGACCGGCTGTCCGAGGGCGGGCAGGAGGACGCCTGCGGCTGGGTGAAGGACAGGTACGGCCTGTCCTGGCAGGTCATCCCCACTGCGTTCGTCGACATGATCAGTGACCCGGACCCGGACAAGGTCAAGCGGGTCACCGAGGCGATGTTCACGATGACCAAGTTCGACATCGCGGCGCTGCAGAAGGCGTACGCGGGGGAGTAGCTGCGCGGCTGCCGTGCCGGAGGCATGCGCCTGAGTCTGTCCCGTTTATCCCTTTACTGCCGGGCACCGTCCATGATCGTGGTTGATCGAGCACGACATGCGCTCGCAGATCATCAACACGTCGGTTTGATCATGGAAAGCAATCCGGGCTTCCATGATCCCGGACCCAAACCCACCACCATGCGCTCGCAGATCATCAACACGTCGGTTTGATCATGGAAAGCAATCCGGGTTTCCATGATCCCGGACCCAAACCCACCACATACGTGGGTTTCAGTCCGGGATCATGGAAACCCGGCCTGGCCTGGTCAGAAGCGACCACCGCGCGGCACTTTCCACCCCCCGTACCACAACGGCGGCAGCCTGGAGGCAAAGCGACGGGTTATTCTGCGGCGGGGGCAATACGCGGGTTTGGGTCCACGATCATGGAATACCGCCCGGCCGGGCGCGGGGCGGCTCCGTCGCGCCCCTTCCCGGCGGCCATGGAGCAGAAAAACGGGATCGAATTGATATTCCGTTAGCCTTGGCAATTTCGATTCTTTGTGCTATATTGGTGCTATCTGCTGGTAACCTGCATGGGTGATTTCCGCGCAGCCCCTGGCGTACAAAGACCTGGATACTCCACTTACCGGCATGCTGTACCGCAGTGATGCGCTTCCTGGCCGGCGCCCCGGAATACTCCTCGTCCACGGCGGCGCCGGGCTCGACGAGCATGCGAGAGAGCAGGCCGGCCGCTACGCGGCGCTCGGGTATGTCGTTCATGAGTGTGACATGCTCGGCGATGGCGTGGCTGGCGACCGGGAGCGGGTCATCACTTGCCAGAGCACCTGAGCAGGCCAGGCCAGGATCACCAGGCTGATGGCGAGGATCCCCAGGCCCGCCAGCCCGGTTCCGGTCAGTAGCGCCGTTAGCTGATTTGCCCGGGTGGCCCTTCGTTCCACAACGCTGTGGCGTCTTCCGGCGTCACAGAGGCAGCACAGAACGTACGGGGGTTACCGAAGGGGGCTATCATGCGATCTTTCCGGGCGGCGACGGCTGCCGTCCTCGCCTCTCTCCTGGCTGGCGGGTGTGCCAGCGGCAGGGCACATCTCGCCTCGGCGACGTCCGCGGGCCGGCCGGCCGCCAGAACGGCCAGCGCGCCGCCGCCAGCCCCCGTCCCGCGATGCCGGGCCGGCGCGCTCGTGCTACGGCCGGGTGCATTTGTGTCACCGATATCGGGCGAGCACGCGCAAATGTTCGCGATAACCAACCGCGGCACGCTCACCTGCACGGTGGAGGGCTACCCGCAGGTCGTTCTGTACAGCAGCCACGGGCTCGCGCTTCCATTCCGCTACGCCCAGGGCGGCGGAGCCTACGTAACCCGTAAAAGGCCGGTGACCGTTGTCCTCGTTCCCGGGTCGTCGGCGTACATCCTCGTGGCCAAATACCGGTGCGATATCGGCATCTCAGGTACCGCGACCGCCATTCGGCTGACCCTGCCCGCCGCGCAGGGCGCCGTGTTCACCGGCCGTGAGGCCGTCGGCGCGGCAAGCCCGGACCTGTCGTACTGCCGTGGCGGGCGGCGCGACCCAGGCCAGGCCGTCGAGGTATCCCCGGTCGAGCCGTCACCGCAGGCCGCAATTCCCTTCTGACACGCCGGCAGTTTGCGGGCTGGCGCGCCGGGCGGCGCTGCGCCTGGCCGGAAACTGACCCTCCCACGGCGTAGAGAACCCCGGATCGCTCCGATCCCATCGGCGAGGGCGCCGCGCACGAGCGTTATGAAGTAAAACGGTTGGGTGCCGGAGCTTCCCGAGGTCGAGACCGCGCGCCGCCTGATCGCCAACCAGGCCCTGCACCGGCGCATCGTGGGCGTCGATGACGCCGACACGTTCGTCTGCCGGCCGTATTCCCCCGGGCAGTTGCGGGACGCGCTGGCCGGCCGCGCGCTCACCGCGGCGCATCGGCGCGGCAAGGCGATGTGGTGCGAGACCTCGGGGGTCGGCCGGTCGACCACGCCCGGCCCCGACCTAGGGATCCACCTGGGCATGAGCGGCCGCATCGTCGTGGTGTCCCAGAACGGCCAGGCGGCCGAGGGCGGCGAGCCCCGCCGCCTCGACGCGCAGCCAAACCAGGCCCGGTGGAACCGCTTCACGCTCGAGTTCGCTGATGGAGGCCGCCTGGTGCTGGTCGACAAGCGCCGTCTCGGGCGCATCAGGCTCAACCCCGACATCGATGCGCTCGGGCCGGACGCACAGGAGGTCACGCCGGGCGAATTCCGGAGCCTGATCATGAGGGGGACGATCGCGGTCAAGGCCCGCCTGCTCGACCAGTCCAAGATCGCCGGAGTCGGGAATCTGCTGGCCGACGAGGTGCTCTGGGAGGCCAAGGTGCCGCCCGCGGCCCGCGTCGACACCCTGCGGCCCGAGGACGCCGACCGTCTCTACCGAGCCCTGCAGTCCGCCCTGGACTCGGCCATCGCCAAGGGCGGCGCGCACACCGGCGATGTCATCTCTGCCCGGCAGCCCGGCGGCAGGTGCCCGCGCTGCGGCGCCGAGATGAAACACGGAACGGTCGGCGGCCGGTCGACCTGGTGGTGCTCGCGTGAGCAGGCCCGTCTCAGAGGTCGAACAGCGTCCGCAGCGCGGCCGCCACCTGGTCCATGACGTGCGGCGGCACTTCCCCCACCCGCTCGGACAGCTTGTCCTTGAGGACGGGCGCCACGTCGACCGCCTTGATCATCCCGGTGACCTGCGGCGTGTCCAGCGGTACAGTCACCATCGTGTGCCGGACCTCGGCGGCGTCATAGACCGGCGCGGCCTGCACCGTGGGGTACGCCTCCGCGAGCGCGTCAGCGCTGACGATCACGCCGAGCCGATCGCCGCGCAGTCCCGTGACGCGCCAGATCTCCCCGCGCCTCACCAGCCCCGGGCTTCCTCGGCCAGCCCCGTCCACTGCGGGTCCGGGCCGGGCAGCGAGCGCACCTGCTCGCGCAGCACAGCATCCTTCAGTACGTGCGCGGCGTAGCCCGAGACGTTATCCCCGGCCGCCTCCCGGACAGCGGCGGCCAGATCATCGGGCAGCGACACGGTAAGCCTGACGGTCATACCGAGGAGCATAACAGCGGGACGTCAGCCGCCCCACCGACGGGCAGAACGTTAACAGCCGCACAATCTGAAAGGCGACAGATGATCATCGACGTGCACGCTCACTACTACCCGCGGGCGTACGTGGAACTGATAGGAAGGCCCGAATTGCCGCTCGCCGTGTCGGCGGCCCTCGGCCACCAGGGCATCGACGAGCGACTCGCCCTGCTCGACCGGGCGGGAATTGACACGCAGGTCCTGTCGGTCTCTCAGGCCCAGCCCTACCTCCCGGATCCGCGGCACGCCGCGGAGGCCGCCAAGGTGGCCAACGACCTGTACGTGGATCTGTGCCAGGCTCACCCGGGCCGGTTCTTCGCCTTCGCCGCCCTGCCGCTGCCGCACATCGAGGAATCACTGGCCGAGATCGCCCGTACCGCCGGGGCCGCGCCGGTGGTCGGTGTCACCATCGGCTGCAGCGTGGGCAGCCGCCAGCTTGACCACCCGTGGCTGCGGCCGGTGTTCGAGGCCCTCGACGAGCGCGGGTCCGTCGTGTTCCTGCACCCCGTCGGGCAGGAGGACCTCCCCTGGCTGGCCGGCCACGGCCTGGCCTGGCTGGTCGGCGCGCCCTTCGAGGACACGGTGACGGCCCTGCGCCTGATCCTGGGCGGGGTCCTGGACCGGTATCCGCATATCCGCTTCATCGTCCCGCACCTGGCGGGCACGCTCCCGTTCCTGCTGGACCGGGTGACGCGCAAGACCGGCGACATCGTCCAGGGCCTGCGCAGCATGTATTTCGACACCGTCAACGGGTCAGCCGACGCGCTGGCCTGCGCCTGCCACGCCTTCGGCGCCGACCGCCTGCTCTTCGGCACCGACTACCCCTACTGCACCGAGGCGGAATTCCAGCAGCACCTGGCCTACCTCGACGGGGGCGGGCTCGACGCCACGACGCTGGGCCGGGTCAGGGGCGGCACAGCCGCGGCCTTGCTCAGCCTCCCCGGGGCATGAGGGACCCGTCAAGTCAGGCCGACTCGTGGTGCTCGTGGTGCTCGTGGTGCTCGTCGTGGTCGTGTGCGTCAGGGCGGCCGCCCATCATCTTGAGCATCGGGCCGGCGCCGGAGCGGAAGAAGCGCACCAGGAGCGCTGCCGCGAGCAGCAGGAAGATGATGTTGAGGACGGTCGTGTAGTTCCACTGGATGCCCTGCTCGGCGATCTTGGCCGCCCGCTGCGCCGGGACCAGGCCCAGGCCGCCGAACAGGAACTCGATGATGTACCCGGCGATGACCATGGTGGCGTAGAAGATCCCGAGGATGACCAGCATCATCCGGGTGCCGTAGTACCTCCGGTAGATGACCAGGATCGGGATGATGATCAGGTCGGCGAAGATGAACGACACCACGCCGCCGAAGCTGATCCCGCCGTTCCACAGCACCCCGGCCAGCGGCACGTTGCCGATCGAGCAGACGAAGCTGAGCAGCGAGATGACCGGGCCGATGACCGGCCCCCACAGCCGCGCGGCCAGCGGATGGCCGGTCAGGAACAGGTGCCGCCAGAAGGTGTCAGGCACCCAGGCCCCGACCGCCCCGGCGATGAGCAGGCCGAGGACGACGTCGCGCAGGACGGCGGCCCACTCCATCACGAAGATGTGGCTGACCGCGGTGTACCCGTCGCGGCTGAGCAGGCACCCAGGCCCCGACCGCCCCGGCGATGAGCAGGCCGAGGACGACGTCGCGCAGCACGGCGGCCCACTCCATCACGAAGATGTGGCTGACCGCGGTGTACCCGTCGCGGCTGAGCAGCCGCCGCCGGAAGCTGCCGCCGGAGCCGATGCTCATGTCCATGGCCGCGTGGCCTTCCATGGACCCGGCCAGGCCCTGGTCGGCCTGCTCACGGGCCGCCTGGATGAGCCGCCCGCGGACGAAGACCCGGAACGCCACCGCCACCAGGACGATCATGATGGGCCCGCCGATGAACTCGGCCAGCGTGAACTGCCAGGAGATCAGCAGCGCCAGGATGATGCCCAGCTCGATGACCAGGTTGGTGCTGGCGATCTCGAAGACCATCACGGCGGTGAAGCCGGCGCCCTTGCGGAACAAGGCGCGGGCCAGCGCGACGGCAGCATAAGAGCACGAGGATGACGCGGCGCCCAGGCCGGCCGCCAGCGCCAGCGTCCTCGGCTTGTCGTCGCCGAGCAGCCTGGTGATCGTCTGCCGGCGGATCAGTGCCTGGATGATCGCGGCCAGGGTGAAGCCGAGGATCAGCGACCAGGTGATCTCCCAGGTCATCGTCCCGGCCACGCCCAGGGCGTGCCCGAGCGCGTCAAGGACGCGCATCATCGGCCTCCGGGATCGCGATGGTCAGCAGTTCGCGCAGGCAGTGCTCCAGCAGCGGATGGGGGAAGCCGTCGCTGAGCCGGTAGTAGACGATGCGGCCGTCCTTGCGGAAGCTGACCAGCCCGGCCAGTCGCAGCATCTTCAGCGCGTAGGACACCTGGTCCTCGGTGACCTCCAGGGCCAGCGCGAGGTCGCCGACGCACAGCTCGCCTGCCGCCGCCAGCCCGAACAGGATCCGGGATCGCACCGGGTCGGCCAGCATGCCCAGCAGGCCCGCCAGGCGCCCGGCATCACCGGCCGACAGCACGCCCGCTCGCGCCGCGCTGACGCGCTCCGGGCTGACCGGGTGATCATGATCACGTGGTGGCATGACATCCTCCGTATATCCGTATGATCACACGGAGATACGATGATGTCAAAT
>Ga0209648_10006093_pt1 | contig 10369 bp, 7 predicted proteins | sample GraSoi2013_115cm_FD_185830 | JGI IMG/M metagenome (GOLD analysis project Ga0209648, IMG submission 185830) | Grasslands soil microbial communities from the Angelo Coastal Reserve, California, USA - Sample 9_17_2013_115cm (SPAdes) (version 2) | ecosystem: Environmental > Terrestrial > Soil >...
TCAACACAACCGGTCGCCGGCGGCGTCCTTAGGGCTTGGAGTGTTTCTCTGGGGCAGTTCGCCGTGCGACTTCGCGACGCGCGCACTCCATCGCCGAGGAAGGGTCCGAGTGGGTAATGTGCTCGCAGTTCCAGACTCCCCGGCCGTCCGGCTGCTGGACCACCGCCGTGTAGTCGAGGCGCCCCGTTTGTTGAATGTAAGACGCCTGCAGGTCGTGAGCCACAACCACATTCTGCTCTCAGCCCAAAGAAGCAGACCGCCGATGACTCTCTGCAACGATGCCGCTCGGGACAGGCGTATTCCGACCGTCCACTCATTCCGCTGGAGGATCAGTCGCGCCGCCATCCCGCCCCCTGCCGTCTGCGAAGTTCTCATGAGCGGGCATGGTCGGGATGACTAGGAGCCGGATCTCCTGAACACCTTTAGAGGCAGTCAGAAGTGAAGGCGTGTCAACGAATGCACAAGGTAGAGCAGATGCCTGCGCGTCCGGCATTTCTCAGCTGGGCACCTCATTCGGTTCTCGGCGTGACGGTTCGTCCAACCGTTGCTCGCTCTATCGGCGAGTTATTTGCACCATAGCTGGCTCGACACACACATAGATGACGCGCGCGAGACCGGGCTGCTGATAGGAGCAAGTTATCGAAAGCACTCTGGGACCGCCGCCACATAAAAGAGGACGCGCGCGAGCATCGCTCGGGTTTTCAAAGCCCGCAGACGGTTTTGAAGACCGCGGGTCTGGTGTCCGCCGGCATCCATTGGCGTGCGCCGGAGTTTGGACATCGTCGTCGAAAACTCGCAGATGTCCGCCAGCGACCGCCGTTGTCCGTCGACTTGGCTGTCTTCTTGGCTGTCATCCAAAAGGACGTCGACGTCGGGGCTGTCCGATTTTGAGTCGCCCCCACGGTAAGAAGCATGGTCAAGCTGATGCCTCCAAAGCAGATCACACGGACCGCCAATATCCCGACTCCTTGCGTGATGCACTGAGTGCCGGATCAATTCGACCGTGCCGCTGCTCTTGGGGTCTGGATTAATGACCACCTTCTATCCGTGTAGGGACCCCTACCGGAGCGCTATCGGTGCATCGTCTGTTGGCGCCGCATAGCCAGCACGATAGGTTGCCCAACCGTCGATTGATCGCATACGCGTTTGTGTGCCCCTCAGGCTTCGATCCGCGTTGGCCCACCGACGACGCTCACGTCGAACTCATATCGGCGGTGCTCGGGGTTGATGGGTTCAAGGTCGCCGCCTCCGTCCTTCAAGCAAACGCCATAAGTAAAGAGTCGGCGCGGACCGGGAAGCGTGACAATCCCTATGCAACGCCGCGAGGAGTCTGTTCAGGGCCGCGACTGCCTCTAACGCGGCTTTCTCCAAGTTGTCTAGGCCATCCTCGGCCAGATTTGCCGCGATACGCCCCTTCGCCCCTTCCTTGCGCCAACGCCATTGGTCATTGACGCGATCGACTTCCCGGTAGGCCCCAACCGCATCGTCGTAGCTCGCGGTGTGAGCAAGGTCGGCGCGGTGATTGATCCATTCGGCGGTTGGGAGGAGATACTCGGCGGACCCCCGACTCTGATTAAAGTCCCCTCGACAGATCGCCGGATCCGGACTACTCTTCTTCCCGAGGACGTCGGCCGCCATCTTCGGAGGTGATGCCATGCGACTCTCCAGGCAGGCCTTGAGCCGCCAAGTTGCCAGCCTAGTGATCGCTTTGTTAGCCACATTGAGCGCGTTGGCGCTACCGGCCAACGCGAAGGTTGGCGGGATTAACGGCCAGATCGTATTCGCCCGTTTCGAGAAGGCACTGAACGACAGCGTCATCTACGCGGTGAACCCGAACGGAAGCGGCCTGGAGCGGCTTTCACCGGGGAACCTTGGCGGGGCCGAGGGCCCGCGCTGGTCGCCTGACGGAAGCAGAGTCGCCTTCTCTTCCGCCCCGCCCGTAGCGGCGGTCATCACCGACGTCGACACGAGGACCTTTCGGCTGCTTCCGATGCAGGAGCCCGCCACTTTGTTGACCTTCTGTTCTGCCTGGTCGCCGGACGGGGCGCGGCTGGCGTGTGACAGCTTCAGCCTGACTGACCCCAGCCTCAACGGCATCTACAGCATCCGCTCCTCCGACGGCGGCGACCTGACACAGGTCACGTCCAACCCGGGTGGTCTGGACACCAGCCTCTGCGATTACTCACCCGACGGCCGCAACTTCGCGATGGTCCCCACACACGCGGACGGGAGTTCAGAACTTGACACGGTCAACCTGAGCACCGGCGTTGTGAAGCAGCTGGCACCAGCCGACACGACGTTGAGGGACTTCCAGTGCGGGTCCTGGTCGCCGGACGGCGACCAGATCCTGTTCGCCGCGAGACCGGCCCAAGGCCATCGCCGCGCGCTCTATGTCGTGAACTCAGACGGCACCGGATTGCGCCAGGTCCCGATCAGCCCGTCTTGCGGCGGCGCAGCCTCCGACTCCACCTCGCGAGGCTGCCAGAATCCTGGCTGGTCCCCGGACGGGACGAAGATCGTCTTCCATATCTTCGCGCCAGGGATCCACTTGAACAACACTATCTTCACCGCCAACGCCGACGGAAGCGGGCTATTTCAGGTCACGCACGCGGGAGCCATCGATTCCACAGCAGAAACGAAAAGTCCATCGTGTGCCCTGCGCGCTTGCGTTCGAGAAGGCGACACAGTCCCGGACTGGGGTACGCACCCGCTAACGGGCTAAGCACAAACCCGTCAAGACTGATAGCGAGCGAGAGCCCTCCTCAGGCGCGCCTGATAACACCGGGCCCGACGCTGTCGGGCACACAAATTCGTCAGGCGACCAACTGGTCATTTCGGATGTTGTGAGAGCTGAATGTTCGCGCGAGGTCGACGTCCGACATCGTGGAGGAGCGGTGGGCCGGCCTTGGACGAGACTGATTCACGCAGCGACCGTGTCGGGCACAGAAATTCGTCAAGGCGAACAACTGGTCATTTCGGATGTGATGAGAGCTGAATGTTCGCGCGAGGTCGACGTCCGACATCGTGGAGGGCGGCTTGGCCGGCCTAGGACGAGACTGATTCACGCAGCAACCGCCGTCGGCCCACGCGAGTATTCGCGTAGCAACCCGCCGAGTCTCTCCTCGCAGATTACGGGCCCTGACGTCCCAACCGGGTCAGAGCGCGCGATCGGAGCCCGCAATTCGAGGCCACGATGGGGTCGAGCCGCGTTGTAGTGCTCAAACCAGACAGCCAGGACGCGCTCGAGGTGGCGACGATTCAGGATCAAAAGCCAATCAAGACATTCGCGCCTGGTTGAGCCGATTTGGCGCTCGATGTGTGAGTTTGCCCGCGGGGCTGCGATTGGCGTCCGGATCACAGTCATGCCCTCGGCCTCGAACACGCGGTCGGAGCCACCGCCGTATTTGCGGTCGTGATCGTGGATCAGGAAGCCCGCCACAGCTCCGGTTTCGTTCAGTTCCCAACTGACATTCCTAGCTTGTTGGCTCACCCAGGCCGCATCCGGCCGGTCAGTCACGGCGAACCAGATGATCCGCCTTGTCGCCAGCTCCATATATAAAAGGACGTAGAGCCGCTTCAGAAACACCGTGTCGACGCTGAAGAAATCGGTGAGCACGATGTCCGAAGCCTGCGCTCGCAGGAATGCCTTCCAAGTCTGCCGCGACCTCAGCGGTGCCGGCCCGATCCGGTGCCGACGCAGCAAGTTGCGAATCGCGGTCGCGGAGACGGCATGACCGAGCTTGAGCAATTCGCCGCGGACCCGAACGCAACCCCACCTCGGGTTGCTCTTCGCTATGTCCAGAATCAGCTTCTGGATCTCCGGATCGAGACCCGGCCGACCAGGGCCACGCCGCCCACCGAATGCCGCCCACCTCCTCCTCACTAACTGGTGATGCCAACCGAGAATCGTCTCCGGCTGGACAAGCATCCCGACCAGTGCCGTACGGGTTACCCGCTGGCTCAGCGCTGCCATGATCGTCCTCTCCGCCATCTTCAACTGCGGCCTCTTGACCTGACGGCGTACGACTCGAAGCTGGTGCCGCAGAAGAAGCAGCTCTGCTTCAGGCTCGTGGACTCGCAGCCTTACATTAAGCAGATCGAGAAGCAGCCGAAGCCAGGAGTACACGAGAGCAAGGAACATCGGCGGTCAAAATCCTAAAGGGTCAGGCGACGCTACTCCGAGTAGCTTGCCCACCGACGAATATGTGAGCCCCACAGGCTCCGCGTCTGAGCCCGGGACGCAAATTTGGCGTGAAACCGGCGCGTCGCGCGCCTAATGAGGCTCTATCTAGACGCTTCTCGGCATCACGTTGAACCCGACAGGTCTGGCAGCCGTGAGGACTTACGCCTCTGGCCACTTCGACGGCAGGGATCCAAAGGATCACTTGCTCTGCTTGGTTCCGTCCGGAACATCGGGGCCGGCCATGTCGCGCAGAACTCGTACGAAATCCCACATCGGGCGCGCGAGCAGTAGAAGCAGCAGTGCTTCGTAAGCGCCGCTCGCCCGGACGACGACCGTCACGACCGCGAGAGCGATCACCACGAGGTCTATGGCAATCGCGCCCACTGCCTGCGCGACACCTGCATGGACTGACATTCGCCGTCCCCGCAGCCCGAAGACAGCGATCTGGGCCAGGACGTACGCGACGACCACGGCAGCCATTACGGGAATAGCGGTCCGAAGGTCGCCCGCCAGGGTGGCGACCGGAATCGTCAGCAGTGCGATGAGGGCGTTGGCGAGGCCTGTCTCGGCGATCCCGCGCAGGTGAAACACCTCGACGGCTCTCAACTGATCCCCGCGACGGAACGCCGCCACCAAGCCAGAGAAGCCGGCCAACGTGACGCTAACTGCCGCGACAGAGAAAAAGTAGGACGCCTCAGGGATCATTCGGCCCACGCATCGAGCCGCTTAGGTTATCAGTCGCTACTCCAGCGGCCAGTGGCTGGGGAGGAAGGATTCGAACCTTCCACCTTCTGCGGCTTATTCGGCCTGTAACACTTCGGTAATCCGCGACCGGGCGGCCCACTGGGCCGGCAGCGTAGCCCCGAGCATGGCTATGACCAGGCCGGCAAGCGCCAGGACGGCGAGCAGAGTCGGGCTAAAGACGTGGAAGAACAGGTCGGGCACCCCGGTCGAGGTCGCGATCTGACCCATCACGGTGAGGATGTATCGATGGAGGGCAATGCCGGACGGGATGCCCACGAACGCGCCGAGCAGTCCCAGCACGCTGACCGAGGCCAGCACCATGGTCACGACCTGGCGAGGTGTCATACCGACGGCCTTCAGGATCGCGAAGTCACGCGCCTTCTCGCGGATGTTCAACACCACGGTGTTGAACACGCCTGACACCGCGATTAGACCAAGGACGACCGCCAGGCCCGCGAGAACGCTGTTGATCAGAAGGAAGGCGGTGTCGATGCCGTTCTCCTGGTTGTTGAGGCGCGCGCTCAGACCGGAACCCGGGGGCGCGACTGAGGACGCCCAGGCGAGGGCGTCAGTGCCGGGCTTGAGCTGGACCTCGTAGCTCCCCGCCACAAGCCTGGCGGGCAGGGAGTCGAAGCCGGTGCGGAGCAAGATGTCGTCTCCCTGCTGATCGAAGATCTCCCCGACAAGGGTGAACTGAACCGGCGTGCCGAAAAAAGACGCGCTGACCGCATCACCGATGTGGTGGCCAGTGCGGGTGAAGAACGCGGTCGGCGCCACCGCCTCGCCGGGAGCGGAGAACCAGCGGCCGTGGATGAGCACGTAGCCGATCCATGACGAGTCGCCGCGGTACGCAGTGACAGGAACAGTCTCCCCCGCCCCTGATACCGAAACGTCGGTGTGTGCGATGGAGACGAATCGCGCGGTGCCGCGCTGGGTCGCGATGAGCGCCGCCGTCTGGTCGTCGCCCAGTCCGCCCGCGTTGTCCTTGTTCCCGGCGCGGTCGACCTCGACCTGGACCTGCTGAGACCGAGTGAGGGCGGACGCGACCTCGCTCAGCGTGAGGTGCAGGCCAACGGCGAAGGTCGCGGTCGCTACGCCGATGACGATGGCCGCGATGGTCATCGCCGAACGCACCGGCCTGTCCAGGGATTCGCCGAGCCCTAGGGTGGCCGGCCTGGGCAGCGGGATGGCGCCGGTAAGCCGTGCCTGCAGTGAGCCGCCGTCACCGGCGGGTGAGGTGCCGGCGGCGATCGCGGCCGCAGCACTCTGCCGGCCCGCCCGCAGCGACGCCAGCAGCGCCGCGCCCGCGACGGTGAGCAGGATCGCGCCAACACCGAGCGCGTCGACGCCGGGTGCGAAACCAAACGTGCGCGGAAGGCCGAATGCATGAGCCGTTTTGTCGAGGAACGGCTGGCTCAGCGCGACGCCGGCCGGGAGACCCGCCACGCACCCTGCTACGGCCGGGAGCGTCATCCGCCCCGCGAACGTCGCCACGACCTGCGCCGGAGTGAAACCGACCGACTTCATGATCCCGATCTCGCGGGTGCCTGTGATAACCGCCCCGCCGACGAGGTTGGCGATGATCAGGGCGGAGGCGACCAGGGCGAACACGCTGAAGGCCAGCAGGAACGGGATCATCACCGCCGTGGTGCGGTCCGCGCTCAGCTTGGCGTCGAGGTAGTTCGAGGTGCCGCTGACCGCGTCGGGACGCACGCTGGCGGTGATCGTGTTGACCGCCGATGCGATTTCGGCGGGCGTGGAGGCGTTGTGTAGCCGGTACGCCATCAGGTACTCCGAGGGCGGCGCGGTGGCGCCGGAGGCGGTGGGCAACTGACCTGGCTCGACCCAGGCCGCCGCCTCGTCGCCCATCGAAACCGCGATGCCGACCACCCTCAGGGACGGGAACACCGAGTTGCTCGCCGGGCTGAGCGTGTAGCCGACGCCAAGCCCGGTCTCGTCCGCCAGCTCGCGCGAGAGGACCACCTCGCCGTTGCTCTGCACCCAGCGGCCGCCGTCGATGGTGAGCCGGTCGATGGCGCCGCCAGCCTGATCCCGGCCCTCGACCGGGATGTCGCGCACGCGGCCGCCCGCGATGGTGATCGAGGCCGGCACCACTCGCCACGGCCCGCCAGCCTGTGCGACCGGCGGCAGCGATCGCGTGGCCGCGACCTGTTGCTCGCTGACAGCGCTCGATTCGAACCAGACGAGGAGGTGAGCGCCGTTGACCTGCGCGAATGCGTGGTCGTAGGGCGCGTCGGTTTCGACCAGCAGCGTCAGGGCCAGCGTGCCGGTAAGAGCCGAAAGGAAGACCACGAAACTGACGATCGCGGTCTGCAGCTTGTGGCGGCGGACGTCGGAGACCATCTTGCGGAGGACGGAGCTCATCGGGCCCGCACCATGCCCAGAGCCGGCTCGTTGCGGTCGCTGACGACGGCGCCGTCGACGAGGCGGATCAGGCGTGTGGCGTTGGCGTGGGCCAGCCGTTCGTCATGGGTAACGAGGACGATCGTCTGGCCGTTGCGGTTGAGCTCGGCCAGGATTGTCATCACCTGCTCGCCGCTGTGGGAGTCGAGCGCGCCGGTCGGCTCGTCGGCAAGTAGGAGGACGGGGTTGTTTACCAGCGCGCGCGCGATCGCGACCCGCTGCCGCTGGCCGCCGCTCATCCGCATCGGGTACTGGTCGCGCAGCGGCGCGATCTCGAGGCGCTCGAACAGCTCGAGGGCCTGGCGGCGCGCCTCGGAACGCCTCACCCCCGCGAGCTGCGCGGGAACCATCGCGTTCTCCAGCGCCGATAGGTTGTTGAGGAGGTTGAAGAACTGGAAGACGATGCCGACCTGCGTGCGGCGAAAGCGCGCAAGCGCCGCCTCGCCCATCTTGCCAAGGTCATGTCCGGCGACCCTGATGGTGCCGCTGGACGGTCGGTCCAGGCCGCCGATGACGTTGAGCAATGTCGATTTGCCGCTGCCGGACGGCCCCATCACGCAGGCCGCCTGGCCCGCTGCGATGGTGAGGGAGATGGAATCGAGGGCCACCGATTCCCGGTGGCCGTTGTACGCCTTGCGGACCTCGCTGAGCTCGACAAGCGATGTCATGGGCCTCTCCTTCGTTGGCCTTGCCGGCCGTTTCGTTGATGCCTCCAAGCCTGCTTCCGAGGCGGAGCGCTGTCGTCAGCCCGCGGCGTGAATTCAGCTCATCCTTTCGGCGGATGCGGGCCCGTCGCGCCGCGGTTTAGAGTCTCGGCATGCTGGGACTGGCACGCCGGCTTCGAGTCGGCTGGGTCGATGTGGTGCTGGCGGTGGGGCTGAGCCTGCTCGCCGTCATCGAGGGACCAAGTCGCGACTCGCTCTACTTCTCTCCGGCCGTATTGCTGTGCACCGCGCCTCTGGTTGTGCGCCGGCGCTGGCCGATCCCGGTGCTGCTGCTCGCCCTTGCGGGCTTCAGCATCGCCGCCGAAGCAACCAACCTGGCGTCCCTCGTGGGTGGGCTGATCGCCGCGGTCACTGTTGGCCTGGATCGCCGACACCGCGTGCTCGGCGCGATCGCGATTCTCGGCGCAGCCGCAGCAATCGCTTTCGAGTTCGACCACGGCACCAACACGACGCTGCCGATCCCGCCCTTTCTCGCGCCTTTCCTCATGATCGGCGCCGCGTACCTGGCCGGGCTTGCGATCGCTAGCAGCCAGATCGCCGCACGGCACCAGCGCGAGCGCGCGGATCAGCTGGAGCGAGAGCACGACGCGGCGGTGCAGGCGGCGACAGAAGCGGAGCGCCGTCGCATCGCGCGCGAGCTGCACGATGTCATCGCGCACAGCGTCGGCGTGATGGTGGTCCAGTCCGGCGCGGCGCGTCACGTCCTGGACGAGAAGCCGGACGCGGCACGCGAATCACTGCTGGCAGTGGAGGCAAGCGGACATGAGGCGATGACCGAGCTCCGCCGGCTGCTGGGCGTGCTGGGTGTGGACGGCGAGCCTGCGCCGCTGTCGCCGCAGCCGGGCGTCGACCGGCTGGACGCGCTAGTCGCGCGGGTGAAGGAGGCGGGGCTGCCCGTCGCGCTGCGGATCGAAGGTAAGTCGCGGCCGCTGCCGCCGGGCTTGGACGCGGCAGTCTACCGCATTGTCCAGGAGGCCCTGACCAACGCGCTGAAGTACGCCGGCGGCGCGCCGACGCAGGCGGTGGTCCGGTACGCGCCCGGCGCCGTGGACATCGACGTCGTCGACGAGGGCACGGTGCACGCGCGCGCCGAGGGCATTGGGCGCGGGCTCGCCGGCATGCGCGAGCGGGTCGCGGTCTATGGCGGCAGCATCGACGCCGGGTGTCGCGACGGCCGAGGCTACGCCGTGCACGCCCACCTGCCCACCGACGACCAGGAGTGAGCACGAGGGTCCTGATCGTCGACGACCAGGCGCTGGTGCGGGCCGGGTTCCGCCTCGTGCTCGAGTCGCAGCCCGACCTGGATGTGGTGGGCGAGGCATCGGACGGTGCGGAGGCGGTCGCCGCGGCCCAGCGGCTCCACCCGGACGTGGTGCTGATGGACGTCCGCATGCCTCGCATCGACGGTCTCGAGGCGACGCGACGCATCCTCGAGGGCGAGTCGAACGCTGCAGTGCGGATCATCATGCTTACGACGTTCGACCTCGACGAGTACGTCTACTCGGCTATCGTCGCCGGCGCCTGCGGGTTTCTCCTCAAGGACGTGACGCCCGACCAGCTGATCGCCGCGGTGCGCACGGTCAAGACGGGCGACGCGCTGGTGGCCCCATCGATCACGCGGCGCCTGATCGAGCGCTACGCCGCCCGCCGCGCTCCCAATCCCGGGCTGGACGCTCTCACCGAGCGGGAGGCCGACGTCCTGCGTCTGATGGCGCGTGGGCTCGGCAACCAGGAGATCGCGGAAAAGCTGTTCGTCAGCGAGGCGACGGTGAAGACGCACGTGGCCCACATCCTCGACAAGCTTCATGTCGAGAACCGCGTGCAGGCCGTCGTCGCCGCCTACGAATCGGGGTTGGTCGCGTCAGGAGGCTGAGCTTGCCACCGCCACCATTGCGCGTGGCCGCATCAGCAACGCTCCCGCCAGGCCGGCAACGGCCATCACGTCATCACCGCCGCATACCAGAGCGCGGCCTGGTGGAGACCGATCCTCGTGAGGACGCGGCCCGCAAGGGGAACGTTGCCTCACGGTCCTGACCCGTGCGACAGCCAGCTGGCGACTCTGCGGACCGACTGATCGCGGCTAACGGTCTCCCCCACTCCGATGAACGTGGTGCCGGTCGCTATGGCCTGCCACACCTCGTTGGGATACAAAACCCCGTGCAAAAGAGCATTTCCTTGCCGCACTTCTGGAGAGAAGAAATCGACGAGAAGATGCAGGGAAACGGTGCTATTGAATTGGGAGCCCACGGGCCGACTCGAACCGCCGGCCTTCTCCTTACAAGGAAGTGCTCTG
>Ga0209648_10006094_pt1 | contig 10369 bp, 2 predicted proteins | sample GraSoi2013_115cm_FD_185830 | JGI IMG/M metagenome (GOLD analysis project Ga0209648, IMG submission 185830) | Grasslands soil microbial communities from the Angelo Coastal Reserve, California, USA - Sample 9_17_2013_115cm (SPAdes) (version 2) | ecosystem: Environmental > Terrestrial > Soil >...
CGGGGCGAGCGGCGGGATCGCCGCGCCAGCGTTCAAGAAGTAGCCCGGGGGCGCCGTGCGCAACGCGTTGAGCAGCGCGAGCATACCCGTGGTGTCCCCGCCCTGCAGGGCGACTTCGGCGCTGATCAGCCGGGCTTCGGCCCCAGTGGCGAGCGTGACCGAGGCTTTCTCGTCCATGTAGCGGATCTGGTCATACTGCGGGGTCACGCCGTCAAACCCTTTGTTCGTGGCCGGAGCCCGGAAGACCGGCGTCCGCGGGTCCACCACAGTCCGCCACGCCAGCCCGACCCGGCCCTCAGACGAATCCGGCACGCCATACCGTTTGAACTTGCGCATCCCGTTATATACGCCGTTGTTCTGCCGCGTCGTGTTCAGGTCGTGCTGGATGAGGTAGTTGAACCCCGTCGGGACGGTCCTTGCGGCCACGTCCGCCGCGCCGAACTGGGCTTCGTCCAACAGGGCGCGCGCCTTTCCCACGTTTGCCAACGAAATCCGGTTCGTGCGGATCGCCCGCCCGGCAGCAGTCGAGGTATCGAGCACGGTGGCGGCCGCCAGCGCTTGGTTGAAGCGGCTGATCGCCGTGTCGAGCATCTGCTGCATGGTGAGCGGGCCGCCGTAGGCGAACGTGCCGTCGCCCTGGACGGCGCTGAATGGCACGCCAGCGCAGTAGTTCTCGGCGAAGAAGACATAGGTGAAGCCCCCCAGGCTCAGCAGCTCCGACAGCCCGGGATCCCGCGTGGTGTCCGCATACTGCCGAAACTTCTGCGTCGCCACTTCAGCCGAGCGGCGCGCCTTGTGGAGGTTTCGAAAGACCGCCTGAAGGGTTGCGCTCTCGATCTGCGACTGCCGCGCATCCGCCAGGATTCGGTCCGGGAAGGTCTCGGTGTTGATCAGCTCGTCCGCCAGCATCCCGCCGAGCAGGATCTGGCCTTCGGTGGTGCCACCCGAGCCCTGCGCGCCGGAGCCGCTGTAGGCGACACCGAAGTCGCCGATGGCGCCGGCGCGGATGGTGGGGAGGGCGGCCGCGCCCGTGAGGCTCGCCGGGAGGACGACGTCGGGGTTGGCCACGTCGAGGATATGACATCCCGGGGTCAGGCCGGCGAGAACGACGAGCGCCCACCCGAGGACGGCCGCGCGCGGGCGGCGCCGCTCGAGTATGTCAGTGCGATGCGCGTTGGCAATCATGGTGTAGGGCCCTCGCCGCTCAGAAGGTGACGTTGATGCGGCCGATGAAGTACCGCACCGGCGGCTGGGTCAAGAAGTCCGCCGTCGTGAAGTTGTTTTGACCCGCTTCGTTGAGCTCGGGGTCCACGCCCTTGTAGTTGGTCCACGTGACGAGGTTGCGACCCGCGACGCTGAAACTGAGAGCCGTGGCGCCGAACTTACGGGCCCACGCGTCGGGGGCGATGTAGCTGATCGACACCTCGCGCAGCTTCGTGAAGCTGCCGTCTTCGATATAGCCAGCGTTGGTGCCCTTGACACTCGCGGCGCCGGCCGCTTGATCGGCGAGCGAGACGGTCTTGTCGTTCAGGGCCCGGCAGGTGTTACGCGGCGGTGCGCAGCGAAACTGTTCCGTGCTGTTGAACAATTTGTTGCCGTAGCGACCGTCGACGAGGGCGTACAGCCGGACCCGCCCCAGGATCGTCACGTCGGCCGAGAGCGTGCCACCGTGATCGGGGAACGGCTGCCCGAGGAACGCGGGTGCCGAGCCGAGGGTGACCTCGCTCGTGTCGATGATACCATCGTTGTTGCGATCGGCGTACGTGTAGGGCACGAGGAAATAGCTGCCGAGCGCGTATCCCGGTTGGTGGCGTTGCGAGAAGCCACCCAGACCGAAGATGAGCGCCTTGATCGTGGTGTCGTTGAAGGTGACCAAGCGGTTCCGGTTCCCCCAAGCCGTGGCCGTCAGGTTCACACTGAGCGACGGTCGATCGATCACGTGGGCGGTGGCGATGATCTCCACTCCCTTGTTGCTGACCTCGCCGATGTTCGCGAACGTGGTGTCGGCCGTGCCGAGAGAGGGCGCCAACTTGCGCGCCACCAGGGCATCACGCGACGCCTTGTCATAGTAGGCGAAATCGAGATGTAGCGCCTGATTCAGCGCATCGGCCTCGAACCCGACCTCGATCTCTCGCGTTCGCTCGGGCTTCAAGGTCTGGTTGCCCAGGTTCCCGATCGTGATCCCTGGGACGTCCACGTTGTTCACGACGACCGGCGTCGCCGCGTAGTAGTCCAGGGCGGCGAGTGGCCCAGGGTGGACGCCGGACTGTCCCCACGCGGCCCGCAGGCGCAGCGTGTTCAACACCGGCGCCTTGGGGAAAAACGGTTCTTCCGAGATCACCCACGAGGCGGAGACCTTGGGGTAGATGATGTCGCCGAACTTGGCGCCGAACGCGGAGTTCCGGTCGTTGCGCAGCGCGCCGATCAGGAACAGGCGGTTGTTGATGCCCACGCGCTCCTCGACGAACTTGCCGAACGTCACGAAGGGCTGGGTGGTCTCGCTGTCGAACGGTACCACGCCGCCGGCGAGGGATCCCGTTCCAGCGGCAAGCCCCAGCGTCCGGTTGGCGACGACCCCGTGGAAGACGTTCTTGAAGTACTGCGCGCCGGCCGTCGTGGTCGACGTCACGGTTGGCGTGAGCACGAAGGACGCCGTGGCATTCACGGTGCCGGTCCAGTTGTAGATCAGGAACGGATTGGCGGAGCGCTGTCCGACGTTCAGATTCGGGCTGAACGCGGCCGGGATGGCGCCGGTAGGAAAGGTCTTCTCGTCGAACCGGCTCGTGAAATCAATGCCGGCTGTACCATTGACGACGAGCCACTCCCAGGGGCGGTAGTTGGTCTGGAAGCTGCCGGTGAAGCGGTCGATCGTCTGAAACGTGAGGATGCCGTAGCTCTGCTGCGGCGTCAAGAAGCCATAGCCTTGATTGACCGTGTCGGCGCGGCCGAGCAAGCCGCTCGACAGCACGCCGAGTGAGTTGTTGTCATTCTCCGGCAGCCGCAACTTGCCCGACGTATACCCGGCGCGCGCCTGGAAATCGAAGTGCGCACTCGCCTGCTGATGGAGGTTCGCGAGTACACTGACCTGACGGTTCTCGTTCACGGGGTAGACGCCCAACTCCTGATTCCAGTGGCCAGCCACGTAGTACGTCGTCTGCTCCGACCCACCCGACGCTGCGATGCCGTACTCTTGCCGGCGACCAGTACGGAACGGGCTGAAGGTCGCGATCGGGTTGAAACTCAGCACCTGCGACTGCCTGCAGCGGTTCGCGACCTGGGCGATCAGGGTACAAGCGGCGCCGGTCGAGTCTACCCCGCGGTAATTCGCGGGATAGGTCGCGATGTCGTTCAGTACGCCGCCCTCGGCGTACAGCTCCCAGCGTGTGGGTCCGGGCTTGCCCTGTTTCGTCCGGATCTGGATGACCCCGTTCGCCGCATCGGTGCCGTACAGCACGCTCGCCGACGGGCCACCGGCGACCTGGACGACCTCGAGATCGTTCGGGTTGATGTCGTTGATACGCGACGGTGTCTGACCGCCGACACCCACCGAGATCGAGCTGGGGCCGTTCTCCACCCGGATGCCGTCGACGAACACGACCGGCTCGTTGGACAGCGACAGGCTGTTCGAGCCGCGAATGCGCACGCGCGTGCCGCTCCCCGTCGTGCCGCCCGCGTCCTGCACGACCAAGCCGGGCGCGCGCCCCGAGAGGAGGTTCGACAGGTTCGTGACCGTCCCACGGGTCGCGACGTCTGCCGCATCGAACTGGTGGACCGCGTTGGGCTGCTCCCGCTGCGTCTGTTCCCCCGTGGCCGTTACGACCACCGCCTCGAGACCGATGGGTGCGCTCGTCAGCGCGAAATCGGCCGTCGCGGTCTGGCCCGCCGCGACGGTGACGGCTCGCGTCGCCTGCTTGTACCCTATCAGCGCCACCCGCACGGTGACGGCGCCGGGCGCAAGGGCGTCGAAATGGTAGCGCCCTTGCTGGTCCGTGAGTGTCCGCAACGTCGTCCCGCCCACGAATACCTGGGCCGCGACGAGCGGACGGCGCCCCGCCGAATCGGTCACCTGTCCTGCGATGGATGCCTGTTGCGCCAGCGCGGGGGTCGTGCCGAGGAGCGCGACCGCCGCGACGCGCAGGTAGCGACTGCTTACGCTGTTCATGACCTGTTCCTCTTCCCTGAAGTGGACCGCAAAGCTGCATGTTCGGCATGGCACCAGGCCGAGTCACGACAGCCCGTGCCACACCCGCTCAGGCTTCGACGACCTAGCGCTTACATCGAGTGCGAAGGAAGGAGACGGGCGGACCAGATCGGTGTTGAGTCGACAAGGCGTGGCGCATGTCGTGCCCCCTCGAACGTGGGCGAGCTGAGGCTCGCGGGTCGGCTAGGGTTTTCGCTCGTCATCACACACAACTCCCGCGCGGCCCCCCGGACGACAGGACGAGGGATCAGGCGCGGCGAGGCAACGCAGGCGGCAGGGCGCCGCACGGCACGCAACCGCAACAGTAGCGTCGCGTCGACTCAAATAACTCAGATTGACCGACCTCGCAAGAGGTTCGCGCGCGACCGGGGGCGGCGGCGCGTCGCTCCCGCACTCGGTGCCGTCGTGTCCTGACACAACGCTGACATGCGCGTCGAGGTCGGCTGGCCGACATCGCGTTCCCGATCAGGCGGGTGTGCTCGGGGCGCGACGACGCCCCGCGCGGTGAGTGGCACCCTTGCCGCGCACGATGCATCGACGGCGTGGCGGGGGCGGTTACGGTTTGCGAATCGTGATCTCGCGCGCGCCAGGCCGGATCGGCACGACGCTCTCGCTCCCACCCGGCCACCGCACCCAGACTGCCGTCGGGGGCGCCGCGAGTCCCATGACCTGGACTGCCCCGTCCTGAGACCAATAGCCCGAGCCACCGTGCACTTCCCGTGCGGGACCCCGCGATCCGTCGTATACCAGCCGTATCGCCGCCCCGATCGCGTGTGGGTTCAAGGGCGGGCCGATCAGCCGCACCCGCAAGCCAGGCCGGGCGCGCTCGTTGCGATACAGACGCGTCTCCGCCCCGTTCTGCGACACGACGAGATCGGTCCGCCCGTCCCCGTCGAAGTCGGCGAACGCAGCGCCGCGCTGGTCCCCGTATACCGTGATCCCCGAGACTTGGCCCGGGACCGGGACGAGCGTGCCGTCCCCTCGGCCCCGCAGCAGGAGCCCTCGCCCGCCATCGTAGCGGGGGGTTCCGATCTCCGTGGGGAAAAAGTTCTGGGCGAGGAACACGTCTTCGTGGCCGTCGCCGTCGAAATCGGCCACGCCCACGTAAAATGCCGGCGCGAACTGAGCCTCGGGGGGCAGCGGCATCGCCGCGAACCTCCCGCCGCGATTGAGAAAGACCTGATGGTCGAGCGTCGTTGCCTCAAGCCGCTCCGCCCGCTCGAGGCCTGCGCCGAGCACGGTGGGCAGTGTGGCGTTCGCGTACGCGGCGAAGCTCCGCACACGGAGGCGCACCGCCGGCAGCGCGGTCGTCAACCGGGCGAGCGGCGTCAGCGGGGCAATGCCGCGCAGGCGGTCGTCGTACTGCGCTTCGATCATATCCCATCGCCGGGACCCGCCGAGGTCCCCGTAATAGAGGTAGAGGGGGTGGGCGGCGTCGACACGATACGGCGTATTGCGGCCCCAGCTCGTCGCAACGATGTCGAGGCGCCCGTCCCCGTCGAGATCCCCCGTCGTCACCCCGTTCCACCGACCCACGATCTGGTCCAGTCCCCACTCCTTCGTGGCGTCGCGGAGGCGTCCGTGCTCGTTGAGGAACAGCTTGAGAGAGCCCCAATCGGGCGCCAGGATGAGATCGGGCCAGCCGTCGCCATTCACGTCTGAGAAGACCGCGGCCGATATCAGGCCCACGTCACGAAGCAGACGGGTATTCGCCTCGTCCAGTACGAACCGGCCGCCCTCGTTGCGGTACAGCCGCGACGAGGCCGGGCTCGGGTACGCCCCTGGCAGGACCCGGCCGCCGACGAACAGATCGAGGTCACCGTCCCCGTCGACGTCGGCCAGCGCCAGGGGCCCGACGCTCGCGAGATCCCCAGACACGACGGGGATCGCGCGGCCTGTCCCTGGCACGAGCTCGAGCACCGACGGTACCGCGCCGGCCTCGTCCGGCGTTTGCGCCTCGTAGCTCGACTGTCCCACGAGCAGTACGGTGGCACCGTTGCCATGGGGGAGCGGCAGCACGGTGGTCTGGTCGTAGCGCGCCGGGGCGGCGTGGAGGTCGACCCGGGTGAACCGCCCCCTATGGTTGCGGTAATACGCGAGCGAGCCGCCCCGTCCGGACGTGATCAACAGGTCCTCGTCGCCTGTGCCATCGACGTCATACCACGTGACGCCCGGGCCGAGCTGGCTCAGCGCCTGCGGGAGCAAGGGCTGGCGCGCCCAGTCGTTGTACGGTGTTTCCACGTGCCGATGGCCCAGTCGCGCAGACACGTCCCGGAACCACGGAGCCTCACGCGCCACTCGCGCGGGCGGGCGCGCCGACCTCGCCGCGTCGACGGGCGGCTCGGTGATCTCGTATTCGCGATTCGGCTTCACGCCGCGGACGACCGTGTGTCCACCTCGCCGCCAGTCGACTTCGATGGTCAAGTCCTGGGCCTGGCCAGCCGCGAAACTGTAGAGCGGGTCGGAGCCTGAGAGGTAGGACCCACCGAGCACCACTTCCTTCTGCTGAACGGGAACTGGCCCGCCGAGCACGCGGATCTTGGACCCGGCGCCGGCCGTGTTCGGCGCCTGGCCACGCAGCCGCACGGCCACTCGAGGGGCGCTCGCCACGTTGCGGAAGACGGCGGCGGGCGCGCCGAGCCGATTGACGACTACGTCGAGCGCTCCATCCCCGTCTAAATCCGCGGTCGCCATCCCGTGCGAGATCGCGTCGCCGCCGGCGAAGCCCCACTGGGAGCCGACGTCAGTAAACGTGAGGTCGCCATTGTTGCGGAACGCAACCCCTGGCACGGCCAGTTTCGGGAACAGCGACAGCTCCTGCCGACTCCACTCGACTCCGGTGAACGTCGTCCGGATCCGCTCCCAGGTATCCGCGTCCATCATGTCCCACAGGTGGCCGGTGGTGATCAGGACGTCTTCATACCCGTCCAAGTCTACGTCGAGGAACAGCACATCCCACGACCAATCGGACGCCTCGATCCCGGCGTAGCTCCCGATCTGCGCGAACGTGCCATCCCCGCGGTTCTTCAGCAGCGTATTGCGCTGCCACTGCGGTCGGTCGTCGATCTGCCCGATCAGCTTGGGGAAGGGAGTGTGGGTTGGCAGCTGCGTCTTCCGGCGCGGGCCCTTCCCCAGCATGTCGACGACCAGGATGTCGACCGTGCCGTCGCGGTTTACGTCGGAAAAATCCACCCCCATCGAGGAGTTGCTGGTGTTACGGACGGCCAGCCGCGGCGCGGCGCGAAAGGTCCCCTTCCCGTCGTTCAGCCAGAACAGATCCGGATCCTCGAAGTCATTGCACACATAGAGGTCCGGCGCGCCGTCGCCGTCGACATCGGTGAACTTGGCGGAGAGCCCGAAGTATTCTGGTGCCTGGGCGAGCGCCTTACCGGTCTCGTCCAGGAAGCGGCCCCCCGTCCACGGCACCAGGGTGAAGTGTCCATGGCCGTCGTTCAGATAGAAGCCATCCGGGTCGGCGCGCTGCTGGAGCGACACTAAGCCGTACTCCGGTCGATCTACGACGCGGTAGTGCGCGCGGAATTTGGGAACGACCTCGTAATGATCGCCCTGTTGGCGGACCACTTGATCGAACGCCCGTTCCTGCGGCGGGTAGATATCCACCGCGGACCGGGTCTTGTAGTTGGCGACGTAGAGGTCCAGATGGCCGTCCCCATCCACGTCCGTCAGCGTCATGGTCATGCTCCCGGCGCGGGAGGCGAGGCCGGCCTCTGCCGTCCGCTCGGTGAACACGCCGTGGCCGTCGTTCAGGAACAGCACCACGCCGCCGCCGAGCGTGCTGACGAGCAGGTCCAGGGCGCCGTCCCCATCCACGTCGGCGAACACGGCACCCGTCGAGTGCCGCCCCGTCATCGCCACGCCGGCCCTGGCCGTGATATCCTCGAAGCGCCAGTCGCCCAGATTGCGATATAAGGCGTTGGAGCCGTCGTTACTCGTCAGGTAGATATCGGGCAACCCGTCGCCATCCACGTCACCCAGCGCGACGCCGCCCCCTTGTGCCAGGTGGCGGTTCCAGAGTGCGCTGTCTAGGGTGACGGAGTTGGTGAAGTGGATGCCGGTCCGGGAGGCGGGGAGCTCGGCGAACCCCGGTCCGCCGCTCGCAGGGACGCGCAGCTCGCGCCAGCGATATTCCGCCTCGTCGTGCCAGGGGGCCGGGATCACGGCGCGGCGGCACGCCGCGCTCAGCGACACCCACGCGACGGCTACCGCGACGGCGAGGCGCGCCTTCACTGCGGAACCCGAGTCCGGCTGCGCTCCATTCGCGATTGTGCCACCTCGCCCGCCGTCGCTAGGGTGCGCATCCCGGCCCTGACAATCCCTGCTGCACCAGCTGGGGCGCGCCGCGGCAACTGTTTTGCCGCCCGCGATCAGCGCGGGCCCGCAGGCGAGCGACAGCCGCGTCGCTCGCAAGCGCCGCAAGGTCCTGCCCGCCCGTGAACCGATCGTCAGGCGCGTTCGTGCCGCGGAGGAGCGCGGCGCCCTGCTCATGAGCCCGCTCGGCCGCTAACAAAACAGGCGCCGGAGAGCGAGGCGCCTGTCCTGTTAGCGTAAGAGGTACGGCAGCCGAGCCCGCCTAGCGCAGCAGCTTATTGAGGAGCCGGCTCGCTTGCCACCGCTCCTGGCCTTCCTGCCGGAGCTGGGCCCAAATCTGCGGAGCGTTCTGCATCAGCGCGGCGGCGCCGGCCGCGGGTGCCGAGGGACCGCTGTTCGGCGCGCCCGAGCCGCCCCACGTGTAGAGCGGCAAGCCCAGCACGCCGAGCTCTTTCGCCGGCACCGGGAACTCGTGCGGTGTGAGCGGCTCGAGGTTATCGATGCGCCGTTGGTTGTAGTACGGCGCGTTGTTCGAGCCCGGCAGTTCGACGTCCTGCTCGTACTGCAGGGCGGTCAGCAATGCTGCCTGCGTCTCCGCCCCGGTGAGCGCGGCGAGCCCGCCGCGGGTCACCCGGCTGTTGTTGATGAGGCCCGCCGCCGTCACGGCGCTTCCCCCGCTCCGGATCAAGCCTTCCGCCCAGATCAGGTCGTTCTCCGCGGCGAGCACGACTGGCCCGGTCCCGAACCCGTTGAGGGTGCCGTTCGGATCGATGCCGCCGAGCGTGATATAGCGGATCTGCCCGATCGCGCTCTGGTGCCACCGCCCGCGCGCGGTTGGCGCAATGCTCTTGGCCTTGCTCCAGGCGTAGTCGCTCCCGGCATTCAGCGTCGCGGCCGGGGTCGACGTGACGGAGTCGAGGCCGGTCGCTCCCGTCGTTCCGGCGTGGTTGCCCACCGGCCCATAGCTCCCGTCGCCCAGCCGCTTGTCGAACGAGTTCGTGCCCCACACCGGCTGGGTGTTGGCCGAGTCTCCGGCATAGGGGTCCGGCTGGCTGGCAGCACTCATGAGGTGCGCGATGCGGGTATGGATCCGCACCGTGGTCATGTCGTTGGTCCATTGCTTCAAGTTGTCGTTCCAGTTGATCTGGTCGGACTTGAATTGCCAGTCAAACCGCGTGCCGGAGCTGATGCCTTTGCTGGCGTAGCCGACCACTCGCGCCCAATCAACCGTGGCGTTCTCCGCCGCGCTGCGCGGAAAATATGCCAGCAGCTGCGCCGCCATCGTGTTCGCGATCTGGGCGATCTTCACGTTGTCGTACGACAACCCCGGGGCGTTGAAGAACGCATCAGGCACGGTGAAGGCATTCCCACTCGCGAAGGCGATCGCCGTGTCCAACTTGGCCAACGCGGCGTTCCGGACCGCGGTCCGCCCCGAGAACTGGAGCGAGAGGAGGTCGGTGTTGTAGTCGACGATGAACGCCTTGTCGTAGTTGAGCGCAAGGCCGCCGAGGCACATCCCCTGCAACAGCTCCGCGACGGTTTCCACCATCTTCGTCGTCTTCGCGTCCTGAATGACCACGTTGTTGACGCGAATGGCCTTCAGCACGTCGTTCGCCGAGCCCAAGGCCGAGTAATAGCCGTACCAGAAGTTCTCAATCTGGAGCCGCTGCGACGAGGCCGGATTGTTCTGCCACTCGATGCGCGGGTACGTGCTGGTCGTGGTGCCGCAGGTCCCCAACGGGGCGGGGTACGACGTCCACGTTGTCAGCGTGCACCCGGTATAGAACCGGATCTGGAAGTTGTTCCACGCTGCCACATGGCTGCGCGCCATGACGATGA
>Ga0209648_10006095_pt1 | contig 10368 bp, 6 predicted proteins | sample GraSoi2013_115cm_FD_185830 | JGI IMG/M metagenome (GOLD analysis project Ga0209648, IMG submission 185830) | Grasslands soil microbial communities from the Angelo Coastal Reserve, California, USA - Sample 9_17_2013_115cm (SPAdes) (version 2) | ecosystem: Environmental > Terrestrial > Soil >...
CGCAGCGGTCGGTGGAAGTGAAGTACGACATCATGCGCATCACGCTGCGAGAATAGGGGACCCATCCGGAGACGCGTCGCAGGCCGCCGAAAAACTCTGATTCACGAAGGGTTTTGGGAAGGGCACGGCTTCAGCCGTGCCGTAAGTGCAGCAAAATGACGTCGGCTTCAGCCGCTGAGGTCGACTCCGGCGCGCACCAACGAGTCCGTCAGCCATCTGACGCGGCGAGCCACGTCTCTACCTGGATTCTTTCTTGCGCGCGAACTCCCAAGCCTTCGCATATTTCCACGAAACATACACGGCGTGGTAGAGGTGCAGCAGCAGGCCTTCGCGTCCGTCGAGAAATCCAAGGCGGAAGATGTAGTTGTAGATGAACGTTGCCAACGGGCGCAAAATAATGTTGAGCAGGCCGAAGCCGCGTTGGCCTTTGGCGATTGCCATTTCCGCGCCGAGGGACGAGTAGCGGTTCATGTGATCGATGTAATCGGCGAGCGTGGGGTAGGAGTGATGGAGAAGGGCGCTGTCAAGTCTGGTTGTAGTCCCTTCTAACCGCACGTCTTCATGTACCACGCGATCATCGAATTGGCCCGCGCCGCGACGGAACAAGCGCAACTTGGCGTCAGGCCAGAAGCCACCCCGCTTGATCCAGCGACCGAGAAAAAAGTTCTTGCGTGCAATCCAGTATCCGAAGTTAAAGCGGCTGAGCGGTATTCCAGTATCGAGCCTGAGCTGGGCGATGGCGGCAAGACGGTCCTGAGCAGAATCAGGAATGCCCTGCATTCTCTCGCGCCGCCGCTGATCCGAAAGAGCAACATCAATCTCGGTGACGAGTTCAGACTCAAGTTCCTCATCGGCGTCCAAACTCAGAATCCAATCTCCCTCCGCTTTGTTGATCGCCGAATTCTTCTGCGCGGCGTAGCCCTTCCATTCTCCGATGAAGACTTTCGCGCCGAACGATTTTGCGATCTCGACGGTGCGGTCGGTCGAGCCGGAATCGACGACGATGATCTCACCTTTGCCGTCGGCCACGAGTGGCTGCACGCTAGCGAGCGTGCGTCCGATGTTGGCCTCTTCGTTGTGAGTGATGATGACGACGGAGAGGATCACGCCGGACTCCTGCCACTGCCAGAAAAGAGCCTGCCGAGCTTCGCTCGGCTTGGACGGCCGGCGGCGGCCGTCCCTACGCAAGCCTTCTCCACAACCGCCTTGCCGATCACCGAGAGCGTCACGGAGAGAGGATACGCGAGAGGCGGCATGCGGCAAAAGAAAAACGCCCGCAAAAGGGAAACGCCGGGCGGGGTCGCCCGGCGCTCCACCTCTAACTGATGCGGCGCTACTGTTGCGGTTGCGCCGGAGGTGGCGCCGGCGCTTGCTGGTCGGCTGGCCGCGCCACCACGTGCGGAATATTCGGCGCATGCGTGACCTCGCCTCGCTCAGCGTCGGCGATTTGGATACCGGCGTGAGCGAGCAGGAGACCGATTGCCCGATCCAGTTCGACTTCTGCCTTTTCGTACGCGGCTTGGGCGGAGACGAGCGTAACCTCGGCCTGGGTCATGGCCGCCTGGTTCTGCAACACCAGCGTTGAGGTGGATGCGCCGAGCGCGTATTTCTTTTGTTCGGCGTCGAGAGACTGGCGCCCCAGATCCAAGGCGGCCTGGGCGGAAGCGACGCTGGCGCGATTCTGCTGCACTCCAAACTGCGCATTGCGCACCTCGATGCGCACCTGGTTCTCGAGTTGCTGGATGCGCAATTGCGCTTGCCGGTATTCGAATTCCGAGCGTACCTGCGTTGCCTGCGCGGTGCGGTTACGGAGTGGGATTGTGAGACTGATGCCCACGCCCTTGTCGGGTGCGGTGGAGTCGACCAGTTGGCTCAACGAGTCCTGGTAAGAAGTATTTAGGCCGTTGCCACTGTAGTATGCGAACACGTCCAGAGTGGGCAGCAGCGAACTGCGGATGGCCTTGTTGCTGATCTCGGTGTTGGCAAGATTGATGCGAGCCTCCGCCAACTCGGGACGATGACCGAGCGCTTCATTCACCAGGTCCTGGGTAGGGATAACCGCTTCCTGCGCGGGCAATTCCATAGTTGAGGTAGGGATTACTTCGGCGTCGGCCAGCGCCGGGTCGACCAGCGTGCGGCTGAGCGCGTTCTTCATGAGAAGCTGCTGGAGCTGAAGATTGGTCAGGGCCAGTGTCAGGGTCTGCTGATTGGTGGCGACGGTGCTCTGGGCCCGAACCACTTCGATCGGAGCGAGGGTCCCGATTTCCACCTGCTTCTTGTTGTCAGAGAGAGTCTTTTGGGCGAACGCCAACTGCTCCTTCTGAACCCTGACGTTCTCGTAGGCAAAGACCAGGTCCCAGTACATGTTTTCGATCTGGTCGACAGTGTTGGTGATCTGCCAGCGGAAGGCCACATCTGAGATTTCACGATTGTTCTTGGCGATCTGAATGAAGCGGGTGTTTGGCGCGAATCCGAAGCCCTGCAACAGGTGCTGAGTAACTTGGACGCGGAGGCTGGTGCCCAAAGACGGGTGGAACAATTCAAGGGTATTAGGTGTCGATACGCGATTGTTGTTGAATCCCACCGACAGATTTGTGCCCCATTGGAATCCTTGTGCGTAAGTGAAATTAGCTGTGGTAGTGTTCGTTTCACCGGGGATACAAAAGGTAATGGAGCACAAGCTTTTGAGGCGATCAATCTGAAGAGAGCCCGTGAGTATCGGATCGAAGCTGGTGATGAGTGGACCGCTGCCGAGGGTTGATACGACCAGGCCGCCCGATCCGGTGCCAGCGCCACCCGCTGCGACCGAGGTTCCGCCCTGGCCCGAACCAACTTGTGTGCCGAGTCCGCCTACGCCGCCGCCGGGCGTATTCTGCACGACACCGCTGTTCACGCCCAGAATGCTGGAGCCGGCTTTGGCGCGCCAGATGTCGGTATCAGCAATGTTCAGGTTGTAGCGGGCGATCGCGATATCGAGATTGTTTTCGAGCGCCAGCGCGACCGCGTCGTTCATCGAGATATAAAGTTTGCCATCGTGTAGGAGCTGGTCGATGCGCGGCGTGTTGGCCAGGTTCGGCGGCGCTACGTGGCGCGCAGTGTAGGGCGCGAGCAGGTTGGGGAAGGCCGACCGCGGTTTCGAATACTCCTTCACCTCAAACGGCTGCGACTTCGACGGCACGGCCTGTTGGGCCGGCATCTGGGCCGACGGCGCACTGGGCACGGACGAGGCATCCTGCGCCCACCCCGTAGTTACCATAATGGCGGCAAGGAAAAGGGCGGCGGCCCGGTGAAACGCAGTCAACACTGTAGAACGTTGCATTCGCATCATCTCCATTTGGTCACATTCAAGCTTTCAGACTCACGCGATCTGGATCGAGAGGAACGGACATAGTGCTCCGCACTCTTGCTAACCTTCTGCTAATACGTAGAACGACAGGCCAGAGTTCCTTGCAATCTCTTCCCTGTAACCCCAGGGCAAGGCAATTCTCTTCGTTGATCGTAAGTGGAATAGTATAGCTGACGCGCTGCCACGCTCTCCGCGACCGCGGCGGTAAAACTTTGTAAACGTTACGATGCTCAGGCAGCCTAGGACTCGAAAAAGAACGTGCGCAATCTCAGACTGATCCTTTCTTATGACGGCGCCGAATTCGACGGCTGGCAGGTGCAGCCGGACCAGGCGACCGTGCAAGGCGCGCTGGCCTCAGCCATTGGACGGTTGAGCGGGGAAAATGTACTGCCCCAGGGTTCCGGCCGCACCGACGCCGGCGTGCACGCACTGGCCCAGGTGGCGAGTTTCACCACCGCGTCGCCCATTCCCGCGGAAAACTGGATGAAGGCGCTGAACGATATTCTGCCCGCTTCGATCCGGGTGCTGGAGGTGACCGAGGCAGCGCCCGAGTTCCACGCGCGCAAGTCGGCGCGCTCCAAGACCTACCGCTATCGCATTTACCGTACCGCGATCTGTCCGCCCTTTCTGGCGCGGTATGTGTGGCATTACCCCTATCCGCTGGAGGAATCGGCAATGATTGCAGCCGCAGGCGTGGTCGAGGGGGAACACGATTTCACGTCGTTCGCGGCGGTGGATCCGGAGCGGGTGGAACGGATGGCCGCCAGCGAAAATGTTCACACGACCGGTGTTCGGACGAGCAATGGTCGCCCGACAAACGTCCGGACGATCTTCGCTTCCAGTTGGACGCGCGAAGGCGAAGAACTAATCTATACCGTCCGCGGCAACGGATTTCTTCATCACATGGTGAGGAACCTGGTCGGCACATTCCTGATGGTGGGGAAGGAAACGGTGAGCCTGGAAGATTTGCGCCGCATCCTCGACGCGCGTGAGCGCACTGCCGCCGGACCGACTGCGCCCGCCAGCGGACTGTATCTGGTCGAAGTGGAATACTGACGTGAACATCACTCAAGAATTGTCATCCTGAGCGAAGCGAAGGACCTGCTGTTTCGTGCAGTGTGAAGAAGCAGGTCCTTCGCTTTGCTCAGGATGACAATCTAATAAATGAATGACGAAGGCGTGGCGCGCCGGTTCCGTCCCGCGTACACTTCTTCGCAGATGGCTGCCAACGTCGAATTCGCCTTGTCCCGCATCGCTTCCGTGAACCCGGCGACGGGCGAAGTTCTGGGCGAACTGGACAGCGCCGGCCCGACCGAAGTGCGCGCAGCCGTGGCCCGAGCGCGCGCCGCACAGCCGGACTGGAACGCCTGGGGCATCGGCAATCGCGTGCGGGTATTGCGGCGTTTCCAGCAAATTCTTCTTGCGCATAAGACCGACATCGCGCGGCGCATCACGCAGGAAGCAGGCAAGCCAGCGGTCGAGGCGCTCGTCACTGAAGTTCTGGTCGTGCTCGATGCGGCACGATTTCTGATCGACAACGCCTTCGCGATCCTGCGCGAAGAAAAACTCCCGCACGGAAATCTCGCGCTCAAAACCAAGTCAGGGCGCATTCTGCACGAGCCCTATGGCGTAATCGGAATCATCTCGCCGTGGAATTATCCTTTCTCGATTCCGGCGACTGAGGCCATGGCGGCTCTGGTGGCAGGAAATGCCGTGGTGCTCAAGCCCTCCGAATTGACACCACTGATTGCACTCGAATTACAGGCTCTACTCCGCGAAGCTGGAGTTCCCGACGACATTTTCCAGGTGCTGCCAGGCGAAGGCTCGACCGGGGCGGCGTTGGTCGGAAGCGACATCGACAAATTGGTCTTTACCGGCAGCGTCGCCACGGGCCGGAGAATCGCGCAGATCGCCGCCGAACGCCTGCTTCCGGTGGCACTGGAACTGGGCGGCAAGGATCCCATGCTTGTCCTCGAAGACGCCGACGTCGATGTCGTATCGAGCGGCGCCGTCTGGGGAGCGTTTGTGAACGCGGGTCAGACCTGCTCGTCGGTCGAGCGCTGTTACGTGCATCGGAGTTTGTATCCCGCGTTCCTAGACGCCTGCAGCGAGAAGGCGCGCAAGCTGCGCGTCGGCAATGGCATGGACCCGGCCACCGAAATCGGTCCCATGATCCATGAGCGGCAAGTGCGTGTCGTGGAATCGCACGTGGAGGACGCGAGGCAGCGCGGCGCCCGCGTGCTGTCCGGAGGCGCGCGACTGCGCGAACTCGGCCCAACATTTTTTGCGCCCACTGTGCTCGCCGATGTCGATCACAGCATGCGCGTGATGCAAGAAGAAACTTTTGGCCCGGTGCTGCCGATTGCGCCTTTCCGCGACGATGCGGAGGCGGTGCGCCTGGCCAACGATTCCGACTTCGGATTAGCCGCCAGCGTTTGGACTCGCGATCGCGCCCGCGGCGAGCGGCTGGCACGCCAGATCGATGCCGGCACGGTGATGGTGAATGACGCCGTGTCGTGTTTCAGCATCAGCGAAGCTCCACACGGCGGCGTGAAGTCGAGTGGCCTAGGGCGCACGCATGGGCGCTGGGGTCTGGAAGAAATGGTGCGCGTGAAGTATCTCGACAGCGACCTGGTTCCGCGCATGAAAAAAATCTGGTGGTTCGGCTACGGTAAAGGATTCACCGGCGAGATGGAAGGCTTCCTCGACTTGCTGTACGCGCGGCCTTTGCGAGAGAAGCTCAAAGCCGGCATGCGCGCCGCCGGAGCGCTATGGCGGAAGAAACTTTGAAATTGTTGTCATCCCGAGCGAAGCGAGGGATCTGCAGTTTTCTCCTCGCTGCTGACTGCAGATCCCTCGCTGCGCTCGGGATGACAAAGGGTGTAAAGGTAATCCAATTGACAAGAAACTAACCTAATCATGACCGACAACCGCGCCTTCCTACGCCACACCCTAGCTACCCTCGCCTATCGTGGAGCGAAAGCCATCCGCAACGCAGGGCCGAGGTTTGCCGATTACAGTTGCGGCGAAACTTCGCGCACGCCGGTAAGAATCCTCGCCCACATCGGCGACCTGATGGACTGGGCCCTCAGCATGTCCGAAGGCCGACGGGAGTGGAAGGATTCCTTGCCGCTTCCGTGGGAAAAAGAATGCGAGCGCTTCTTCGCCGCCGTGAAAAAGCTCGACGACTACTTGGCGTCGGAAAAGCCGCTCGAAGTCTCCGCCGAAAAATTGTTTCAGGGTCCGATCGCTGACGCGCTCACCCACGTCGGGCAGATCGCAATGCTGCGGCGGATGGCCGGTGTCCCGATGAAGGGAGAAAGCTATTTCGTGGCCGAAATCACCGTCGGACGCGTTGGCGCGGAACAGGCGTCTCCGCGCAAGGAATTTGACTGAGCGTCTTGTAAGTGGAGCGACGTTAGATCAGAATCGGATACTTGGTGTAAGCGCCTGTAGCTGTTGAAAAACTCTTTTTAGGGAATTTCAACAGCGAAATTCGTTCGTAAGTTATTGAATGTTCGTCTGCCGTAGACGCTGAAATTCACTAAAATTACTGCTTTGGTTCCTTTTTCAACAGCCACGCCTGTTTTCGTCAACAATCTCATCGCCGCGCTTGCTTTGCTCCCGCGGTGTCTATGATATTGAGAGGTTCGGAGTCCTGACGGTGCCGCATTCAACATCGGCGAGAGTGCGACGTTTAGTTATCGCTTTGCTTGGTTTTGTTGCGCTCGCGGGCGGCTCTGCCTGGTTCATCAACAAGTATTTTGGTATCGAGGCGGAGGCTATTGCGACGCGAGTGTGGCCGTCGCCTACTACCCAGCAAGTTGAGGTACGTCAGTTACGTAAAATCGCTGGTTGGCTCAGCCTTGACTGCGGTCATGTTCGCCACCGCGAGGACGCAGACCCTGCTATCGCTTGTGCACAGGGTGCGCTGAAATCAGGACGGCGGTTCTACGTCGCCTTCGAATATGTGGGTGTGGATTCGCATGGGGTTACTGGATTGGCGCGAAACTCGGAAGGGGAGGTTTACGAGGTTAGTACTGACGAACTTGGACGTGGCGTATTTGGAGCCGTGAGTCGCCATGCACGAACCGTAACCGTCACCCGCTGTGAAGTGGCTCCAACTGAGCAGACATCCTACCCCGCAAATCGTTATCTGACATGTTTTCCTGAATAGCTGGCGATCAGTCGGAATATCACCAACAATCTCTGCCCAAGCCACTTATGCCACCAAAAAGAAACCAGCCCCGGAGCAAAACACTCCGGGCTGGTAATGTGTGATCTGTCCTGTTGTTTTAGTTGCTGGCCAGCACGGGCTCCTGCGGCACCAGATGCTCGACATTGATCCCGAGCCCCTCCCGACGCCGCGCCCGCAAGCCGGGTCCGCCTTCAAGAAATGCCCAATCTGTTTTTCCTAAATGTGCTTGGGCGCGTTGCCCAAACTCCCGACGATATTGCTGATTAATCGCTTCTTCGCATCCGGCTTCGTCAGGCGGAAGAGATTTCCCAGCACAAGACACTGTTCGAGAAATCTGTCGGGCAGGACGCTTCGGGATGAGGAAGGCGGAATCAGCGCGGCAGTGCTCCCATAGGTCTCTGATCTGCCCACGGATAGAGGCTTAGGCGAACGGTCGTTGCTAAGTTAAGAAGCGCGATCGAGGACCCTGATGGTCTTATCGATCCCAGAACTCGACGAAAGCTTCCAGGCCACTCGGCGACTTCAGCGCCTACCAGAATCAGGGGGGCGCGATCCAGCCCGCGCGAGCCAAGAAAAGCGCCACCCCCGTTCTTGCCGATCCAAACCACAGAAACGGGTCTTGACCGCTCTCGTTTCCGCCGAGGTCAGGCGACGTCGAAGCGATCGTGGTTCATCACCTTAGTCCACGCGGCCACGAAGTCTTTCACAAACTTCTCCTTGGAGTCCATGCACGCATAGACTTCCGCGAGGGCACGCAGTTGCGAGTGCGAACCGAAGATCAGGTCGACACGGGTGCCGGTCCACTTGAGCTCATTCGTCTTCCGATCGCGTCCTTCGTACACGGTTCCAGAGCCATTGGACTCCCTAGACGGCTGCCATTGCGTGCTGATGTCGAGCAGGTTGACGAAGAAGTCGTTGGTCAGCGTCTCTGGCCGCTTGGTGAAGACGCCGTGAGTGGACTTCCCGGCATTCGCGCCCAGGACGCGCAAGCCGCCGACGAGAACCGTCATCTCCGGCGCCGTCAGCCTCAGCAATTGTGCCCGATCCACCAATTGCTCCTCAGCCGATAGACGCTGCTTGCCGCGGACATAGTTGCGGAATCCATCCGCTTTCGGTTCGAGCGGTTCGAAGGAGTCGACGTCAGTCTGTTCCTGCGCCGCGTCCATGCGCCCCGGCGTGAAGGGCACTTTCACGTCGTGCCCGGCGTTCTTCGCCGCTTTCTCGATCGCCGCAGAGCCGCCGAGAACGATCAAGTCAGCCAGAGAGACCTTCTTGCCGCCAGACTTCCCTCCGGACTTCTCTCCGGACTTCTCTCCAGATTGGGAAGCATTGAACTCTTTTTGGACCGCTTCGAGCTTCTGGAGCACCTTTGCGAGTTCAGCCGGCTGGTTGACTTCCCAGTCCTTTTGCGGCGCGAGGCGAATGCGCGCGCCGTTCGCTCCACCGCGCTTATCAGACCCGCGGAACGTCGCCGCCGCCGCCCACGCAGTCGTGACCAGTTGGGAGATCGACAGTCCGGATGCGAGGATCTTCGCCTTCAGAGCGCCAATGTCCTGTACCCCGATCAGCGGATGATTCACAGCGGGGATCGGGTCTTGCCACGGCAGGCGCTCCTTCGGAACGAGCGGGCCGAGATAACGCACGATCGGGCCCATGTCGCGGTGCGTCAGCTTGAACCACGCCCGGGCAAAGGCGTCGGCGAACTGATCCGGATGCTCGTAGAAGCGCCGCGAAATCTTTTCGTAAGCCGGGTCGAAGCGCAAGGCGAGGTCGGTAGTCAGCATGGATGGCGAATGACGCTTTGAGGGATCATGCGCATCCGGCACCGTACCATTTCCGGCGCCATTTTTCGGCGTCCACTGATGTGCACCGGCCGGGCTCTTCGTCAGTTCCCATTCGTAGCTGAACAGGTTGGTGAAAAAGTTGTTGCTCCACTTGGTTGGCGTCTGGGTCCAAGTGACTTCGAGGCCGCTGCCGATGGTGTCAGCACCAAAACCTTTGCCAAATTCATTCTTCCATCCTAGGCCCTGGTCCTGGATGTCGGCAGCTTCCGGTTCGGGGCCGACGTAGTCGGCGGGAATCGCAGCGCCGTGGGTTTTGCCGAAGGTATGGCCGCCGGCAATCAGCGCGACCGTTTCTTCGTCGTTCATGGCCATACGGCGGAAGGTTTCGCGAATGTCTCTGGCTGCTGCTACGGGATCGGGCTTGCCATTTGGCCCTTCGGGGTTCACGTAAATCAGGCCCATCTGAACCGCGCCGAGAGGATTCTGAAGATCACGATCGCCGCTGTAACGCTCGTCCGCCAGCCAAGTGCCCTCGGGACCCCAGTTGAGCTCTTCGGGCTCCCACACATCCGCGCGTCCGCCGCCGAAACCAAATGTCTTGAAGCCCATCGATTCGAGGGCGACGTTGCCGGCGAGAACCATCAAGTCAGCCCACGAGATTTTGCGGCCGTATTTCTGCTTGATCGGCCACAACAGCCGGCGCGCCTTGTCGAGGTTCACGTTGTCAGGCCAGCTATTGAGCGGTGCGAAGCGCTGCTGGCCGGCTCCGGCGCCGCCGCGGCCATCGCCGATGCGGTAGGTGCCTGCACTGTGCCAGGCCATGCGGATGAACAGCCCTCCGTAGTGGCCGAAGTCGGCCGGCCACCAATCCTGCGAGTCAGTCATGAGCGCATGAAGGTCTTTGATGACAGCATTCAGGTCGAGGCTCTTGAATTCCTTGGCGTAGTCGAATTCCTCGCCCATCGGATTGGAAAGGGTGGAGTGCTGGTGGAGAACCTGAAGGTTCAGTTGGTTCGGCCATCAGTCACGGTTCGTGTGTA
>Ga0209648_10006096_pt1 | contig 10368 bp, 10 predicted proteins | sample GraSoi2013_115cm_FD_185830 | JGI IMG/M metagenome (GOLD analysis project Ga0209648, IMG submission 185830) | Grasslands soil microbial communities from the Angelo Coastal Reserve, California, USA - Sample 9_17_2013_115cm (SPAdes) (version 2) | ecosystem: Environmental > Terrestrial > Soil >...
CCGCCATGCCAGCGTGGAGCGGGATTCCAACTCGGCGGCGACGTTCTATCGCTCGGCGCTTCGCTCCGATCCGAAGAACAACGAATTACTGGATCGCGCGTTCATTTCGTCGCTGGCGGATGGCGATATCGACGAGGCGGTGAAGCTCGCCGACCGGATTTTGACGATCGACAAATCCAACCGCGTCGCCCGGCTGGTGGTCGGCGTGCGCGATCTCAAACTGAAGAAATATGCCGCCGCGCAGTCGAACATCAATCAGTCGATTCGTGGACCGATCACGGATCTGGTCGCGACGCTGTTGTCGGGCTGGGCCAGTTACGGCGCCGGTGACACCAAAGCGGCCGTCGCCAATATCGACAAGCTGACGGGTCCGGAATGGTATCCGATCTTCAAGGACCTGCACTCCGGCATGATCCTCGAACTGGCGGGCAAGGAAAAGGACGCCGGCGTGCGGCTCGAGCGGGCCTACAAGCTCGACGATTCCATGCTGCGCGTGGCCGACGACTATGCGCGCTGGCTGTCGCGCAACAAGGATGCGGCGGCGGCGAGGGCGATCTACGAGGCATTCGACAAGAAGCTGCCGCGGCACCCGTTGGTGCTGGAAGAGCTGCGCGAAACCAAAGCCGGCAAGCAGCTGTCGCCGCTGGTAGATTCGCCGCAGACCGGCGCCGCCGAGGCGCTCTACGGTATCGGCGCAACGCTGACGCGGCGCGGCGGCGAGGATCTGGCGCTGGTCTATTTGCAGCTCTCGCTGTATCTCGCGCCCAATCATCCGCTGGCGTTATTGTCGCTGGCCGATCTCTACGAATCGGTGAAGAAGCCGGCGATGGCGATCAAGGTCTACGAGCGGATGCCCGCGAGTTCGCCGCTGAAGCGCAACGCGCAGATTCAGCTTGCAACCAATCTTGACGCGGCCGACCGCAGCGAGGAGGCGATCAAGATTCTAAAAGGCGTCACGACGGAGGATCCCAGGGACATCGAAGCCGTTATGGCGCTCGGCAATATCGAGCGCGGCCGCAAGAAGTTCGCCGACTGCGTCCAAACCTACTCGCAGGGCATTGATGTGTTGCCGGGAGCGAACGAAAAGAACAACTGGGTCTATTACTATTACCGCGGCATCTGCGAGGAGCGTTCCAAGCAATGGAGCAAGGCGGAAGCCGATATGCGCAAGGCGCTCGATCTGCAGCCCGAGCAGCCCCATGTGCTGAACTATCTCGGCTATTCGTGGATCGATCAGGGCATCAATCTCGACGAGGGCATGAAGATGATCAAGCGCGCCGTCGACCAGCGCCCGGACGACGGCTATATCGTGGACTCGCTGGGCTGGGCCTATTACCGCATCGGCAATTACGAGGACGCGGTCAAAAATCTCGAGCGCGCGATCGATCTCAAGCCTGAAGACCCGACCATCAACGACCATCTCGGCGACGCCTATTGGCGTATCGGCCGCACCCTGGAAGCCAGATTCCAGTGGGCCCATGCCCGCGACCTGAAACCCGAGCCGGACGAGTTGCCCAAGATCGAAGCCAAGCTCGAAAACGGCCTGCCCGATGACACTTCCTCGGCGGCCTCCGCGGATAAGAAAAAAGAAGACGGCAAGGGCGGCTGATCGAGGGGCTGGATCGGCGATGCCGGGGCTAATTGAGGAGGGGCGTGCCAAGGTCAACCTGACCCTTCGGGTGGTCGGGCGGCGCGTCGACGGCTATCACGATCTCGAAAGCGTGGTTGCGTTCGCCGATTGCGCCGATCGCCTGAGCCTGACGCCCGGATCGAAGCTTCTTCTCAACACCACCGGACCGTTGGCGCAGGATTGTGGCGAGACTGCCGACAACCTCGTGTTCAAGGCCGCGCAATTGCTCGGCGAACGCGTGCCGGACCTGCGGCTCGGCGAATTCACCCTCGACAAGGTTCTGCCGGTCGCCGCCGGAATTGGCGGCGGTTCGGCGGACGCCGCCGCGGCGCTTCGGTTGCTGGCGCAGGCCAATGGTCTTGCCCTCGACGACGCACGGCTGATCGAGGTCGCGCAATTGACCGGCGCCGACGTTCCGGTTTGCCTGGCCTCGCGCGCCTGCGTGATGACCGGCGTCGGTGAAACGCTGCTGCCGTTGAGCCTGCCGAAGATGCCATGCGTAATGGTCAATCCGCGCCTGCCGCTGGCGACCAAAGACGTGTTCGACGCGCTGGGTTTGCGCAATGGCGAATTGCTGGTGGGCGCGACCGACGTGCTTCAAGCAACCGCCTGGCCGGAGGAAGGAGCATCGCTCGAAGACTGGGTTGAAGTACTCGCTGCCGGTTCCAACGACCTCGAAATGCCGGCACTGCGCATTCAGCCCGTGATCGGCGAGGTGCTCTCGGCGCTCAGCGCCACCAATGGGGCCTGGCTGGCGCGGATGTCGGGGTCGGGCGCTACCTGCTTTGCGATCTTCGAGAATACCGCCGAAGCGCATCGCGCGGCGCAGAAAATACAGCTCGATCACCCGCAGTGGTGGGTGCATGCGGGGGTGCTGAGCTAGGTCAATCAATATATAAAGTTGTAGGATGGGTTGAGCGCAGCGAAACCCGTCAATGGCTTCCCCGATGAGGTGATGGGTATCGCTTCGCTCAACCCATCCTACGCCTCGCTCCGTGCAGAACTGTAAAGCTCGTCATGCCCGGGCTTGTCCCGGGCATCCACGCGCATTTGCGGGATTCGCGAGAAGAACGTGGATGGCCGGGACAAGCCCGGCCATGACGAGTTCGCTAGTGTGACCTTGCCAGACAGAACGCCACCACCTGCTCGAGCGCGGTCTTCATCGCGGAGGCCGGAAACAGCGCCAGCGCATCGACTGCCATCGCGCCGTAATGCTGGGCGCGGTTGAGGGTGTCCTCGAGCGCGCGGTGTTTGGTCATCAGGCCGATGGCATGGTCGAGATCGCCCTCGCCGATCTCGCCGCGCTCCAGCGCATTGATCCAGAACGCGCGCTCGCTGTCGTTGCCGCGGCGGAACGCCAGCACCACCGGCAGCGTAATCTTGCCCTCGCGGAAATCGTCGCCGATGTTCTTGCCGAGTTTGGCGGCCTTGCCGCCGTAGTCGAGCACATCATCCACCAGCTGGAACGCGATGCCCAGATTCATGCCGACCGAGCGGCACGCGGTCTGCTCGGCCTTCGGCCGATTGGCGATGACGGGCCCGACCTCGCAGGCCGCCGCGAACAACTCGGCCGTCTTGCCGCGGATGACCGCGAGATATTCGTCTTCCGTGGTGGCGGTGTTTTTCGCCGCCGCGAGCTGCATCACTTCGCCTTCGGCGATCGTTGCCGCGGCGGACGAGAGAATGTCGAGCGCGCGCAGCGAGCCGACTTCGACCATCATGCGAAACGCCTGGCCGAGCAGGAAGTCGCCGACCAGGACGCTGGCTTCATTGCCCCACAACATGCGCGCCGACAGCTTGCCGCGCCGCAATTCGCTTTCGTCGACCACGTCGTCGTGCAGCAATGTGGCGGTATGCATGAACTCGACCGAGGCCGCGAGCTTGATATGGCCATCGCCGGAATAGCCTGTAAGATTTGCCATCGCCAGCGTCAGCATCGGGCGCAGCCTTTTCCCCCCTGAGGAAATCAGGTGGTTGGCGACCTCGGGGATCATGGTGACTTCCGAGCCCGTCCGCGACAGTATCGTGGCGTTGACGCGCTCCATATCGGCGGCGACAAGCGCGACCAGCTCGTCTATCGAAGCGCCCGAGGGGCTCTCGAAGGGTACAATAACCGCCACGCCGGTCTCCACATTTGCCCAATTCGGACTATCCTAAGACAACAATAGAAAGAGCCGGGTAACGCGGCAAGGGCATGAAGCGGTTGAAACGCATCGTTCAGACGTCACGTCGGGCGGACATAAGGAGAGCCGAAAGTTGCGGGAACTGGTTCGTACCAACGATATAGTGCTGGTCTCGGCTGTCGGCGCGCTGCTCGACGGCGCCAATATCCATCATCTGGTGCTGGACCAGAACATGAGTATTATCGAAGGCTCCCTTGGGGTCCTGCCGCGCCGGATACTGGTGCATGAGGACGATAACCGCGAAGCGCGTCAGATTCTCAGCGATGCCGGCCTCGCCCACGAACTGCGGGCCGATGACTGATTCCGGTGAAATAACCGAGGATGCATTTCTCGGCGGGCAATTGCGCCTGCGGCAGCCGAAGTCGGGTCACCGCGCCGGCCACGACGCCGTGCTGCTGGCAGCAGCCACGCCTGCGCGTTCAGGCGATCGGGTGGTTGATTTCGGCGCCGGCGTTGGCGCCGCCGGCCTCGCGGTCGCCAAACGCGTGGCCGGAATCGAGCTTGTTCTGGTCGAGATTGATCAGGCACTCGCAGGACTTGCGCGCGCCAACGCCGCCTCGAATGCCATCGCCGCCGATGTCATCGTGCTCGACGTTACATCCGCTGCCGACGCGTTTGCCGCAGCCCGCCTTGCTCCCGACAGCGCCGATGTCGTCCTGATGAATCCGCCGTTCAACGATGCTGCGCGGCACCGCGCCTCGCCGGACAAGGCGCGCGAGATCGCTCATGTAGCGATGCCTGCGACGCTCGAGAGCTGGATTCACGCGGGCCGACGAATCCTGAAGTCTGGCGGTGTTCTTACTCTGATCTGGCGCGCTGACGGTCTCTTCGAGGTATTGGCGGCGCTCGATCGCGGCTTTGGCAGCCTGGCAATTCTGCCTGTTCATGGTGACGCGAAGAGCCCCGCGATTCGCGTATTGATTCGCGCCATCAAAGGTGGAAAGGCACCTGCTCAAATCCATGCCGCGCTGATGCTCAATGATGAGTCAGCCGTGCTCAATAAACAGCTACAGGACATTCTGGCCGGGAAGGGGGTATTGCCGATAGCGATACGCTGAATATGGGCGCAGTCGCTCAAGCTTTGAGCAAACGGGCTATTGCGGACGCGTTTTCGACTGTTCTGGCGCCGAAGTGAAATGAATCGCGGTCAAAAGTGTACCGATCAGCAGCATCAGCAGATAGATTTTCATGTCTTTCTCCGCTGCACCGTTGCAGCCTCACAAGGACCCCATGCAAACGGCGTTCCAATCGATTCAATGACAGCCGCGTGATAAAAAATGGTTAATTTCGAGGTAACGGCATGACGGAACAAACGGATAATCGCCGGAGATGGCCGGACCTGGTCGACAGGCTGATGGAATTCATGCCGGCGCGTCTGCGGCGTGGAACCGCCGTGGTGCCCGTGGTCCGGCTGTCAGGCTTGATCGGTGCGGTGACGCCGTTGCGGCCGGGCATGTCGCTGGCCGGCGTCGCCAGGACGCTCGAGCGTGCCTTCGCGATGAGGAATGCCAAAGCCGTGGCGCTGGTGATCAATTCGCCCGGCGGTTCGCCGGTGCAGTCGCGCCAGATCTACTTGCGGATCAGGCAACTCGCGGCGGAAAAGAAATTGCCGGTGCTGGTGTTCGTCGAGGACGTCGCGGCCTCCGGCGGCTACATGATTGCCTGCGCCGGCGACGAGATTTTTTGCGATCCTTCCTCGATCCTGGGCTCGATCGGCGTGGTCGGCGGCTCCTTCGGATTTCAGGATTTGATCAAGAAGATCGGCGTCGAACGCCGGCTGTATACAGCCGGCGAGCACAAGGCGATGCTCGATCCATTTCTTCCGGAAAACCCCGACGATGTCGGGCGCCTTAAAGCGCTTCAGCGCGAGATCCACGCCATTTTTATCGCGCTGGTGAAACAGAGCCGCGGCACGCGCCTCAAGGGCGCCGACGACGTTCTTTTCACCGGCGAATATTGGGCGGGAGACACGTCCGTGTCGCTTGGGCTTGCGGATGCGATCGGCGATCTGCGCTCGACGCTGCGCGCGCGCTACGGGGACAAGGTATTGACGCCGGTGGTTGCGCCTTCGACGGGGCTGCTGTCGGGTCTTCTCGGCCGCAAGTCGGCAGGCGCGGGGACGCTTGTTCAGCTGGACGGGATCGCGGGCCTGTCGGACGAAGTGATTTCGGCGCTGGAGAGCAGGGCAATTTGGGCCAAATTCGGATTCTAAACGCGAATTTACCCGCGCCATTTGGTCTCGGGACAAGACGATTGCAGGCCGGACCGTGTTGCGCGACAATACCGGACGGGGGCGTGACCGATGAACGACAAGGAACGACCGATGCCGCCGCTGATCGCATTCGCGGGCGCCCTGGGTGGGCTGGCCGTGGTCCGCTGGGCCTACCGGACAGCCGTGAGGGTAAACAGGGAATTGGAAGAGGCGCGGCTCGCCCGGCTCGCCGAAGCTGCCAAATCGAACGAGATTCCGACGCTGCGGCGGGATCCCAACACCGGCGCCTATCGGCCGGGCTGATGGCTCGCGAATTACCTTGCGAAAACACTTGCGCCGGCCTCGGGGCGGCGCATCACCCCTGAGAACCGGCGAGTAAGCTTGGAGGATGGTTCGTCTTATCGGAACACCTCGGCCCTTGTCGGTCACAATCTGATCGAGCAAGATCACGAACTCCGGCGCGGCGATCTTCCGGCATTTTCGGAGGTAAATCCGGCCGGACATCGCCTTGATTCTCGATCCCCCCGTCGATACGGTCCCGCGCGCTTGCCTCCAGCGAAGACCTGACAATGGACTCCCTGCCTCCGCACATGCGCCCGGAACGCTCGTTCCAGGGACTGATCCTGACGCTGCAGCGTTATTGGGCGGATTACGGCTGCGTGATCCTGCAGCCCTATGACATGGAAGTGGGCGCCGGCACCTTTCACCCCGCGACCACGCTGCGCGCGCTCGGCCCGAAACGCTGGAACGCGGCCTATGCGCAGCCGTCGCGGCGGCCGAAGGATGGTCGCTACGGCGAAAATCCCAACCGGCTGCAGCACTATTATCAGTTTCAGGTGATCCTGAAGCCGTCGCCACCCAACCTCCAGGAGCTCTATCTGAAATCGCTGCAAGCGATCGGCATCGATTCGCATCTGCACGACATTCGTTTTGTCGAGGACGACTGGGAAAGCCCGACGCTCGGCGCCTGGGGACTGGGATGGGAATGCTGGTGCGACGGCATGGAAGTGTCGCAGTTCACCTACTTCCAGCAGGTCGCGGGCGTCGAATGCGCGCCGGTCGCGGGCGAACTCACCTATGGGCTCGAGCGGCTTGCGATGTATGTGCAGGGCGTCGACCGCGTCTACGATCTCAATTTTAATGGCCGCGAGGGCGCCGAACGCGTGAGTTACGGCGACGTGTTCCTGCAGGCCGAGCAGGAATATTCGCGACACAATTTCGAATTCGCCGACACCGACATGCTGTTCAAGCAATTCGCGATGGCCGAGGAAGCCTGCAAGCGATACCTCGATGCCGGGTGGAAGGACGGCGAGCGCGAGGCGCATCTGATGGCGCTGCCGGCCTACGACCAGTGCATCAAGGCAAGCCACGCCTTCAACCTGCTCGACGCCCGCGGCGTGATCTCGGTGACGGAGCGGCAGAGCTACATTTTGCGCGTGCGCGAACTGGCAAAGGCTTGCGGCGACGCCTGGATGCACACCGAAGCGGGCGGGGCGGGTTGATCAAGTCCGCACTTGCCTGAGTTTAAGGTTCTCCAATTCGACGACGCCTCTTCTCCCCTCCCCGTTGCGGGGAGGGGTCGGGGGGGGGGTGGGGGTCCACAGATGATGAACAATATGATTGAATCCTGCGCCATGGTTGATCGCCAGCAACAGTTTGCGCGGCGGATGCGCGCGCAGCCGACCGATGCCGAGCGCGTGCTCTGGCAGCGGCTTCGCCATGACCTTGCCTCCCCGCAAGGGGGAGGGGAGCCGCGCCGGCGTGCGGCCAGGCGCGCGCCGCGCCTTTCTCGCAAAGAGCGCAACTAAATGCCCGATCTTCTGTTCGAACTTTTCTCGGAAGAAATTCCCGCGCGGATGCAGGCGAAGGCGGCGGACGATCTGCGCCGGATGGTCACCGATAGACTGGTCGCTGAAGGGTTGGTCTATGAGGGCGCAAGAGCGTTCGCAACGCCGCGGCGGCTGACGCTGACAGTGCACGGAATCCCCGCGCGTCAGTCGGATTTGAAGGAAGAACGCAGGGGACCGCGGGTCGGCGGGCCGGAGGCTGCGATTGCGGGCTTCCTCAAGGCCACCGGGCTTGCCTCGCTCGAGGAGGCAAAGATCCAGCGCGATCCGAAGAAGGGCGATTTCTATGTGGCGCTGATCGAAAAACCCGGCCGCGCCACGCTGGACGTGCTCGCCGACATGCTGCCAGTCATCATCAGGACGTTCCCGTGGCCGAAATCGATGCGCTGGGGCGAGCGCTCGGCAAGGCCCGGCGCGCTGCAATGGGTGCGGCCGCTGCATTCCATCGTCGCCACCTTCGGCATGGAAACCGAAGAACCGGATGTCGTGAAATTCGCCGTCGACGGCATCGAAGCCGGGCAGACTACGCACGGCCACAGGTTCATGGCGCCGGCGCCGATTTCCGTGCGCCGCTTCGAGGACTATCAGGCAAAGCTGCACGCGGCCAAGGTCGTGCTCGATCCGCAAGGGCGCAAGGACATCATTCTGGCTGACGCCCAGCAGCTTGCCTTCGCGCAAGAGTTTGAGCTGTTCGAGGACCATGCGCTGCTCGACGAAGTCGCGGGCCTTGTCGAATGGCCGGTCGTGATGATGGGATCGTTCGAGAAGGAATTCCTGTCGATCCCGCATGAGGTGATCCGCGCCACGATACGAAATAACATGAAGTGCTTTGTCGTCAGCGATCCCAAGACGGGTGGGCTCACCAACAAATTCGTCCTCACCGCCAACATCGAAGCGTCGGACGGCGGCAAGGCCATTGTCGCCGGCAACGAGCGCGTAATCCGCGCGCGGTTGTCTGATGCAAAGTTTTTCTACGAGACCGATCTTAAGACGAAGCTGGAAGATCGCTTGCCGAAATTCAAGAACATCGTGTTTCACGAGAAGCTGGGCACGCAAGGCGAGCGCATCGCGCGGATCGAGCGGTTGGCGGCCGAGATCGCGCCGCTGGTCGGCGCCGATGTCGACAAGACAAAACGCGCCGCGCGACTGGCGAAGGCGGATTTGCTGACCGAAGTGGTCGGCGAATTCCCGGAGCTGCAGGGCCTGATGGGGAAGTACTACGCGCTGGCGCAAGGCGAGGATGCGTCCGTGGCCGCCGCGAGCGAGGAGCATTACAAGCCGCAGGGGCCGAACGATCGCGTGCCGACTGATCCGGTTTCGGTGGCCGTCGCGCTGGCAGATAAACTCTATTCCCTGGTTGGCTTTTGGATAATCGACGAAAAGCCTACCGGATCTAAAGATCCATTCGCGCTTAGGCGTGCCGCCCTTGGTGTAATTCGATTGATCTGTGACAACAATATTCGTGTCAGGCTCTTGGCGGAAATAGATAAGGTAAGTGCGGTATTTCCTCCTGATCTGCCAGGAGAGCAAAATACGGGAGCCTATGCAGCTCACCTTTTCTCGAAACGGCCGGACACGGGTCCCGAAAGAGAGCCGCGTTACTTCGTAGCTTCGGAGTTACTGTCTTTCTTCGCCGACCGTCTGAAAGTGCAACTCCGCGAGCAGGGTGCACGTCACGATCTGGTCGACGCCGTGTTCGCGCTCGAAGGCCAGGATGACCTGCTGATGGTGGTCCGCCGCGTCGAGGCGCTCGGCAAATTTCTCGACACCGACGACGGCAAGAATCTGCTCGCGGGCACCAAGCGCGCCGCGAACATTTTGCGCATCGAGGAAAAGAGGGACGGCAAAGCTTACGACGGCGCGCCGGACCCAACGCTCTACAGTCTCGACGAAGAGAAGGCGCTGGCGAAAGCGATCGATCAGGTGAAGGCAGAAGCAAGTGCCGCCGTGGCAAAGGAGGACTTTGCGGGCGCCATGAGCGCGATGGCAAAACTGCGTCCGGCGGTTGATGCGTTCTTCGAGAAGGTCAAGGTCAACGACGACGATCCGCAGGTGCGTGAGAACCGCCTGAAGCTCTTGAATGAAATCCGCGCCGCCACCCGCGCGGTCGCAGATTTTTCCAGGATACAGGATTAGGTTCGTGCCCCGGATGCTGCGCGGCGCGCCGCTGAGCAAGGGCCCATCGCAGCGATTTTCGGGTCCCGGCCCCTGCAGCGCAACGCCCAGAGGCGCTGCACCGCGTCCCGGACACGAGCACCGGCTTAAGGCTCGAGGCGCTTCAGCAAAAAAGCCCCGCCCGGTGGGGGGGAACCGGGCGAGGCCTTGACGTCCGGGTGCCGCTGCGGCGGTCCGGACAACTCGTTCAGGCAGGGTTGTACTTTACTCGACCACCTGAACGATGCGGCGGGTACGCGGTTCGACCAGCACGGTCTGGCCGTTCACCACGGTGTAGCGATACGGCGTGACACCGAATGTCTGCGGCACGTCGTAATACAT
>Ga0209648_10006097_pt1 | contig 10367 bp, 9 predicted proteins | sample GraSoi2013_115cm_FD_185830 | JGI IMG/M metagenome (GOLD analysis project Ga0209648, IMG submission 185830) | Grasslands soil microbial communities from the Angelo Coastal Reserve, California, USA - Sample 9_17_2013_115cm (SPAdes) (version 2) | ecosystem: Environmental > Terrestrial > Soil >...
TCGGGCCTTACCAAAAAGCTGAAAAGCTTCAACCGGGCTGTTGAGCGGTTTGACTGCCTGAACCGAGCGGGTCAAATTCGCCCGCCTCGTTTATTTGGCTTTTTGAGCTTTTCCAAGGTGCCGCCGCGTTCCTCCCCATCGAGTTGTGCCCTCCGGAGAATGGGGCACAGCGGCTCTCAAACGCCCTCTTGGGAGTAAACTAGAAGGGTTCCCCGCGCCTGGGGGAGCCCGCGTGCGCGGAGGAACAGTATGGCGACCGTGAGGTCTGCGTTGAGCGGGGAATCCATGAACGAAGGCATGCCAGTTCCGGGGGTAGCCACCGCTTCGGCGGAAGCCAGAAAAAAGACAGGTCTCGAGTTCCCGCGGTTCTTCGCCGACGGAAAGGCTTCGCCGTTCGACGCCGTCGAATGGGAGCGGCGCACCGCGCAGATCAGCAACGAAAAAGGGCAGGTCATTTTCCGCCAGGAAAATGTGGAAGTCCCCAAGAGTTGGTCGCAGACCGCCACCAACATCGTGGCCAGCAAGTATTTCCACGGCAAGCCCAACACCCACGAGCGCGAGACTTCGGTCCGGCAGCTCATCCGCCGCGTGGCGGACACCATCGTGCGCTGGGGAGAAGAGGGCCGCTACTTCGCCTCGGCGGAGTCGCGCAACGCGTTTCGCGACGAGCTGACCCACCTGCTCGTCGAGCAGAAAATGGCGTTCAATTCCCCCGTGTGGTTCAACGTCGGCGTGCAGCCCAAGCCGCAGTGCTCGGCGTGCTTCATCAATTCGGTCCAGGACAACATGGATTCGATCATGAATCTGGCCAAGACCGAAGGGATGCTCTTCAAATGGGGTTCGGGCACAGGGACGAATTTCTCGAGCCTGCGCGGCAGCCACGAAGCGCTTTCCGGCGGCGGCATCGCTTCGGGCCCGGTGAGTTTCATGAAGGGCTTCGACGCGTTTGCCGGCGTCATCAAGAGCGGCGGGAAGACGCGGCGCGCCGCGAAAATGGTGATCCTCAACGTGGACCACCCGGACATCGCCGAGTTCATCAACAGCAAGATGAAAGAGGAGCGCAAGGCGCACGTCCTTATCGAGCAGGGCTACGACTCTTCGATTGACGGGGAAGCCTACGGCTCCGTCTTTTTCCAGAACGCCAATCACTCCGTGCGGGTGAGCGACGAATTCATGCAGGCCGTGGAGGACGACCGCGACTGGTGGACCCGCAACGTCAACGACGGCCAGCCCGTGGAAAAATTCCGCGCGCGCGACCTCCTCCAGCGCATGGCCGATTCCGCCTGGCACTGCGGCGACCCCGGCATGCAGTACGACACTACCGTCAATCGCTGGCACACGTGCAAGAGCACCGCGCGCATCAACGCCTCGAACCCGTGCAGCGAGTACATGTTCCTCGACGATACGGCTTGCAACCTGGCCTCGCTGAACCTGATGAAGTTTCTCGGGTCGAACGGCCAGTTCGAGGTGGAGGCGTTCCGCCACGCCGTGGATGTCACCATCACGGCCCAAGAAATCCTGGTGGACAACGCCAGCTATCCCACTGAAAAGATCAAGCGCAATTCGCACGACTTCCGCCCGCTCGGCCTCGGCTACGCCAATCTTGGCGCGCTGCTGATGTCTCTGGCGCTGCCTTACGATTCCGAAGGCGGGCGCGACATGGCCGGCGCCGTCACCGCGCTGATGTGCGGCGAAGCCTACGCGCAGTCGGCGCGCGCCGCCGAGCGGCTGGGTGCATTTCCGGGTTTCGCCGTCAATCGCGAGCCGATGCTCGACGTCATCCGCATGCACCGCGATTCGCTGCGGCCGATCACGCCCGAAAACGTCCAGCCGGCTCTTCTGCTGGCCGCGCAGGAAGCCTGGGACTCCGCGCTTGCGCTTGGGGAAAAGCACGGCTACAAGAATTCCCAGGTCACCGTGCTCGCGCCCACCGGCACCATCGGCTTCATGATGGATTGCGACACCACCGGCATCGAGCCCGACCTGGCGCTGGTAAAGCACAAAAAACTCGTGGGGGGCGGGCTCATCAAGATTGTCAACAACACCGTGCCGCAGGCGCTGATGCACCTCGGCTACACGCCCGAAGAGACCAGCGAAATCGTCACGCACATTGACAAGACCGGAACGATCGAGGGCGCGCCGGGCCTCAAGCCCGAGCACCTGCCGGTGTTCGATTGCTCGCTCGCGCCGGCGGGCGGCGGACGTTCGATCTCCTGGCGCGGGCATCTGAAGATGATGGCCGCGGCGCAGCCGTTCCTTTCCGGCGCCATCAGCAAGACCATCAACATGCCCGAGGAATCCACGGTCGAAGACATCATGCAGGCGTATATTGAGTCGTGGAAACTGGGGCTGAAGGCCGTGGCCATTTACCGCGACAACAGCAAGCGCTCCCAGCCGCTTTCCGCGGCGGGCGCGAAAAAAGAAGAACCCATAGAAACTGTCCCCGCGGCGGTCCCCTCTGCCGAACAGCACGAGCTTTTCCCGCGCCAGCGGCGGGAAAGGCTCTCCGACGAACGGCACTCCATCACCCACAAATTCTCGCTCAGCGGCCACGACGGCTACATCACCGTGGGCATGTACGACGACGGCCGCCCGGGCGAGGTGTTCATCAAAATGGCCCGGGAGGGTTCCACGCTTTCCGGCGTGATGGACGGCCTGGCGCTCACTATTTCGATCGGCTTGCAATACGGCGTCCCGCTCCGGGCGCTCGTGGACAAGCTCATCAACACGCGCTTTGAGCCTTCCGGCATCACCATGAATCCGGACATCCGCTTCGCCAGCTCCGTGCTCGACTACATCGCGCGCTGGCTCGGCGGAAAGTTTATCTCCGGCGACTACTTGAAACTCAACGGCTCGCCTTCCGGCGAAATGATGGCGCCGCCAACGATGTCCCTCAGCTCCGTGGCGCACGAGGCGGCCCTGCCCTCGCGCTCCTTGGACCCTGCCTCGGCGGCCAAATTGCGCGATTTGCACGAAGGCGCGCCGACCTGCTCCGAGTGCGGCATGTTGATGACGCCGAACGGCGGCTGCTACAAGTGCGAGAACTGCGGCAGTACTTCGGGCTGCAGCTAGAGGATTCCACCGTTGCTTGCGGAGGCTTTGAACGGCCCAAAACAAACTATGCCCTGAAAACTTCGCGGGAGGTTCACACCGGACATGAGCGCCACGCCCGCCCGAGGCGCACTCCCCCCGGATGCCCTCGCGGCCATGAAGAAAGAGAACGGCTTCCTGCACATTCTCCGCCACGGGACCGGGGCGGGCTCCATTTACATCGTGACCTATCACCGGCTGGAAGGCAGCGGCGGCTCGACCGCGCCTCAGGCCGTCGAGGGCGCCCGAGGGCTGATCGAATTGCTCGAACACATTGGCACTGACTTTCACCTCGCTTCCGTGCGCGGCGCTCTTGAAGACATCCTGCGCTTCGGCTCCGCGACCATCCCGGACGTTTGGCTGTCCGCGCGCGACCTTATCGAGAAAGGCCTCGAACCGGCCGTCCCATAACGGGCGAAACCCTGGGCTTTTTTTGCAAAATGAAAGGGGGCCTGAGAAGGCCCCCTTTGGCTCAGCAGTACCCCAAGCCGCTATCCCGTCGAGTTGGAATAGGGCCACCCCGGGAAATCCATGCCTGCCTGCAAGGGTTAGAGCAAGTGTTATGCCAGTGCTGCGGAAGGCCCTGGCCGCGCTCTCGGGCGTTGAAAAAACTGTACTTAGCGAACGCCGACAGCCGCGATGGCATCGGCAATGGCCTGTGAGAATACGGTTTCTCACAGGAAGAGAGCGCCAGCTATCCAATCTTTGGGAGAAGACTCACGATGCCAGCCCTGGTGTCTCGCTGCCACGCGGGGCGAGCCAGAAGAGGATAGCGCCCCAGACACCCCGGGGAGGAGATGGCACGCCAGCCCACATCTTCTTAACAAGGTATTTGCGATAAATACTATGGCCGGGTATATACTCACGCCAATCTCGAGAGTGTGTCGAGGCCTTTCATGCCAAGCGTTGCCCGGCTCGCGTACTGGGAAGGCGTGGTCCTGCTCGGCGGTTTCTTCGGGATCGTGCTCTGGAAGCTCTTCACCGGGCGCATCGGCTTGAGCGGTTTGCTCGACGGGGACGAAGCGGATGGGGCCACGCTCACCACGTCGTTCAGTCCCGGGCGGGCGCAGCTCTTACTGGTTACGTTGGCTTCGGCCCTCTATTTTCTGGTTCAGGTCATACGGAACCCCAGCGCTCTTCCGAGCGTCCCCCCGGCTCTTCTGTTGGCATTCGGAGCGAGCAATGCGGCTTATCTTGGCGGCAAGGCGTACTCCCTGTTGTACAGCAGCGGGTCAAACAATCTCAGAAGGAGGAGAGAATGAAATACATCGGATGGATCAGCCTGGTGATCGCGGTGATTGTGGCAACGATCATCTACTTACTGCCGGGAACGGACCATGAGACAAAACTCAAGCTCGCCTTCTCCTACAGCGTTCTGATTCTGTTGTTCTTCTACGGGATCATCGTGTTGCTTCTGATGGCGGCGGGCAAGATTGACCTCACTCATCTGCTGAGCGAACACGGCGGAGGCGCCAGCATGTCGCGCTTCCAGTTGCTCATCTTCACCTTGGTCATCGGGCTCAGTTTCTTCCTTCTGGCCACGGAAGGGAAGGGAGCTTTTCCGGAGGTTCCCGCGGGCGTGCTAGCCCTGTTGGGCATTAGCGCCACCACCTATGGAGTTAGCAAGGGAATTCAGGCCGGCGCGTCCGAAATGCCCTCGAAGGGAAAGTAAGGAATGATGCAAGTGAAAACACCAGGAGGCCGACATGCCTAATCCAACTCCGCGTTCCAGTCACATCATCGCCAGGCGGGTCGCTCCCTTCGCGCCGGTGGCCATCGCCGCGCTGATGAGCAGCGCGCTCCTGGGCCCCAGCGGCGGTGCGCCTGGGGGGCCCGTGCCACCGGGCGGACCTGCTCCAGTCGCCTGCGCAGAAGTGCAGGATTTCGAAGATTGCCACTCCCGCTATCCTGCCGGCTGCACCCAGGGGTCAGGCAAACCCAACTACGACGCGTACCTGAATGTGCTGAAGAACCAATTGATCGCGCCGGCCTCGGCGAACCCCGTAAAATTCCTGACCTCCAAGGCCGACTACGAGCAATTGGACAAGCAGATCCCGGCGCAACTGGGAAGCAAGAACCACTTCACCTACAAAGATGTGCTGACCAACGCCGGAGAAACGCGGCCCACCGGATTGATCGGCTATTTGTTTTATGTAAAAGCGGAGGGCGCGGAAAGCAGCAACTGCCAGTTGCCTCAAGACCCGCCGGGATTCGCAGATGTGGACTATCACATCGGCATCGGATTCGATAAGGACCTCGCCGGACAACTGCTAGCAAAGAAAAAAGTGCCGGCACACTCGCTCTCCAGCAATGCAGTCATCGTGGAGATGACCCCGCATTTTCGCGCCAATTTCGAAAACGGAAAGTGGACTGTCGGCGAGTTGACGAACGTCCTCGGGAGACAAGTCAAGGTTGTCGGCCAGTTGATGGTAGACAACGAGCACAATCTCAGTTCGCAGAATTGCGCCCTGGCAAAGTCCGCCGGCGACCTGGCTTCGTGCTGGCGCATGTCCGTCTGGGAGTTGCATCCGGTCATCAGCTTCCAGGTTTGCAAACAAGATTCGTGCACACAGAATTCGCCGGATTGGGTGGAGCTCGATCAGCTTGGGCACTAATGCAACCAGCGGTCGAGTTCGGTGACGCTGTGCAAGACATCGAGCGCTCCTAATTCCCGGAGCCGGGCGCCGCGCTGGCGGCGCGCTTCGCTGCGCAGCGGCAGTACGCCGAGGAATGCTACGCGCGCATCCCGCGCGGCAATGGCATCGTCAATGTTGTCGCCGAGATAGAGCGCCGTCGCGGGATCGCGGCCATCGAGAATGCGCAGCAGCCCGTCGGGCGCGGGCTTGGACCGCGCCACGTCGTCCATGGTAACAATCTGCCGGAAGTGGTCCCGCGAACGCGAGCGCTCGAGCGTGTAGCGCAGCTCCTGTTGCGTGCGTCCGGTGAAAAGAGCCAGCTCATACTTCTTCGCCCAGCGCGCCATTCGCGCCGGCGTAACCAGCCAGCGTTCGCGCCGGACGTTGCCGTCTCCGTTGCTGCCCCAGTAGAACTGCTGAAACTTTCGCTTCACCTCTTCATACGTGACCTGACGCCCCAGCGAGCAGATCCAGTCGGTGGTCAGCCGCCAATCGTCGTTGTACCCGGGGCGGTTCTTCCACTCGTGGATTTCCCGGTAGCTCGCGCGCCGGCCGGTGAAGTGACGCACCGTATCCAGGATGGAGCGATGGAACGACCCGCTGACTTCGACGAGCACTCCATCCACGTCGAAGATGAGAATCTCCGGACAGGCTTTGACACTCTGTTTCCGCGAACTCATTCACCCCCGCAAAATGTCTTACGATTTTGTTCCGCCTTTAGGATAACAGCCTACGACGCGCAAGAAGGAGGTGAGTTCGGAGAGATGTGCGAGGGCCTCGCGGCCGGGAGATATGTCCGGACGGCCGAGGAAGTCCGCGTAGAACCGGTACTCCCACGGACGGCCGCGCCAAGGACGCGATTCGATTTTCGTCAGGCTGATGTCGCGCAGGGCGAATACGGCGAGGCAACGGAACAGCGAGCCCGGCACGTTGTGTGTGGCGAAGACAATGAAGGTCTTGTTTGCGTTTGGGCGCGTGTGCGGCGAGCGCCGCACGAGAAGAAAGCGCGTGAAATTGCCGCGGTCGTCCTCGATGTTCCGGGCCAGGATGCGCGCGTCGTAGGCCGGCGCGGCGGCGCGTCCGGCGATCCCTGCGGCGTCGCGACGTCCCTGCTCGATAATCTGTTTCACGCTTCCCGCCGTGTCGTAGGCCGCGACGGGCTGCACGTCCTTGTGCCGTGCGAAGAACTTGCGGCATTGCGCCAGCGCAACCGGGTGCGAGTGCACCTCTCTTACATCGCGCAAGCGAACGCCGCGAGGGGCGATCAGCATGTGCTCGATCCGCAGGTTGTATTCCGCTTCGACCCAGAAGCGGTGCTCGAGAAGCAGGTCGTAATTTTCGTACACCGAACCGGCCAGCGTGTTTTCGATGGGCAAAACGGCGCGGTCGGTTTTCCCGCGGCGCAGCGCCTCGAAGACCGCGCCGAACGTCGGGCAGCAGACGGTGATTGTGCGTCTGCCCAGCAACCGCCACGCCGCCTCTTCGCTGAACGAGCCGCGCTCGCCTTGGATGGCCGCTCGCAAAGCCTTCATCGCGAGTATCCCGCCGCAACCGCCGCGGCCGATTCCATGTGTTTGCCTTCGGCAGCCAGGTAGGGCGCGAGCGACCGCATCACTTGGCCGAATTGCTCGAGCGTCAGCGACTGGGCGCCGTCCGAGAGCGCCTGCTCCGGAGCATGGTGCACCTCGACGATCAGTCCATCCGCGCCTGCGGCCACCGCCGCGCGGGATAGCGGCGGCACAAGCGATCTCCTTCCGCTCGCCTGGCTCGGATCCACCACCAGCGGCAGGTGCGTCATCTCGCGCAGCCGCGCGACCCCGCCGAGATCCAGGATGTTGCGCGTTTGCGTCTCGAATGTGCGTATCCCGCGTTCGCACAGAATCACGTCGAGATTCCCTTCCGCTACGATGTATTCGGCGGCGAGCAGCAACTCTTCGAGCGTGGACGACATCCCGCGCTTGAGCAGCACCGGCTTGCGCACCGCTCCCACGCGCCGCAGCAGGAAGTAGTTCTGCATATTCCGCGTGCCGATCTGCAGGATGTCCGCCGCCTCGCAGACGGCGTCCAGGTGCTCCGGTGTCATCACCTCGGTGACAATCTTTAATCCCGTTTCCTCTCGCGCCAGCGCCAGCAGCCGCAGCCCTTCTTCTCCAAGGCCCTGAAACGTGTACGGCGACGTGCGCGGCTTGAACGCCCCGCCGCGCAGCACGCGCGCCCCGGCTTGCTTCACCGCATGCGCGATGCGCAGAATCTGCTCCTCCGATTCCACGGCGCACGGCCCGGCCATCATCACGAAGTGGCCGCCCCCGATAGCGACATCTTCGCCCAACCGGATCACCGATGGGTCGCGGCGCAGCGTGCGGCTGACGAGCTTGTAGGGCTCGGTAATCGGCACGACGCTTTCCACGCCCGGAAAGCCTTCGAGCATCGGCTTGAAGCAAGCGGTGTCCGCCGCGCCAACGGCGCCGATGGTCACCGGCGCGTCCGCCTGTATCCAAGTCGGTGTCAAGCCAAACCCGCGAATCCGCTCGCACACCGCTTCCATCTGTCCTCGTTCCGCTTCTGGCGTCATTTTGATCAGCATGGTCTTGTGCTCCCGTGGAAAATAAAAAAGCCCACTCCGGTTGGGAGTGGGCCGAGAATTTCTGGTTTGGATTCTCTCTAGCCGCCCACCCCCGCACCGCTCCCATAAAAATACGTAAAGGCCGTAAATCGCCAGCTCATGTGGCAAAGGAAGGTCGTCTTCGGCTTAGAGGTCATAAAGCGTGGGTATTGTACCGTGCCCCGCTACAATGTCCAGCACAATTTTTGCTAGAATGCTGGCTTCGCCGCGTTCCCCGGACATTGCAGGGCAACTGTGCGCCGCGAGAAATTCCCCAAGGAGCGTTCATGGCAAGCTTCCCCGGAGTGGACTTCATCGAATTCGACTCGCTGCTGAACGACGAAGAAAAGCTCGTCCGCCAGACCGCGCGGCAGTTTGTGGACAACGAAGTCCTGCCCATCATCGCCAAGCACAACCGTGAAGCAACTTTTCCGATGCACCTGATTCCGCAGATTGCCGAGCTGGGGTTCTTCGGAGCGAGCCTCAAGGGTTACGGCTGCGCGGGGATGCCCAGCGTGGCGTACGGCCTGGTGAGTCAGGAGCTCGAGCGCGGAGACTCCGGGCTGCGCAGCCTCGTCTCGGTGCAGAGCTCGCTGGTGATGTATCCCATCTATGCGTATGGCAGCGAAGAGCAGAAACAGAAATGGCTGCCGCGCTTGCAGTCCGGCAAGGCCATCGGCTGCTTTGGGCTTACCGAACCGCAGTTCGGCTCGAACCCCAGCGGGATGCTCACGCGCGCGGTGAAGCGCGGGAACAAGTACATCCTCAACGGCGAAAAAATGTGGATCACCAGCGGCTCGATCGCCGACGTGGCGGTGATTTGGGCGAAATGTGAAGACGACAAAATCCGCGGCTTCCTGGTGGAAAAAGGAACGAAAGGGTTCAAGGCATGGGACGTCCACGGAAAATTGTCGCTGCGCGCGTCGGTCACTTCCGGGCTTTCCATGGCCGATTGCGAAATTCCCGAAGAGAACCTGCTGCCGAATGTGGCGGGGCTGAAGGGGCCGCTGGGCTGCCTGAACCAGGCGCGCTACGGCATCGGCTGGGGCGCCATCGGCGCGGCCATGGCCTGCTACCACGAGGCGCTGCACTACGCGAAGCAGCGGAAACAGTTTGCCAACAAGCCGATTGCTTCGCATCAGCTTGTGCAGGATAAATTGGTGTGGATGATCACGGAAATCAGCAAGGCGCAACTGCTGGCGTTGCACGCCGGCAAGCTGAAGGACGCCGGAAAACTGGACCCCACGCACGTCTCGATGCTGAAGATGAACAACGTGTGGATGGCGCTGGAAACAGCCCGCAAAGCCCGGGAAGTCCTGGGGGCCAACGGCATCGTGGACGATTACTGCGTCATGCGCCACATGAACAACCTGGAATCGGTGTACACCTACGAAGGCACGCACGACATCCATCGTCTGGTGATCGGTGAGAAGATCACCGGCATTTCCGCCTTCTACTGATACGCACGCAAGGCGTGCGCAAGGAAGCGGCCATTCGGCGGGGGGGCGCGGCGCAATTCTTTTCTAGGAGGGCTGGCCATGCGTTTTCCCTTTTCATCACTTCTCCGGGCCTTCTGCATCTCTGCGTCTGTATTGCTCGTTTCCCCAGCCTCTCCCGCACAGAAGGCCCCCGCTCCGGAAAAGCCAAAAATCCGCACCATCACGGCGTTCCTCACCCTCGAACGCGCCAGCTACAAGGCGCAGATCGCCGACACGTTGAAAATGCTCAAGTATGCCCGGACGGTCTATGAGTCCCGGGGCTACGAGGTCCAGACCATCCGCATCTCCACGCAGCCTTTTCCGGAATACACCGGGAACATGAAGCAGGAAGAGGCCGTCGCGTTCTTTCGTGAATTGGACGCGCTCGCGGAGAAGGAAAATTTCATCGTGTCCATCGGCCCGGCGATGGTCAAGGATGACGATGACCCGGGACAGGCCGTGCGCCTCGGCGAAATCCTGAGCAAGGCGAAGTTTCTCAACGGCAGCGTGGTTGTTGCCGGGGAAGACGGCGTCCATTGGAAAGCCGTTGGGGCGGCTGCG
>Ga0209648_10006099_pt1 | contig 10367 bp, 13 predicted proteins | sample GraSoi2013_115cm_FD_185830 | JGI IMG/M metagenome (GOLD analysis project Ga0209648, IMG submission 185830) | Grasslands soil microbial communities from the Angelo Coastal Reserve, California, USA - Sample 9_17_2013_115cm (SPAdes) (version 2) | ecosystem: Environmental > Terrestrial > Soil >...
CGATACAGGAATTCAGGTGTGAAGTCTGCGGAACAATAACCAATGATCCCATTCACTGGTGGGTGATTCAATGCGGAAAGTCGGAGCTCACTGTTATTAAATGGAACTCCGAGGTGGCAAATGCTGCTGGGGCAAGGCACTACTGCGGAGAATCCCACGCTCAAATTTACATCAGTCGCTGGTTTGAATCAGCATGTACACCGCCGAAGCCCGATTTCCTGACGTCTTCAAAACCAAAGTAATGGCGGAACTCGTTGGAGAATCGGATGTCCATTGCCCGCCGGTCATTTTCGACTCTTTCCCTCCTTCGGATGTCGAAGACACTGCATCCGCTGCGCCAACCGAGTTGTGTCATTCCGAGCCACGCACTCGCAGGTTGAAACGGGAATGAACAAGAGGTCTTAAACGCGGAGACGCGGAGGAATATTGGCAGGTTCAGGCCATGTGTGTTGATGTCGGGAGCGCTATTGGCCAACTCCGACCAGATCCTTCTCCGCGCCTCCGCGTCTCCGCGTTTAAGCAGTTGAGCCTGGTTCGGGATGACGCGCTCGATTGCAGCTGCACTCACATACGAAGTAGCTGATGTGTCTTGCAGTTTTCTTGAATTCTGCGCGCCATCTCCTGGATTATGTACAGAACGGATCACCGACTCTATGCATGAACACGCCCTCTATCTGGAAGATCTGTACATAGGCCAGCGATTCACGTCCGATAGCTATCGGATGGAGGAAGAGCGGATCAAAGCGTTCGCGGCAGAGTTTGATCCACAGCCGTTTCATCTCGATCAAGCTGCCGCTCAGGCAACTATATTCGGCGGATTGGCAGCGAGCGGCTGGCATACCGCTGCCGTGGCGATGCGCCTTCTAGTCACTGGGGGATTACCGCTAGGCAACGGGATTATTGGACTGGGCGGCGAATTGGCATGGCCCAACCCAACCAGGCCTGGGGATATTCTGCGTGTAGAAAGCGAGGTCATTGAGATTGTGCCCTCCCGGTCCAAGCCAAACCAGGCCGTTGTCAAAGTCAAAAGTTCGACTCTGAATCAAGATGGCCAGCCAGTCTATGTATTTACCGCCAAGGTCCTCGTGTTCAAACGTGGAAAGTAGGCGCAGATCGCAGATCTCTGACCCGCCCTTATCGATAACGCCTTCCCTGTCTAGAATTAGAATCGTCTACAGGAGACACGCCATGAGCACACGCATTGCGGCTGAAGTTCCACAGAGCAACATCGTCAGTATTAGTCCGGTGACGGGGGAGTTGCTCCACGAGTACAAGCAACACTCGGACGAAACAGTTGAAGGTAAGCTCATGCTCGCGGTAAAGCAATTCCGCGAGTACCGCAACCTACCATTCGCACGACGCTCGCAGATGATGACCCGGGCGGCTGAAATCCTGGAAAGCGACAAAGAAGTTTACGGACGGCTCATGACCCAGGAAATGGGCAAGCCTTTGCGCGCCGCAATCCAGGAGGCTGAAAAATGTGCGTTCGGCTGCCGTTACTACGCCCAGAACGCAGAGAAATTCCTTGCCGACGAAGAAGCAAAAACCAACGCCACACGGAGCTTTGTTCGTTATCAGCCTCTGGGGCCGGTATTGGCGATCATGCCGTGGAACTTTCCATTCTGGCAGGTGTTTCGCTTTGCGGCGCCGGCCTTAATGGCCGGTAACGTGGCCCTCCTGAAACACGCATCCAATGTCCCGCAATGCGCTTTGGCAATCGAAGAAATTTTTCGCAAGGCAGGCTTCCCCGAGGGTGTTTTTCAGACGCTGCTGATCGGTTCCGACCGCGTTGGCAAACTGATCGCGGATGGTCGCATTGTCGCCGTCACCCTGACCGGCAGTGTGGGTGCGGGCAGCAACGTGGCCGCCGTTGCCGGCAGGGAGATCAAGAAGACGGTGCTCGAGCTCGGCGGCAGTGATCCCTTCATCATCATGCCCAGCGCAGAACTTGACAGAGCTGTCGAGACCGCCGTGCAGGCAAGGGTCATCAATAATGGACAGTCTTGTATTGCCGCCAAGCGTTTCATCGTGCATCAGCGGATCACGGAGCAGTTTGAACGAAAATTTGTTCAGCGTATGGCGTCGCTCAAGATCGGCGACCCCATGGATCCTGCGACCGATGTTGGTCCTCTGGCGACTGCAGACGGATTGCGAACGCTCCAGGAGCAGGTCAACAAGACGGTGCAGATGGGCGCCCGTATTCTCCTAGGTGGGAAGCGCATCAATCGGCAGGGCAATTTCTTCGAGCCTACCGTGCTCTCGGACATCCCCAAGGGGTCGCCGGCGCTTGACGACGAACTGTTTGGACCGGTGGCGTCCATATTCGTTGTCAGCAGCATGGCCGAAGCCATCCGCGTCGCCAACGATTCCAAGTTTGGCCTGGGAGCTTGCGCCTGGACCAATGATCAAGTGGAGCGCGATCTGTTCATCAGCGAAATCGAATCGGGCCTGGCGTTCATCAACAGCATGGTGGCCTCTGACCCGCGAATCCCGTTTGGAGGAGTCAAACAGTCGGGCTATGGCCGCGAGTTGAGTCACCATGGAATACGTGAATTCGTGAATGCAAAAACAGTTTCCATCAACAGCCCAACAGCGCAGCTTATCCAAACGGAATGAATCCTTCGCGAAGCCGGCAAACAGGCATTTAGGTTATTGCCGGAACACGCCGTGCCGGATATCGGGCCAGAATTCCTTCAGCACATTAAATATGCCGTCGAGCCCGACTTGTGTTGCCCATTTCTGGCCGGTTTTCGTCCATGTGCGCTCCTGCCGTGGGTAATAGAGGTTGGAAATACCCGCTCCGGCGCCATTGCCGACGATCTCGGAGAAGTTGAAAGTTTCACCGCCAGAGTCGGTGCGGGTGATGAAGAGCCGGCCGATCGAATAGCCCGTACGTGTGATGACGTTCCCATGGTAGCGAGTGTAATAGCGGGGATCCTCACGCGTTATGGAAGGCACAATAAATTCCGTAAAGTAGTTGCCCACAGCCTGATCGGCAAATGAATGCCAGAAGTAGCGAGCGTAACCTGCGCCACCTTGATGGAACTCAGGCGTTTGATTTCTCGCCTGGCTGATTCCCGCTGTGAATCCGACTACCAGCACGGATGAGTAGTCAAAACTGTCCTGGGTAGCAAGCTTAAATTTACCCTTGACCGAGAGCGGCGGTAACTTAGTGTCGGCGTTGACCGCCCGGTAATTGGGGATGATCCCGAGAATGCGCGTTGACTGTTTGCCTTGGGATTCGGACACCTGCGCGTCCGATCGAGGCTCCGGTACGGAAGGCAACGAGGACGAAGACGACGTTGCCTGCCCCTGCTGGTTTTCCTGCTGAGTGCCTTGATCCGAAGACTGCGCGAATGAAGCAGCCACCAGAGCCAAGTTCACGAAGACCACAGAAACTGCTCGATGCGGCACCAAGAGTTCCCACCTTTCTTTCGTGTCGGAACGGATGTTGTTCAAGTGTTAGATGCAGGAAGGTATCTCCCGGCCCGCCGACATTGAACATTCTACTACCACTCGCTACAGATGCACCTAACGGGCCACGCGATTCACGCAGAATCTCTTCGAAAACGGACAGCTCACGTGCTGATTGTGAGCCTCAAGTGGCAGCCTGCTGGTAACTGCTAGTCCGTTGGCACGACTTAAGGCAGGCGAAAGCAGGCGGACGGAAGATGTGCGGTTCACTTCTACGTCTGGCAGACTTAGCCGCCATTGAGCCTCAAGTCGCCGAATGTCAGTGATCCGCCGCTTTGCTGCTGGTCGTAGTGAGAGGCAATCGCGAGCGAAGTTCAAGCGTCAATGACGGCTTACACTTGTGCGAAACCGCCATCCACGAACAATTCCGTTCCCGTGACGTAGCTACTGTCGTCGGAGGCCAGAAACACGACGGCCTTCGCGATCTCATCGGCCGTACCGAGTCTGCCAAGCGGGACGCTGCTGGAAATCATCTTCAAGCGTTGCTGCCCCGCCTCCGTGGAAGCCAGCAGGTCACTCAGCCCAGGCGTATCGGTGGCACCCGGACTCACCGCGTTCACGCGAATGCGGCGATCCTTTAAGTCCGTTGTCCAGGTCCGTGCAAACGAGCGCACCGCGGCTTTGGTGGCGCTGTAGACACTGTTCATCGGCAACCCTTTACTGCCGACGATGGACGCATTCAGGACGATAGAGGCGCCATCCGGCATCAGCGGCAGCGCCTTCTGCACCGTGAACAGGAGACCTTTTACATTGATGTTGAAGATCGAGTCATAGAACTCCTCGGTGATCGTACCCAGCGGGGCATACCTGGCAACACCGGCATTGGCGAACACGATGTCGAGTTTGCCCTTCTCCCGCTTGATTTGCGGCGAACAGGCGATCAAGATCGTCAAGGTCCGACACGTCTCCTTGCACGCCGGTTGCATTTCTTCCGATCTCTTTTTACTGCCGCAGCCAACTCCGGAGTGCGGCGGCCTGTTAAGAAGACGTAGGCGCCTTCGTTGACAAACTGCTTCGCCGTCGCCAGGCCAATGCCGCTATTGGCTCCAGTAATGACTGCGATTTTTCCATCAAGCTTACCCACGTATCTCTCCTTAGTTAGCGTTCTTTTCGTAGTTCTTTGCGGGCATCGGCGTTCTGCTCGGCGCGCAAGACGAAGCAGGTCGAGTTCGCCTTGGCGATCTGCTTACCATTCTCATCGGCCACGTCACACTCGACATAGCCCACGCTTTTGCCTCGGTTGATTACACGGGCCTCCGCCCGTAACCGGGTTTGCCAGACAGGGCGGAAGAAATTGATGCCCAGGGTCATCGTGGTAAAGGATTCGCCTGGCGCCAACGTAGACGCAAAGGCCATGCCCATGGCCGCATCCGCCACATCGCACAGGACTCCGCCGTGCAGAGTGCCCATCGGATTCGCATGCTGAGGTCCCGACTGCAGTGACGCGATCGCGTGCCCGTCACCGATCTCCTCCACGTTGAAACCAATCAGTTCCGCAATGGGTGGTTTGGAGGAGAGCACTTTTAGGACTAGCGGATGAACCGTCTCCGAAGAATGTGCCGTGCCTTTCTCGACCATGTGTTCTCCCTTCAGATCAGATCTTTGTATGGGTTACCGCGGCGCTTCGGCCGTCCTGTAACGTGGCGCCGGCACGGAATTACCGAACTTTTGCGAGATGGCGCGACGTTCGGCCTCGAAGCGGGTCCAATCGTCCCCATCCTGGAGGCCAGGAATCGTAACCAGTTCGCCCTGGTCAAACCCGGCCAGCGCTGCATCGACCATGTCTTCGGGTGACATGACGATAGATGCAGGGAGTTTCTGCCAAGGCAGGCCGGCGATTTCCCAAAGCTCGGTCGCAGTCGCGCCGGGCAGAACCGCCTGGATACGGATGCCTTTATCGCCGAGCTCGTGCTGCAGCGAGTGGCTGAACGCAATGACGTAGACTTTGCTGGCCCCGTACACACCGTTGAGATCTTCCGGGGATATGCCGACCACCGATGCGATGTTGATGATCATGCCTGCGCCGCGCGCGACGAACGCAGGAGCGGCGGCATAGGTCAGCCGCGTGAGAGCGGTAATGTTGAGAGCGATCATAGCGTCCATCTTTTCAACATCGGCATCCAGCAGCTGGGCGACGGAGGCGATGCCGGCATTGTTGACGAGAATGGTGATGGTCTGATCATCCCGCAGCTTGGTTTCCACCTTCGCGAGATCCGCCTTGTCGTTGAGGTCCGCCGGCAGCGCAGAGACTGACCGTCCGGTCTCGGTCGTCAGACGGCCCGAGAGCGCCCTAAGCCGCGCCTCGTCACGGGCCACCAAGATCAGATCGTAACCACGTTTAGCGAGCCGGTCGGCATAGACGGCCCCGATGCCCCTAGACGCGCCGGTGATGAGGGCAGTGGCTTTCGAGGGTGAATTACTCATGTTGTTCTCCTTTGTGCAGCTCAGACTGCAAGCCATGTCGCCAGCCGCTTGTTAGTTTCTGGTAAGTGCGATCCCGGTAAGCCACGGTCGTCCTCTTTCAAGATGCGTGCGAAACGGACGCGCGTTGCGCCAACCCCTGACCGAACGAAAAGTTTTCGCCCGGCCCCTCGGAGAGAAGGATCATCACGTCGTCCGGCGATATCCCAGCGCCAGTGGCGATCCGCTGGTTCAGTTCCTTGAGTAAGGCGAGGCGGGTTTCTTTTGGCCGGCCGGAAATGAACGCAACTTCAAGCACGATCAAGTCGTCGGAGTATTTCATCCCGAGAAACGACGGTGTGTGCAAGAAGCGGTTGCGCGGCAGCTCGTGGATGATCTGGAAGAAGTCGTCCGCGGGAACCTTCAGCACGCTGATCAGCGCATCTTGGACAGCCTTGGAAACGTTGGCCAGGCGGCGCTCGTCGTAACGCCCTTCGAGAACATGGATTTTAGCTAGGGGCATTTGAACCTCTCCTTCGTTGACGCTTGACGTTATTGAGGCCTGATCGGCAGCTATCGAGCCCTATCGAATGTGCATCTGGGAAGCTTGGATTCATACGAGACCGATCAGTAACAACTATTATTTCCGTGGTGTTGCACGCTGTGAATCTGATAACCTAGGAGACCAAATGGTCGCAAATAAATTGCGCATGGGATTCCTTGGAAGAGAGAGCTGACCGGTCCTGCGGGCATCAAAACGAGGGAGCACGTATGTCGAAAGGGGAAAAGACCCGGCAACGGATCGTGGCTGAAGCGGCAGCGCTGTTCAATCAGCGGGGGTTTGAAGGCGGATCAATGGCCGATTTAATGGCGGCCACCGGTCTCGAAAAGGGCGGTATCTACCGGCACTTCTCGACGAAGGAAGAGTTGGCTGCGGAAGCTTTCGACTATGCATGGCAAGCTGCGACTGACGTACGGATGCACGATCTGGATTCCGTTGCAAACAGCGTGGACAAGCTGAAGAGGTTTATGTCCAACTTCATCGAACGCCGGCCATCCGTGCCTGGGGGCTGTCCTCTACTTAACACCGCAATCGAGGCAGATGACGGCAACCCTATCCTTCGCGAACGTGCCCGCAAAGCGTTCCGTCAATGGCAGGACCGGCTTTCGGAGATAGTCCGTACGGGACTCAAGCGGAAGGAAATCAGAAGCGGTGTCGATCCCAAAAAGTTGGCGACATTAATCATCGCTTCGCTGGAAGGAGCGTTGATGGTAAGCCGGCTTGAACGCGATCGAGATGCCCTGCTTGGAACCCAGTCCCATCTCGAAAGCTACCTCGAATCTCAAGTGAGGCTGCCGCAGCGCCGGAAGAACTGAGCCGTCCCGCTTCATTGATGTAGGAAACGATTGTTGAACGACGGGGCCGCTATTCTCTCTCTATCCATTCGCGAATACATGCAGGGCGGTTCTCAAGGTCCACGCCATGCGCTTCGCGACGCACCAGAATCTCACTGCCTTGCGATCCACCAGTCTTACGTCATTTCGGCTCTTTGGTAGCGTTGAGCTTTTCAACGAGCTCTTGCTCCGCTTGCAGCCAATCATCCAGTTCCCGGCCGGGCGTGCCGCCGCGCTCGATGTATATTTGGTGCGCCCGGCGCCCGATCTCCTCCAAGCTGGGGGCTTTTTTGAAGCGCGCCCGTGTCTCCCGGGATGAAGTCACTTCGTAATCCACATTTTCTTTCCCTGCCGCCACGGCCTTCGATTTCATTTGTTGTCTTTTTTTCATTTGTTCTCTCCTGCGCGAGTCACCGAAAAAGGACTTTGATCCCCTAGGCCCTTACACTCTTGGTCTCTCTTTCTCCCATGCTCCTTGCCAACTGATTCAGCTCGCTATTTGTAAGGATCTTCTTGGCGTTGCCTGTGGTGGCAAGCTCCAGCATCGCCTTAGCCAACAGGTCCGTTGAAGTCACCACGCGGTCAAACCGCTTTTGAAGGAACGGATAAATAGCCGCCGTCAATGCGTAGACCCAGCGCAACGAGCCGTGGCGCGTGGTGGAACCCCGCATCGGCTGGATAAAGCCTGGCTGCAAGGCATAAACATCGTGCAAGCCCATTGCCAACAGAGCCTCTTCCGCTTCGGCTTTTACGCGCCTCCACATCTGCCGAGCTTCGGAGCCTGCACCAGCGCCGGATATGAACTCAAAGACCATCTGCGAATTTCCCGGCGACAACTGTCGCGCTACGGCGAGCGTCAGGTCGACCGTAAGGCGCCGATACTCGGCTTCGCCCATTCCGACCGAACTCGCGCCGAGGCAGAAGAAGCACGCATCGAAGCCCTTCAGAAAACCAATATTCCGAAGATGAAACATGTCTTCTTCGATTACGACGTCGAGCTTCGCGTGCTGCACTACGAGCGGCCTGCGTGATACCGCAACCACGTGATCAACCGTTGGCGAAGTGAGGAGCCAGCGCAGCACGCCGTCGCCAACCATCCCCGTAGCACCGAAGAGAAGAATCTTCATGATGACCTCACCATATTACCGCTGTCTATGACATTTGATATCACCGGACCCAGTTTGCTCACGCTAGGTTTGCGACTTTCTATTTTTCCGTCGGAGTCCTTAATGCTCTTACGACCGGTTTGCGCGTGGGTCGATCTAGCCTTTACCTTAAAGTTTCGTCCTTTTCGGAGGCTTCCCATGCCCGGCTTTACCAAAATCTCGCCTGCGCTTAAGAAACGCGCTGCGCAAATCAAACTGCTCCTCATGGACGTCGACGGGACTATGACGGATGGCAGCGTTACCCTGCTTTCGCAACCCGACGGCACTGCGCTTGAAATCAAGACCTTTGACGCTCACGACGGCCAGGGGCTTACCTTGGCGCAGACGGCCGGCCTGCGCACGGGGTGTATTACAGGCCGGGAAAGCGCAGCACTCCTGCGCCGCGCCCATGAAATGAAGATGGAATTTATCTACATGAAACAGCCGGTGAAGCTGCCGGCCTATGAAGAAATCCTGAGAAACACGGGGGTTTCCGATTCTGCAGTCGCCTTTATCGGCGACGATCTTCCGGACATTCCCTTGATGCGTCGCGCGGGCCTCGCCATTGCTGTTGGCGATGCCGTCCTCGAGGTAAAAAGGGCCTCGCATTACATTACGAAAGCTCTCGCTGGCCAGGGAGCGATCCGTGAAGCCGTTGAACTCATTCTCAAATCCAAAGGCATTTGGGAAGCGATGATCGACAAAGCCCGTGCGTGATGCTGGCGATAGGCCTTGAAAGGGCATGGCTTCAGCCGTGCCGCTAGAAGGCCACAGAATGAGCTTCAGCCCCTGGGGTTCAACACGGATATGCTTTTCCGGGGCTGTCTGGTTGGAGTTTCAAGACTCGCAATTTGGCCCATGCGAGGACCGATTGTCTTCGCTCAGGATTGGGCATTTCGTCGGAGGACAAATTGTTTATCCGGCGTTCCCGACTTAACGGTGGCGGTAGCTCTCTTCTCGACCGCGCTTTGGCTTTCCCCGTTATCCTCGGAGTGCAAGGGTTACCGGTGCTGAGCCATTTGCCGCCCGGCTTCAGTTACTGAGTTCTTGATGCACTCGTATTTACACCGGGAAATCTCGCGAAACAAAAACCGTCCGCCAAAGGCGGCGGACGGAGAATGGCTAGAAGGTCTGCTTAGTGGGATTGGTTGTGCTTCTTGTGTTTTTTCTGCTTTCCCTTAGCTTTACCCTTGTCTGGGTCCTTGTGACCCTTGTCTGGGTCCTTGTGTGCGGCTTGCTTGGCTTCGGCGTTGTCGATGCCGCGCTGTCCATTTGCGTTGGCAGTAGCTTCAGCGTGTTCCAAGCCTGTGGTCGCGGGTTTTCCCCCGCCGCCCTTTTTGCCTTGGGCTGAAGCCATCCCGGACATGGCAATGGCAACGACCACTGTGGCAAGCAGCGTGATTAAGCGTTTCATTTGTCCTCCTTCTTACGTGGCGCTTTTCGTGTTCCCCCGACGGAACAAGCTATAACAGATCACAACCCTTCTGCTCCTTAAACGTTTCGGTTACTTTGGTAACCGCGCATAAATATCCGGCTTGTCACACGCGGCTGTTGTCGCTTACGCAGTCCTGATGGACTCCCACGTCGCTTGGGAACGTTCGCCTATGGCGTATAATTCGCCCGCGCCATGAAATTCTATTTGGTCAATTGCAAAGACCACGGCTGGATTTTCTTTGATGAACACTTGTGCAAAGAAGAAAAATGCCTACCTTCAGTGCTTCGGCGGACATCGCTTTCTTTCCGATACGCGAGCCTCGCAATTGTACGAAGCCCAGGCGGCAGACCTGCCGGATACAAAACGACTAACCGACAAACAGAAGAATCATTTGCTCTCCGCCAGAAAAATAAAGCCAGTCTTATTTTGGTTTGGGATAACAGTGACTTTCACTTGTCCAACATGTAAGCAGGTAAGCGCGGAGAAGCTTACTCTTAACTCACCGTTTCAAGATGTTA
>Ga0209648_10006100_pt1 | contig 10366 bp, 7 predicted proteins | sample GraSoi2013_115cm_FD_185830 | JGI IMG/M metagenome (GOLD analysis project Ga0209648, IMG submission 185830) | Grasslands soil microbial communities from the Angelo Coastal Reserve, California, USA - Sample 9_17_2013_115cm (SPAdes) (version 2) | ecosystem: Environmental > Terrestrial > Soil >...
CGCGGCGCGCTCCAGGGCGCTGCGGAGGGCGGGGCTCGCGCCGACGATGTCTCGAAACGCGTGTGCCTGCGTCTCGAGCGTCGCCAGCGTCGCGCGGCGCAGCGCGGCACGCCGGCGCTCGAGCGCGGCCCGGAGGACGTCGCGGAGCCCGTCGCGATCTTCCGGCAGGACGAAGCAATCGCTCGCTCCCAGGGCGACCGCGCGAGCGGCGAGGCGATGCGAGAGGGTAGCGCCGACCAGGAGGGTCGGGACGTCGGGACGCCGAGCCATCGTAGCGAGCGTTTCGGTCGCCACCGCTTCGCGCCCGCCGGCCGCGAGGATGATCGCCGCGACGTTCGGGGGACAGCTCTCCCCACCCGACGGCGACCATTCGGCGAACCCGGCGCCGAGCTCCTCGGCTAAGGCGGGCCAGAAGTCACTGAACGAATCGCTGAGCTTCACCACCACGAGCGCCGGGCTAACGGGCATGTGCTGCACACCTCAGCAAGTGATTGGTCGTGACGAGCGTCGGGCTCCGCGCGTCTCCCGACGCGGCCAACCTGAGACCGCTGGGCCGAAGCGACTACGCTAGCTCGTGTGCCCGGATGCCTACCCGGGCTCGTAAACATTAAGGTGGTCGAGGCCCGCCCGCCCGACTTTCCCGACAGCGAGACCCTAGGTTGGCCCGATTTTGGCGGGTCGTGGGCGGCAATCGCGTTCCGCGCACATCCCGCATCCGAGCGCGTCAGGCCGGCACGCGCCATCGTTACCAGCTGGATTGGGGGCGTCCTCGAGAACTGCGAGATGACCGTGCGCCGCCGCCTAGTGCAGGGCGCATGCCGCGTGCGGCCGGGCGGCGGGCGGTCGGCTCCAGCGCCGGATCCCGTGACGGCGGTCACCGGCCACGCTTGGCGGGGGCCCGCAGGGCGGACGAGCGCCGCTCCCGAGCCAATCCATGGCGACGAGATGCTGTTGCGCTTCGACGCACGGCGTATCAGTTCGTCGCTCGCGCCTGAGCCCCAAGTCGGGTGTCGCGCGCGTGGGCCAGAAGCAAAGGCGTGACCTCGCTCACGGGATCGCTCAGGCCGCGATCCCCGTCGCCTCGTCCCGCGCATGATGGGAATGGCCCGGGCAGCGGTGGCACGCGGCATGCCCCTGGTGACGAGCGTACCACCCCTTCCAGGAGGCAGTATGGAGGCGAGAGTCCCCGATGGGATCGAGGCAGGGAAGCTCACCGCCGGCCGCGCCGAGCCGAGCGACACCGATGTGCTGGTCGACTGTGCGGAGTTCGATGTTGGACTGGCCTGGGAAGCGCTGCGAGCCGCGCAGGAGATCTACGGCGCGATCATGAGCCGCACGCTCCGCGGCGGGCGTGTCCTCTTCGAGCCGAGCGCGAACTAGCGTGCCGGACGGGAATCTGATGCGCGAGCGCCGACGAGTCCCGCGGGCGTAGGCACGGCGGCGACGGGCAATGACGGTCCGGGGGTGTGACGGACGCCCGCCGCACCGGTAGAACGCTGTCCCCAGCAACCCTGTCCCGACTCCTCCTGCACGCCGCGATCTGGCCGACACCGACAGTCATCGCTCCTCGCGTTGTTCTCGTTGACTGACGTCGATCGCGCGCCCGCGTGTAGGTAAGGGGCGGGACGCGGTGCAGCACGGAAGCGGCGGGAAGACCTCGCGCGCGGAGCGGCACGGGTGGCGCGATGCTCGACTGCTTGCGCCGAAGGTGTGACCGCGGTCACCAGGTCGTTTGTCACATTTTGTTACACGTATTGTATCGTTTCACTCCACCTCATGACGCGGGTTCGTGGTCCGGCCCTCCCTGGTGGTCGCGGTCAGCCGTCTCGGAGCGGGGAGGATTCGAGACCCCGCATCTCAGGTGCAGGGCCGGAGGCGCCTGGCGCGCAACACGCGCAGCGGGGCAGCTGGTCACGCTAGCGGCGCGCACGGCCGACCGTTCCGAGCGCGACACGCGTCAACGTGTCAGGGGTGCGGCACAGCCCTTGCCCTTGGGGGGGCGCTGCTCGGTGCGTCTCGGTCTCGAATCCTAAGGAGGAGTGCTTGAATTCGTTGCTCTCAGGTTGCCGTCGGTGGCTGCTGCTGGTGTGCGCGGCGCTCGGCGCCACGCGGTCCGTGGCGGCGCAGGCGCCCACGCCCGCGGCGACGCAGAAAGACAGCAAGCCCTGGCAGGCGAGCGGTACGCTCCGCGTCGAGGAGCAAGCCAACAACAACGTGTTCCTGCTCAGTGACGCCTTGAAGGCGCGGCTCGACACGCTGACCGCTCCCGCGCCGCCCGGGACGCACTTCACCGACATGGCGAGCGCGAGCGACTTCATCACGCTGGTGGCGGCGGCGTTCGATTTCGAGGGCCCGGGGCTCCTGGGGCGGACGTTGACCATCCGGCCGACCGCCCGGTACGACTACTATGCGCGCAATCCCAAGCGCGGCAATGTCGAGCTCGGCCTGTCGATCGCCCAGTCCGTCTGGCACAACGGCCGGCTGCACCTGCGGGGGAGCCTCGTCCCGAGCTACTTCTATCGGAACTTTATGTCCGACGCGCAGGACTTGAACGGCGACGGCTCGATCGAGGCGAACGAGCGCATTTATGCCGCCGGCACCTATCACGACAATCGCGTGTTCGTCGGCTACCAGCACCGCTTGGTCCGGGCGACGCGCACCCAACCGTTGGGCGTCGCGGTGGAGCTCGCCGTCGGGCATGTCGTGCGCAATTACGACGCGCCGCTCGCGTATCGCAGCTATCGCGGACCCGAAGTGGACGCCACGCTCGCCCTGGAGCTTTCCAAAGCGCTGAAGTTCGATGCCGGCTACGAGCACGCCTCGCTGAACAGCAAGCCGGACAGCGCGGTGCTCGTGCTGAACGAGCCCGATTTCAACGTCGACTTCAACCGCAACGGCACCACGACGGACCTGCGGGTGCGCACCGTGCAGATGGTGGACTTCTCGCGTACCGAGCAGTACTTGAATCTCCGCCTGCGCGGGGAGCTCGGGGAGGGCGTCGGCGCTCGTGTCTACTACCAGCACCGCTGGCGGACGTTCCCGTCGACCCAGCCGTTCGACGTGTACAACAACTCGCGCCGAGACCGGCGCGACCTGGTGGGCGTGGAGTTGAGCCTTCGCATCGCTCCCGCGACCCATTTCAACGTCGGCGGCGACGTGGAGACCCAGAAAGTCACGCGGTCGCTCATCCCCTCCCAAACCGCGACCGGCGAAATCACCGACTACACGCGGAGCCGGGTGTACGCGGGGGTGCGGTATCACTTCTAAGCGTCGTGGCCGGGGGCACTGGCGGCGCGGGGCGCGGGGGCAGGAGCACAGCGGGTTTGCTCACTACATTCACCAGATCGGACGATGACACACTATCCCATTAGCAAGCTCGAGCTCGGGAGCCCGCTCGCGGATCACATCCGGCGTGCCATCCGCGTCTCGTACGCCCTGCGCCGCGTGCCGGAGTCGAGTTTTCACTGCCTGCTGCCGGCGCCCGAGCCCCCGAGCATCGGGGACATCGCGCTGGCGCGCGTCGAATCGATCGGCAAGAACGTGGCGCTGGACCTCACGACGGGCCGGCGCTGCGGCTTGCACGGGGGCGACCTCATTGCCGTCGTGTTCGGCAATCGCTACGCCACGCTCCAGTTCGAGGCCTACGCCCGCTCCGAAGGCGGCCGCTGCGATCTCTTGTCCGTGGGCGGCCTGTGCGGGCTGGTCGCGAGCCGGCATGACAGCCTGCCCGAGCCGAGCAAGCTGCGGATCGAGGGCGCGCTGGGGGACGCCGACGGGCGGCCCCTGCGCCTCCAGGACTTCGCCGTGCCCGAAGTCTCGACCGCTGGCCTGCGGCGCCCGCGCGTCGCCGTCGTCCTGGGCACCGCGATGGACGTCGGGAAGACGCACACGGCGCGCAGCGTGATCCTTGGTCTCCAGCGCCACGGCGTCCAGGTGGCGGGGATCAAGCTCACCGGCACGGCCGCGGGGCGCGACACCTTTACGATGCTCGATGCCGGGGCGTGCGTGGCCCTCGACTTTGTCGATGGGGGATTGCCGTCCACCTACCTCTGCTCGCTCAACGATCTGCTCAACCTGTATCGGGTGCTCGTGAACTACGCCGCCCTGCAGGGTGCGGCGTGGGTGGTGGTGGAAATCGCCGATGGGATCATTCAAGGGGAGACCGCGGCCCTGCTCGCGAGCACCCGCTTCGCGTCGAGTGTGGACGCCTGGTTGCTGGCCGCCAACGACGCGCTCGGCGCGGTTGGCGCCGCTGGCATGCTGCGCGGGATGGGCATTACGCCGCTGGCCGTGTCCGGGATCGTGTCGCGCAGCGCGCTCGGCCGGCGCGAGGTCGAGGCGTCCACCAAGATTTCTTGCCTCGCGGCCGCGGAGCTGGAGCAGGGCGCGTTAAATGCCAAGCTCTTGGCCGCCGCGCCCCCGGCGGACTTGAAGGTCTTGTCGGGCGAGCACGCGGCACTGACTCTGCGATGAATCGCGGCCGCGTCTACCTCTGGACTCCGGAGCGGAGCGGCTCCCTGGGCGGGGCCGTGACCGCGGCCGTGGTGCCGCTGCCACGGCTGGAGGCTGGGGGCAAGAGCGGCGTTCGCCTGCGCGGGCGGTTTGTCGTCGTCCGTAACGGTGGCGCGGTGAACGAACCGGATCCCCTGGGTGCGGGCGTGCGCGCTACGCGCCTGGGCGACGCGGAGCCCAATGCCGAGGGCGACTTTATCTTCGCGCCGGGGCGGGGGGGTGGCCGGATCGACAAGGTGGTGTTGGCTGCACCCGATTTTCGCGGGCGCTACGTCCAGGCCGCGCGGTTCGGCGAGGCGAACACCTACTTCCACGTGGACCGTATCGCCGCCTACGTGGATGGGCTGCTCCAGAAGCTCGGCGCCGTGTCCCTGCCACGCGTCATCGCCGTCGTGACCGCTCATCCGGCCGCCACCGAGCACGCCGGCGTGCGCGACGGCGTCCGGAAACCGAGCGGCCGCTGGTATCCGCTCCAGGGCGGCCACTACCGGCTCCCGGCCCGTCAGTACAGCGTCGCGGAGCACGAGCCGCTCGCGCCGGATGGCGAGATGCACCTCGGGCCCGGGTGGAAGCTGCTCGAGCACGGCGCCCTGGTCGACGCCGCCGGGGGGCGCTACCGGGCGAACGCCTCGCACAACGCGAGCATCATCTATCACGAATACGGCCATCACATCGCCCGGCACACCGCCGACTTCGCGGCGAACGGGCTGCGCCGTCCCGATCGCCAGCGGAATCGCAAGCACGCCATCGAGGAGGGCACGTGCGACTATTGGGTCGCCACGCTGCTCGAGACGCCGCACATCTGGGCGTGGCACCGTCCGTACGACCGTGAGGCGCCGCATCCGCGCTCGCTCACCGCGGCGCAGCGGATGGCCGACTACGACGCGCGGCCCGGCGCGGATCCGCACGCGAACGGGACCATTTGGGCCGCGGCGCTCTGGGAGCTCCGCTCGCGCCTCGGCGCGACCGAGGGAGCGCTGGTGACCGACTTGCTGGTCGTGCAGGCGCTCCTGTTGCTCGGCCGGCTGGCACCGCCGCCGGGGCCCTCCGGTCGCGCGGCGCTGCAGCGCGTGCGGACGAGCTTTGCGGCGGGCCTCGCGGCCCTGCTCCATGCGGACGAGCTGCTCAGTGGCGGCCGGCATCAGGGAACTGTGCTGAGTGTGTTTGCCGCTCGCGGCATCCTGCCGGACCGCGCCGTGCAGCGCGCCCTGGAGGAGGGATCCCCGGGCGGCGTCCACCCGAGCGCCGAGGCGCGTGACCCCGGGGCCGTCTCGGCCCGGGACCACCGGTAACGGGCGTGCCTAGTCGGAGCGTGCCGGTGGGCGCCGCGCCCATCGCCGCTGACTTGGCGGCCGCCTTGCCAGGCCTACTCCGGCACGTTGCCCGCGAGGAGATCCCGGATAGCGAGGACCTCGTCGGGGCCCGCGACTTGGAGGCCGACATCCGAACGCGGCACGAGCCCGATCTGTCGCTCATTGCCGTCGGCGACATCATGCTCGACGGTCGCGCCCGAGCGGTGGTGGCGGAGCGGGGCGCCGACTATCCGTTCGCGGCCGTGTTACCGCTGCTGCGGCGGGCGCCCATCGTGCTGGGCAATTTGGAGGGCCCGTTTGCGCGCGTCGCCCGGCCCGAGCGGCGCAATCATTCCTACCGGGTGCATCCGCGGCTCGCTCACGCGTTGCAGCGGGCCGGACTCACCATCGTGACACTCGCCAACAATCACCTGCTCGATTGCGGTCGGGCTGGGGTGGTGGAGACCCTGGAGGCACTGGATCAAGCGGGCGTCGCCGCGGTCGGGGCCGGGGTCGACGAGCGGGCGGCTCACAGCCCCGTCATCCGGGTCGCGGGCGGGGTGCGGGTGGGGGTGCTCGGCTACTACTGGAACCGCCGCTGCGCCGCGCGCGGCGGCTTGCCGGGCAGTGCCATGGATCCGCCGCAGGCCCTGGCCGCGGATATCGGCGCGCTGCGCCCTCAGGTCGATCAGGTCATCGTGACCTTCCACTGGGGCGTTCCCTACGAGCGCCAACCCTCGAGCAGCGACCAGGCCAAGGCCCGGTTGGCAGTGGATTACGGTGCCGACGTCGTGATCGGGCATCACCCCCACATCGTGCAGCCCGCCGAGCTGTACCGCGGGCGCCCCATCTTCTACAGCGTGGGCAACTTCGCGTTCGGCACCGGGAACAGCCGGGCCGAGGGGCTGGCCGTGGGCGTACGGTTCGAGGCGCAGCAGACGATCGTGGAGGTCTACCCGTTGTATGTGAAGAACCGCGACCCCCGCGTCAACTACCAACCGCAGGTGCTGCGGGGTCGTGGGGCGGAGCGGGTGCTACGCCAGCTGTTGGAGATGTCGAATTTCCCCCGGGATCACACGGATCTCGAGGCCGACCGGCTCCGCGTGACCCTGGCGCGCGCCGCGGACGGCGGGCTCGCCCGTGGCTAGCGCGACCGAGCGGACCGTGCGGACCGTGCGGGGCGGTCGCCTCGGCGTGTGGGTGCACCAGTTGCTCCCCCTGGTGCGCCCCTACCGGGTGGCATTGAGCTGGGCGACGGTGGCGATGTTCCTGGACGCGGCGCTGACCGTACTCCGGCCGTGGCCGTTGAAGGTCGTCATCGACTTGGTCCTCTCCCATCGGCACAGCCGCGTGCCCTTCCTGGGCGGCTGGCTCGAAGCCACGCAGCCGGCGCCGATGACCATTCTGTACGGCGCCTGTGCGGCGACCCTGCTGATCGCGCTCAGCACCGGCCTCCTCACCTACTGGTACACGCGCACGCTCGGCGTCGTCGGCCAGCACTTCGTCTTCGTGTTGCGGCGCGACCTGTTTGCCCACCTGCAGCGCCTGTCGCTCCGGTTTCACGACCGGCAGCGCACGGGCGACCTGATTACCCGCCTCACGTCGGACATTCAGGCCCTGCGCGACGTGGTGAGCACCGGGTCCATCTTGCTCGTCAGCAACGCGTGTCTCTTGGTGGGCATGGTGGCGATGATGGTGTGGCTCAACTGGCAGTTCGCGCTCGCCGCCCTGTCCGTCGCTCCACTGCTTTTCTGGACCGTGTTTCGCTACACCAGTCGCATCAAGGCGGCCGCGCGCGATGCCCGGGCGAGCGACGGGTTGCTCGCCTCCGTGGCCCAGGAGACGCTGACGTCGATCCGGATCGTCCAGGGTCTGGCCCAGGAGGATCAGCAGACCGAGCGCTTCCAGGTGCAGAACACGGGCAGCTTGCGCGCCTCGCTCGAGGGGATCCGCTATCAGGCTCGCGTGGCGCCGCAGGTGGACTTCCTCGCCGCCCTGGGGCTCGCCGTCGTCATGTGGTACGGGGCGACGCGGGTGCTCGCCGGCGTCCTCACGACCGGGGACGTGGTGGTGTTCTTCGCCTACGTCACCAACCTGTACAGCCCGATGAAGGCGCTGTCGCGCCTCTCATCCTCGTTCGCCCGTGCCGGCGTGGCGGCGGAGCGGATCGCTGAGGTCATGCGCGTGCGCAGCGAAGTGGTGGAGGCGCCGGGCGCCCCTGCGGCTCCGCGGTTCCTGGGCCGGATCGAATTCCGGGACGTCTCGTTTGAGTACACGGGGCGGGGGCAGCCCGTGCTCTCGCACATCAACCTCGTCGTCGAGCCCGGCATGACGGTGGCCATCGTCGGAGCGACCGGTGCCGGCAAGAGCACCTTGGTCAGCCTCATCCCGCGGCTGTACGATCCCGCCGCGGGCGCGGTGTCGATCGACGGCGCGGACATTCGGGGCTACACCGTCCAGTCGCTCCGGGACCAGATCAGTCTGGTGCTCCAGGACTCGCTCTTGTTCAGCGGTACCATTCGTGAGAACATCGCCTTCGGCCGCCCCGCCGCGAGCGACGACGAGATCGGCCGCGCGGCCCGCACCGCCAACGCCGAAGAATTCATTCTCCAGCTGCCCGATGGCTACGAGACCGTCGTCGCGGAGCGCGGCTCGACCTTGTCGGGTGGCCAGAAGCAACGCATCGCGATCGCGCGGGCGATCCTGCGGGACGCACCGATCCTGATCCTGGATGAGCCGACGAGCGGGCTGGACGCGGCCTCGGAGCGAACCGTATTAGCCGCGCTCCAGGTCGCCGCCGCCGGTCGGACCACACTGACCATCGCCCATCGCCTGCGCACGGTCCGCTTTGCGGATCGCATCGTCGTCTTGGAGCGTGGACGGATCGTGGAAGCGGGGACCCACGCCGAGCTCCTCCTCCATGCCGGGACTTACGCCGCCCTGTGCGAGCTCCAGTTGAGCATCGACTGACGGCGCACACACCACCCCCACTCAGGAGCACGTACGCTATGATGCGCTTCCTCCTCGTCACGGTTCTCAGCATCGCGCTCGCGGTCCCCGGGTGCCTCGCCCAGGGCACGGGCGCCGCCGCGCCCGCGCCGGCCGGCCAGGACACGAGCGCGCAGCAGGTGATTCGCCAGCTGGAGCGTGCGCGCCGCGAAGCGCTGCTGCGCGGCGATGCCCAGGCGCTGAGTCGCCTGCTCGCCGACGACTACGTCGGCACGGGTGCGCACGGCAAGGTGCGGTCGAAGGCCGAGGTGGTGGCGGAGTACAATTCCGGCAGGGTGAAGTACGAGTCCATCACGGAGGACGGCGTCGTGGTCCGCCAGTACGGCCCTGCGGCCGTCGTCACGGGCCGGACGAAGTCGAAGGGCAAGGAGGGTGGCAAGGCCTTCGATTCCGACCACCGCTTCACGCGGGTGTGGATCCAGGCGCCAGGGCGCTGGTCCCTCGTCGCCGCCCACTCGAGCCCCATCACGGCGCACTAGCGCTTGCGAGGGGGTCGGCGGCGCCGCCGCTCGGCACGGCCACCGGTGAGCCGCAAGACCTTCGCTGTTGGAGCGGGCCTGGTGCTGCTCGCCGCGTGTTATTCCCCTGCCGGCCCGCACGTCGGGTCTGGTCCAGTGGCCTCGGTGAGCGTGGCGCCGGCGGCAGCGAGCGTCCTCGTGGGCGGCACACTCCAGTTGACCGCCACGCCCAAGGACGCGGCCGGCAATCCCCTCACTAGTCGGGCGGTGACCTGGGCGAGCGCCGTGCCCGCCGTCGCAGCGGTATCGGCGACGGGACTCGTCACGGGGGTGGCGACCGGCTCGACCACGATCACCGCGACGAGCGAAGGACAGAGCGGGTCCGCCGCGATGCTCGTCGGTCTCGTGTTTGCCGCGGTGAGCGCGGGCCTCGACTTCACGTGCGGCCGCGTCTCGAGCGGCGCCGCGTACTGTTGGGGCCCGAACGCGAGCGGCCAGCTCGGCACCGGCTCGACCACGAGCAGCCCGACTCCGGTCGCGGGCGCGGGCGGAACGAGCTTTGCCGCCGTCAGCGCGCACGGCGACCACGCCTGTGGTCGCACCGCCGCCGGTGCGGCGTCGTGTTGGGGCGATAACGCGTTCGGGCAACTGGGCGACGGCACGACCACGAATCAGTCGACACCGGTCGCCGTGTCCGGCGGGCTCGTGGTTGCGACGATCAGCGCCAACGGCACACACACCTGCGGTCACCTGGCGAGCGGTGGCGTGTACTGCTGGGGCGATAACGCGTCGGGCCAGCTGGGCGACGGCACGACCACCAACCGGGCGACGCCGGCACTCGTGGCCGGCAGCATCAACTTCGCTGCGATCAGCGCGGGTGGGCATCACACCTGCGGGCGCACCGCCGCTGGCGCTGCCTACTGCTGGGGGGATAACGCGTTCGGCCAGCTTGGGAACGGCTCGACCACCAGCAGCTCGACGCCCGTGCTCGTGGGAGGCAACATCGCCTTCGCGACGCTCAGCGCGGGCGGCAACCACACCTGCGGTCGTACCAGTGCCAATGCCTCATACTGTTGGGGGCTGAACACCAGCGGT
>Ga0209648_10006101_pt1 | contig 10366 bp, 10 predicted proteins | sample GraSoi2013_115cm_FD_185830 | JGI IMG/M metagenome (GOLD analysis project Ga0209648, IMG submission 185830) | Grasslands soil microbial communities from the Angelo Coastal Reserve, California, USA - Sample 9_17_2013_115cm (SPAdes) (version 2) | ecosystem: Environmental > Terrestrial > Soil >...
GGGACCGCTGGCGATGGCGAGCTTGATCACCGTCAACGTCTGGCACGGGACTGCCCTCTTCGGAGTGCTGCTGCTGGCGGCGCTGCGCTCAGTCCCAGCCGACGTTCTGGACGCGGCTGTCATGGACGGAGCCCGGCCGCTGCGCCGATTCCTGGACGTGGTAGTGCCTTACCTTCGTTCGGCCCTGGCCCTGGGCGCGGTGCTTTCTGTGGTCGGCACGTTTGGCGATTTCGCCATCGTCCACCTGCTGACAGGCGGGGGGCCCGCCAACGAGACCACCATCGTCAGCACGATGGCGTTCCAGATCGCCCTACGGGACGGCGCCTTGGGGGTGGGCACGGCAGTCGCCCTCTCGATCATCCCCGTCTATCTGGTGGTGCTGGTCTTCGTGGTGAGGGTGGCGGGCCGGGAATGAGCAGAGCCCTGCGGCAGGCGCCCTGGCTGATATTCCTCGCACTGCTGCTCGTCTTCGCGCTGGCGCCCTTCGAATGGATGCTGGTCGCCTCCCTCAAGCCCGCCGACGAGCAGCTCATCCGAGGCAACCCATGGTGGCCGGACACTCCGTACTGGGCCAACTACACGAACCTGCTCGCATCTCACACTTTTCAGCGCTGGCTGGCCAACAGCGCGGTGGTGATGATCACCACGCTGGCCATCAGCCTCGTGGCGAGCCTCCTCGCCGGATACGCGCTGGCCTATCTGGACGTGCCCTACAGCAGGGGCATCGTCGTCGCGCTCTTCGCCACGTACCTGCTTCCGCAAGGAGTCATTTTCCTGCCTCTTGTGACGATGCTCAGCCAGCTCCACCTCCTCAACTCGCCGCTAGCGCTGATCCTCACTTACCCGGGCCTCGTGATCCCTTTCGGAACCTGGGTGCTCTGGTCCTTCTTTCGCGGCCTTCCGCGGGACCTGATCGACCAGGCCCGACTCGAGGGCGCCCGCACCCGCGATGTGCTGCTGAAGGTGGTCGGGCCGGTGGCTGCGCCCGCGCTGGCCGCGGTCCTTCTCTTCGGCTTGGCGATCGTCTTCAACGACTACTTCTACGCCTTCGAATTCGTGTCGGATGAGAGCGCCCAAACGCTGGTGGCGGCGGTGGGATCGACCAGCGTCGACATCTCCGATTCAGGTTTCCTGTTTGCCGCGGTCACCATTGGAGTAGCCCCGGTGGCCGTCCTCTGTGCTTTTTTTGCGGATGTCTACGCTCGTGGGTTGGGAGCGGGCGTGATCGACTAGTGCCGTACTCGGCGTCTCTCGATCAGCTCGTCGGCGTCGAAATCCGATGAGCGCACCCACTTCAGCAGGCTCTGCTCCGCACTGATGACTCGCTCAGCCGCGGCGGGCAGCTCCGCCGCGACCTCGCGCGGGATCAACAGCACGCCGTGCTGGTCGGCGTGGATGAGGTCACCGGGGCTGACGTGCAGCCCACCCACTGTCACCGGCTGGCCGGCCGTCTCCACCCGCACGTAGGCATGCGACACGCCCGGCCCGCGGGCGAAGAACTGGAAGCCCATTGCGCGCGCCTCTTTCAGGTCGCGGACACAGCCGTCGGTGACGCAGCCGGCGCAGCCCAGGGCTCCGAAAATGGTGGCGTTGACCTCGCCCCAGAGCGAGCCGGAACCAGGCGGCTCGTCCAGATCCTGCACCACGACCACACGCGGCCCCGGCACATCGCGCACATGCCGATACAGCGCGGTTTGGTCGCCATGCAACGGCCCACGCGCACGGATGGTTGCGGTCGCCGCATATCCGACCAGGGGCTCGAGCTCCGGGAACATGCACCGGATGTCCATTGACATGTAGCCCTCGTCCTGCGGCCTGATCGCGAACGTCTCGATGGCATTGCTCAAGGTGGGCGAGTCGAAGGCCTTGAGCGCCTCCAGTACGGATGGATCCAGCTCGGCGCGCGTCACCGCCTGAGCCGAGCGCCCAGCCTGACTCCGTTGACAACGTTGAACGGCTCCTCGCCGTCCAGCACCCGGGTCAGGTTGTCGCGCACCATTTCCAACGCCCGCGCCTCCGCCTCCACTGTGAAGCCGGCCACATGGGGTGAGAAGAAGACGTTCTCCATCCGCCGAAGCGGGTTGTCGGCCGGCGTCGGCTCCTGTTCGAAGACGTCCAATCCGGCGCCACCCAGGTGGCCCGACTCCAGGGCGGCGATAAGTGCCTTCTCGTCCACCACCGGCCCGCGCGACGCATTGACCAGGAATGCACCCCTCCGCATGCGCTTGAGCGCCGCCGCGTCGATAAGCGGATGGGTCGTCTTGTCCAGCGGCACATGCACGCAGACCACGTCGGCCAGCTCCAGCAGGTCGACAAATGGGACTCGCTCCACGCCGGAGAAACTTCTCTCCACGATATCCGCATAGACCACGCGGGAACCGAAGGCGAGCAGTCGGGTGGCGAGCGTGGAGCCGACGTTTCCGAGTCCAACGATGCCGACCGTCAGCGCGCCCAGCTCGTGGTTCAGCATCTCGGGTTTGGGCCAGCCGCCTTCACGCATGCGCCGATCGCCCCAGGATCCCCGCCGGACCAGGTTCAGGATCGCCATGACAGTCCAGTCGGCGACGCCGTCCCGGTTGTAGCCGGCGGAGTTGGCGACCGCGATGTCGAACTCCGCAGCCGCACGGTGGTCGATGACGTCGAAACCGACCGCGGGCATCTGGATCAGCAGGCACCGGCGCATCTGCTCCAGGACCTCGCGGGGCAGGCGGTGTTTGTGTCGCTTGTCGGCGATGACCAGCTCCGCCGTCGAGCACTCTCGGAGCACCGCCTCGGGATCGGGGGGATCAGGGACAGTCATCACGTCCACGGCATGATGGCCGGCGAAGAGACCTTCGACCTGCTCTTTCGAATAAGGAGACAAGCAGACGATGCGGGCGGGCACCGGGCGTCAGGCTATCACGCAACAGGGTACCCTCGCGGCCAGAAAATCGTGGAGGAGATGAGCATGGGTTCGATGGCCAAGGTTGCTGTCGTCACCGGGGGCGGGAGTGGAATCGGAAGGGCGGTTGCTCTTGCCCTTGCGGCAGAAGGCTATTCAGTCGTTGTGGCCGGCCGCCGGAAAGAGCCGCTGGAGGCCACAGCTGCCGTGGGATCGGAACGGAGCGCGCGAATGCTCGCCGTTCCGACAGACGTCGCCGACCCACAGTCGGTCAGGGCTCTTTTCGCCCAGACCGTCGAGGCTTTCGGGCGCTTGGATCTCCTTTTCAACAATGCCGGCTCAGGGGCTCCACCAGTGCCGCTCGAAGACCTCACATATGAACAGTGGATCTCGGTCGTCGGCGCCAATCTCACCGGCGCGTTTCTCTGTACCCAGGAGGCGATCAAGATCATGAAGAGCCAGGAGCCTCGTGGTGGACGGATAGTCAACAACGGCTCCATATCCGCCCACGCTCCGAGGCCGAACTCCGCTCCGTACACGGCGACGAAGCATGCGATCACGGGCTTGACCAAGTCGACATCCCTCGACGGCCGCAAGTACGACATCGCGTGCGGTCAGATCGACATCGGCAACGCGGCCACAGAGATGACGCAGGGCATGGTCAAGGGCGTCATGCAAGCGAACGGGGACGTCGAGGTCGAGCCACGAATCGACGTCTCGCACGTGGTCAGCGCAGTCCTGTACATGGCAAGCCTGCCGCTCGATGCCAATGTCCAGTCCATGACCGTGATGGCGACGAAGATGCCGTTCATCGGTCGGGGATGACCAGGAGAAGTCAAGGCGCAGCTGGTTTGTATACTCGGGGCGCCTTGCGGATTGTCGATGTGCGCACCGACACGCTCACCATGCCGAGTCCCGACATGCGACGCGCAATGGCGAATGCCGAGCTCGGTGACGATGTCTTCGGGGAAGACCCCACCGTGAACCGCCTCCAGGACGTAGTCGCGGAGATGTTCGGCAAGGAGGCGGCGCTCTTCGTGAGCAGCGGCACGATGGGCAACCTACTAGGACTCCTGGTCAACGCTCGTTCGGGTGAAGAGTTGATCGCTGACGCGGATTCTCATGTGTTTCTGGCCGAAGCCGGTGGAGCTGCCGCCCTGGGTGGAATCCAGATCATGCCAGTCCGGACCGAGGATGGAATCATGGAGCCGGAGCAGATTGCCCAGGCGATCCGGCCCGACGATCAACACTATCCGCGCACGGCTGCGGTGACGTTCGAAAACACCCACAACCGGCATGGCGGCATCGCTTGGCCGTTAACGGCACTCCAGGCTGCTTCTCGATTGGCTCGGGACAGCGGGATCGCGGTCCACATCGATGGCGCTCGAATCTTCAATGCCGCCCTCGCCGTCAGGGCGGATGTGAAAGACCTCGCAGCCTGCGCCGACACATTGACGTTCTGCATTTCCAAGGGCCTCGGCGCCCCTGCTGGGAGCATCCTGGTCGGGCCCAACGCGAAAATTGCACAGGCCAAGCGATGGCGAAAAATGCTCGGGGGCGGCATGCGCCAGATCGGAGTACTCGCTGCCGCCGGTCTGTATGCGCTCGATCACATGGTCGACCGTTTGGCCGAGGACCATGCCAATGCCAGGACCCTGGCGGAGGGTTTGGCTGAAATCAAAGGCATCAAGCTCGACCTTTGGCGAGTCCAAACGAACCTGGTCATCTTCGAGGTCGACGGGATTTCAACAGCAGGCTTCCTTGACGAGTGCTCGAAGCGTGGAGTCAGGGCGGATGCAATCGGCCCAACTCGCGTACGGTTCGTGACTCGCTACGGGATCGACGCAGAAGACGTGCAATATGCCCTGAACGTGGTCACCGAGGTGATGGGCGCAGCCTGACCGATGTCGCGACCCGTGAGACTCATTACCGAACTGGTCGGCACCTTCATTTTTCTATCCGTCATCGCGCTCTCTGGTCCGGCCGGCCCACTTGCCCCGCTGGCGATCGGCACAGCCCTCATGGCTATGGTCTATATGGGAGGCCATATCTCGGGTGGTCACTACAACCCGGCCGTCTCCTTCGGAGCCTTTCTGAGCAGGAAGCTCGGCGCCGTGGACATGGCTGGTTACTGGGTGGCCCAACTGGTCGGCGCCGCCCTCGCGTTCACGTTCGGTTATCTGGTGAGCAACCACTCGCCTGGGATTCACCCGGGACCCAGGGTCCAGGTCTTCCAGGCACTCGCAGTTGAGATCGTTTTCACTGCCGCGTTAATGCTCGTAGTGCTCGCTGTGGCGGCGACCAAGGCGACCCAAGGCAATTCCTTCTACGGCCTGGCCATAGGGTTCACCATCATGGCCGCAATTTTTACTGGAGGGCCGATCTCCGGAGGTGCCTTCAATCCGGCCGTCGGCTTTGGCGCCACCCTGGGGTCGGCCCTGTTCGGAGGTGGCGGCTGGTCGGACCTGTGGCTCTATGTCGTCGGTCCATTCATCGGGGCGGCGATCGGAGCCGGCATCCACCGCCTGCTGGTCAGCGGCGAGGGAGCTCGATGATCGTAAGCGCGCGTCCGCCAGGCATGAGCCTGAGACCCGAATGAAAGCGGTCGTCCAGGATCGGTACGGCCTCGACGCATTGCGGCTGCAGGACATCGACGTGCCTGTGGCCGCCGACGGGGCTGTGCTGGTGCGCGTGCGGGCAGCCGGCGTGAACCCTCTTGACTGGCACGCCGCGCGCGGCGTGCCCTATGTCGCGCGCATGGCTATGGGGATGCCGGGGCCCAAGCCCAGGGTCCGGGGAGTCGACGTCGCGGGACGCGTCGAGGCCGTTGGCAACAACGTGACCCATTTCCGGCCGGGCGACGACGTCTTCGGCTGGTGCGCCGGCGCCTTCGCCGAATATGCGTCGGCGCCGGAGGATCACTTCCTGGCCAAGCCCGCCAGCATGACGTATGAGGAAGCCGCGGCTGTTCCAGTGGCTGCGGTCACCGCCCTGCAGGCCCTGCGCAACGTCGGCAAGTTGCAGTCGGGGCAGCGGGTGCTGATCAACGGCGCGTCGGGAGGTGTGGGTACATTCGCGGTCCAGATCGCGAAGTCGATCGGAGCTGACGTTACGGGCGTCTGCAGCTCGAGAAATGTCGAACTTGTGAAGTCGATCGGCGCCGACCACGTGATCGATTACACGCGCGAAGAGTTCACGAAGTCTGAAGAGCGCTACGACGTAATCCTCGACAACGCTGGAAGCCACACCCTGTCCGCGGTCCGTAGAGTCCTCACCGCCGAGGGAACGCTCGTTTACAACAGCGGCGCACCCTTCCGCCGCATCGCACTGGCGATGTTGCTTTCGCTGATGGGCCAGAGGGTCTTCACGTTCCTCGCCAGGCTCAACCACGACGACCTCGAAGTCATTCGCGCTCTCATCGAGTCGGGCAAGGTCAGGTCGATCATCGATCGCACCTTTCCGCTCGAGGAGGTTGCCGCCGCGATCGCCTACGTCGAGGCGGGACACGTGCGAGGCAAGGTCGTCGTGACTCCGGCATGAGCGCCCTGGCCGGCGGCGCTGAGCTCAGCTGAAGGCTCGTCGCGCCTCTTCGATGGCTCGGTCCATAGCGGCCGCGGGTTCGCGGATGGCGTTGCCGTGACCAATGGCGAGGAGGGACGGGTTCAGCCCTCGCAGTGACGTTGCCGACGCCAGCGCCGTCTTTTTGTTCCAGGTCGCCATCGCGGGGAACGGAAACAGCGGTTTCAGGACTCCAGAGACGGCGATCCCCCCGCGGGTTTGAAAGGCGTCGCCGGCAATCAGGCTTCGGTCGCGCACGTCGAGGAAGGCCACGTGCCCAGGGGTATGCCCGGGTGACGCGACCACCTCGAGGGAGCCGACGCGGTCGCCTGGCTTGAGAAGCCGATCGGGTTTCCAGTCGACCTTCACGAAGTAGCCCTTGACCGCGGTCTGCGGCTCGGTCTCGAGCAGGGCCTTGTCCCCAGCCAGGAGGCGGGAGTCGCGCTCCCCGATGGAAACCTCGACCCCTGGGAAGCGCAGGCGCACGCCGGCTACACCGCCCACGTGGTCACCGTGGGCATGCGTCAACGCGACCCGCCGGAGCTCCTTCCCGACCTCTTTGACAATCAACGCGACATCGTCTGCGGGCGAGGACGTGGTGCTGTCGACCAGCGTGAGCCCATCGTCCTCTTGCACGAGGTAGCAGTTCATCGGAAACACTGCCGCATACCTGGTGAGCTGGACCAGGTTGGAGCCGTGGGGCGTTATCTTCAACTCGTTCTCCTCGTCCAGGGGAGCCTATCAGGGCCGATTGGAGCCAAATGATGACGAGTCCACACGTCGCACTCCTGACCCGGGAATACCCGCCCGAGGTCTACGGCGGCGCGGGCACTCACGTCGAATACCTCACGCGCGAGCTGCGCCACCTGACCGAGGTCTCGGTCCAATGCTGGGGAGCGCCGCGGACCGAGCCTGGCGTGACCAGCCATCAGCCCTGGGCCTCACTGTCGGAACCGAAGCCAGAGTCGACCACCCTGCAGGCGATCTCGATCGATCTTGCGATGGCGGCGGCGGTCAAGGGCGCGGATCTCGTCCACAGCCATACGTGGTACGCGAACCTCGGCGGTCACCTCGCCAAGCTCATGTGGTCGATTCCACATGTCATGACCATCCACAGCCTCGAGCCGCTCCGACCGTGGAAAGCAGAGCAGCTCGGCGGAGGCTACGCCCTGTCGATGTTTTGTGAGCGAACCGCGATCGAAAGCGCCGACGCGGTGATCGCCGTTTCGCGCGGGGTTCGCGACGATGTGATGAATTGCTATCCCGCCGTCAATCCGGACCGCATCCATGTGATTCACAACGGAATCGACCCTGAGATCTACCGGCCCCAACCGTCGCCAGAGACGCTGAACCGCTTTGGCATCGACCCGAGCCGGCCGTTCGCGCTGTTCAACGGCCGGATCACAAGGCAGAAGGGCCTGACGCTGCTTCTCGCCGCGGCCCTCAAGCTCGATCCGCAATATCAGCTCGTGATCGTGGCCAGCAGTCCGGATACGCCCGAAATCGGCGAGGAGGTGGCAACTCTGGCCGGCCGCGTCTCCGCCGAGCGAGGCAACCTGATCTGGATCGACCACTTCATCGCGCGCGAAGACCTGATCCATCTTCACTCACATGCGTCGGTGTTCGTCTGCCCGTCGATATACGAGCCTTTTGGCCTTGTGATCCTGGAGGCGATGGCGTGCGAAACGCCGGTCGTCGCGTCGCGCGTCGGCGGAATCCCGGAGATCGTGGTCGAGGGCGAGACGGGTTACCTGGTGGATTTCGATCCGGACGACCTCGATGGGTTTACCACTGTGCTGGCCGGCCGCATCGAGAAGCTTTTAGCCGACCCGACTACGGCAGCGAGGATGGGCAAGGCAGGACGCCAGCGTGTCCTGAAGCACTTTGGCTGGCCGGCCATTGCAGCGCAGACAGTCAAGCTTTACGAGAGGCTCCGGTCGTGAGCCCCACGCCCGGTCCTACAGCTGCTCGGCCTCCCAGCCAGGCTGCAACTCGGCGACGACTGAATCGACGGCGTCGATGAACTCCTGAACGTCCCGCTCGATCATCGGCGTCGACAGCGCTCCCATCGCGCGGGGCGCCATCAGGACTCCGTGGTTGACCAACCCAAGGAAGAAATCGTGCGTCATCTTCTTGTTTGACGAGGCCATGGTCCGATAGTCGACCACGGGTGTTTCCGTGAAGTGGATGGCAAGGAGCGACCCGACGCCGTTGACCTGCGCATGCACACCATGGGAAGCGAACACCTCAGACAGCTGTTCGGTGACCCGAGCGCCCTGCCGGTTGAGCGTCACGAACACGTCCGGTGTGAGCTCGGTCATGGCGGCAAGACCGGCGGCCATCCCGAGCGGGTTGCCGTTGTAGGTCCCGCCCTGGGCGAGGTTGGGCTTTCGCCGCGGGTCCAGCAGCTCCATCACGTCAGCGCGGCCTCCGAACGCTGCCACGGGAAGGCCGCCTCCGATGATCTTGCCAAGGGTGGTGAGATCCGGTGTGACGCCATAAAGCTGCTGCGCTCCGCCGGGACCGACGCGGAATGAGATCACCTCGTCGAAGATCAGCAGGATGGCGAGCTCTTCGGTCACGCTCCTGAGGCGTTGGAGGTACTCCGTTGTGGCCGCAATCACACCGCCCGCGCCAATGATCGGCTCCAGGATCACCGCCGCCAGCTGCCGGCCCTCTCGCCGGATCAATGCTTCGGCCGCGTCCGGGTTGTTGAACGGCAGCACGACCGTCTGTTCCAGCGCCCAGTTGGGCGTACCGATCGAATCGGGCCGGGCGATGGGAGCGTCCGGGGGGCCGGCCTCGGACACGTCGGGGTGAGTGCTCACCTCGGCGTAGTCATGGGTGCCGTGGTATCCGCCTTCGATCCGTGCGATCTTCGGGCGGCCGGTAAAGGCGCGCGCGAGCCGCATCGCGAACATGGTCGCCTCGGTGCCGGAGTTGCAGAACCGGACCATGTCGAGGCTGGGTACCCGTTCGCACAGAAGGGCTGCGAGCTTGACCTCAATGGGGTTGGCGGCGGCGAAACCCGTCCCCTGCGCGGCCTGCTTGCGAATCGCCTCCACCACCTTCGGGTGGGCGTGGCCGAGGATCATCGCGGTGTAATTGCCGAGCATGTCGAGGCGCTCGGTGCCGTCCGCATCCCAGATCCGGCAGCCCTCGCCGCGCGTGATGTAAAGCGGGTAAGGGTCGAAGTAGGTGGTGGTACGCGTGGTGCCCCCAGGCATGACCGCGACGGCGCTGTCGTGCAGCGCGCGAGATCCGGGCGTCTGCCGGCGGTATGTCGCCTCTGGATCAACCATCTGCGGCGAGGCTACAACAACCGCGAGCGGGCGGCGGAATATGCGGACCTAGGCCCCAATTGATCTCGTTGTGGCCGAAGCCGGCATGAAGTCGATCTATGAGGTGGAGCTTCCTCGCCTGAACGGCAAGCCTGAAAGCTTATCCGCGTACTCGGGCAAGGTCGTGCTCGCCGTCAACGTCGCCTCGCGCTGCGGCTTCACGCCGCAATATGCCGGCCTGCAGGCACTCCAGAACCGCTACGCAGATCGAGGATTCACGGTGCTTGGCTTTCCCTCCAACCAGTTCTTCCATCAGGAGCCGGGTACGGCCGAGCAGATCCAGGAGTTTTGCAGCCTCAATTACGGAGTCACCTTCCCTCTCTTCGCGAAGCTGGACGTCAAAGGAGAGGGGCAGCATCCCCTTTACTCCCTCCTGAGCGAGACTGCCGACGACGCAGGCAAGGCCGGCAACGTCAGCTGGAACTTCGAAAAATTCCTCGTCGGACGCGATGGACGGGTTGTGCGGCGCTTCCGGTCGAAGGTCACACCGGAGGATCCGAGGATCGTCGAGGCAGTAGAGTCGCGCCTCAGGGCGTCGGCGTTTCGATCAGGACATGGCCGGGACTCTGGGCAGCTCCTCGATGGC
>Ga0209648_10006102_pt1 | contig 10365 bp, 8 predicted proteins | sample GraSoi2013_115cm_FD_185830 | JGI IMG/M metagenome (GOLD analysis project Ga0209648, IMG submission 185830) | Grasslands soil microbial communities from the Angelo Coastal Reserve, California, USA - Sample 9_17_2013_115cm (SPAdes) (version 2) | ecosystem: Environmental > Terrestrial > Soil >...
CGTTTGAATTGAACGGCGTCTGGGGCGGGTATCAGGGAGAGGGTGCCAAGACCGTCATTCCCTCAAAAGCCTTCGCCAAATTCTCCACGCGCCTCGTTCCCAACCAGGATCCCGGCAAGATCGCCAAACTCGTGGAAAAGCACATTCGAAAGCTTTTGCCCAAAGCGGTCCATTGTAAATTCGAAGTTTTGAGCACCGGAAAACCGTGGGTCGCTCCGTATAACAATCCCATTTTTAAAAAAGCACAATCTGCTTTGGAAAAGGGATTTGGCAAGAAAGCTGTTTTCATCCGCGAGGGCGGTTCCATCCCCTTCGTAACGCAAATGTATGACACCTTTAAAGTGCCGTGCGTCCTGATTGGTTTCGGCCTGCCCGATGAAAACGCCCACGCCCCCGATGAGCACATCGCCCTGGAAAACTATTTCGGCGGCATCAAAGCCATCGCCCACTTCTACGCCGACCTCGCCACCCTGTAACGCGAAGCGCTGTTCCTTGGGTCAACATAAGAGGCAAAGATGAGACCACCACCCGATAGCCAATTCAACTAGAGCCGGGCATCCGGATAGCGGAGGAGCGGCCACCGGCACGGGCATAAGCAGCGTAGAGTAGCGTGCGCTGGCAGAAGGGTAAGTAGGCAAGTGCAGCGGCACATATCAAAACAAGCCCCTGGAGCCGACCGAGGAAAAGCAAGGGCGTCGCGGCCCATACTGTGTCGAGCACCAAAACGGCCGGAAACAACAAGCGGAACTTCCGGCCAAGGTCGGGGTAATCGAAGGCTAGGGCAGTGAACTGGTAAAGACGAACCGGAGCGCCGAGCACGCCAGCCGTCAGCAAGACACCGCCCAGCATTTGCGATGCGTAAAGCTCGTGACTGACGCGCAGCACGTCGTGGAACTTATATAGTGCCAGCGCATACATCACCAAGTATGAGAATTGAATGAGCATGAGCAGCCCGCGGACGGCACCTCGCGCTATCGAAAGCGGCGGTGCTGGCCCGGCGGCCATTACGGTAGAGGTTCGTCCCGACGGTTCGAGGCTTCGACGCAAGGCCGCCAGATCGAGAGCCAGGTCACGACCCGATGCGTAGCGCTCGTCAATGCGCTTGCGCAGGCATTTCTGCAAAATGCGCCCAAGTTCCGGCGGAGCTACTGGATTTTGCTGCTCAAGCGGTGGCGCTTCTTCCTTGAGGATGTTGGCAATGGTTGAAGTGGCCGACTGGCCGAGAAAGGGGTTGCGTCCCGTGGCCATCTCGTACATCACGAGCCCGAGTGCGTAAAGATCGGTGCGCGCGTCGACAGGCTCGCCTTCGAGCTGCTCAGGAGCCATGTAGCCAACCGTGCCGACGAGCAAGCGTGCTTCCGTGGAGAGCGTGGCTGACCCCGCCGCCGTGGCGCCAATACTTACCTTGGAAGCCAGCGGCCGGAGGAGCTTGGCCAGGCCAAAATCGAGGACTTTGACTTGGCCATTGGAGGTCACGAAGACATTTGCGGGTTTGATATCGCGATGGACGATGCCCTTTGCGTGCGCGGCATCCAGCGCGTCGGCAATTTGTGTGCCGACATCCAGGAGCCAGGCCGTGTTGAATGGTTTTTTGCCGATGTAATACTTGAGCGTCTGGCCTTCGAGTAGCTCCATGACGATAAAGAACACGCCCTCGTGTTCACTGATAGCGTGGATCGTGCAGATGTGGGGATGGTTCAAGGCAGAAGCGGCACGAGCTTCCCGTCGAAAACGATCGACAGCCTGGTGGTCTCTGGAAAGCTCTTCGGGGAGAAATTTCAGCGCCACCAAACGACCCAAGCTGGTGTCTTCGGCTTTGTAGACGACACCCATTCCTCCGCCACCCAGCTTCTCAAGAACTCGAAAGTGCGAAATGGTCTGTCCGACCATAATGGCAGGAGGAGCTTGCTCTTGGCCGGCCATGTTAGGCCTCGACCGGTGGCAAGTCAATCGCAGACAGATCTAAGGCCTTGGATTCTGTGGGCATATCTCCAAGCAGGGTGTCAGCCCAATTTCCTCCCCGTGCGTCTGGTGCTGGAGGCGCGAGTGTCGGGCCTAGATGACGATGTCAGGAGATTCTTGCGGGGTGGAGGCTCCAACATCCAAGTTAAGTCGCGCCATTCGCTTGATTTCCCTCCACTTTGGTTCGCAAAGGTATGGACCGAAAAGTGCCACGCGGACAGTGTCAGGCAGTTTGGCAATTGAGAAGGAACGGAGGGAGGCAGCCATGCGAAAAGTAATGTTAGCGGGGCTTTTGGCGTTCGCGTATGTGCTGCCGGAATCAGCAGGCGCGGCAGAGTTAAAGCACGAAACCACGGAGGCATTCAATCAATACGTTCGCCTGACCGAGGATCGGATGGCGGAGGGATTGCGTGACGGCGGGACGTTCCTGTGGGTGCACAGCCTTCCAGAGCCCCAGCGAAACAAGCTCTACACTCAGCTTCGGCAGGGAGAAATTGCCATCGAGCGGGTGGAAACTCTCGAAAAAGAGAAGCGCATCAAGGTGCCAAACGGACTAATCCACCATTGGATCGCGCTGAGCTTTGTTCCCGGCGTAACGCTTCAGCAAGTTCTGGCTTTCATGCAGGATTACGACCATCACGAGGGCATCTACAAGCCGGACGTTCTGCGCTCGAGACTCCTGATCGCGGATGGGAACTATTTCAAAGTGTATCTGCGTCTTCACCAGAAGGCGATCATCACAGCGGTGTTTAACGCAGAATTCGATGTCTCCTATTTCTCGTTGGATGAGAGCCGGGCACACAGCCGATCCTACTCCACGCGAATTGCAGAGGTGGAAGACGCGGATCAATCGGATGAACGGGAAAAGCCCATCGGCAAAGATCGCGGCTTTCTGTGGCGCCTTTATAGCTATTGGCGATTCCAAGAGAAAGATGATGGAGTCTACATCCAACTGGAGTCAATGGCGCTAAGCCGAAGTGTCCCCGTACTTCTCGCCTGGGTAGTTAATCCTCTCCTGAAAAGTATCCCCAGAGAGTATCTCTCGCGACTGCTCACCTCCACTCGCGTAGCCCTGACTAAAAGGAGCACTGCCGCTTCGTTTGGCGCTTTCTCCTCTGTGAAGCCAGTCTCCATACAGTTTTTCCTCGTTGCACCGTCTTCTGTTGCGGTGCAAAATGAGGGTCATTCCAGGGTAATTCTTCCTATTAAAGAGAGGACTTTATGCGCTCCCCAAAAATCATAGCCGCAATCACTTTGCTCGCTGCTTCTCTCCCCATAGCAAATGCACAGACCACCGCATCGGCCTTGTCCGGGGATCACGTCGTGGAGCGCGTTTCGCCTTCCGCCGTATCCATTCTCGTCGGCAAAGGTGACGGCCAAGTTGCCGGCGTCGCTTCCGGAGTGATCATTCGAAGCGACGGCGTGATTCTTACTGCGAACCATGTCGTGAAGGGGATGCGCGAAGTGCAGGTGCGGATGAAGAGCGGCGAAATCTACGACCAAGTTGAGCTGATCGCCTCCGACGAGCGCCGCGACGTTGCCGCACTGCGCATCCCTGCAACGGGGCTCCCGGTCCTGCCCTTCGGCAACTCCGCCGGTGCAGCATCTGGCTCAGTGGTGTTTGTCGTATCGAATGCCGTCGGCTTACCCTGGACTGCATCTTCAGGCATCCTGAGCGCCACGCGAATGGCCGACGATGTACCCGGAGCAGGCAATGGTTACCGGATTCTGCAGTTCACCGCTCCGTTGTCGCCGGGATCCAGCGGCGGAGTGTTGGTCGATGCTGAGGCTCGGATACTCGGAATTGTCGTGGGATCATTCAGCGTCGGCCAGAACATCAACTTTGCCGTACCGATCGAAAGCGTTGCTGGCCTTGCCAATGCATCTGGTGGGACGCGTTTTGACTCTGGCGGACGATTACAATCATTCGGCGCGAAAGCTACAGGCAACGCTCCTGGGGTAGCGCCAGCAGTTCCTCCGAATCCGACTCTGCCCCGCCCGGACCAGCGGCAAATGCACACCGTTTCGGTGCATTCCAAGACGATTTATTTGCGCCGCGAGCGGCTGCAAGACGATATTCATAAAACAGCGATGTTCCAGCACCTGGGATTGCGCTTCGCCGATTACGGGCAAACTGCCGATATCGCAATCACGGTTGACCGGCCGGTCATGACGTTTGACTGGACCTACACGCTGGTTTTTCAGCCGAAGTCCTTGACACTTGCTTCGGGCACGGTTGAAGCAACCGATGAATTCGACGCCGGTCCGAAGCTGGCGGCAGTAATTGTGGAGCAGCTCGCCAGTGTCGTGCAGTTCCCGCGCGAAGAGCTCGACAGGCCGACCGAAACATCGGCGGCGAACGACACGGCGACTCGTGAATCAGGAAACGATCCGGCAGGAATTCTTCGCTCTGCTCGATCTATATTTGTGGAATCCCACACGATCTGGATGAAAGGCAATTTGTTGCAGGATGCGCTTTATATTCGGCCCGAGATAAAGGAGTGGGGCATGCGCATCGTCGACGACCGCCACGGGGCCGACATCTATATCGATGTCACACGGCCCTGGCTGACCTACGACTGGATTTTTAAAATGATTAACCCGAAGACAGGCATGGTCCTTGGTACCGGGAAGGTCACCGCCATTGACGGTCCCGCCGCGGCGCAGCGGCTAGCCATCGATATTGTCAACCAGATCCGCAGTGCACGTCCTGTTCCGGCAACACCGTGATCCCATGGGCGAACAGCGTTGCCAACAGAAATCTGGCAAGAGCGCGGCTGGTTGGTCTAGGGGGCGTGGCGATGAAGAGAGTGTTATGCGTTGTCCTGGCTTCCTTGTTGGGGTCTGCAGTGCCTCTACCTGCTGCTGCGCAGGACAAGAGGGCCGTGTATCTCGGTGGCACCGTCACGGCCATCCAGGAAAAACAACAAGGCATTTTAGACTCGTCCGATGCCTCAACTTTGGTCTTCCGCTGGGAGAAGGACAAGTGGGAGGTTCCTTTCACGAATATATCCAAGATTGTCTACCGCAAGAAGGTTGGGCGACACGTCGCCGCAACCGTGGCCACGACGGCGGCCGTCGGAGTAGGCGGTCTGTTTGTTCTGCTCGCCAAAAAGAAGAAGCATTTCCTGAGCCTCGAATTGAACAATGGACCCGGCCAGCTACAGGTTGTTGTGTTTGAACTCTCGAAGGACAGTTTCGAAGGAGTCATCGCCGACCTGGAAGAAAAGACTGGCCTTCGGCTAGAGGTCGAAGTGGAAGAGTCCGGCAAGAAGAAATAAACGCTCTATGGAGGTGTTCCAATGAATCGATGGTGGCCCATAACCTTGATCGGGTTGGTGGCCTTGCTAGTGGTAAACGCCGAAAGTCCAACCTTATTGCCGGCGCAGAAGCCCAAGAACCCATTTCCCGGCTACACAATCATCACCGTAGAAACGTTTACGGTAGGTACTCTCTCAACCAAAGAGGGCTTTCCGCAAGACTTTGAAGGCGTCATCCAGAAAACCGCGGTGGCGAAACTGGCTGCCAGCAAGCTGTTCGAAAAGGTGATCGACGCTACCGATCCGCCTGCAGGCGCGGCAAATGGCGCTTCCGAGGCCGAAGAACCAGGCTGCCTCATTGTATCCGGTACGATAATTGGCTATGACCCAGGCAGCCAAGCTGCACGGGCCATGCTCTGTTGCGGGGCCGGTGCGACGAAGGTGAAGGTGCGCTTTGTTTTTCGTGATGCGAAAACCAGCAAAGAGCTATTCCGCACGGACCAGCAGGGCAAGTACGCCGGAACCTGGGCGCTTACCGGTGGCAGCAGTGAAAAGGGCACTCGCGAAGCGGCGGAGAAACTGGTTGAAGGGCTAATCAGAGAAATCCACAAGAAACATTGAACCGGAAGCGTTTGAAGAGACTTTGACCAGGCGGCTTTGGGCTTCGGCTTGCCCGACGAAAACGCCCACGCCCCCGATGAGCATATCGCGCTGGAAAATTATTTCGGCGGCATTAAAGCCATCGCCCACTTCTACGCCGATCTAGCCACTCTGTAGTCGCGGCGGCCAGTTTGGCGTGCGGCGGCTTGCCGCCGCTTTTTCTTCCATCCCCGCAAACTACGTTGAAACCTCGCTGGAGCGTGGCGCGCTCAATTGTGGGGTGTATTTGCACTTGCAGAATCGACAGGAAGGTTCATGCGACGGAGCAGATCTTGAAAGCGCGGGTCCGCTCGAAGGGGATCGAGTTCGTGCTCAATCAGCATCCAATTTAAGCCTCCATATGCACCTATTCTGGCCCGCTGCCGGTAGCCCTCTTCCAGCCAATAGAAGGCGCGGTCCTTGTCCCCCAGTTGCGCGTAGACTTCAGCGACAAGGCGCGGCAGGAAAAACTGACCAGAGGCGTGGAGCCGCTCCAATTCCTTGGCCCATTGTCGCAGCGCTCCTCCGTATCCGGCAGAGACATAGGCTCGATGCACACGGGCCGCAATTTCCGGGCGTCCAACTAACGTGACCGACTGCTCCAGTTCGCGAACGGACTCTCTGTACATCCCTTTAAGCGCGTAGTCTCTGTACAGAAAATAGCGTAGGAAGGCATCCTCCGGATGATGTTCGATGGCCCGGCGGAGGAGCCCGATGGCTTGGTCGTACTGGCCTCGTGCCTCCATCGTCTCGGAAAGATGGTCGTAGTCCGGATCCAGCTGCTGGGCCATCTGACATTCTCCCAAGCTCTCATCCAGACGTAACGTGGCGTCAAGAAAAACACACAGGCTAGCGTGGGCTTTGGCGTTGTTCGGATTGAGAGCGATTGCGCGGCGCAATTCCTGCTCGGCGACAGTCCAATCCCAGTCGGCGAACTTCATTTCTCCTAAAGCGCTCCATGCATCCGAGGACGATGCGTCTAGTGCGACGGCTTTCTCCGCAGAAGCCACTCTAATCGCTCGATCATCGGGTGTTGAACGTAACAGCACGTAATGGGAGTAGGCCATTCCGACATATGCTGCCGCGTATACAGGATCCGCTTCGATCGCTTGCTGGAAGTATTCCTGCGCCTTCCTCATTCCTTCATCGCCGGAGCCTCTGTTCAGCTGGTAATTGCCCGCAAGGTATGCCTCAAGCGCTTTCAGGTTGGCGGGCTGAAGGGTTTCCGGCCCGGATGCATGTCTTCGCCCGTCGACTCGTGACTCGACTTGATGGGCGATGTCCTTGGTCACGTCTCGTTCGAGGGCGAACACATCATGCATATCTCGCTCATACGTGTTGGCCCACAGATGTTTATCTGTTGCTCCCTGGATCAGCTGGGCGGTGATGCGCACGCGATCCCCTGAGCGCTGCACGGTTCCTTCCACAATTCCATCGACGTTCAGTTCTCGTGCAATCTCCGGTAGCGTCTTGTCGGTCCTTTTGTAATGCATGACGGACGTGCGCGAGATCACTTTGACAGAGCCAATCTGTGCGAGATCCGTAATCAGCGCGTCGGTCATTCCATCAGAGAAGTATTCCTGGTTCGGATCATTGGACAGATTCACAAGCGGCAGAACGGCGAGGGAATGAATGACGGGTGCACTGGCTTTTATCAACCAGCGCTGTTTAAGGCCGCCCACATTGAGTCCAAAAAGGATCGTAACGGACACGAGCAACAAGAAGGCGCTGATGGCCAACCGGCGATAAAGCGGTCGCGATAGGGCAGATACACCGGCCTCGCCAGCCGAATCTCCTGCTTCCTTTCGGCCGGCGGCATCGGCTGCAGTTACGGACCCAATAAACCGGTAACCGCGCCGCGAATGTGTTTCGATGAAACGAGGTTGCTCGGCCGAGTTGCCTAGTGCGTCGCGCAACCTCTTGATGGCGTTATTCAGACCCTTCTCAAAGTCTACGAAAGTGTCGGCTGGCCAGATCTGGCGCTGCAGTTCTTCGCGGGTGACTAGTTCTCCGGGATGTTCCAATAGAATTTGCAAGACGTGGAAAGGCTGGTCCTGCACTCTGATCCTTAAGCCGTGCTTGCGGACCTCGCCGTTGCGTAAATCCACCTCGAACGCACTGAAGCGGACGACCCTCTGGGATGGAACGACTTCACTCACGGACTAAGTAACCTGCCGTTGTGACGCGAGTATATCATCCGGCGTTATTAGCCGGCTACAGTACTAAACCCAGTCCAATGAAGCCTTTCGCCCGATATATATGGGAGGGAAAGAGAATTCACGCGCGTGGTTGACCCTCGGAACCTTTGGTGCGAAGAGAGCCAAGCAAGCCGTCGCGTTTTTCACCAAGGCGGCCCCGGAAACCGTTATCCATCAGGAGAACAATTTATGAAATACAAGAATCCCTTGAATCTATTTGCAGGAATTCTTTTCGCCGTGATTGCCCTGAGCGCAGTGCCATCGGTCCACGCTCAACAATGCCCATTAGCGGGCGTCGCTGGAAAGTGGGGCTACACGTACACGGGATCGATCATTCTTCCAACGGGCCGCGTCCCCGTCGCAGCCGTGGGCCGATTCACCTTGGATGCGGACGGGAACCTCTCGGGGACGCAGACCAGAAGTAATGGGGGTGTCTCCGCACAGGAAACGATTTCGGCCAAGGTCACGATGAATGCCGACTGCACGGGGACAGGAACCTTCAACGTGTACCAATCGGGGGTGGTGGTTCGCTCCGCAGTCTTGGCTCTTGTGTTCGACGATGACGCGAAGGAACTCCGCGCGATTTTCGAATCGCTGACTCTAACAAATGGACCGACTTTGCCTGTAGTCATAACTGTTGAGGCGAGGAAAATCAGTCTCCCTAGCGGCGACTGACGCGCGCTGCATTACACTTTCCGCCGCATGCTGATGCCGCGAGCGACCCCGCTCCTGTCATCAACATCGTCAATCGGCAGCAACCGTGCTGATTTTGCAGCCGATTTGGAGGTCTTCTCGGGTCAGGGAGCAATGAACGTTTACGGAGGAAACCACGGACTGAGCTGAGTATCGGGAAAGATGCTCCTATTACAAATACTGTGGCAAAGGAGGGTTGAGATGAAGGGCAAAATTGAAGCGGCCGCCAACGTCATCGTTCTCGCCGTATTAGTGGGATCAGTTTTTCTCAAGGATCGCTTGTCCACTGTTGCTCCAGAATCAAGCGCAGTAAAAGCCGGTGATAAATTGGCTAATCTGGATGGCTGGGATTGGGGCGCACATGACCAAACTCTAGTATTGGCGCTCAGGAAAGGGTGCCACTTCTGCGAAGACAGCGTACCTTTTTACCAGAGGCTTGATACCCACCAACAGCAAGGAGGACCAAACTCCAGTATTGTGGCGGTCTTTCCTGACAACGCCGATGCAGTGAAGGACGTTGTGCAATCGGAAGGACTGGGCATTCATGCGCTCGCGGGTGTGCCCCTAGAAAGACTGAGGACCTCCGCAACCCCGACTTTACTCTTAGTGGACAGGAGCGGGACAGTTCTGAACGCATGGATCGGTATGCTCTCGCCACGGGAGGAGCTTGAGGTGATGAGAGCGATGACAGTACCTACTGTGAGCGAGCTCAAATCACCGCGTTAGATAGGCCCAAATCACTTTGTTAGGGTCCACATAATCAGAAGGAGGAAAGCGATGTCTCTCTTACGTATTTTGAGGAACCTGGCGGTGTTGCTGATACTCACAGTGGGCTTTCTTAGCTTGAGCCCTCGCACGGTGGCGGCACAATCGTCTTGCCATCCTATCGGGACTGCCTGCTCCAGTTCGACCTGGACCCGTGGCCAATGCTGCTACGGTTGGTGTTCGCCGTACGCCCATCGATGCTGCCTGCCCTTCCACAACATGGCATGTAGCTCGTGGACGCAATGCTGCAGTGGCGCGTGCGTGCAGGGCCGCTGCCTCTAGGTTGAGTGATTAGAACTGAGAGACCCGCGCTCCCCCGGGGTGCAGAGGCAGCGTCGGGCCTCTCAAGTCTTCAGTCTGTGGGCGCGGCTACGGAGCAGGCCGCAATGAGGGAGCAGGTCACAGCTGCAGGTTCGGCGCCGGAATCGGTGCCCGTGGCGCCAGCAAGATGACTTGGGAGTAGCGCTGGACAACTGTACTCTGACTGCCAGCTGCAGTCGTTTTCTTATTCAGTGTCCTCTTTCGGCCGCACGGCCATGGACAGCACCTCGAACCACCTGCAAACTTCGCCCACGGGTTCGACCGCTATTTTAGCGGTGTTTTCCACACACCTCCAAAAAAATCCTCATTTTTCCGGCCTTTTTTGCGATTTTTCCTTGCGTTCTCCTTTTTCCTTGGCTATAGTCCCTTCGGCCCGGGTTTTTACGCAGAAAAACATCATGGGGTAGTCAGCTCGCGGCCTGCTTCGATTCGAATCGGAGTGGAAAGAAAAATCAGGAGGATAAGCATACTAGATGGCAGCCAAGCCACTGAGCAAGACCAAGGTTGTGGGACACATCGCCGAGAAA
>Ga0209648_10006103_pt1 | contig 10364 bp, 9 predicted proteins | sample GraSoi2013_115cm_FD_185830 | JGI IMG/M metagenome (GOLD analysis project Ga0209648, IMG submission 185830) | Grasslands soil microbial communities from the Angelo Coastal Reserve, California, USA - Sample 9_17_2013_115cm (SPAdes) (version 2) | ecosystem: Environmental > Terrestrial > Soil >...
CGCGGCACATCTGGAGGGCATAGATTTCGCAGGCAAGACGGGCACAGCCCAGACGATCAGCAACGAGGCCCGCAAGAAGTTCAAGCTCAGCGCCAGTCAATTCAAGGACAACGGCTGGTTCGTGGGAATGACCCCGCGGCGTAATCCTGAAATTATTGTCGCCGGGGTCGTAGAGTCGGGCGGCTGGGGCGCGAGCACAGCACCGCTGGTCGCGCGGGTTATCAAGGCGTACGTTGACAAGCAGCGAAAGCACCCGACGCAGGTCGCGGATTCCAACAAACCGGCGGAGATGACCGGAATCTGGAGTACGCCGGATGCAGACAGCATGAGCGGAGAGCGGTTGCGGGCCGCAAGATTTGTATTGCCGGTATCTACAACTCACACAAACATGTGGGCAGCAGTCACAGCACAGCCGGGGACGGCTGTGCCACACAAGCTGGACTACTCTGCGTTACCCCCAAGGCGTTCATTTTCTTCCGGGAGCGGCAAGCAATGAAGAAATTCGTCTCCCTCAGAGATTTTGACTGGATGCTGCTCCTGTTTGTGCTTCTGATCTGCGCGGTCGGTGTAACGCAGATCTACAGTGCAACCATGTCCAGCAGGTTTGCTGACGTGCACATGCACATCAAACAGATCTACTGGATCGCCGGCGGCCTGGTCTTCATGCTGCTGCTCAGCCTGATCAATTATGAGGCCCTGCTCGACAGTGTCCATTGGATGTACATTGCGGCCATCATCTCCCTGATGGCGGTGCTGGTTTTTGGAACGAAATATCTAGGCGCTCGCCGCTGGATACGTCTGCCGGCGGGGGTCCACTTTCAGCCATCCGAGTGGGTCAAGCTGATCCTGATTCTGGCCATGGCCAAGTACTTCAGCGACTTGCGCCAGCGGGACGCGTCGTTGACCGATATCCTCAAGGCGGCTCTGCTGGGCGGAATCCCCATGCTCATGGTCCTGGTGCAGCCAGACCTGGGAACCGCGCTGACGTACATTCCCATCCTGGTGATGGGGTTATTTCTGGGAGGAATTCAATTCAAACATGCTGCCGCTATCGTCCTGATCGGCGCCGCGTTGGCCGTGCCCGCCTTCAAACACCTGAAACCGTACCAAAGGGCGCGTTTGACCAGCTTTCTCAACCCGGCGGCCGATTCGCAGGGGAAGGGCTACCAGGGCGAGCAATCCAAGATTGCCGTGGGCGCGGGCGGGATTTGGGGCAAAGGGTTCGGGAAAGGATCGCAGACGCAGAATTCGTTCCTACCTATTCCCCAAACCGACTTCATCTTCGCCGCCTTCTCGGAAGAACATGGATTTGTGGGCGCTGTGGGCCTGCTCCTGCTATACTTTATCGTGCTGATGCGTTTGATCCATAATGCGCAAACCGCCCCCGACCGGGCAGGCGCAATTGTGATCCTGGGTGTAGTGGCGGTTTTGACTTTCCACATTCTGGTCAACGTCGGCATGGTGGTCGGCTTTATGCCGGTTACCGGAATTCCTTTGCCGCTCATGAGTTATGGCGGTTCGTCATTGCTGTTTACATTCTTGGCGCTGGGAATTGTTATGAACATTCGCATGCGCCGCTTCGTCAACTAGGAATGAAAATTATCGGGTACTTGGTCCCGGCAATTTTCTAAGAACGGCTGGAAGGCCGTTGTCCGGCAGAATCAAAGCCGGTAAAACCAAAAATTCAGCGTGTTGCCCCACGCGAAGCGGGCGATTGAAATCCGGTGAACCGAGTAAAGCGGACCGGACAGTTTTGAAAGATTGAGCGATTGAACCTGCGCTCCGAGGTTGGTAACGGCCCCGTCTCAGGAGAAGACAGAGTGGCCACAACTCTCATTGAGCGCATGATAGGTGCAAAGATTTTACAGTCATTGAACAGTTCTCTACCTACACATGTGCCCGTCCGGAATAGAACCAACCGGCGGGTAAATGGCGCACTCTCGCACAGTCTCTTCCAGGCTTCCGTCCTCGAATCGTCGCACCGGTAAACCTGCCTCCCGGAGGGAGGCAGCCGGAGATTGCATGTCCAAAGAATTGTTTGTTTCTTCCACCCCTCATGAAACCAAAGTTGCCGTTGTTGAGGAAGACCAGCTAACCGAAATTTATTTCGAACGCGAAAATGAATACACCCTCGCCGGCTCGATTTATAAAGGCCGCGTCACCCGGGTTTTGCCGGGAATGCAGTCCGCCTTTGTTGAAATCGGCCTGGAGCGCGACGCATTCCTTTACGTCACCGATTTTTTCGAGCCTCAGGATGAAGAAGGCGAAGAGGGATTTGAGACCATCCCCGAAGATGCAGGCCGCAGCCGCCGGCGCTTTGAACGCCCGGCTGCAGCCGCTTTGCCGCCGGCAGCGGTGAGCGGCGAAGAGCGGGAAAGCGAAACGTTTTCCGCGAATCTGAGCATGCGGCGCCGGAGGAAAGGCCGGCGGCAGGCGCCGGCAGCGAAGAAGGTGAATCTGCCCAGGCCAGCGCGGAAGCGCAGCGCCAGACGCCATTCCGCGAAGCTTCACCTCGCGACGACTCAGGGCACCGGGAAGGCCCTGGGCGCGATGGTTCGCAGCGTGAGGCTTCGTTCCGTGAAGGGGGCGAAGCGCCCGCCAACAGTGAACGCGATTCTGACCGCCGGCGTTTTGGCCGGCGCCGCCGCGGAGGCCGGCGCGGCCGCGGATTTCCGGAATCAAAATTCGATTCCCGCAATGCGCCGCGGCAGCAAAAAGGACACGAAGAAAAGCCTTCGTTCGGCCCGCCTCCGGGCTACCAGCCGATCCTCTTGCCCGGCGAAAGCATCTCCAAGTATCGCCACATGGCGGAGGCGCAAACCGCGCATCCCGCCGAGCAGGTAGCCCAGCACGAGCAAGCAGAGTCTGAGGATTCAACGGCGCAATCCACGGCATTTGAGTCTGCAAGGGAAGGCAAGGGAAGCGCGGTCGTTCCGCAGCATGAGCCTGCGGATCGTGAAGTTTCAATCGAGCAAACACCAAGTCAGGATGTTTCGGATCACGACGCCGCAGACTACCCGGCTTCAAGCCATGTCAGAGGAAATTACGGCACACGAAATTACCAGGCAAGGAATTACGAAACGCCGGCCGCCGAGCGCGAAGTGGAAGCAGGCAACGAACCTTCTGGCAGCGAGAGTTCGTTCACCTCGCAACGGAACCAGCAAATTACGGCGGCTGAACCACAAGATGAGCAACCCAGGCGGCGAGATACCGAAGAGATTGATGTGGCCGCTATTCTGGCCAAACACCGCCGGGAGAATCCCTCACGTGAGCAGCAATCCCAATCGCGATTCGGCCAGATGCCGGGTCTGGTCGAGGAAGAAGAGATTGACGAAGACGAGATGGACCAGCCTTCGCTGCTGCACGGCTTGGAAGACGAAGAATACGAAGATTTCGAAGAAGAGATGCTGGACCGGGCAGAGACAACGGAGCGGCAAGGTTCTACCTCATCCCATCCTCATGCTGCAGAGCCGCCGCTTCCCGCAGAAGCTGCCACTCCCGAACATCTGGAGGCCTACGGCTCCCACGATGTTGAAGAGCAGGATGAGGAGGAGACGGAAGGCATTTCCGCGGCTGAAGACGCCGAAATGCAAGCCCCTGGTGACGAAGAACTGGATGAGGCAGAGGAGTACCAGGGGACGGCAACGGAAGATAACTCTGCGGCCCGCGCCGAAACGCGCGGACCTTCTGGATACCAGCAGAAAGTCGCTTTTGACCGCAACAGCCGCCGTCGCCGTGGAGGACGCCGCATGCGCGGTGGCCACGGTGGCAAACGCTTTCATCGCGCTCCGCTGCCGCAAATTTCCGATCTGCTCAAGGAAGGTCAGGAAATCCTGGTGCAGATTGCCAAAGAGCCCATCGGGAAGAAGGGCGCCCGCATCACCAGTCATATCGCGCTTCCAGGCCGGTTTTTGGTTTACATGCCCACGGTGAACCATAACGGCGTCTCCCGCAAGATTGCTTCGGAAGAGGAGAGGCAGCGCCTCAAGAGAATCATCTTGAGCGAACGTCAGGCGGCCGAGGGTTACCAGGGCGGCTTCATTGTCCGCACCGCGGCAGCTCATGCCAGTGAAGAAGATTTGCGCGCGGATATCCGCTTCCTGCTGAATCTGTGGAACGAGATCAAGGGCCGGTCGGAATCCAGCAAATCTCCGGCGCTCATCTATCACGATTTGAACCTGGTGGAGCGTATTCTGCGCGACCAGGTTTCAGAAGGCTTTTCGCATATCTGGGTCGACAATGAGCAGGAATACGAGCGCGTGGTGCGCTTCGTCAGCCGCTTCCAGTCGCAGTTGGTCAAGCGCGTGAAGCTCTATAGCAAGGAGACCCCGCTGTTTGAGCAGTTCAACATTCAGGAGGAGATCAACAAGGCGCTGAAGTCCAAAGTCTGGCTCAAGTCAGGCGGCTACATTGTCATTAACCAGACGGAAGCGCTGGTCGCAATCGACGTCAATACCGGTAAGTTCGTGGGCAAGACGCAGAAACTGGAAGACACCATCGTCAAGACCAACGTGGATGCCATCAAGGAAATCGTGCGCCAGGTGCGGCTGCGCGACCTCGGCGGCATCATCGTTATCGACTTTATCGACATGGATGAGCGCCGCAACCGGCAGAAGGTCATGCAGGCGCTGGAAGAGGCGCTGAAGAGCGACCGCGCTCCTTCCAAAGTGCTGCAGTTCAACGATTTTGGATTGGTTGCCATCACCCGCAAGCGCGTCAAGCAATCCCTGGAGCGTACCCTCGGCCAGCCCTGCACCTATTGCACGGGAACCGGACTGATTAAATCCGTGGCCACGGTGTGCAATGAAATTTACGTTGAGATGCGCAAGATGTCACGCCACCTGGAGGGCAAAGACGTCTTTGTGCGCGTCAACCCTGAGGTCGGCAAAGCTCTTAAGGCCAATAATGCACGCTGGCTGCAGGATATGGAAGACCTGACGGGCAAGACAGTCATCGTGAAGCCCGATCCTACGCTGCATCAGGAGCAGTTCGATATACATTGAGACAGTTTCGAGTTTCCAGTTTCGAGTTTCAAGTAAGCTGTGAGCCACTAGCTTCTAGCTGTGGCTCGCGGCTCATCCGGAATTTGCGAGAGGTCTGCAAGAAGTAGCGCCGGCGTCTCGCCGGCTGTCACGTGGGCATCTTGCCCACGCTTCTTGCCTCGAATGTCCAAGCTTCACTAGCCATCAGCCGTGCTTCTGTACACGGCATCGTAGGATCAAATATGCCAGTTAAAAATAGCGAAACTCCGCACGAGATCTATCAGATCAAGGTCACTCTGCTAAGGACAAGCCCTCCGATCTGGCGGCGGCTGCTGGTGCCGGCGGATTTCACGCTCGAACAATTGCATGATGTTGTGCAAGCGGCCATGGGATGGGAAGACTGCCATATGCATGATTTCCGCGTCGGCTCAAAGCGATTCGGAAAACCCCTCCCGGACGAGGAGTTCGGCGACGGTCCAGTCACTGCCAGCGAGCGCACCACACGCATGTTCGACGTATTACGTAAGGTCGGGGCTAAGGCGGTGTACACCTACGATTTCGGTGATGGTTGGGAGCATGGGATTGTGCTGGAGAAGATGTTGGCGCCCGAAGCAGGGCGCGATTATCCGGCGTGTATTGCTGGCAAGCGTCATGGACCACCCGAAGACTGCGGCGGTGTTTGGATGCGATCAGCAATCCTGAGCACGACGAGCACGAGGAAGCAAGCGAATTGCTGGGTGAAGATTTTGACCCGGAGGCCTTTTCTGTCGATGAGGTCAACCGATGGCTGGCTCCTTTGCAGCAAAAACGAAACAAGATTGCCGCCGCTCAGAAGTGAGTTCGAGACATATTCTTCCGGTTTTTCCAGGCGTGAACTGCGTTCGTCTTAACCCTTTCGTAATCTCCTAGGAAAAAATCAGGCAATTTTGTGAACCGTGCGCATCAACACCCCAAAGGGTTGTAGTGTACTGAATAGTAAAGCACAAGATGTAGTTTGAGTTACCAAAGTAATAGCCCTATAAACCGGTGAAAATATCCAGAAAACCCGAAGAAACACGGAGTTTCCGCTTGACACCCCCACCCATAACGCTGATATAACACGCATCACTGTAAGTTTTCCCCCGAGAACAACAGAAAGCAGAGGATAGGTTCCTCAGTAATTCGGCCCCGGCCAGAAGGCGTATTGGTATTGTGGCATCTCCGCCTTGTATGGCGTGCTAGATCTTTTTGAGGGAAAGGGCTAAAGGTAAATATGGCCGATTCGCGTGAAGTGATGAACATTCGCCAGGCGTCGCAATACCTGGGCGTGAGTCCGGACACGCTATACAAGTACGTCTACGAAGAGAAGATTCCTGCCTTCAAGCTGGGCAACCGCTGGAAGTTCAAGAAGACGATCTTGGATTCGTGGATGGAACGTAAGAGCAGTATGGGGGAAGGCAGAGGCAAGAAGAAACCCAGGGCCGCAAGAACCGCGGCGGCTGGGCACTGAGGCGATATTTATGTTCGGTATAGGTGGATCAAAATCGATTGTCGGCCTGGACATCGGCTCCAGCAGCATCAAGGCTGTGGAGTTGAAAAAGAGCCGGGGCGAAGTTGAAGTAGTGCATGTCGGCCTGGAGCCGCTGGCTTCTGACATCGTCGTGGATTCGATGATTGTAGATAGCGGAAGCGTTTCCAGCGCCATCACCAAGATTTTTAACGAGAACAACATCAAATCGAAGAGCGTGGCTACTTCGGTCAGCGGCCACTCGGTGATTGTGAAGAGAATCCCGGTGCAGGCCATGGATGATTCCACGCTGGCTGACCAGATCGGTCAAGAGGCGGCGCAGCACATTCCCTTTGATGTTGCCGACGTGAACGTGGACTACCAGATCCTTTCCGAGGATGGCTCTAATCCGATGGATGTGCTGCTGGTGGCCGTGAAGAAAGACAAGATCCTGAATTACACCAACGTGCTGTCGCTGGCCGGCAAGACCCCGGCGGTGGTCGATATTGACGCCTTCGCGCTGCAGAACTGCTATGAGTACAACTACGATCCTTCGCCCAGTTCCACGGTTGCGCTCCTGAATCTGGGCGCCAGCGTCATGAATATCAACATCGTGAAAGGCACGACGCCGCTGTTTCCGCGCGACGTCAGCGTAGGCGGAAATCAGTACACGGATTCGCTGCAGAAGGAGCTTGACCTTGGCTTTGATGATGCAGAATCGCTGAAGCTTGGCCGTAAAGTTGGCACGGTGCCGGAAGACGCCAAGATGCCTATCCTGCAGCAGGTCACGGAAATTATCGTGCTCGAGATCCAGAAGACGTTTGACTTCTTCCGGGCCACGGCTGCGGGCGAGCACATTGAGCGCATCTACCTGGCGGGCGGTTCGGCAAGGGTGCCGGGCCTGATGGAAGCCTTGCGCCAGGAGTTCTCGTTGCCGGTGGAACTGCTGAATCCCTTTCAGAGAATTGCGCCGGGCTCAAGTGCAGCAACAGATTTGATTGATCAAAACGCGGGACAACTCGCGGTAGCTGTGGGATTGGCCCTCAGGAGTTTCGAACAATGATCAAAATTAACTTACTCGGAGCGCCGAAACCTAAGCGTGGCGGAAAGCGGGTCGCAACTACCACCATCACCGATATGACGGGGATGGGCGGAGGCGGCGGAGGAGAGGGGCCAAATCCGCTGTTTATTATCCTCGGACTTGCCGTGCTGGCTCTGGCAGCGGTTGCCTTCCTGCATTATCAGGCGACTGCTAAATCCGACCAGTTGCAGACAGCGATTAACCACGAGGAGCAGGAGAACCGCCGGCTTGCCGCAGTGAAAGCCAAGTATGACCAGGAGCAGCGGGTCCGCGACAATTACGAACGGCGGGTGCAGGTAATTGATAATCTCCGTGCCAGCCAGACCGGCGGCCCGGTCAACCTGCTGACCATGATTGGAGACACCGTCAACAATACCGATGCCGTTTGGCTCAATACCATGGCGGATAAGGGGCCCACCATCGACATCGAAGGCACCGCGCTCAGTTCCAACGCGGTCGCCAACCTGATCAGGAACCTGCAAAAAACAGGTTATTTTAAGTCGGTGGAAATGACAGACACGTCGCAGGACCCCGGGTCGAAGGATTTACAGGAGTTTATTTTCAAGCTTACTTGCGAGAAGCAGAAGTCGTAAGGAGTTGCTCGCGGGTGAATTTGCAGCGTTAGGTGGGAGATATGGCTGGATTTAGAGAAATGCCGGTAGTGGTGCAGATTTTGCTGGCGGTCGTCATAGCCGCGGTGGTTGGCGGCGGTGTTTGGTACGTCTGGGTAAAGCCTGTCAACGACGACAACGACCAGAAGCAAGTTGCGCTCGATCAAAAAAAGGCTGACAACGAAACTTTGCGCCGGTATGAACGCGATCTTCCCGGGCTGGAGCGGGAAATCGCCAGCCTGCAACAGCAACTGGAGATCCAGAGGACGATCGTGCCGGATGAGAAAGAAGCTCCGGGCTTCATGCATCTGATGCAGGATACGGCCGCCAGCGCAGGAATTGAGATCCGGCGGTACTCGGCGATGCCGGTGCAGACGCGCGAGTTTTACACCGAAGTGCCGTACCAGATCGACATCGATGGTTCCTATTACGCCGTCGTGAACTTTTTTGAACGCGTAGCCAAACTGCAGCGCATTATCAATATCGGGGGCTTGCAAATGGCCACGCCGAAACGCAGCGGAGAAGCAAAAGTGAAAAGTACGTTTACATACGCTCCCAACGAGTCAGTCGTAGCCAACTGTATGGCCACAACATTTTTTAACCATGATTCCAGTAAAACTGCGCCAGCGACTCCGGCTGCGGCGGCGAGATAAGGAGAGCCTGTCATGAAAATGAGATGGATAATTTTCGTTCTGATGCTGACGGCCTCGCTGGCCTTTGCCCAGACTTCTGCGGGGACAAAAGCCAACACTAAACAGTCCACGCCGTTCAGCAAAAAAACGGCCAAGACCACAAAGACAGCGGCCCCCAAGACGATGGCGCCAAAAGCGACGATGCCGAAAACCATGACGTCAAAAGCGGCAACGCCAGGCATGTCAAAAGCAAAAACGGCAAAGGTAAAAACGGCGATAAAACCGGCAACCACGGCAGCGGCAACCTCTAAAGCGAATAAAGTAGCCAAGCCGAAGGCAGTCAAAAAAGAGAAGCCGGCAGCCACTCCTGCAGCGCCGGAGACGGCTTCCACCGAGGCGGGGCCAGGCACAGGGCGGAAACGCGATCCGTTTATCAGTCCGGTGCAGGCCAGGCTCGAAGGCATGAACTCGGCCTGCAGCACCGGGGTGCGCTGTTTAGCGGTGAATGAGATTGTTCTGCGCGGGGTGGTGAAATCCGCCAATGGCATGATCGCGGTAGTGGAAAATGCCGCGCAGAAAACATATTTCCTCCACGAGAATCAGCCGATTTACAACGGATTTGTGGAGAGAATTACTCCCGACTCAGTCATTTTCAAGGAGCATTACCTGGATAACCTCGGGCACGATAGCCAACGCGAGGTGGTCAAGACCGTCAATGCTCCGGTTGTGTGAGAGCGGGTGTAGTAAGCAAGCACGTAGCAACGTAGTTGAAGGAGTGCAGCAAACATTTGTAGATGTAGATAATTCGGGCCGAACCCATGGGGCAGTAGCAGTAACCGCCGAAAGGCGGCGGGCTAATTCTTACGCGGCTGGGTTAAGGAAGCCGCCACGCACCGGAAAACTGCGGGAAGCGTGAGGAGAAACAAGATGAAGCTAAAGTTGATGCAACTGGTGGGTATGCTCTCAATGCTGTGTGCCATGAGCACTGTGGTGGCCGCGGCTGCAATTGAAGGGCAGTTGACGCAGGTGCAGGTTTCCTCCCGGGGCAATGTGGCAACCGTCACGTTGCGCACGACAGGGGCCTTTACACACACCGAGTACAGGCCCACAGAAAACCTGTTACTTGTAGACATGGCGGGGATTTCGGCAACCAGCATGGATAATAAGACCCACGCCGTGCATGCGCCTAATCTTGTCTCGTATCGCATACTGGGCTATAAGGGCGGCGACGGAAAGAATGTGGCCCGCGTCGAATTTGCCGTGGCCTCGGGCGCCAAGCCGAGTTTCGATAAAGCCCGCAATCAATTGCGCATCAATATTGCTGGTGATGCTCCGGCTATGGCGTTGGCCGCTGCCTCTCAGTCCGCAACCACGGCTGATACCCCCGTTCCCACGGTGGCTGCTGACAGCCATGCGCCACGCATCACTGAGATCCGCAAAGTGGGAGTCATACGGGGAAAGAACGGCCTGGAAGTTGAGATTAGCGCCAATGCGCCCCTCTCACCCAATGCACTCAAGCTCACCGCTCCTGACCGCGTGGTCGTTGATCTGGCCAATACAGTTCCGGAGGGC
>Ga0209648_10006104_pt1 | contig 10364 bp, 7 predicted proteins | sample GraSoi2013_115cm_FD_185830 | JGI IMG/M metagenome (GOLD analysis project Ga0209648, IMG submission 185830) | Grasslands soil microbial communities from the Angelo Coastal Reserve, California, USA - Sample 9_17_2013_115cm (SPAdes) (version 2) | ecosystem: Environmental > Terrestrial > Soil >...
CCTCGATATAAGGGAATACGACAGCGTCACAGATCGCCATGCCGAGAAGGAAATCGGCGTCGCTCTGGGCCCCCATAAAATGAATGCGATCCGATAGATCCTTTGGATGCTCGATCAGCAGATCGCGCATCGAGCTGTCGACGGCTACCGAGACCGCCGGCGCGGTCCCCTCACCATTGGATCTGATGCGCTCGGCGACACTGGTATCGACGTAACCGGCGTCGAATAATGACGAGACGACAGGATCGATGGGCTGGTGGGGCTTGATTTCATTTGGATGGACGCCACCGAAAATCAGCAGATGATAATCTTTCGGCAGGTGATGCAATGCCCTGACGACCGTATCGAACCCCTTGTAGCGCCCGAGAAAGCCGAACACCCCGATCAGCCTGCTTCCGGCCGGGACGTCATCGAGCACCGGAAATTTCTTCCGGGATGCACCGCGCCGAATGTCAGCCACTTCGGCCGTAGATAGGAACGACAGGGGATGGTCGTATACATTCCGCATGCCGTGCGCGAATTTCATCTGCCAGAGGTCGCGGCGGGTATGCACGATAAGAGTGATCGGCTTGAATCGCTGAGCGCGCCGCAGCCGGCTGGCCAGCCCCGCCGACAGTAGGTGCTCGCGATTGTACTGCGCTCTCATTGCAATCGCTCTTGCGAAATTCCGCTTCAGAATTTCTCTGAAATAATCTCGATAATTGAAGGCCTCGCACTGGAACACCGTGTGGAATGTCACTGAAAGCCGCGGAGCGGCCCGCAAGATCCATGAAAACCGCCGATGAATGTCGTGGCAGCTGCGGCCCAGTGTGCCATGCTCGAGTTGCAGATTGACGGCCTCGTAGTCTCTTATTTCACGACAAATATCCAGGATGTGCCGGTCGCCGAATTTTCTGACGCGGCCATGTGTGCTGCGCAGCAGATACTGATCCAAGTCGAATACCGTAACCTCGAAAATATCGTTTAGCTGCTTCTCCAAACAGCGGGTGTAAGCCGCGATCCCGCACAAATCGCTTTGGGTCGAAATCAGGGCGAGCCTTTTGCGTCTGCGGTGGACATGACGAAAGGGCGAGGCCGTGATCGGCGGCGCCGACAAGAGCCGAGGGTGAGTGTCGATTTCGAGCGTCGCCATGATGTCTCTCTTCCGACAGCTCCCGTTCGCCCCCAAACTGGTTGCAGTGCGGCCTACAGGTGCTCTCGCACCGTCTGGACAATGAAGGCGCCGATCAGCCAAACGGCGCAGCAGAGAAAGAGGGCGATGCCGACATTGCGCAACCGGAGTGGATAGAGCGCTTCCTCGGGAAGGCTCGGCTGAACAAAGCCCGCAATATAAACCTGCTGGCGGTCGGCGTTCATGCGCGCCCGATCGAGCGCCTCCAATGCGTGCTGATAGGCTTTCTCGGCGAAGGTCCGCTCACTCTCGAGGCGCTCATATGATCCCATCACCCGCGACAGAACCTCGGAGCGCGATTTTTCGGTGTCGGTTACCTCGCTCTCCACCGAGTGGAGCTGAGCCTGCAGCGACTGTATGCGGGCGTCCAACATCCTGACGGACGGAGCGTCGGCCCGCATATAGTGCTTGACGGTGGATAATTCGGTGTCGGCACGGACGATCTCGTCGCGTATCCGGCCAGCCAGCGCCTGGGTGGCGTCGGCGGTCTTGCGCGGATCGATGATGCCCTCGCGGTCGCGAAATTCGCGAAGCCGCGCGAGCGTCGCCTTGAGCCGCCGTTCTGCGCGGTGCACTTCCCTCTCCGAATTCGACAGAGTGTCGTGCCGCGCCCGTGCCGACAAATCGTTGACCAGGCGCTCGGCCGAGGCGAGGACCGCCCGCGCCAGCTGCAACGCATCGTCCGGCGTAAAGGCGCGGGCCCGGACGACGATCGTCCCGTTGGTGATGTCGTAGAACGCGTCCACCTGGCTTTTCCAGTACCTGACCAGCTCTTCGATAGATACCGGGAGCTGCAGCCGCGCCAGCCAATCGGCCTCCGGCCGCGCAAACATTTCGCGCAGGTCGAGCGTCTTGCCGAGCTCGTCAATGACATCTCGGCTGCCGAGGTATTGTACGACGGCATAGGAGTCCACACCGACCGGCGAGGGCGCGACACTTCCTTGAAATAACCCGCCGACCTCGCCTCGGACGGGTTCGACAGTGCGCAATGCAAAGCGGAACTCGGCGACGTACTGGTCGGCAGCGATCAGGAAATAATACACGGCCGCCAGCGTGGCCGGCACCAGCACGACGACAACCAGCGACAGCAGGCGCACCGGGACGCGTCGGCGGCGTGCAGCGAATTCCTGCGCCTGAAAAACGGCAATTGCTCCGCCGTCCCCGGCGGGTACCGGAAGTCCGGTGGTAATGGCGGGTCCGCGCGCCTGCGGGGGAGGCGGGCCGATCCAATCGCCAGCAGGCCGTGTGCGCGTCGGCTGAGCCGTCATCAGGCACTCTCCTGCAGCAGGCGATGGTAAGATTCCAATGCTGTGCCGATATCGTCATGCAAACTGAGCTGGCCATTGGCGAGCACAGCGCCCCTGTCGCAATATTGTCGGATCGTATGGGGGTTGTGGGTTACGAGAATGATGTCGGATCGCAGCATGCGCTGGCGGAACGCCTCGGCGCATTTGCGGCGGAACCGTTGGTCGCCGATCTCTGTTACCTCGTCGATCAGGTAGACGTCGAAGTCGATTGCAAGACAGGTGGCAAAAGCCAGCCGCGCGCGCATCCCGGCCGAATAGGTATTCACCGGCATCTCAAAATATTCGTCGAGTTCGGAGAACGCCTCGACGTAGTCGATCGTGGCGCGGATCGCCGCTCCGTAGATGCGGGCGACGAAGGCGACGTTTTCGCGTCCGGATAGGGCACCGTGAAACGTGCCGCCGAAACCCAGCGGGAACGACACCCGCGCGTAGCGCCGTACAATGCCGCTATCCGGCGGCTCGGAGCCGGCGAGCAGTCGGATCAATGTCGACTTGCCCGCTCCGTTCGGCCCGAGGATTCCGAAGTTGTGACCGGATTGGAAAACCGTGCTGACCTGGTCGAGCACGGTCTTCCGACCGGTTTTCGTGCGATACGACTTGCAGACCCGGTCGAGCATGATCATAGCGGCTCGTAAAGCCGGCGCTGCAATCCGCGCTCGAGGCCAAGCCCCGCCAACAAGGTGACGACGGCAAATGTCAGCAGATAGGAGCGGTCGAGCCAGTGCGGCTCGTATTCCCGAAAAAAGCTCGAGCGGAACCAGTCGACGGCATGCAGCACCGGGTTCCACGCCAGGATGTCGCGGATCCACTCCGGCATCATTCCCGGGACATAGAAAATCCCGGAGCAGAAGTACAAGAGACGGGTCAACTGAGCCCAGATCTTGTCCCACGACTTGGCAAAAGCATTGATCACGGCATTGAGAAAGCCGCACCCGCAGCCGAGCAGCCAGACCACCAGGAGTGCGGTCGAGACGCCCGCAATATCCTGCGGCAGCGCGCCGAGCCCGAGCACGCCGAAGCCCGCCAGCAGAATGACCGCCACCAGTGTGTCGGTCAGCAGTTCGAGCAGGCCTCGCGCCATCAGCACGTCGAAAGTGCCGACCAGAGGCAGCTGCAACAACGAGCCATTACTCGCAATCGCGTAAGTCATGCTGCTGCTGGTGTGGACAAACATGTGATAGGGAATGATCCCAGTGTAATAGAAGATGAAGAATTCTTCGCCGATCGGTGGCCGGCCCCGCATCAACACTGCGAATACGAGGGACAGCATCAGGATGTGCGAAATCGGTTCGAGCAATGCCCAGCCGTATCCGAGTTTCGAGTCGCCGAAGCGGGTGCGGGTCTCGCGGATGATCAGGGCGTGGACGACCCGCCCTTGGGTGCGCAACCTCTCGAAAAATCCGGGAGGCGGTCGCGGTTCCCGCTGCGGTCGCGACGCGCGCTCGCTCAGCACGACGTAATCGCCATCCAAGGTCTCGAACCGGCGGTTGAGTACCTGCAGCATCGCCTGCGCATATTCTTCGTTTTCCGGCGCGGCGCGGATCAGCTCTCCCCCGACGGCGAGTGCGTCGGTAAAGCGGCCGGTGTCGAAATAGACCGTGAGCTGAGAACGCTTGGCGTCGGGGTTTGACGGATCGAGCGCCGCCGCCCGGCCGAACGCCTCGGCCGCTTCGTCGAGCCGCCCGAGCCGGTACAGCAGGTTGGCCTGGTGCAGATGGTACTCGGCTGTTTCCGGGGCTACAGCGAGCGCCCGGTCGATCGCATCGAGCGCCTCCGCCATCCGACCGCGCAGCATCTGCGCTGCGGACAGCAGGCGAAGCGCGACGTCGTCCTGCTGGTAGGTGTCGAGCGCGTCTCCTATGATGTCGGCCGCCTCGTCAAACCGCCCGGTACGCAGCAGCAGCTCGCTGGCGTGCAGCGCGTTCTGCCGATCGCCGGGCGCCAGAGACAGGGCGCGCAGCGCAAGATCAACGGCGTCTTCTGGTTGTTGGAGAGCGAATTTGAGGCCGGACATCTGCCGCAAGACAGTGCTAACGCCGGGCGCAATGACCGCGGCGCGCATCAGGTAGTCTATGGCATTCTCGTATCGGCCCGCAGTTTCGCAGAGGCAGGCGGCGTGGACGGCGAATTCAAACGAATCGGGGTCGAGTTCGCTGGCTCTGCCGGCATGGAGAATTGCGCGATCGAACTGTCCGGCGGCGGCAAGCGAACCACTCGCGTGACGGTGGCCCTCGGCCCATCGCGGGCGGATTTCCAGCAGTCGCTCGTATGCCGCCGCAGCGTCCTCGTGTCGTCCGGAATTGCTGAATACCCAGGCACAGAGACTGGCTATTTCTTCTCGCTCGGGCCGCAACTCGAAGGCGATGCGGGCGCATTCGGCGGCATGCTCGCGCCATCCCCGGTGCAGCAAGGCTTCGCTGAGGCGGCCAAAGAAGATGGAGAATTCGTCCTCGGGAATTTTGTGCCGAGCGAGATAGACTCGGCAGGCCTCGATGAAATCGGCGGCGGCGCCCAATAATCGGGCACCGCCTATCGCCTCTTCACAAATTTCATCGAAATCGGTCACGTACGATGTTCTCGGGCAGGTGCGCCGTTTACCAGCAGTAAATGTTAAGGATTCGTTAGTCAGGATGAAGCGTCACCCGTCAGAAATTCGTCACCAGATCGTCAAAAAACCGTCCATTCCGCTGTATTAAGGACTATCTTATGACGGAATACGATCAATTTTATATTAATTTAAACAACAGATCCAGAATTTCTTGTTTGGGTGTGCTGATTTGAAGCCGAGCGGCCGATCTTTAACATTAAGCTAGGAGGTCAGCGGGCGTTTTACAGGACGGCCGGGCAGCTCGTTCGATAACGGGGCTGTGACAATCGCAACCGAACCAGCACCCTTTCTCGGCTGGCATCGGCGCGTCATCGACCGTACAGTGGTCGCGCGAGACGAGATGGAGAGCGGCGATGGGGTTCGAGTTCGGCATGTTTCACGAGTTTCAATGTCCGGCGGGCGTGAGCCAGCCGGAGGCCTTCGCCGAGTCCTTCGAACAGGTCGAAGCGGCCGAACGGTGGGGTCTCGATGCGATGTGGCTGGCGGAAATCCATGTCGCCCCCGAGCGGTCGGTCTGCGCCGCGCCGTTGACCATCGCCAGCGCCATAGCGGCCCGCACCAAGCGCATGAAAATCGGCACCGGAGTCCAGGTATTGCCGTTATGCCATCCGCTGCGCCTGGCGGAAGAGGCCGCCACGGTAGATCAGATCAGCCACGGAAGGCTGATCTTCGGCGTCGGGCGCAGCGGCTTCCCGCGCACCTACGAAGCGTATGGCGTGCCCTACGGCGAAAGCCGTGAGCGCTTCGCCGAGACCCTCGAGATTTTGAAGAAGGCGTGGACCGAGGACCCGTTCTCCTACTCGGGCAAGTACTACTCGTTTCAAAACGTCAGGGCGACGCCCAAGCCCTATCAAAAACCCTGGCCCGAGATCCGCATCGCCGCCAACAGCCCCGACACCTTTCCGGCGATCGGCAGGCTCGGCCACGGCGTGTTTGTAGCAGTCCCCCTCGGCACGCTTTCCGAGTTGGCTCCCAACATTAAGGCCTACCGCGAAGGCTGGAAGGCGGCGGGGCATCAGGGCGAGGGCCAGGTCTTCCTGCGGGCGCCGGTCTATGTCGCCGAGACGGCGGCGCAGGCACGCTCGGAACCGGAAGAAAGCATCATGTACTTCTATCGCTATCTCGGGGAGCGGCTCGAGGACTCGGCGAACCGCGCCGGTGTGCGCGCGATCGAGGACCGCGCCGCGCGCGGCCGCCGGCTGCAGACCATCACTTATGACGAGGCGTTGCGCGACAAGATCATCGTCGGCACACCCGAGCAGGTAACCGACCGGCTGAAGGGATTGAAGGAGGAGCTCGGCCTCGACGGCATCCTGGCCGAAATGAATTGCGGCACCAAGATCCCGCATCACCGCGTGATGAAGTCGTTGCAGCTGCTCTGCGAGAAGGTGAAGCCCCAGTTTCACTAAAACCCTCACCCGCCTCGCCGCGTTCGCCACCTCTCCCGCGGCGCGGGAGAGGGTCCCACCATGCGTTGACGACAAAGCCCTTCGCCCGCATCGCGGGAGAGGGAGGGGACCAGCCCGCAGGGTTGGGAGGGTGAGGGCCCGTCTAGTCCGATCAGTGCAGCTCGGCCAGATCCATCGCCTCGCCAAAGCGGCGGCTGGCTTCGAAGAAATCGCCGTATTTGCGGTGGCCTGCCGAAATATGGGCGCAGGCGAGTAACAGCCGCTCCCGGTCACGGCTCTGGTTCTTGCCATAATCCTCGAGCATGCATTGCGGGATCTCCTGATTGTGCGGGTCGTTGCCGACCCGCGTCGCCATCAAGGCAAGGCGCTGGACGAGTAGCGAGCGGTCCTCGCCGCTGTCGAGATAGGCCTTGGTCCAGGCCACGGCCTGTGGCGGGTCGAGGGCGGCGATCGCCGCCTCCAAATGCCCGATGATTTGGCTGCCATCTATCCGGTCGGCGCCGCTTGGAGCCTTGATCGGGTCGGATTTGAGCCAGCCGGAGCTTCGCTGGTTCCATGCCCCCTGGTTGACCATGGAGCCTGCCACATAGAGGAGCTTCAGCCGCTGCGGGTGCTCGAAATTGTCATAGAACCAGCCGATCGTATTGCAGTACTCGTAGGTGTGCTGCGGCATCGAGAAATTATTCGGCCCCACCGTCTCCAGCACCACCTGGGCGGCGGCTAGCTGGATCGCATCGATGATTCGGCGCGGCGATTTGCCGGCCAGCAACAGTGCGCTGATCTTTTCGATGTAGGCCGGCTCGTGCTGATGGATCAACGCATCGATCAGCTCCTCGGTCTCGGCTTCGTTCAATGATCCGGTATTGGCCAGCAGGGCACCCTCGCGCTCGCTGGTGCCGCCTTGCGGGACGGCATGCACCTCCTTGCCTTCGATAAAGATCGTGACGACGTTGCAGGCCATCTCATAGACCGAGTGCCAGCGCGGCCCAACCGCAATGTCGAGCGCCCCCGCATAGATCACGTCGTGGGCGTTGTCCCAGCCGATCGCATTGCCGATCTCGACCACTGACCGCGCCCGATAAGCCTTGTGCCCCGTCGTATAGGATCGGTTGTAGAGCATGCGGTCCTGCACATCGATCATGCCGGCAAAGACCAGCTGGGCCAGCACCTCCTTGCGGTGCTCGGGTTCCTCCATGAGGCCGAGGAAAATGCGGTAGGCGTCGATGACCTGGCCGCGCTCGACCAATGTCAGCCAGTTGTTGAGGCGTTCGCCGAGCGGCCCGGTTTCTCCGAGCGGCTCCTGGTCCGGCCAATAGACGACCGGCTTTGGCGGCTCGGCGTTCGGCATCTTGTAGCCGCGCGTCGCGTAGTGGCCCGGCGCCTTTAGGATCTTCTGGTTCCAGATGTCGAGCCCGGACGGGATGTACCAGATCGTCTGCGCGAGCGGCAGCCCGGCCAACTTCTCCGGCAGCATCCTCTGCAGATTGACCGCGGCGCGCGCCGAGAGCAGGCAATGGTCATTGTTGACGAAGTTAGGAAAGCCGTTGTCGATGCGCTGATGGTATGGCACATGGGTATAGGGCGCATGGATGCGCACCGCTTCGGCCATGATCTCCGGCAGAGGCCGCCCACGGCGCAGCAATTCGTAATAGACGCGGCTGCCCCCCTCTTGATCGCGGGCGAGCATGCGATCTTCGAGCTCCTGATAGAGGCGAGCCGCTTCCTGACGGCCGTTTGTTGCTGTTGCGGCTTGCGCTGGCATGGATCTTCGCTCCTCGAACACAATCGGCATCAATCAGCGATAATCCTAGCCGCGTCTCGCTAAGGGGGGCAATGGTGCAGTCGTTCTAAAGCTTTGAAAAAACTGGCTGGGGCGGGAGGATTCGAACCTCCGTATGGCGGAATCAAAATCCGCTGCCTTACCACTTGGCTACGCCCCAACCGGCAACAGAATAACGTGCCCCGACCGATCCCTGAAGCGGATTCGCGTCACGGGGCGCAGTGCGCATACCCTTCCGACCGGTCCGATCAGAGAAGGACAAAATGCAATGTGGCCCATGATCCCGGCTCTCGCGATCCTGATGGCGCAAGCTCCCCAACCGAGCGCCCCCGCGAAGTCTTACGAATGGTGCTTCGAGATAGGAAAGGGTTCGACGCTCTGTGAGGACACGGAGGCCGCATGCATGGAGTTGCGTCGTACCAACGCCGGGACCGCTGCGAGCGCTTGCAAGCGTGTCGAACCACACGAGATCCAACTGTCTCCGACCGAGCCGCCGGCGCCCCCGAACCGAGCAAAGCAGACGCCCACTCAACGATAAAAATGCCCGAAGAAGCTCGCTCACCGGTAGTCGGCGAGTGAGGCCCCGCAAACAAAGCCGCCTGCCGCACACCACCACCGAGGCTCCGCCGCCGCGACAATCTCCCGTGCCTCCTCGGCGCCGGCGCGATCTACGAACAACGCAAAGCAGGTTGCGCCGGCACCGCTCATCCGGGCCAGCAAAGACCCTGGCAAGCGGCCGAGCCGCGCCAGCACCGCGGCGATCTCCGGCACGAGGCCGATCGCGGCTTCCGTCAAATCATTGCGGCACGGCATCAATGCATGGGCAAGCGCCGAAGCCTCGCTTGGCATCGGCGCGAACCGTCCGACATGGCCGAACGGGCCGCGCCGAGCGTCGAATACCGCGGCGGTCGGCAGCGCTGTGCGCGGATTGACCAGTAGAATGCCGGCGTCCGGGAGCGGCCCCGCCGACTCGATGCGCTCGCCGATCCCTCCGACCCACACGGCGCGCCTACAAAGACAGGCAGGTACGTCGGCGCCGAGCCTAGCGCCGAGAGTATAAAGCGCCTTATCTTCCAGCGATATCCGCCACAGCCGCTTTAGCGCGAGCAACGCCGCCGCGGCGTCGCTCGACCCGCCGCCGATCCCGGCCGCGACCGGCAAATGTTTGTCCAGATGCAGCGCGGCGCCGGCGGTAATCCCGGCCCGGTCGGCCAGCAGGCGGGCGGCGCGCAGCACGAGGTTGTCGTCTCCGATTGCGGCGAGATCGGCCGCCTCGGGCCCGTCGACCGTCAGCGACAGGGACTTCGCCGGCTCGGCCCTCAGGCGATCGCCGATATCCATAAACGCGACGAGGCTGTCGAGCAGGTGATAGCCATCGTCCCGCCGGCCGGTCACATGCAAGTAAAGGTTGACCTTTGCCGGCGCAAAGGCCGCAACCGCCATTCCCGCTCAGCCGCCGCGAGCCGCCCCGGCAGTCGGCACGCTGCCGCCGTCGAGTTTGGCCTGGATCGGCTTGATCTCGTCATCTTGCGGCCCAAACTGCAACGCCCGGCGCCATTGGTAACGCGCCTCGAACGGTCGCCCGCTCTGCCAATAAGCGTCCCCTAAATGGTCGTTGATCGTCGGGTCCTCCGGCACCAGCTCGATCGCTTTTTCGAGATATTGAACCGCGCTCGGATAGTCGCCGAGACGGTACTGCGCCCAGCCGAGGCTGTCGACGATGTAACCGTCTTCGGGCCGTAGCTCGACCGCCTTCTGGATCATCTGCAGACCGCGCCCCAGGTTCTCGCCGCGGTCGATCCAGGAATAGCCGAGATAGTTGAGCACCAGCGGCTGGTCGGGCTTCAACTCCAGAGCGTGCTGAAGGTCGGCCTCGGCCCGCTGCCACTGTCCCGAGCGCTCGAGCGCGATGCCTCGGCTGTAATAGAGCGACCAGCGCTCCGGCATGCCGGCGGCTTCAAAGCGCTGGATGGCTTCATCATAAGCGTCCACCGCCTCGGTAAACCGCTTTTTGCCGCGCAACAGGTCTCCCAGCTGCATGTCCGCGCCCGCACGCGTAGGTTCTTCGGCTGCCATTTCTTTGAGCTGG
>Ga0209648_10006108_pt1 | contig 10360 bp, 5 predicted proteins | sample GraSoi2013_115cm_FD_185830 | JGI IMG/M metagenome (GOLD analysis project Ga0209648, IMG submission 185830) | Grasslands soil microbial communities from the Angelo Coastal Reserve, California, USA - Sample 9_17_2013_115cm (SPAdes) (version 2) | ecosystem: Environmental > Terrestrial > Soil >...
AAGAAGTTAGTTAACTCCATGATTATATACAACTTTTAGTAGCTTGTCACTTTTTGTTAAAGGAATAGTAGGGCGGGAGGCAATCGAACCCTCACAGCTTCTTCAGCCCAGGGATTTTAAGTCCCTCAAGACACTCAATCGTCTCTACAGGCCGCTTCATGTGATTACAGTGCTTCACAGAACAGGGGATATTACGGCCGGGATGTGTAACGTGTTCATGCTGGTGGATCGGCGAGAACTCCCCCATAAGCACTTCATCATTCCGCCATGATTTCGTCTTTTTCTGCTGGATGGCGGAATTGTGGCGGAATGATAGAGGAATGATTTTGTCACCTGTTCGATAATTTTATCGAACCTTTTCCAATATCGGACACCCTTTAAAGAACATTAATAGCTTTGAAATGTAAAACATGCACAAAATAGAGCATATCGGACGAATAATAGACGAATTATCGGACAGGTGGCGATAATAGGGTTTCTTGTATGCTCAGGAGATATGATAGCTAATTAGACCATACTCGTGGCGTTTCTTATAGGGGCTGTTTCGGGCGGCCAGGCGAGCCTCGTCGCGTGTGAGTTTGTTCGCCGGTGTACGTCGTTGTTGATAAAAGTCCGTCAGTTTTGCTGTCAGTTTTGCTGTCAGAGTGGGCGTTGAGTACACGATGCGACATGAACCGTTCATAGTTGTTCGCTGATGCTCTTTTTGTGTTTCATTCGTTGAGTTTTGTTCGCTACATAACGTTATTTTACGCTGAGTGTTTGCCGTCATCTTTGCTGTTTGTTGGTCAAACTATCAAAGTACACTCTGTATCTTGCATCACTTTGCGTTGTTATGTATTATAGGACAGTTCTCAGCAGACAGAAAGTTAGGGATGGAGTAAATCCTTAAAAATGGGTATAGGAACTGATCTCATAAGGTTTTTTGAAAGAACAAACGGACATCGAGTCTTAGGTGGCTACAGAGCGCGGTCACTTAACGAGTTCATCAAAAAGTATCCCGAACATGTTGGATGGAGCTTATGGCCTGCTGTCCAAAAACTTGTCCATCAAGGATATTTGATCGAACTGGATGACGACCTGAATATTTTTGCAGCTCAACCCTGGCATAATCATACATATTTTTCCCAACTGGCTGTAGAAGAAGATTTAGCCTATGGTACTTTCGACTTTTTCGTCTTAGGGTTCCCCTACATCCGTACGTATTTTGCACCTGCGGTAAAAGCAGTTTATGTTAAGTGGGATGGTAAAGAGGATATATGCTCTGGCTTCGTACTGGAAGATCATCGTTTTGTAACTGCTTTTCATTGCATTGAAGAAAAGAGCGATGTGCAAATAGACGGATGGGATAAGGCCAATGCGCCACTTCAAAATATTTGGGTACCTCTTGATAAAAGGATAGACCTATGCTTGCTTGAATTTAAAGGAGACGCGTTTCCAGGGGTTTCTGGTTTTCGACTTCATGCAGCGCACATACTTGATGAAGTTATGACTTTGGGTTATCCAAATATTTCAGGCTATGAACCAATCTTAGCGGCAGAGAGGACACAAGTGGCGGGAAGATTACAAGCCACTGTTGGCGCTGTCGTTGGTCAAATGACTGCTTACTGGCAAAATCAGCCTCATTGGCTCTTGAGTACTCTTATCAAGAGCGGCAGTAGTGGTGGGCCTGTTCTTGGAGTAGAAGGAAAGGTTATAGGAGTCATTACGCATATTCCTACTGACCTGAATGGAGAGCAGCTTCTAGGCTATGGTGGGGCAATACCAACGGCAACTTTAAATAAACTTCTCCAAGCTTGCAACGATAAATCAGAGTATGTTCAGTCTGCATCAAAGCAAAATACCGAGACTGGATTTAAACATGTGAAGAGATTGTGAGGTCCTTCCCAGAAGCGTCGAAGGAGGGATTCGGTTCGCTTCGTTCGTCAGTGTTCATACTGGTTCGTATCGTGCACTGCGGGCCGGTTCTCACACTGTTCTGTGTCGTATTTTCCGTTGTGTGCCGTGGGCGCTGCTGTATGGGCTGCTGTACAGCAATTGCTCAGAGCAGTGGCGGATACGTATCATGTTTTCCTACAATTCCGCCATGCCTTAAAATGGGTTGCGAAAAGAACACCTAACCTATATAGCCAAGTTGACGAGCCTTTTTGTAAGCTTGCCCAGCTTCTCTTGATTTTCCAAGATTATCGAGGGCCTTGCCTTTGCCGAAGTAGGCAAGGCCAAGGTTGGGATCAAGGCGAATGGCCTGCTCAAAGGCGACAAGCGCCTCGTCGTAACGCTTGAGATTTGTGAGTGCATTGCCTTTACCGAAATAGGCAAGGGCAAGGTTGGGATTAGGGCGAATGGCTTGCGCACCGAAGTATTGCGTCTTGTCGTAGTTCTTGAAGTTTTCGAGGACAAGAGCAAGGTTGGGATCAAGGCGAATGGTTCGCTCATGTCCCAGTTCGTTGTAAAGAGAGGTAAACCTGGGGAGGGCAAATTCATTTCTTGGGTGGGCAACGGTATCGTTGGGATCAAGGCGAATGGCCTGCTCAAAGGCGACAAGTGCCTCGTCGTAGCGCTTAAGATTTGTGAGTGCACCCCCTTTGCCGTGGTAGGCGGTGGCAAGGTTGGGATCAAGGCGAATGGCCTGCTCAAAGGCGGCTAACGCCTCGTCATACTTCTGAAGACGTAAAAAGGTTCTCCCCTCATCCAGCCATTGTTGTGCAGTCTTCACTAGGGCGTTGATGAAGGTAACCACGTCTTCATGCCGGTCGGTGTGTCGCTCTGCGAGGGCTTTCAGGATGGCTTTCTCGATAGGTGGAGGAACGAGTGGATTGAGTGTGCTTGGTAGAATTGGGGGGTCTGTACGAGAGTGGAGGAACGGTCTTTGTCCGGTCACCAGTTCGTAGGCAATGCACCCGAGCGCAAACTGGTCGCTCTTCTTGCTGACAATCCCCTGAAATTGCTCTGGTGCCATATAGGCTGGGGTTCCATAGGGGTTGATAAAAGTGGTACTTTCGAGGAGCACGGCGATTCCGAAATCAGTCAGCACGGCCTCTCCTCTGGCATTGAAGAGGATGTTGGCTGGTTTCAGATCACGATGCACGACGCGATGTTGATGGGCATGGTGCAGGGCTTGTCCAATCTTGGTGATGATGTCTAGTGCTTCTTCTAGTGGTAATGGGTGTGCTTGTTGGCGTTGGAGAGATTGCTTGAGAGAACCATTGGGACAATATTCTACCACCAGATACGGAATTTTTTTCTCGAAGATGCCCACATCAAGAATGGGTAGGATATGAGGATGGGCAAGCTCTTCTAGGAATTGTGCTTCTTGGAGAAATTCAGCATTTCTCTGCGGGGAGGCAAGATGGGCGTGTAACATTTTGATCGCAACGGTATGTTTCTTAAGATGGAGATGTTCAGCGCGGTAGACACACCCAAAGGAGCCACAGTCAAGTTTTTCTATCAAGCGATAGTTGCCGATTTCTTGGTCGGTATAATTATCTGCATTCATCAGTCACTGCACCCTATCAAAAGCTAAATGTCCACCTGCACGAACGAACAAGAAGTTCCCTGAGTCAATCCCTAGTATAAGCCTCGTATGCCTTGGTATCAAGCAGATTACCCTGAAAATACCACAAGCTTCTGTACTGCTTATTCCAGTGTGAATAGTTTAGGTGCTCGTAGAGTTTTGGTGCTACTGACAGACTCGTCATTGATAAGATGATGCCGGAAAGGGTTTGGACAATTCCAATGGCTTTACCATAAACACCTTGGATGAGTTACACCTGCGTATTATAGCACGCTCGTTTCGCGCCTCATAGTACCTCGATGAGATGGCTTGACAAGCCATATTATGCGAGAGTTTGTCCACTGATATCTACTCTTGTCTGTGAAAGTGAGTCGGTTTAGCTGTCAGTTTAGCTGTCAGCTCGAGGAATGAGCAGTGGGTGTCAGGATGCTTGCTGGGCAGCTTGACAGAATGGGTCTGGGCAGTGATACCATGTGTGAACCATCTTATGGCTTGCTTGCTATTTGCCTGTTGAGGTTAGAAATAGCAAAGCCCTGGTAGGCGGATCAGTGACTGGGAGTCTTTACCTGCTCAGGAGATACAATAGCGAATTACGCAAGCGTTGGCTAGACCGTTCAACGTGCTTTTTTGGCTGCTTCGGCTTTTATGCCCAGGTGCGAAGCCAAAGTAGCTTGTGGATTTTTCTGCTTTTGTTGGCCCATCTCTGCTGCAAGGGCTATTTTTGGCCTTGTTGCTCTTGCCTGCGTTTGATCTGTTGGAGCAGGTTACGATAGTTCTCTTTTACTGTTACTGTGGCGGCGTGCTCAGAGCCAAGCACCTTTTCATAAATAGCCAGGGCGCGCTGGTAGAGCGCTTCGGCCTCCTCGTACTTGTCCCGCTTCCAGTAGAGGTTTGCCAGGTTGTTGAGCGTTCTCGCTGTGTCGGGGTGCTCAGGACTAAACACCTTTTCTTTGATGGCCAGGGCGCGCTGGTAGAGCGCTTCGGCCTCCTCGTACTTGCCCTGGTTACTGTAGAGGAGTGCCAGGTTATTGAGCGTTTGCGCTATGTCGGGGTGCTCAGGACTAAACACCTTTTCTTTGATGGCCAGGGCGCGCTGGTAGAGCGCTTCGGCCTCCTCGTACTTGCCCCGGTTCCCGTAAAGGATTGCCAGGTTATTGAGCGTTTGCGCTGTCTCGGGGTGCTCAGGGCCAAGCACTTTTTCTCTGATAGCCAGGGCGCGCTGGTAGAGCGCTTCGGCCTCTTCGTCCTTGCCCCGGTTCAAGTAGAGGGATGCCAGGTTGTTGAGCGTTTGCGCTGTGTCGTGATGCTCAGGGCCAAGCACCTGTTCTCTGATGGCCAGGGCGCGCTGGTAGAGCGCTTCGGCCTCGTCGTACTTGCCCCGGTTCAAGTAGAGGGATGCCAGGTTGTTGAGCAGGTAAGCGGTGTTGGGATGATTGACCCCGTACTGTTTCTCCCCAATGGCCAGCGCTTCTTGTTGGAGCGGTTCAGCTTCTTGATATTGCCCACGAGCTCTCAAGTAGTATCCCGCCTTATTCAGCAATGCTGCTGCTTCAGCGAGGGTGAGGTCCCACTGTCTGATGAGTGCTTCACAGGCAAGCGCGTGAGGGAGATAGCGTTGACTACGGGGCCAGGGCGCTGGTTCATCAAATGGGAAGACCTGCTTGACCACACGCACAGCACGTTCTGCCCAGTGGTGTTGCGTCTCCTCGTCCATCTCATCCAGGATCACGGCTTGTACCAGGCGATGGATACTCAGGGTGTGGGTCGTGGCATCGCGGCGGAGAAGCGAGTATTTGAACAGCGCTGCCAGCGCTGCATTCAACCTGCTACGGTCAGCAGCAACCGGGTGGAGGATGGGACCAAGATGGGGTGCGCCCTCCTGAATGAGCTCTTCGGGGATGGCATCGGGGGCTAGAGAGGCACACAAGCGCATCAGTTCAATCGCTGCCGGGTTCTCGCGTTCTACGTGCTCAAAGGCCAGGGACCAGGTGGTGGCAACGGAGTCAGGATGGATGGGGACCAGCCCACCCCGTCGTTTGAGCAGGGCTGTCCGCTGCTGCTGGTAGATGGCCAGGTAGTTGGACAAGCTTTCCTGGGTTTCCTCCAGATAGGCTCCTGCCTGATCCAGGGCAAGGGGAAGCCCGTCCATGGCCTGCACGATCGCGCGGGCCAGCTTGCGATCTGCCGGCGAGGCGCTGTCGAGGGTGGCGTCTTGCGCGATGATGCCTGCACGGCGCAGCAGGAGCGCGGCCCCCTCTGCCGGTCCCATCGTGTCCAACTCGATCTTGCGCGCAAGTCCACCCATCGCCTGGGCGCGGGTGGTCAACAGGATATGCCCCTGGTTCCCCTGTGGGAGATAGTCCTGGATCGTGGACAGATCGTCAGCATTATCGAAGATCAGCAGCCAGCCGCTGTGCGTTTCAAACCAGTGGTGCAGTGCCTGAACCACGACCTGCTGCTCCTGGGCGTTTTGCTCAGGAAGGTTGAGCAGTCCTGCCAGGGCCACGAAGTTTGAGAGGAGAGTTTCCTGGGTATTTGCTTGCACCCACAGCACACACTGATAGTCCTCGCGATAGCGATAGAAATACTCCACCGCCGTCTGTGTTTTGCCGATCCCTCCCAAGCCACTAATGGCTGGCGGTTGTGACAAGGCTGCTGATTTGCCCGCATGCAGCAGGGTGTGGAGCTGGGTGAAAACGGTCTCACGTCCGGTAAAGAACAGGTTGCGACGGAACGGGACATTCCAGACGGGTAGCTGCCCCCCACTTATCGAGTTGGTGCCTGGTGCGCTCGATGGGCTAGCTAAGGGCTGTGGGGAAGCGTTTGCCTGTAAGTCCTCGATCGCTCTCCTGATGCCCTTGATCACGTCTTCAAACGCATCATCATGCGTCGGCCACCTACTTACTGGTTTCCCAAGCGAAGGGAGTGCTTGGAGTTTGGCGAAAGGAGCATCTCTCCAATCGGTGGGACGAAGGACAATAGGAATAACGCGGGCTTGCTTGGCCTCGTGCCTGGCGATGGCCTCTTTCAGCTCGATATCCCAGCAAAAGGGGGAGGCCATGAAATGGGCGCTGACGAGGAGCAGGATAATCTGGGCTGTTCTCAGGTGTTCAAGGATCTCTTGCTCCCATTCGGTTCCTGGGATGAGATCGCCATCAAACCAGTCACTAATCACCTGCTGGTGTCTCAAATTGCCCAGGTGGACTGCCAATTCATCGCGGAGTTTGCGATCTTTGTGTGCATAGGAGATAAAAACACCGAATGGCATGCTCTCCTCCCGATGGAATGGAATAGTGTTGCGATGATCATTATATCCAGAGATGCACCATTTGTCACGAAAGGAAGCATGAATGTTTCAAAATGCAGAAAAGCTCTGAGCACTATTTCAACTCCTGGGGCTTTTTCCATTGTTTGTTCTGACGATAGAATATCAGATTATAGCAAGCTATTTTTCTAGGATTCTGCAAAGTTTGCGTATCGAAACGTACGACCGTTTGCTCGTCTTCTAACCATTATAGCCAAGTTGTCTCGCTCTTTTGTATGCTCGTTTGGCCTCCCTTTCTTCTCCTAGCTTCTCAAGTGTTATGCCCTTGTTGTAATAGGCACCAGCATAGTAGGGGTCGAGACGAATGGCCTGCTCATAAGCGTCCAGAGCCTCCTGATGGCGCTTGAGCTCATCGAGAGTAATACCCTTGTTGATGTAGGCATCAACGTCATCGGGATCAAGGCCAATGGCTTGCTCATAGGCGTCTAGAGCCTCCTGATGGCGCTTGAGCTCATCGAGAGCATTCCCCTTGTTGATGTAGGCATCAACGTCGTCGGGGTCGAGACGAATGGCCTGCTTGTAGGTCGCAAGCGCCTCCTGATAGCGCCTGGCGTTATAGTGCGTGTCGCCCTCCTTCTTCCACTGCCCCTTTGTCTTTTGCAGTGTCCGAGGAGCACGTGATCGGACTGGAGGAGGTGTCAGCGGAGCAGGTACCGCCGACGGCTGCACCGGTGAGGCAGCTTGCATCGGGACTGCTGGAGACGGCGTTGGGGCCACCAGTTGCGGCGGGGGAAGCGATGACCCACCAAGATGCTGAGTTGGGGGCAGTTGGCTTCCCGCTGGCTGCGCTACTAGGCGTTGGATGCGCTGCAACTCCTGTTTGACCTCTGCCATATTGGCGGGTCGCTGTTTTGCGTCCATCCCCACCATACGCCCAATCAGCGTGCCCAGTTCGGCAGGGATGGTCGAACTAGACAGGGGCACAAAGAGAAACGGGGATTGCGAGGGGTCGCTCCCTGTGAGCAGGTGATGCAAGGTGGCCCCCAAACTGAAGATGTCGGATTGCGGGGTGGTCTGTGCTGTGCCGTACTGCTCGGGGGCGGCGTAGCCAGCTGAGCCGTAGGCAGTGGTGTCTTTGGCCTGTTCTGGCTTGAAGTGCCGCGCGATGCCGAAGTCGATGAGGAACAGGTCCCCCTCGGCGGTGCGCATAACATTGGCTGGCTTGAGATCGCGGAAGATGATGGGCGGCTGATGGCTGTGCAGGTAGCCCAGCACAGTACACAGTTGCATGCCGATATCCAGGACTTCCTCCACTGGCAGCTTGCCACCCGCTGCCGTGAGGTGCTCCTCCAGGGTGTCGCCCTCAATGAAGTCCATCACCAGGTACCAGCGCCCACCCTCCGCAAAATGATCATAGATGCGTGGGAGGTGGCGATGAAACAGCCTACCCAGCAGGTGTGCCTCGCGCTTGAAGGCGTCGGTGGCCTCTGCGATCTCCTGGAGGTCCAGGTTCCGCTGGCTCATCTCCTTGACAGCGACGGGGCGATCTCCAATCTCGGTATCCTCTGCCTTGTAGACCGCCCCCATGCCACCCTGGCCTAGACGGCTCAGGATGCGATAGCGCCCCTTGAGCAGCGAATGGGGGGCAAGCAATCCGGTGGAGGAAGAGGAGCTGGGAGCCGGTCCCTTGTGCACAATAGGAGGAGCCGATGCAACGACTGGCATGGTTTGCCCGCAAGCAATGCAAAAGCGGGCTTGAGGTCGATTGGCGGCGCCACAATTGTCACAATAGACCGTGAAAGGTACCATAGGCGCTCCTCTAATGCGCTGAGCGTTGAACGGGCATCCTCACCAGTACCCGCCTCATTCTGGCGAGCGGATTTATCTCATGTGCTGTTCTGTGCATGATAACATGCCTTAAGAAAGAAGGTCAAGTAGTTGGCCGTAGCGTGACTGTTCAGAAAGCGGTAAAACTGGTAAACTAGGAAGGAGAGAGAACTCAAAGGAGGCAGACCGATGCGTTTACGGATTGTGTTACCCAAAGTGAACCCAGAAGCGATCGAAGTTCCTACGCGATGCGCTTATGCTGGTTGTAGTGGGAGCAAGTTTTACTTGCGCCAGGAAGTAGCGAAGCCACTGCGCGTACGGTCTATCATGAGGTGCAGGTGCATCGCTATCAGTGTTTGAAGTGTAAACGCACGTTTCGGGTCTATCCCGAGGGAACAACGCCTACCCAGACCTCGCAACGAGTCAAAGGGCTGGCCGTGCTGCTGTAGCTGCTGGGGTTAAGTTATGGGGCCACCTCCTTAGCGTTAGAAGCCCTTGGGGTGTACTTGTGCAAGAGTCGCATCTATGATGCGGTGCAAGAGGCGGCAAAGCTGGTGCCGGGCCTCAAGCGGGATCCAGTGTTTGCAGGGATCAAAACGCCTGCGTTGGGAGGCGATCTGACCAGCGTCAAATGCAAAGGGGAGTGGTTACCCTTAGGCATCAGTGTTGATCCCATCAGTGGGCTGGCATTAACCATTGATGCGCTCCCAGCACAAGATATCAAGGCGCTCAAAGCGTGGATTGAGCCGATCGCCAAGAGCGTCGGAGCCGAGGTCTTGGTCACCGATGATGCCGATGGCTTCAAGACGGTGGCCGATGAGGTGGGCGTGCAGCACCAGGTCTGTAAAGCGCATGTGCTGCGCAACACCGAGACCTTGATTGAACGCTATCAGCCGTTGGTGGCTCAAGACGCTGATGGCTCACTGCAAGCCATTGGCGTGAGTCGAAGCCGCAGGCAGCAGCCGACCTCACGCGTTTAGGCGAACTCGTCAAGAGTCGACAAAGGGAGCAGGCTCCTGAACTGGAAGCGCTGCATCGACGCTATCTGCATGCCGCGCCGCCGCAAGAGGGCGAACACCAAAGTTTGGCGTATCGCCTGCGGCTCTTGTTTCTCGATCGCTGGAACCTGTGGAGTCGCCTGACGCGCTGTGCGCCGCGTCACGCGGCCATGTATCCCCCGAAGATCGGGGAAGAACTTGAAGGAGGGTTCTTGGGTCACTCACCTTACCTGGAACTGAAAAGCGAAGGGAACCGTAGCATGGTGAGAACGCGGGGAACATCCAGAGACGTTGCGGATGAGTGGACTCGCAAGACCCGCATCGCATGGCAAAAGCTAGACTGCTTGAACTCCAATTCTGACTTGGTGAAACCTAGCCGCCCATCGGAAAAACGTCTGTTACCGATGCCACGATATGCCTCCGTTGGTAGCGCGGACGGAAGCAACCTTCATATCGTGAAAGAGCACCCAACGGGGGTGAACAAAGGGATGAATGGAGTGCCTAACCGATGCTAGCACGTACATGGCTGACGGAACGCGGGATTGCCTACAGACCGAGAGGTCCACGGCAACGGAGCCGCCGCAGTAGTCTGAGACGGTAACGCCGATCACATGGCGAAGGGCGGCAGGGAGTTCAGATTGACAAGCGCAGAGAGGTACTCGTGATGAGGAACGCCGAAACTGTCTTAGCAATCGTCCGAAAACGCGGCGAACGAGGATTGCCGCTGGAAGATGTCTATCGCATGCTGTACAACCCAGA
>Ga0209648_10006109_pt1 | contig 10360 bp, 9 predicted proteins | sample GraSoi2013_115cm_FD_185830 | JGI IMG/M metagenome (GOLD analysis project Ga0209648, IMG submission 185830) | Grasslands soil microbial communities from the Angelo Coastal Reserve, California, USA - Sample 9_17_2013_115cm (SPAdes) (version 2) | ecosystem: Environmental > Terrestrial > Soil >...
CCTGCGCCAACCACTCCAGGTCGTCTTTCGCCTCGAGGCTTTCTCGCAAGAGCGTGCTGTACGCCTCAAAGAGGTAGAGGATTTCCCGGCGCGCGATCTTCACCCCCAGCGGTGCAAGCCGCTTGAGTAGCTCCCCATGGATCTCATCCACTGTCTGGTGCTCTCTCAGGCGCAACCGTCCCACCAGCAGCACGATATCCACTCCATACGTGAACCATGGTAACGCCAGCGCATCTGCCCTCGCACTGCGATAGGTGCGTTGATGTCCCCCACATGCTGGATCAGGGCAGCGGTAGCCTGCATGCACCAGTTTGATCACCTCTCCCAGCGTGACTACCGTGCGCTCCGACAAAGTCACCGCCCGCCGTAACCGTCTCTGACAGACCGGGCAGTGATATTGTTCTGGACGATAAAACCGTCGACTCACCTGCGTAAACTTCCGGGCTGGTTTCATGGGCTTTCCTCCTGCTCGCAGAGGACTCTTCTTCTCTCTTTTGGAGTATATCACTTCCTCTCAGTCGGCATTTCTGCCCCTACGGAAAAAACCTAGGATGGCAAGCCTGTCTTGAGCAAGACCTCCTCCAACGCCGCGAGGTAGGCGGCAGGATTCTTGCGAAAGCGCAACTGGTTACGCCGCGCTTCACGCCGAAAGGTCAGCTGCTCCCTCAGGGTGTACCATGCCTCCAGATCAGCGAACGCCAACGCTCGTGGTAAAAAACACTGCCGTTGCAAGGTGAGAGCGGTCAGGACCCGCACAGGCCCACGCACCACCAGCGCAGCAATGGCTCCTCGTCGACCGGAAGCGCGCCGTTCTCCGTAGCGCACCGACCCAAAGCAGTGTTCCAGATCATTGTTGGTCCGCGGGAGATCGGGGATATCATAACAATGAAATAAGCCGGGCCAATAGCTCTCCGTTTTCTTCAAGAAGGTGCCGAGCGCCTCGCTGAGCGGTCCCCCAAAGGCGTGCAGTTCCCGAATGGTCGCCAGCACCTGTTCATAGCGCTCCTGCACCGCTTGAGCACTCTCGTGGTTGTGGTTCGCCAGCACGTGTGCCGCCTGATGGACAAGCGTGTACGCTTGCTCGATCGCGGGCCACAGAGCCTCCGTCTTCTTCAAGGCGCGGGTGAGCAGGGAGTGGAGGTCGTGCAAAGCTGGCGGAAGGCCCCCTTTTTTGCCTCGACACGGGCGAGCGAGTCGGAAATCTGGGTCAAACGGTCATAGAGTTTGAGGCCCGAGGCGCACAACGGCGGACGGCCATCATCGGTGAGCGCGCTGCGCACGGCCAAACAGTACCGGCGCATGGCCTCGCTCTGTTCGTCTTCCTGCCCCTCCAAGGCCCGCTCAATGGGCCGCACGCCGCGCACCAGCTTTTTCAGTTCCGTCTTGGCATGCCGATCCGCCTCAAAAATGGGACCAGCGGCTTCATCCAAATAGTGAAAGTGACAGAGCTGATGCGGCACGTTGGGCAAACTCCGCTCCACGGCCTGCCGGATCGTCTGCTGGCCATCGGAGACGATGCCTTTGATCGGCACATTCAAGGGAGCCAGCACCTCTTTCACCTCACCCAGCAGGGCAGCGAGATCTCCTCGGGTACTACTGAGCAGCGTTCGGGCTAGCAACACCTCTCCGGACAAACAATCGCGAATGATCCAGAGCACCTCGTGCCCGACATCGGGCTGCATCCCATCGATCGCCAGCAGCACCTGCCCCTGGTGCTTCAGCCGGGCCTTCACGCGCTCCTCATCGGCCAGGTGCAGGGCCACCAACTCTTCATAGCGTTCTAGCAGATCGGTGACCGTGCGCTGGGCAATGCTCACGCCGCGTTCGACCAGCCGCTGGTAGATCTCCGGGATCGAGCGATGTTCCCCATAGCGCAATTGGCCGATCACCGTGATGATATCCAGGCCAAATTCTCCGTGGGGGAGCGCCCAGGCCCCTTCTTCTTCGGCACGATAGGGCAGATGATACAACTCACACCCCGGGTTGCGACAGCGCCGTACCACCAGTCTCAGGCGAACCAATCCTCGGAAGGTCACTAGCTGCCGTTGCGCATGGTAGGCCACCCAAAGCCGTTGCTGACAACTGATGCAGTGGATGAGCCTTGGGGCTAAGCGGACTTCCCGCGAAGCTTTGGGACGCGCTGCTCGTCGAGCCATCTCCTTGCTCCTCTCGTGTTTCCCTGCGGACCTTACTCCTCCACGGCTCTCAGCAACACGTGGCGCTCTTCTTTGAGCGTCGAGAGCACATCCGCAACGACTTGGGGAGAGACCAGACTCGTCTCTCCCATCCATTTGAAGAACTTTTTGAACGTGGCCAGGTACACCGTCATGCTGGAAACCGAAGCCCACAGCGCTTTGCGCGGGAACCAGTCCGCTAAAAACCAATACACCTCACTGTCGGTGGCTTCATTGAGGCGGCGAAGAGAATAGTCATACAAGAGCAGATAGTGCTCAAAGAGCCGCAGATTGTCGACATGATCTCGAATGGTTTGCTCACCCAGCCCAGATTGCCTCAGCCAGTGCTCAAACCCCTCCAGAATCGGTTGGTTCGCCTGGCGAATCGCTTGTACCCGTTGCTCATACGTCTCGGCTTGCTCAGAATCCGTCATCTGACCCTTTCTCTTTGCAATCTGCCAGATTTCTCCCCCTTAGTATCTTCCCTCCGTCAAGACAGGCTTGCCATCCTAGGTTTTTTTCGGATCAGGCATATTTGGTTACGTTATTCTCTTCGTAGGGGTCTTCATCGTTCTCGTGATCGTTTCTTTCTTTTATTTCCAGAGTATCAGGCCCCTTCAATCTGCGGAAGCGCAGATTGAAAGAAACAAGGAGATCGTCAATACCGTTCAAGAATCTGCCATCCAAATGGCAGATTTAGCTAGTAACTTGCACAAGCTAACAATCATGCATGTAGGAGAAGTAACTGACTTTATCGTCCAGTATCAGGAAATTGCCGAAGGTACAATTCCACATGTACAGCAATTAGCAGAGCAACTCAGGATTCCTGGTGCTCATAAAATTGGTGAGATAGTCAACAACAAATATGTTCTAAAAGAAAAAGCCTTGTCAGCTTCGATACTCCGCATCACTTATGGAACAGAAGAGATCCTAGGGGAAATACGGCTTGCGCTGTCTAAGTCTGATTTAGAACCTCTCAAGGAGTACCAGGGTCAGGTGAAAGAATTGGATCAGAAATTACGAGAGTTACTGAAAACAATTGACGATCCCCAACCAAAAGATCAGTCTGATTAGTAGGCCCAGTGCTACTTCGCGGTCCGTAGCAGTTTACTTTTAACCATTGTTATCCAACGTAAAGTGAACATAGGCAGCCAGCACATGAAGCTATGTACTACCAGCTTTTACGTTACGTGAATTGAGCGCGGTAGAACGTTAACATTGAAACGTCTTTCACGCACTACCAGTTCATAGAGAAACGCACTTCCATCCTAGATGAAATGTTATTCGGTGCAAAGGCGGTTACTGATCTGTAGCACTGGGCCTCCTTCGCGGGGCAATATCTTCCCCATTCGCCAGCATAGATTGCAGGGGCAGCCCGATGGCTCCTTTGGCCAGACCCATCCGGTACATTGGAAGCTCGCTTCCTACCCTCAGAAGTACCACTACTGAACGCAAGCCACTTACCCCTCGTACCACAACTTAAGTACGGCTCTTCAAGCAACTCCTCGATAAGCGAACAGGCGCACTCCTGGTCCTACCTCATGACGGTGTATATGACACTTTCATGACACTTCTATCTTATACTCTGTTCGGAAGGCTGGTTCGCCTACAGATCAATTTCGGCTACTATCGTCTGATTCGCCGCCTTCGTACTGGCAAGCTGAATGAAACGAAAGAATACCAGAAAGGAGCATAAACCCCATGAGTATCGCCCTCGTTCAAGCAAAGACCGCCGATTCGGGCAGCAGCTTTCTCAACTCGTTTACCTTCACGCCTGCTGCGGTCGGCCAAGGCAATTTTCTGTTGCTCTCCATTGCTGAGGGTGCGGACCATGCCGCTGTTACTGGGATCACTGACTCGATGGGCAACGCCTGGTCGAAGTGGTTCAGTTCACTGACCACGATTGGCGATCACTGCCTAGAGGTCTGGTACACCGTCGCCAACTCCGGTGGAATGCCGACTATCACGGTCACCACTGATGTGTTCGTCGCTGCCACATTGATCTTGCGCGTATACTCCGGTGTGGGAAGCTCGAACATGCTGGACACATTTGCTGTGGCGAAAGACACCGCTTACGTACAGAACCACGAGGTTTGGACCTCAAGCCCTATTGTCACTGGCGATGCGGTGATCGGCGGCTATATGAGCACGGCGCGAGGAGACAGCTACACCGCCGGCCCTGGGTACCAGAATCTCGTGAGCGATAGCGTCCCCAATTACGTCACCCAAGCAAATCAGGACAACGTCAACGCCGCCGGTGGCACGGCCTCATCGAGCACCACCACCAGCAAGTATGCAGAGGGCATTGCATGGATCGCGGCGATCAAGCCCGCGGTCTCCGCTGCACCGTCTGCCCCGACGAATCTTTTGGCAAGCCCTGGAGACACGACAGTGTCTCTCACCTGGTCAGCGGTAATGGGTGCCTCGACCTACACGGTCAAGCGTTCCACGACGAGCGGTGGGCCGTACACGCAAATCGGCACCACCAATACCCCATCCTATACCGACACAGGCCTGACCAACGGCACCACGTACAATTACGTGATTGTCGCCTCCAACAGCTTTGGAGACTCGCCGTTATCCTCGCAGGCTTCGGCAACGCCGCAGACGATGACGTGGTATAACTACGGCACTCAGCCAGCGGGTAAGACCCTACCTGTTATTCAGAGTCTGTTCAGGACGAAGTACGCCGCCGGAAAAGCCTTCTTGATTACGCAGTCGGGCATGAAGGCTGATATGCCTGCGGGCGCGTATCGCGTCCAGGTCCCTGATGCTAACTCAACGGGCGGAGAACCAGTGGGGACGACCTTTTCCGAGGGCATGGGTTACTGGGCCATTTTGACAGCTGTGTGTACTCGCGTGGGTTCGCCTATCTACGACCCACAAGCAGCTGCCATCTTCGATGGGCTATTCCTTTACTACAACTACTACAAGGACCAGAACGGGTTGATGAATTGGCGCGTTGCCCCCAACGGCAACATCACCGGGTTTAACGGGGCCACTGATGGTGACCAGGACTTCGCTCTTGGCTTGGTGCTGCGTCACCGCATCGCGGGCGATGGGGGAGCGATCAACTATGGGGAGGAAGCCACCAAGCTCATCAACGCGATTGACCAGTACGAGTTCCTGCCAGCCAGCCATTCGCACTACCCAAACCTGATGACCAACGGAGACGGGTGGGGGTTCGACAGGAACAACTACATGCCCGACTACGCCGCTCCTGCTCACTGGAAAGAGTTCGGCATCCACACCAACAATACCACCAGGTGGAATAACATCATCGCAGCGAACCAGCCCCTGGCTACGACGTATTTCTATAACCACTTCCCAACCGGTTATGTGCCTAGCGCCTGTGATCGGAGTGGAGGGGGGCCAGTTGATGGATACGGCTACAAGTACGGTTACAACGCGATTCGGATGCCGTGGCGCAACACGCTTAACAAGCTGTGGAACAACGACCCGATTTCGGGAAACATGATCACCAAGCTGGCGAACGCCGAGCGGGCACGAGCCAACCAGATCCCTGATAACGCCAGGGCCGAGGGCGCGCTAGACGCCTCGTCGTTTGCATCTTACATCAACGCCGCCTACCTCTCCGGCTTCTGTGTGGCCGGTGTGGGCGACCCCGCAACGGCGCAGTGGTCGGCTGACTGCATCGACTGGCTTTCCAACCACGATGAGCCGAACTACTTTAGCAAGTCTCTGGAGCTGATGGCGCTCCTGATCCTCACTGGAGAGTTGAAGCCCAATGAGAGGTAGCTCTCAGCTCGACTTTCCCTGAAAACGGAATCTCGATTACCCTGGGGAGGGAAACCTACTGGCTCATGCTACCTCCTCGGAGGTTTCCAGCGTTACCTTGAAACCGAGTTGTTCCAGGCGGCGTACGGATTGCCGTGCTACTGGTAAATGACATCCGACATGAGCGGATTTTGTCCGACGACTTGAGCACCTGCCCTCCAATGTGAGCAACGAGGCAGGATTGAACCATCCGAAACTGCCCCGAAACTTAGGGCACAAACCGTTTCCAATGGCCTTCGGAGACCACTTCGACTGCTCCGTCGATCACTTTGATGGCGGTCTGATCGTCAATCGCGTACGTCGGCACCGGCCCCTTGGCGGCCCATCTTTCTGCGTTGGCCATGGAATTGTCCGGACTCTCTGGGTGATCCAGGTGCGGAAATAACGAAAAATCAACCAGTCCTAGTGCTCTATCGAGGCCTTTGGGCAGATTACTTGCCGGAGGCTCGCGACAGAACCAGTCGTCGTAGGCCTCTCCGAAGTTGGGGGTGACCACCATGCTCCCGGCGCTCACCCCCACGTAGACCGTCTCGCGCGCTAGCTCCGGCAAGAGGTCTGCCAGTCCGGATTGCCGCATCCAGTAGCACAGATACAGGACATCGCCGCCGTAAACCAGCAGGGCGTCAGCCTCTTGGACCAGAGGGACCCAATGGTCTTCTTTGAGACTGGGCAGAGCGGTGAGCTCCAGCACTCCCAACGACTTCCAACCCACTTCGCACAAGGGGCTGCGCGCAACACCGCGGATAAACCGCCAGGCCATGGCAGCACCGCCAGGACAGGCGTACGCCGCGGTGGGAATGCACAGAGCGCTGGACTCGGCGATCGGTTTGCCCAGAGACTCAACCAGGGCTTTGCGAATGCTGTCGTTGCTGATGCCAGACGAGGTGAGAAGAAATTTCATGATGGTTTCCTTTCCCATCCATAAAGAGCTGAAAGTCTTTTCTGGTTACGTTCTTTAGAACATTTGTCTCCTCCAAGAGTACCTGATCGACACCCAAATGGCAAGATGTTCTAGGAGCAACGGACCATGTTGAAAGAACAGGCCCCCAAATGTGTGAGCAGTTTTTCGGGGTCTGGCTGGATTTTATCTGAGCAGGAAAAGGGTCAGTGTGAGGGTGTTATCTTGCATCCAACACCTGCGCCGGGTGGTGAGCAAAATGGGCTGAATCGCTCGGACAGATCACAAGCTGCTGGTTTGAATGCTGCTGGTACGAGAAGACCGTCCGAGCATTGAGTACCAGCATGACGTTGAATCTTGAGCGACTCTTATTGACAGAAACAGTACACACCTCTTGGCTTGGAGAGCGGCTTCGTTTGCGCCTGATGGCAAAGCTCGCTCATGTTGGCGGGCAAGTGCTCAAGTCGGCGGACAAAATCCGCTCATGTCGGATGTCATTTACCACGTATGTGTAGAATGGACCGCGTTGATTGTACGCGTATCTCACATACTTTAGCAAGAAAGCTTGCTCCGTCATACCCAACAGGCCTGATTTCCTGAACGGATGTCCCATGTAGCCAACACAGCTTGAAAGGCGTAGTTGTTGTCAAACGGGCTCTTTTTAAATGGATGTCCCATGGAGCCAGCACAGGTGGAAAATCGACTCCACTGGCGTCGCGATGCCACCTTGAGAGAGGATCGTTGCGAGGTGCGCTTCCCGCCCGTGGCTCACATGCTCGCTGTGCCGGGCAAGCTGGTGCTCGCCTTGATGGATTTGCATCATGTCCCGAGCGCTCGCTCGCCAGCGTCGGCGCTTCGCCTCTCACCCACACGAGGCCCTGGCCTGGGTCCTCGACTCTTGAGTTGTCCTGTCATCTCGCAGACCCTCTATTGCGTCCTCTCTATTGTAACGTATAGAAGTAGGCTAGCACCGTATATAACAGCACAGGTAGCCACAGAGAGGAGCAAGCCCTTGGCCATAGAACGACCGACACAGCAAGGTCTTCTGGATTCGCTCCAGGAGGATCACACACGTTTTCAGAAATTGATCAATCATCTGAATGATGAAGAGCAGCAGAGAGCGATTACTCCCGAGGGATGGTCGTGCAAGGATTTCCTGTCGCATATGAGCCATTGGAAGGCGGCGACACTGAAGCTCATCGTCGCCTATACGCACGACCAGCCACTCCCACCCGTGACGCCATCAGGTGACCAAGCCAATGAGGAGGCACGCGAAATGGACAAAGAGCTTTCGCTGCCGCAGGTGCGCAACTACTGGGAAGAGACGCACCTGCACTTGACGCACCTGGTCGCCGACGAACTCGATGATGAGAAGCTGCAAGATGAGATGCACCCACCCTGGGATGGAACTACTGCCGAGCCCCTCTGTACGATGATCGCCTCCATCTGCGAGCACGACGCGGAGCATTTTGAGTTGATCGAGCAATACTTCGAGATTGGCCGATAAGCTCAATTCTCCTCTTGCTTGGTGTGCTGGCTTGTACGAGCTACTGAGGGTATCCGTTCTCAAACAGAGCAGTATACAGCAACGTGAGCAACGGTACCGCCATCTGTCTGATGGAGAGATGGAGCGGTAAAGGTTCTGAGAGCGTCCTCGGCGACGCATTTTTTAGAACAGATATCCTCAGTAGCCAGCACAAGGCTGTACTAGCATATTGTTCAGCTACGTTGCCAAGTTGACAATACCCTCGCATCTCCCCTTGTCAACAAACTAGCGGTATCTTTCACCCATAGAAAGTACTTCCGATTATTGGAAGTATGTCCATTATAGGGGAAAAGACAAACTGGCCCGACTCATAAACGGGGACTTGTCAAAAGCGGCCTGATCTGTTACATATTGAAGCGAGTTATCAATGGCACAACAGACTTTTCATAAAAGTCTGGATTATTCTTTTCCAGCCAGTAGAGTGGCTTGAGCAATATTGGTGGTAGCCCCTGTTCTAATGCCTTTTGCACTGACTTGATTGCTTCCTGATTTCGTCCCATATATGCGTAGATCATTCCTTTCCAGAAATGAGTATCTTGTGTTTGTGGGTTCGGTAAAATAGCCTGCTCCAGCTCTTCCAGGCCTTCTTTGAACTTACCTTTTAGAGCTAGTGCTACTCCTTTACAGATGTGTGATTCGGCCTGCGACAGGTCAATTGCCGCAATCACCTCCAAACGCTCTGCTATTTCTACCCCTGGCCGCTGCCGATCCATAGTTGCGTATACCACCATCCACGCTGCATTGACATTCTTTGGGTCTGCCTCTGTACTCTTGACGAAATTGCTTACAGCCTGCTCGGTATTTTTAAGCTGCAAATAGGTGTAGCCTCGGTTTAGGTATGTATCAGCATTACTAGGGTCCAACTCGAGGGCTCGATTGTAATCAGCGAGAGCCCGCTCATACTCCTGTAGATCAGCATAAACAAGGCCACGATTACTGTAGGTATCAACAGAGAACGGGTCCAACTCAAGGACTCGATTATAATCACTGAGAGCCCGCTCATACTCCTTTAGATTAGCATAGGCGACACCACGATTATGATATGCATTAGCAAACTTGGGATCTACCTCCAGAGCAAGGTTGTAATCTTTGAGAGCCTCCTCATAGTTCTTGAGGGCGAAATGAGCATTGCCACGACCGTTGTAGCCATTTGGATCATCCGGTAAACGCTCAATATAGTAGCTATAGCATTTTATGGCCTGATCGTACTGTTCCAGCTGCTGAAAAAGCGAACCCATTGTTTCCAAAAGGTGGGTAACCATCTGCTGCTCACCAATCTGATCTGCGATCTGCAGGGCGTTATAATACATCTGAAGTGCGTCATCATATCGCTTCATTCCTTCTGATGCTTTGCCAACATAGAGGAAAGCGAGTGCCATTCCTGATGGCTCTTCGTTCTCTTCACTTATCATGAGAGCTTGTTTGGCAGTATCCAAGGAACGCTCGAACTTATGCATTGTGATACTTTGTTCAGCTTGGCGCAATAGAAATGGAACCTGATTTAACTTCTCCTCGCGCTGTTTGTTCCATCGTTCATTAGAAGCTCGGATGGGGGCAATGAAGCGGTCGTGTGTGAGTTCATACCAGTGAGCACCGGAACGCCACTCTGAGCGGATCAGATGCATGGTAGCTAGGATATCGAGTGCTTCGTTAGGTATGCCCTTTGTTTGCTGAGGATCTCTATGTACGATGCCACGTGTGCCAGTCGAGGTAATTAGCCATTGTTGGCACCATTGGCGCAATGCGTTCTCATAAATATTGGTTTGCGCTGCCGCAGCACTGATAGCACTTTCGTAGAACTTTGACAAAGGGCGGTCAAGGTCGCCAAAAGCCAGGAGGTGCTGTTCGGTTATTTGTGTGATATCTCGTGGCATCTCCTGCCACAGATTCTGGCAGACCACCTGGAGCTGAACGGGCTCTACAAACTCGCCCACAACCTCAACC
>Ga0209648_10006110_pt1 | contig 10360 bp, 12 predicted proteins | sample GraSoi2013_115cm_FD_185830 | JGI IMG/M metagenome (GOLD analysis project Ga0209648, IMG submission 185830) | Grasslands soil microbial communities from the Angelo Coastal Reserve, California, USA - Sample 9_17_2013_115cm (SPAdes) (version 2) | ecosystem: Environmental > Terrestrial > Soil >...
TGTCCCCTCCCCGACTACATGCCGCTTCCCTCGCTCGACGCCGCCCCAGGCGCGGCCAAGCCGCCCGGTGACGCGACGCTGCCTCCCTCTTTCTTGAGCTGGGCGTAGGCCATGCCGCGCAGGATCGTGATCCGCTTGGCCATCGGTGGGTGCGTCGCCAGCACGTCGGCCACGAAGCCCTCGTGCCCAGTGAGCCGGCGCGCCAGGGGGTCGGCGATGCAGAGGTGGGCGGCGCCGCGCTTCAAGTGCGTGGTGGGGGCGTCCGCGTTTTCGATCTTTTGCAACGCGCTCGCCAGCGCCAGGGGATTGCGGGTGAACTGCGCCCCCATCGCGTCGGCGAGGTACTCCCGCTTGCGGCTGACGCCCATGGCCAGCAGCTGGGCGATGATGGGGGCGAGCAACCAGGAGATGATCCACACCACGAGCAGGACGAGGAGCAAGAGGCCGCCCTTGCGGCCGCCGCCCCGAGGCTCCTCGTCCATCCCGCCGCGCAACAGCCGGTTCGAGCCGTCATGCATCAGCGCCACCGCGCCCACGAGCGCCGCGAGCGTCGTCATCAGCCGCACGTCGAGATTCTTCACGTGGCCAAGTTCGTGCCCGATCACGCCCTCCAGCTCGTCGCGCGTACACAAGTCCAGCAGACCCTGTGTCACCGCGACGTGCGAGTGGAGCGGATCCGTGCCGGTGGCGAAGGCGTTGGGATCGCCATCGTCGACGATCCAGATGCGGGGCCGTGGCACGCCGGCGGCGATCGCCATCTCCTCGACCACGTCGACGAGCTGCCGCTCCTTGGGGTCGGTCGGGTCCTGCACTTCCCGGGCTCCCGTGGACCAGAGCACCTTTTCGGGCCCGGTGGCGTAGGCGTACCACGCCATCGCCACCCCGAGCACGGTCAGGACGATCCCCAGCCATGGGAAGGTGTGGTGGTACGCCAGGCGCGGGGCGTCGCGCGAGTAGAGGTAGTAGATGAGATCGCCGCCGAACCCGAGCCAGGCGAAGAACAGCACGAATCCGATCACCAGCAACACGGTGCGTCGGCGGTTGGCGTCCTGCTGCTGGAACAGGTTCAGCGAAGCGTCGTCGCTCACGCCTTCGGCTTCATCGAGAGATCGACCTGCGGCACGGCTCGTTCCGCTTGATCCTCGATCGCCCACAAGTCGGCGGGCTGCGTCTTGGCGAGTCCCGCGACGAGGCTCGTGGGGAACTGCTGTTGCTTCGTGTTGTACTGCGTCGCGGTATCGTTGTAGAGCTGGCGCGCAAACGCCACCTTGTTCTCGGTCGAGGTGAGCTCTTCCTGCAGCTGGCCGATGTTGCCGGTGGCCTTGAGCTGCGGGTACTGCTCCACCACCACCATGAGGCGCGACAGGGCGCTGGAGAGGGCATTTTCCGCCCGGCTGCCCCGGCGGCGTTCACGCTCACCGCCTGGTTGCGCGCCTGGATCACCGCCTCGAGCGTCGACTTCTCGAAGTCCATGGCACCGCGCACCGAGTTCACCAGGTTCGGGATCAGGTCGTGCCGCCGCTTGAGCTGCACATCGATCTGCTTGAACGCGTTGAGCGTCTGATTCTTGAGGGACACCAACCCGTTGTACGCGCCGACCAGCCAGCCGGCGAGCACGAGGACGAGCAGTAACAGGACAACGGAACCCATGTCAGCTCCTGGTTGGAGAGGACGCGCCCGACCCCCTACGCGCCCGCATGCGGCAACAGTTTCGCGAGCGCCTGCCGGATGGCCTCGGCGACCGCTCCCTCCTCGGGCCCCAGCCGGGCGAGCGGGTGGGCCGTGTCCACGTGCAGCTCGACGCCGCGCCCGACCGGAATGCGGCGCCACGAGCTGGGGCTCTCGGGATCGCGTGTCGCGTCGCGCGTGAGCCACGCCGTCAGCGCGCGCCCCGACTTGCCGCGCGGCGGCGCGCCCTTGCTGCGCAGCGGCAGACGATCGGGCACGGGCAGCGAGGCACCCAGCGCTTGGGCGGCACGCCGCTCCAGCACGTCGCCGGTCTGGTCCACCATTTCCTTGGTGATCGTCGCGAGAGTGACGCCTTCCATTTGCCGCAACTTGATCCAGAGCAGCTGCAGGAAATGACGATAAGAGTAGGTTGCGGCGGTGCCGCGCCCTTCGGGTGGGCTCACGAGGCCCCTCGTCACGTAGAAGCGGATCGTGCGCTCACTCGGCTGCGCGCGGGCGGCGGCGTTGATGGGGGTGATCGCCGAGGCATCGAGGATGGCGCCGACGAGCGCCGCGAGATCGCGGAGATTCCACGGCGCCAAGCTGCGATACTCCCGCAGGACGTGTAGCGGCTCCTGCGGTGCCGCCCCCGTCACGCTTGGGCACCTCCCCGCTCGCGCGCTTGTCCCTGCTCGAGCACCGCCGCCAGCCACCGTGACACGTCTTGCAAGTTAAACGGTTTGCGAAGCACCGCGCAGCGGTGGTGATCGAGCCAGGTACGCACCTCCTCGGCGTCGGCGTCTCCCGTCATGATCGCAATGCGCCCTTCGAGCCGCGGCCAGCGATGCACAATCGCGAGGTACAGCGCTAATCCGGACATCGTGGGCAGGTGGATGTCGATGAGCAGGGCTTCGGCCTGCTCCACGGCAAGCAGCTCGTACGCCGTCTCGGCGCTGCTCGCGGCGATCACGCGGTAGCCGGCGCGGCCGAGCGAGCGCTCGAGAACGCGACGCAGCACCGCCTCGTCGTCCACGATCAGTACGGTCGGGCGCGGATCGGTCACGAGACGGACGCCTGGGCTTGGCGTGGGGTGAGGAAGCGCTGCGCCACGCGCGCCAGCGCTTCGGCGGGGGTGAGGGAGAGCCGCATCTCCCCCGCCGTGAGCCCGAGGTAGTGGCGCGCATGCAGCTGCAAGGTCTTCGCCTGGGCGTAGCCGAGACGGCTGGCCACGTCCTCGATCGTAAAGCCGGGGTCCTGCAACAGGCGGTGGGCGTAGAGCACCCGCGCGGCAGAGAGGAAATGCCGGGGCGAGGGCAAGCCCACCCGCGTAAACCAGCGCTCGCAGGTGCGCCGATCGACCCGGGCGCGCGCCGCGACCTGCGTGACGGTCTGGACATCTCCGGGCGCCCGCAGCGCCTCCTCCAGCACCCAGCGCAGCTGGCTCGGCAGTGGCGCCAGCGCTTCGGCGAGCTGGTCGAGCAGCTGCCGCGAGGACGAGCGGGCCTCCTCCTGGCCCAACAGCTCGCGGAGCCGCGCCGGGTGATCCTCGTAATGCAGGAAGACGACGTGCTGGATGCCGCGCTGGCCCAGCGCGAGCAGCACTCCGCCCGACCGGGGCGTCAGCGTGGTGTAGAGGATCAGCGGCAGCGACGGAAAGAGCACCCGCAAGCGTTCGATCTCCTGGGAGCGTGCCTCGCCCGACAACAGCGGATCCACCACCGCCAGCTCCACCGGGCGGTTGCGGATCGCGACCAGCACGTCGTCCCAATTGAGCGCGTGTAGCACAGTGAAACGCGCCCCTGCCGCGCGGCGCACGCGGTGGTACTGGACGTCCGGGACAGCGGCTAGCACGAGCATAAATGCCTCAAAATCGCTAAATGTCGCAAAATCGCCCCATCATGCCGCAAAAACGCCCTTAAAAAGGGCGGGTGGCCGTCCCAGGTTGGGGGGACCCGATTTCCTCATCCCCCAACCTGCCCTGCGGAGGTCGCAATGTCCCGTCAGCTTCGCGCGTTACTCAGCCTCATTCTCGTGTCGATCGCCCTCGGCGCCGCAGCGTGTGCCGGCAGCGCCAATGCGACCGGCCCCCGGACGACCGCCTGCGACATCAACAACAGCAACACCTGTCAACCGCACTAACCCCTAACCGCCGACGAGCTGCGCCAGCGAGGCCGATACCTCGCGCAGCTCCGCGGTGTCGAACACGGGCTCGGTGGCTGCCGCAGGCTCCAGCTGGAGTTGGTCTGCGCAGGGACCGAGCCCCTGCTGTATCCGCTCGATCCGGAACTCGAGCTCGTGCAGTCCGGCGGCATTCGCCTCGACGAGCGCCTGGTCGAGCAGTCCCTCGGCGCGCTTGAACTGCCCGAACCGCGCTAGTCCGATCCCCTGCTTGAGATAGAAATCCGCTCGGATGTTGGGCGGCATGTCGTCGAGCCGCGCCTCACAGCGCTCGCGCCAGCGCGCGAAGCCGACCCGGTCCTGCCGGTAGGAGGCGCAATACATCAGTTCGATGGTCGCGTTCGTCGTGGTCTCGCGGGTGCCGCCCCGCCGCACGACCTCCGACAGTGCCCGCTCCGCGCCAGCGACGTCGCCTAGTGTGAGCAGCGTCGTCCCCACGTCGCCGAGCGCGCGGAGCCGCGCGTCCTCGTCCTCGTACAACTCGAACGCTCGCCAGAAATGTGGCACCGCCTGGTCGGGCTGCCCGCGATAGAACAGCGTGGCGCCGATGCCCTGCTCGACGCGCGCTTCGGCGTCATGGTCTCCCGCCGCGCGAGCGTCGGCGAGGATGCCGCGCAGGCTCTGCTCCGACTCCGCCAGGTTACCGCGGCCGAGCACCGTGTTGGCGCGCCCGATCCGGCTGAGGAGCTCGGACCGGCGGTCGCCCTGTGCCGCCGCCAGCGCGCCCGCCTGCGCGTACGCCGCCTCGGCGTCGTCGAAGCGATTGAGCTTGCGGTGGACGCGCGCGGTGCGCAGCTGCACCGCCACCGCGTCGGCCGCCGTCACCCGAGCATCGCCCACGTCGAGGAGCGTCGCCAGCACGTCGAGCGCCTCGTCGAGGCGCAGCCCATCTTCGAGGAAATGCGCATAGGCGAACAGCGCCGGCGCGACCAGCCGCACGTCGCCCAAGCGGTGCGCGTCCACTGCGGCCGCGGCGATCCCGTGAATGTGGGTGCCTTCGGCCGCCGCGGCGCGCAGCTCGCGACAGAACCGATCGGTGGCGACCCATTGGTAATGGAACGCATCGGCGGACACCGACGCCCGCGCTGGCGCGAGCAAATCCACGAGCCGCAACGCGAGGAACGCGCCTTGTCCCAAACGAGCTTCCAAGGAGATCGCAGAGGAGTTGTGCGACACCCTCTGGAGGAAGACCGCGTGAGGCAACGAGTCCACTTTGGTGCGCGACAGCGGCATCGGGTATGTCTCCGAAAGGACGTGATAAAGTGCCGCCAGTACCCGTGGCACTCCGTGTGCCTCGCCGCAACTCGCGGTCGGCTCAGAAGATAGCCTTTCAGGGCACGGCGCGTTAGACGCGCAGTTTTCGCTGTTTTTGGCGTTTCACCACATTGCATTCCCGAGGCACTCTGGTGACCGGCGTCACACTCGCGCCGCCTCGAGATACGAGCTCGCCGCTCGCCCCTGCTACGGCAGACCGTTGCAACCAATACGCAGACTAGGACATCTAACAACGTGGCGGCGAGCAGGGCGTGCTGAAACCGCCCGCCCAGTTGGGCCGTAGGGAGCGGCGAAAGAAGGTGGGTCGCGGCCGAAGTGTGACGGCCACTTCGCCCGACCGCCAACCCGGGGAGGAGTCAGCCCCGGGTTTGGTTTTTCCTAGAGGGCCGGTTGGGCGACGCCGATCGCCTCGATGTCGAACGTCACACCATCGGCGACCCGCACCAGCCCCCCCGGGCCGCCGCGGTAAGGCCTGATCCCGAAGTCGGTCTGCTTGATGGTGAAGCGCGTCGTCGCCCGGAGGGTGTCGCCGCTGATCACAACCGCTAGATCGACGACCAAGTCCCGCGTCACCCCGGCGAGCGTGAGCTCGCCCTGCACCCGGAAGCCACGGTCGCCGGGCGTCACGGCGTGCGACGCGAATGTGATCTCGTGGTAGCGGTCGGCCTGGAGGACGTCGCGGCGCATCGCCTCCGTGACCTGCCGCCGCTCGGCCGTATCGGAGGACGAGATGACGTCGAGGCTGTCCGTCGACACCGCGATGGTGACGTGAGAGGCTGCGGAGCTGTCGCGGTACTGCACGATCCGCCCCCAGAACGCGCGGGCGCGAACCAAGTGGTCGTGGCCCGCGAAGCCCAGGAGCCCCGCCTTGCCGGTCTTGACGTCGAACCGACTTGCCGGGGAGACGACGTAGACCACGGAATCGGCCGCGCTCGCACTCCCACCCCCGCCCCCGCCCCCCGCTCCGCCTTGCGCCGGGGCCGCCGTGGGGAGCAGCCCCAGCAGCAGGAGGACATCGCTCCGTCGCAGGGCGCGTCGCGCCAGCATCGCGGCCTCCATCAGGATCGGCTGCGGCCGGGAGGACCGAGGTACTGTTGCAGCCCTTCCTCAAACGGCAGGGGCTCGATGCCGAACACCGGTCGCAGGGCGTTGGCGGGCGTGGCGCTGCCTTCCACGAGCATTTGCAGCTGGTCGCTCGTGAGCGGCGCCCACCGACCCAGCAGGTCGCCGGCCCGCGCGGCGGCGCGGGCGAGCGCGAGCGGCAGGTGCAGGAGCGGGCGAGGATGACCGGCCGCGCGGCCAATGGCATGCACGAACTGCTCGTAGGATAAGACGGCGGGGCCGCCCAGCTCGAACGCTCCCACGATCGCGGCGTCCTCCGCCGCCCGGGCGAACGCGAGGGCTACGTCCTCGATCCACACCGGCTGCATGGGGAAGCGGCCGTCGCCGAACACCGGCACGACGGGGGACCAGCGGTGCAGGCGGGCGAGCACGCGGATCGGGGTGTTACCCGGCCCGCTGATGATGGACGGGCGAAACACGGCGGCCGAGAGCCCGGACCTCCGCACCAGTTCTTCGGCCTCCCACTTGGTACGGTGATAGGGCGTCGCGTCGGGCGTGTTGCGGGCGCCGATGGCGCTCATGTGCACGAAGCGCCGCACGCCCGCGTCGCGCGTCGCCGCGAGCAGGCGTTCAGTTCCGGTCACGTGCACCGCGCGGAACGTGGCCCGGCCGGCTTCGACGATGATCCCCACGAGGTGAACTACGGCGTCCGCGCCACGCACGAGCGTGAGGAGGGCGGCAGGCTGGGCGAGATCCCCCACCACGAGCTCGGTCGCTGGACCGCAGGCGCGCCGCGCGGGCTCGACGTAACGCGCCAGCGCCCGGACGCGATGCCCGCGCCGCGCGAGTAGCGCCGCGACGTGCCGTCCCACGAACCCCGTGGCACCGGTGACCGCGATCACCATAGGCGGGGCGGTCAGCCTGGGGAGTCGGCCGCGCCCTCGTCCAAGAACACGAGCGTGCGGCGCCGCGCCACCACGGCGGCGAGCGCCTCGTACACCTTGGGGTCGAGCACGCTCCCCGACAGGTCGGCGAGCCGCGCCACGGCCTGCTCAGCCGTCATCTTCTCCTGATAGGCCCGCGAGGTGCTCAGGGCATCAAACACTTCGGCGGCGCCGATGATCCGCGCGGCGAGGGGGATCTCGTCCCCGCGCAACCCGTCGGGATAGCCGGTGCCGTCCCAGCGCTCGTGGTGGCCCCGCACTGCCGGCATGATGTTACCGAGGTGCGCGAGCGGCGCCAGAATCTGGGAGCCGATCACCACGTGCTGCTTCACGTGCTCGAACTCTTCGGGCGTGAGCGCGCCCTGCTTGTTGAGCACGGATTCACGGGTCCCGATCTTCCCGATATCGTGCAGGCGACCCGCGACCCTCACCGACTCCACTTGCTCCTCGGACAGCCCCAACTGGTTGGCGATCGTCGCCGAGAGATCGGCGACGCGGGCGGAGTGGCCCCGCATATAGGGATCCTTCGCCTCCAGGGCGTTCACCAGCGCCTCGAGGGTCGCGACCGAGATGCGCTCGAGCTTCATGCGCTCGCGGTGGAGCTCGGCGGTGCGGGTCGTGACTTCTTCTTTGAGCCACTGGTTCAGGTGCCGGTTTTCGAGCTGCAACTCGCGCCGGCGCAGCGCGCGCTGGACGGCCCGGCCCAAGTCGGCCAACTCGATCGGCTTGGTCAGGTAGTCCATCGCCCCGCGCTGCATGCACAGCGCGGCGCTCGTGGCGTCGTTCACGGCGGTCAGCATCAGGATCGCGAGCTCGGCCTCGATCTCGAGCGCCTGGGGCACCAAGTCCACCCCGCTCGTGCCGGGCATGCGAATGTCGCACAACATCAAGGCGATGCGGTGGCGGCGCAGCTGCTCCAGGGCCTCTTCGCCCGAGCCCGCGGCGTAGACCTCGAACTGCTGCTGCATCAGGAACTTCTTGAGGGCGCTCCGGATGGGCTCCTCGTCGTCCACTACGAGGATCTGGACGGGCCCCGCCTTGTCGACCACTCAGGACTCCCTTCGGGATTCTCCGTAGTCAAAATGGCGCGGGGCCGCTCCCCTGGATAGCCCCGGCCACGTGGCGCGATGGCGGCCGTCGCCACTCACCCGTCGGCGGTGACGAACGTCAGTTGCGGGGGCGCGGCCAGCAGGCCGGCACGATGCGCGCGCGCGAACAGCGCGCTGATGGCCTGCCGGCCGGTCGCCCCGTAATCCACCGTGTACGCGTTCACGTACATGGCGACGAATCGGTCGATGCGCGCTGCGTCGAGGCCGCGGCCGTAGGCGCGCGCGTGCGCCAGCGCCTCCCCGCGGTGCTCGAGCCCGTATTGAATACTCGCCTTGAGATCGCGCGCGATCTCGCGCATCAGAGGCTCCCCGAGGTCGCGACGCACCGCGTTGCCACCGAGCGGGAGGGGGAGCTCCGTCTCGTCGTGCCACCAGGCCCCGAGATCCACCCATAGCGTGAGGCCTCGCTCGGCGTAGGTGAGCTGGCCCTCGTGAATGAGCAGCCCGGCGTCCGCTCGGCCGGAGAGGACGTGATCCTCGATCTGATCGAACGGCACGACGACGTGGCGTGCGGCGGGTTGGTAGAGTTTGAGAGCCAGGAATGCCGTGGTCAGCTCCCCCGGCACGGCGATCGTCACGCCGGGTGCCCCGAGGGTCCGCTGCGGGTTGGAGGGGCGCGGTGCCCGGGCCACGATCCGCGGCCCGTAGCGCTCGCCGAAGCTCGCGCCATGCGCCAGTAGCGCGTAGCGGTCGGTGAGATAGGCGTAGGCGTGAAACGACACGGCCGTCACCTCGAGCTCGCCCGCGAGCGCGCGGCGGTTGAGCGACTCGATATCGCTCAGCTCGTGGAGGTAGCGGCGAGCACCGGTGTCGACTCTCCCGGCGGCGAGCGCCCAGAACATGAAGGCGTCGTCGGCGTCGGGGCTGTGCGCGAGCCGGATCGTTCGGGGACGCTCACCGTCCAGGGGTCGCCCTCCGGGTCGTCGCCGCGGCCGGCTGCCGTTGGGGCGTGGCGCAGGTATGGTAGCGCATCGCCCGCGGAATCTAACTGGCAGGATTCCCTAGCAGAGCGCATAGTGTAGCCATGAGCGCCGCGTTCCCGGGGCAGGACCGCGCCAAGCATATGGGCGAGCTGAAGCGAGGCGACGAGCGCTGGGATGTATTCATCGAGACCCAGCCCGACGCCGAAGTGGGCCCGGGCGCGGTGCGGGGGCGGCTGCACTTCGTGAACGGCGAGCGGCGCCGGAGCACTAGTTGGATCTTCCTCGAGCTCTCCGAGCGGGAGATCCAGGAGCGATTCGGCGAATTTTCGGCCGTGGAGCTGTGGCACTTCGTAGCCGCGCTCGAGGGCTGAGCGCGCTGTGTTGAAAAGTCTGCTGTTTGTGCACGCAGTTTGTGACAATTATGCACAAAATCTTGGAATAGGCCCTCGGCGGGAACGGTGTGTTGCATCGGCGACACAGAATGGTTGACAGTGGGCCACAGCGTCCTTACGTTCCGCCATGCCCGACGTCGTCCCATTAGGGGACCGCCACACGAGCCCGGCGCCATCGCGATGCCGGGCTCGCGGCGCTCGTGGCACCAAGCGTGCACCCCATTCCCGAACCACCGCTTAGGAGAGGTATCTCTATGGCCGCGACGTTGGGCCCGGCGACCACCCCCCAGACCACCAAGCCCGCGGCCGCGAGCACGCCCGCCGACGTGATCCGCAAGGCGAGGGAGGCCGGCCTACAGGTCGTGGACGTGAGGTTTACCGACCTCCCCGGCACCTGGCAACACTTCTCGATCCCCCTGAAGGAGTTGACCGAGGACCTGTTTAAGGAGGGGATCGGCTTCGACGGGTCGTCGATCCGCGGCTTCCAGGCGATCAACGAGAGTGACATGCTGCTGCTGCCGGATCCCGGGAGCGCCTTCGTGGATCCGTGCCTTGAGGTGCCGACGCTCTCGCTGACGTGCGACGTCGTGGATCCGGTGACGGGCCAACGCTATTCGCGCGACCCGCGCTATGTCGCACAGAAGGCCGAGCAGCATCTCGTGAAGACGGGCATCGCCACCACGGCGTACTACGGCCCCGAGGCCGAGTTCTACATCTTCAACTCGGCGCGGTTCGACCAGAACGCCCACGAAGGCTACTACTACATCGATTCGGAGGAGGGCATCTGGAACTCGGGTGCCAACGGCGGG
>Ga0209648_10006111_pt1 | contig 10359 bp, 8 predicted proteins | sample GraSoi2013_115cm_FD_185830 | JGI IMG/M metagenome (GOLD analysis project Ga0209648, IMG submission 185830) | Grasslands soil microbial communities from the Angelo Coastal Reserve, California, USA - Sample 9_17_2013_115cm (SPAdes) (version 2) | ecosystem: Environmental > Terrestrial > Soil >...
TGGTGGAAATGCCGGGACAGTACGCGGCTCGCGGCGGCATTCTGGATGTGTACTCTCCGGAGGCGGACCGCCCGGTGCGCGTCGAGTTTTTTGGGGATGAAATCGAATCCATGCGCAAGTTCGATCCTGCGAGCCAACGGTCTTCGAATCCAGTCGATGAAGCGTTGCTTCTGCCGCTGACGGAAACGCCGGTCACGGAAGAACTGCTCGGTTCCATCAACGCGCGGCTCTCAGGGAAACGCATTACAGGATCTGCGGAGATTGTGGAGCAAGCCGTGCGCGACTCCGGCGCCGGAGTCTTCCCGGGATGGGAGTTCTACGCTCCGGTGGCAGGCGCCGACCGCAGCATTTTCGACTTGCTTCCGGACGCGCGAGTGATTCTCGACGAGCCCGAGGCTTTAGCTCAGGAGCTCGACAAAGTCTGGACCCGCATTGAAGAAGCGCACGAGCGCAGCGGAGTGGGGAACTTGGTTCGTCCCGCCGATCTTTATCTCACGCCGGAGATCTGGCGGGAAAAAACCGCGGCTTTTCCCGGAGCCGATTTCGAATATCTGGCGGTGGCGCGCGAAGGGAGAACAGAAGCCGCTTTTCTTTCGCAGCCCGCCACGCGCTTCCACGGCGCGGTGCCCGCGATGATCGAGCAGGTTCAGAAGTTGGTTGGCGGCGGTACACAGGTAATTCTTGCCGCTCCCAACACGGGAGAAGTCGAGCGCCTCGCCGATATGTTCACCGAGTACAACGCTTCGTATCGTCTAGGAAGCCGCACGCGCAGCGGAGAAAGCTATGCCGACGAAACTTCTTATTTTGCCGGCGACGTTCTCACCACCACGCTGCTGAAGGCTTACCTTCCCGACGGCTTTGTTTTACCTGAGGCGCATCTCGCGATTTTTGGGGCACGCGATCTGTTCGATGAATCTGACCTGGTCGCGGCGCGACCGCAGCGGCAGAAATCAAAAGTCTCGGCGTTTCTTTCCGACTTCCGCGACTTGCAGGTCGGCGACTACGTGGTCCACGTGGAACACGGCATCGGTCAGTATCAAGGTCTGAAGGAAATCAATCAGGGCGACGGCGCGGCGGAATTCATGCTGCTCGAATACGCCGACGCAGCGCGGCTCTATGTTCCGCTTACTCGCCTTGATCTGGTCCAGAAATATCGTTCGTCGGAGGGCGCGAAACCCGTCCTAAATCACCTTGGCACCCAGGCATGGGGCAAGACCAAAGCCCGCGTGCGCAAGGCGATGAAGGACATGACCGACGAGTTGCTCAAGCTCTATGCGCAGCGCCAGTCCGCGCGGGGCCACATCTTTCCGGCCGATACCGAATGGATGAAGGAGTTCGAAGATTCGTTCGAGTACAACGAGACCGAAGACCAGGCGCAGGCCATCGCCGACGTGAAGCGCGACATGGAATCTCAACTCCCCATGGATCGCCTGCTGTGCGGCGATGTCGGTTATGGCAAGACGGAAGTCGCGATGCGCGCTGCCTTCAAGGCCCTGAGCGATAACAAACAAGTCGCCATGCTCGCGCCCACCACCGTCCTTGCCTTTCAGCACTACGAAACCTTCAAGCAACGATTCGCGCCGTTCCCGCTCACGGTCGAAATGATCAGCCGCTTCCGCACGGCGAAGCAGGTCAAAGAAATTTTGCAAAGAGTGGAAGGCGGCAAAGTGGACATCCTGATCGGCACTCACCGCCTGCTTTCAAAGGACGTGAAGTTCGCGGACCTCGGCCTCCTGGTGGTTGACGAGGAGCAGCGCTTCGGCGTCCGCCACAAAGAACGCATCAAGCAGATGCGCACTGAAGTCGATGTGCTGACCTTGTCGGCGACGCCGATTCCGCGGACGCTACATATGTCGCTGGTTGGCTTGCGCGATATGAGCGTGATCGAAACGCCGCCCAAAGACCGCATGGCAATCCAGACCGTGGTCGCGAACTGGGACGAGAAGCTTATTCAGTCGGCGCTCGAACAGGAACTCGACCGCGGCGGCCAGGTTTATTTCGTGCACAACCGCATCGAGACGATCTGGGAGATTGCGGCTAAGATTCAAGCGATGGTTCCGAACGCCCGCATCGCCGTGGGCCACGGACAGATGGGCGAAGGGGAGTTAGAGAAAGTAATGCTGAAGTTTATGCATCACGAAGCCGACATCCTGGTCTCAACCACGATTATCGAGAACGGACTCGATATCCCGCTGTGCAATACGATCATCATCAATCGTGCCGACCGGCTTGGCTTGTCGGAGCTCTATCAGCTTCGCGGACGGGTTGGGCGCTCGAACCGTCGGGCCTACGCGTACTTGCTTTTGCCTGCAGAAATCGAGTTGACGCCGGTCGCCAGGCGCCGTCTGGCCGCGCTGAAGGAATTTTCCGACCTCGGTGCCGGGTTCAAGATCGCGGCGCTTGATCTTGAACTACGCGGCGCGGGAAATCTTCTCGGCGGTGAACAGAGCGGTCACATCGAAGCGGTGGGTTTCGAACTTTACACACAGATGCTGGAACGCGCGGTACGCGAGATGAAGGGTGAGGCGGGTGTTGAAGTAACAGAGATCCAGCTCAACCTCGGCCTCAACATCCGCATTCCGTCCGACTACATTAAAGAAGAGAACCAACGCCTCCGCATGTACAAGCGCGTCGCGGGCGTCGAGACCGAGTCGCAACTGCACGACGTGCGCTCAGAGTTGATCGATCGTTACGGCGAGACGCCCCGTGCGGTTCGCAATCTGCTGGAGTACGCCGCGCTCAAACTGCAAGCGATGCGGGTCGGTGCCACCGCTATTGAGCGCAAGCGCGAATTCGTGAGCATCAAGTTCAGCCAGACGGCTGCGATTGATCCGGGGAAACTGGCGCGCTTTGTAGCGTCGCAGCGCGGCACGCAATTTACTCCGGATGGGACGCTGAAGTTCTCGATAAAGATCGACAGCGCCGAAGGAATATTGCAAACGCTGCACGATTTGCTGGAAGAGCTGGAGGCGCGCGAAGAAGCAGTGCCCCAGGTGTAAACGCCAGCAGTTACAATGGTTCGGCGAGTGGGCCGAAGGACGAACGACGATCGACCAACGACGAACTAGGCGACCGCCTTATGACGATGAAAGTCCGCAAAGCCATTTTTCCCGCCGCCGGATTAGGCACCCGCTTTCTGCCGGCCACCAAAGCTCAGCCGAAAGAGATGCTGCCACTGGTCGATAAGCCCATCATTCAGTATGGCGTGGAAGAGGCGCTGTCGGCCGGATGCGACCAGATCATCATCATTACCGGACGCGGCAAGAGCGCGATCGAAGATCATTTCGACGTCAGCTACGAGCTGGAGAAGATGCTCGAGGAAAAAGGCAAGCACGACTTGCTCAAGATCGTGCGCCAGATCTCGGACATGATCCACGTGGCCTACGTCCGTCAGAAGGAGGCGCTGGGCCTGGGACACGCCGTGCTCACCGCGCGCGAATTGATTGGCGACGAACCTTTTGCCACACTGCTCGCCGATGACGTCATCGATTCGAAAGTGCCAGTACTCAAGCAGTTGATGAACGTATTCGAAGAGAAGCGGTGTTCCGTGATCGCGACGCAGGTGGTTGACGGGCCCGCGATTTCTTCTTACGGTGTGCTGAAGGCGAAAGAGGTTGCGGGCTCCGGCGGCAGACTCTACGAAGTTCTCGACCTGGTGGAAAAGCCGAAACTCGCGGATGCGCCTTCGAATCTGGCAGTGATTGGACGCTACATTCTGACGCCGACGGTCTTCGAAACGCTCTCGGACATCAAGCCGGGCGCGGGCGGCGAGTTGCAACTCACAGACGGACTGCGCGGGCTGCTGCAGCGCGAGAAGATGTACGCCTATGTCTATGAAGGACGTCGCTTCGATACTGGCGACAAACTGGGCTTCCTCAAAGCGACGGTGGAGTTTGCGCTGAAACGCGAAGATCTGGGCGGGGAGTTCCGGGAATATCTGAAAAGCTTAAAGCTGTGAGCGAGATTCGCACCCGCAAGTCTCCGCTCGCTGCTTCGCTCACTCTTCCATCGTCGCGTTCAACTTTTTCGATTTCTCTTCCACGCCGCGCGCTAGTTTCTCTTTGTGTGTGGCCAATTTCTTCGTGATTTCAGCATCCGCCAGGCCGAGTATCTGCGCGGCCAGGATTCCGGCGTTGGTCGCGCCGGGCTTGCCGATGGCGACGGTTGCTACCGGAATGCCCGCGGGCATTTGCACAGTCGCGAGGAGGGAATCCATGCCCTGCAGAGAAGTTGACGGGATCGGGACGCCGATGACCGGCAAGATTGTGTGCGCGGCGATTACGCCCGCCAGATGCGCCGCTCCTCCCGCGCCGGCAATGATCACGCGAATGCCCCGCCCAGCAGCCTTGCGCGCATAATCTGCCGTGCGATCGGGGGAGCGATGGGCTGAAGTTACATCCATCTCATACGTGACGCCGAATTCATCGAGAGCTCTTGCGGCTTCGTGCATGATCTCCAGGTCGGAGTCACTTCCCATAACGATTGAGACGAGGGGCTTGCTCATGATTGGTTAAGGTCCAGCCTCGCTAAAGTCATAAATCCCCATCGTCATCCTGAGCGAAGCGAAGGATCTGCTTTTTACTGAGGCCGCGAAAAGCAGATCCTTCGCTTCGCTCAGGACGACAAGTCAATGGGACGCTACTTCTTCTTCAGCGCCCGTGCCGCGATATCTTTGCGATAGTGGGCGCCCTCGAAGCCGATCTTCGCGCACGCTTCATAGGCGCGCTGCGCCGCGGTTTGCAACTCCGCAGCCCGCGCCGTTGCCCCGAGGACGCGGCCGCCGGAAGTGTAGAAAGCATCGTCACGTTTCGAGGTGCCTGCATGGAAGACTTTTACGCCGTCCAACTTCGCGGCATCCTCCAGACCGACGATTTTCTTGCCCGCCTCGTAGGTCCCCGGATAACCGCCTGATGCCATCACCACACATACTGCCGCATCGTTCGACCACTTGAAATCGCCGTCGCTGGTGCGGCCGTCGATCGATGCTTCCATCGCCTCAAGCAAGTCGCTTTCGAGGCGCATCAAAATGGGCTGCGTCTCCGGATCGCCGAAGCGGCAGTTGAATTCGAGCACCATGGGGCCGCGGGCGGTCATCATCAGGCCGCAATAGAGGACGCCTTTATACTCCGCGCCTTCGGCCTTCATGCCGGCGACGACGGGCCGCGCGATGTGGGCGAGCAGCCAGTCGCGCATCTGGCCATCCACGATGGTCCGCGTGGTGTAGGCGCCCATGCCCCCGGTGTTCGGGCCAGTGTCGCCGTCGCCCACGCGCTTGTGATCTTGCGCAGCGACCAGTGGCGCCACCCGCTCGCCGTCGCTCACGACCAGAAACGAGAGTTCGTCACCCTGGAGAAACTCTTCGAGTACCACACGCGATCCTGCCTCGCCGAGCATCCTTCCGCTGAGCATTTCGTTAGCGACGGTCGCGGCTTCATCCTTACTCTTGGCGATGACCACACCCTTGCCGGCAGCCAGCCCGTCGGCCTTCACCACGATCGGCGGGTGGAAGTGCGGCAGCGCGTCGCGCACCTGCTCTGAAGAATCGCAGATCGCATAATGCGCCGTGGGAATGCGATGGCGTTGCAGGAATTCCTTGGCAAAGCTCTTGCTGGTTTCAAGCTGTGCGGCGGCTCTGGTTGGTCCGAATGTACGCCAGCCTCGTCGCGTAAATTCGTCCACCAAGCCGAGCATCAGCGGCAATTCTGGCCCCACAATGGTGAGGTCGGGCTGGATCTGGTTGGCGAGTGCGATCATTGAGTCGAGGCTCTTTACGTCTACCGCGACGCACTCGGCATCGTCCGCGATCCCGCCGTTGCCCGGCGCACAGTAGATTTTCGTTACCCGCGGCGACTGCCGGAGCTTCCACACCAGGGCGTGCTCGCGTCCGCCGCTGCCGATGACTAGGACTTTCATAGTCGAGACATTCAAGGGTAGGGGCGCGAGAAGATAGATGTCAAACAGGCCGGCGGCTGGCGGTTAGAAAATCAGTCCGAAACAATCCGCAATTAACTGTGCTTAACGCTTCGCCGTATAATACGGATCGCGTGATCACAGTCTCCAAAGAGGACTACCTTAAGGCGATTCTCGAGGCGGAGAGCGAAGGGGAACACGTAATTTCGGCCACGCTCGCGCACTGGCTCAAAGTCTCGCCCCCGGCCGTAACCATGGCGGTGCGCCGGCTGAAGAAAGACGGCCTGGTGCGAGTGAATGGCGATGGACGGGTTCGGCTGACCGCTGCCGGAAAGAAGATTGCCCGCAAGTTGACGGTTCGCCATCACCTGATCGAGCGTATGCTCGCCGAAATCTTCGGAATGGAATGGTACAAGGTACACGACGAGGCGGAACGATTGGAACATGCGGTCTCACCCGATTTCGAGGCCAGACTACTCGCCAAACTCGGGCGTGGAGTCGCGTGTCCGCACGGCAACCTGACGGAACTGGAGAGTCCCGCCAGCCGGCGCCGTCGCGGCTTGTTGCTGCTTGCCCACGCCGAGCCAGGGCAGAATTTCCAGGTGAGCGGTATCTATGAACGCGACCGCCGCCTGCTGGAGTTTCTCGAACAGCGCGGCATCCGCCCCGGAGCGAAAGTTCATGTCGTGCATCGCAACTACGACCATACTCTGACCCTCACCACCGGCGCCGGCCGGGTTTCTCTGGGTGTATCCGCCGCCGAAAGGGTCTGGGTTAAAGCGGCGGATGGGAGAGGCGTGTCCAAGGGCTGAGGGCCAGTGCGGTCGCAGTGCACCGCTAAAGCGATTCCGGGATACGGGACTCGCGTTTTTCCCGCAGCTTGACGATCAAGAGGTAATTAACCGCGGTTTATGTGCTGATGGATTCCGTCAGCCCGAGGCGCCGCCTTCAGCTGCAAGAGGTCCCATTGATTGCCGTACAGGTCTTCGAAGACTGCGACTGTGCCGTAGGACTCTTCGCAGGGCGGCCGTGTGAACTTTACTTTGCGCGCCGTCATTTCATTGTAGTCACGCCAGAAATCGTCGGTGTGCAGAAAAAGGAAGACTCGCCCGCCGGTCTGGTTGCCGATACGACTCGCCTGCTCGGGCGTTGCTGCCCGGGCCAGAAGCAAGCTCGTGCCCTGGGAGCCCGGCGGAGCGATCAGGACCCAGCGCTTTTCGTCGCTCAAACGAGTATCTTCAATCACTCGGAAGTTGAGCGTGCGAGTAAAGAAGGCGAGGGCTTCATCGTAGTCGCGGACGACCAGCGCGACATAGCCTAAGGTTTGCTTCATCGTTGGTGTCTACTTTAATTCAATCCGGGCTGCGTTCAACATTTCAGCAGAGCGAGAATATCCAGAATAATAAGCCGTGACTTTCCCACGGAAATATCGAGTTATCTCTCGCGGAGAAATGTTGTTTTCATTTTGATTTAAATCCATATTGCTTCATATTGAGAGCATCACCGCCTGCAGAAGTCTCCAGTCACGCCGGCTGGCACCGACTGCACGGGAGGGAGAGTGAAGAGAAAGAGTGAGAAGGACGCGAAGAAACGACCAGCAACGGCCAAAGCAGGCTCCGTCCGACCTGCTCCGACATGCCACTACCTGTGCAACGTGTGCGACATCGGTTTACACCACTTGTGCCGGAGCGCAGAATGTGAATGCAAGTGGCCGAGAGACTGGGTCCCACAGAAATCGGGAGGCTAGCGTTTACCGGGGCGCTCGCGGGAAGGTTTTTCCATCTGGGCGGCTGCCCATTCGACAAAAATCTCCTGGAATTCTGCCGTTGAGTAGATCCCCTTTTTGACCAGGAGACTGTTCATTGCAGACACCGTACCCATGAAACGTTCTTCGCGTGAGAGAGCCGCGAGCGCATCCTCAAAGGACAATTCTGATACGAGCGGCCTTGTCACGGAAGCCAAGATACACACCCCTAGAAACATCTGATGTAAATTCAAATTGTCTACCATCCCAAAGGGATGTCAAGAGTTTTGTTGCCAGCAAGTCCTGCGCGTCCCAGACAAGACTGTCAGAAGCGAATAAACTATAGAGAAAAGAGAGTGTTCTTGTTGTCGCCGTGAGACCAACATTTTCTTGGGCCACGCCCTAATTAGGGCACAAATATACTTCCCTCATCAAACCTGCTAGGCTGAGGGAGCCGTGACAGGGCGGAAATTCCATTGGAGACGTTCGTGCTAACCTGTTGAAACCGTGGCAGGACATAACAATTCGCCAGAAGACATCATTTTCTGCTTGGCGGAAAAGATCATGGCGCTGCTGCGCGAATCTGGAGCCACACTGGAGCAGTCGAAAGCTGCGATTGAAGCCGTGGGCGCTATTCTTCCGGTTGCGGAGTTTTCCTCTCGGAATTTTCGGAGGGTGCATCTCCGCCCTTGATCAGCGTGAGTTTGCTCTCCTTCGCTCTTGCTCTTGCTGCTACATCTAATACTGGCTCGCCATCCAAACTGACCGCGATCTCGGCAAGCATGCTGACTAGTTTCGGCACAGATTCACCAGCAGCAAGAAACGTCGAACCGTCGCTAAGGCGAATTTCCAGATCATCGCCCACGAGTATGGCTGCGACAATTTGGTAGATGTTAAGAAACATCTCATTGCCATCGAAACCGACGCAAACGAACGTCTTGTCCATTGAGTTAAGCCACATCCTTCGCGATGAACTTCATGAAATCGCCGACGCGATTAAAGGCTCCGAGCGCTTCATCCCTAATGTAGGGCTTACGTGTGTGAGATGCATCATTTCGCCAAATGTCCTTCATGAATGTGCAGTGATCCCCGGCATCGGAAAATCTGGACAGCCGCGCCTGCTTCTTTGGTCCAGCAGGTAATTTTCTTACTTCTGTGATCCTCAAGTGCACTCCATCAATTAGTTTGTGCCATGTGGCATATTCCACCTTTTGCGGTTTTCCCTTATCGAACACTTTTACCCTCAACCGTCTTGCGAGCCGTCTAAGACCGTGTTCGGCCACCCTCATCAAGTGGACCACGCATGCGGTATGTAAACCGAAGGCAAGACAATTTCCCGCATCTTTCAAATCTTGGCGCGCCTCTTCGAAAGCCACGAATGCTTCATCGCCAAATAATTTGTCGTTCTCAAAAAACTGATCATCTGGCGCTGGTAAGTACGCAAACTTTGCTTTCTGCAAGGCTAGGTGAAAACTGGTTTTTATGCCTTCCAGTTCTCGCACCATGGTTTCGGTTGACAGGCTTGCCCCGCTTGCCAGATCACGGACGAAGCGATCAGTTCGAACGTGATCAGCGAATTCCCATCCAATACGTTGTCCTTCGGCAAGTATGTCTTCAGCGGCCATTTTAGCCGTTGCTCGCTGGCCCTTGGCGTCCATTGTAGCCATTCCGATGGAAGTGTATGTAAGGAGATTGATTGCAAAATCCAGGTTGCGATAGGCATCACATGTGCGAAAACAAAAGTGCACCAACATGTCGGCAAGACTCCAAATCTGCACGGATTGACTTTTGCCGAACGACAAGGCACACTTCTCCTGTCGTGCCGCAAAAGCCCATTCACTCCGCCAAGAATGTTGAGGGCAGTAGCGCCGAATACAACCGTTTCACCAACCTCGTTGACCAGGTGCTCTCCGTCCCGCACAGCGTTATCAAGCGACGCATCGAAGAGCACCGAAGGGCAGCAGCGAGAAACCCGCACCGCCGTGGCCCGAAATCTAAGAAGTCTTGATTCTTCTTCCTCTCTTTCCCCGCAAAGGATTAGAAAGGCGTCGCTCCCACCTTGCCAGTCACCTCCGCATAGGTGAGCCGCTTTCCGACGATTTGTGAAACTGCAAGACTGAAGCGGTCTGCGTCGTTCATGTCCTTCCGGTTGTTGTAGCGGAATGCCTGTTCGTCAATGTAGCGGAACAGGTGGAACGGCTCTACGCTCACGTAGGTGCCGTGCAAGCCGCGCTTGAGTAAGGACCAGAAGTTTTCCATGCCGTTAGTGTGAATATTGCCGTTCACGTACTCAACCGCGTGATTGATGACGGCGTGATCGTAGTCCGCATTTAGCCCTTCGTAAGACTTGAGTTCGTCGCTATAGATGGCTGCGCCCGCTCCCACATGCTCACGAACCTGTCTTTGCAGTTCAGTCCGACGGCGATTCTCAACGACCATGGCGCGAACACTCCCGCCGCGCTCCAGCATCCCCATGACCATAGCTTTGTCTTTTCCGCCTGTGCCAGTGATGACGCGGGTGCGTTTACTCCGATGCATGTTGCGGGCCTTGCCTCCGATGAAGGTTTCATCCACTTCGACTTCGCTACCGGGTCCGCCCAGCTTCCCAGAATTGTTGCCCTGCAATGCGTATCGAATCCGTTGCAACATGAACCATGCCGACTTCTGGGTCACTCCGAGCGAGCGGTGAATCTCCCATGAGCTAA
>Ga0209648_10006112_pt1 | contig 10359 bp, 8 predicted proteins | sample GraSoi2013_115cm_FD_185830 | JGI IMG/M metagenome (GOLD analysis project Ga0209648, IMG submission 185830) | Grasslands soil microbial communities from the Angelo Coastal Reserve, California, USA - Sample 9_17_2013_115cm (SPAdes) (version 2) | ecosystem: Environmental > Terrestrial > Soil >...
AAGATCTCCGGAGCGGCGGAAGGACAGTACTTTTTGTCTCGCACAATATGGCTGCAGTCGAAAACCTTTGCTCCCGCGGCATCTGGATCGACAATGGACGGATCCGGGAGGATGGCCGAACGCGGGACATCATTCAGTCCTATATGGCTACGTTCGCAGAAGCCCAGCAAGCCGGTTCGGATTTGCACCGGATTGAAGTGCGTCGTGGCTCAGGTGAGATTCGCTATACCGGCATTGAACTCCTCTCTCCAGACGGGCAACCACAACCCGTGACACGTAGCGGCGAGGCTTTGACTATCAGGCTTTTCTACCACGCAGAAAAGACAATACCTTACGCGAGCTTTGGAATTCGGCTTACAACAGATCTGGGAACCCTCGTTACGGACACGAGCACTTGGCATCACGGAATCGATATTCCCGAAGTGCCGCCGGGTGACGGTCACATTGACCTTGAGATTGACGCCGTCAGCCTGCTGCAAGCCTCGTATTATTTGTCACTCTGGATCACCGGCGTTGATTCCAGAATTCATGATGGCTTGGAATACTGTACGAGACTGGAAATCGGACTTGCCAATATCTATAACTCCACACGGGTCATCGACAGCCGGCACGGGATCCTATACTTTCCGCAGAGGTGGAAGCTGGGCGGATTGCAGACCGTTAAAGAGGAGCAATCTCGGGTTCCCTTACTCGACGGCTCGGAATGAACACGCAATGCTGCGAAATCGTCTGGTAAGGGAACTCTGCGTTCCCGCGGGTAGCAAAGCTCAGTGAACCAGGACAGAGGACAACTAAGACAATAATGGAGCCAGAAGCACAGCCACTCGTCAGCGTGATAACGCCTGTCTATAACGGCGAAGAATTCTTGATCCAGTGCATCGAAAGTGTGCTGGCCCAAAGCTACCAGAATTGGGACTATTTGATCGTCAATAATTGCAGCACGGATCGGACTTTGGAGATCGCGCAAGAGTACGCCGCCCGCAACCCTCGGATCCGCGTTCATTCGAACCAGAGGTTCGCATCGGTGATTGAGAACCACAACATCTCGCTCCGTCAGATCTCGCCTCAAAGCAAGTACTGCAAGGTTGTTTTCGCCGATGACTGGCTGTTCCCCAACTGCCTCATGGAAATGGTTAAAGTTGCCGAATTGTACGCATCAGTGGGAATCGTTGGGGCCTACGGCTTGGATGGCAAGGAGGTTCTCTGGCAAGGCCTAGACTACCCTAGTACATTCGTGTCGGGCCCGGAGTTGTGTCGGACCACTCTTTTGGGCGGACCATATGTGTTTGGGACACCGACCTCGCTTTTGATTCGCTCAGACCTCATCCGGGCAAGGAAGCCCTTTTATAACGAGGCCAATCTTCACGCTGATAACGAGGCCTGCTACGACATTCTGCAGCATGCAGATTTTGGTTTTGTGTATCAGATTCTTACTTTTTCCCGGCCACGTCCAGGATCAAACACAGCCACCGCACGGGATTTGGAAAGTTATGTTCTTGGGAATTTGAGCGCGATCATCACTCATGGCCCCGCGTTTCTCTCCAGTCAAGAATATGAGCTGAGGCGCGAACAATGGTTGAAGCAGTATTACCAGGTGCTCGCAAAGAGTTTCTTACGCGTGCGGGACAAGAAGTTCTGGGAGTTTCATCGTGCCAGGATAGACGGACTCGGCTATCCATTGAACCAGGCCAGGCTCGCCAAAGCGGTTGTGCGCGAATTGTTCGAAAGTCTTACACGGCCAAGGGATGTGCTCGACGGCATATTGAGTTGGTGGCCCCGCGCCCTCTCAAGGGTGCGAATCAAGCGGACGCAGTAGCGGAGATCGGGAGAAAAAAGGAAATCGATGATTGGACGTATGGACCCGGCGAATTTCAGATTTGGTAGTGGGATTGCCGAATTCCACCGAGAGGATCGGAACGCAAGTCAAGCGGCCGATATGCGAGCATGGACCTCAGCGTAATTCTTTGTACATGGAATCGTGCAAGAATCCTTGCTGAAGCTCTGACCAGCCTTGATGCGTGTGTGGTGGATCCGGCCATTCAATGGGAAGTGCTCGTCGTTGACAACAATTCGACGGACGAAACGCGCGCGATCTGCGAGTCTTTCATTCAGAAAAATCCGCGTAGATTTCGATATCTGTTTGAAAGGCAGCAAGGCAAATCTTTTGCTCTCAATTTGGGAATTCAGAACGCCGAAGGAAAAATTCTTGCCTTTACGGACGATGATTTAACGGTCGATCTGAATTGGATCTCTGAGCTTCTTGAAGTGTTCCGGACCCAGACTTGTGCAGGCGTGGGCGGCAAGATTGTGCCGGTCTGGACATGTGACAAACCTTCCTGGCTCGACTTTGACGGTCCGTATTCCCATGCGGCATTTGGCGGGATTGTGCGATTCGATCACGGCAATTCCATTTGTGAATTAAAGACCGCTCCTATCGGCGCCAACATGGCTTACCGCCGCGAGGTACTCGGAAAGTATGGGCCCTTCCGTCCGGATTTGTGCCGGGTGGGCAATTTGCTCGGCGGTGAAGATTCTGAATATGGCCGTAGGCTCCTGAAGGCCAAGGAGCGACTTCTCTACGCGCCCAAGGCGACTGTTTACCATCCGGTTGAAAAGAGCCGCACCGAACGGAAATATTTTCAGTCTTGGGCCTACCATTACGGGAGATGGATCGTCCGCGTGGAGGGGGTTCCCGAGGGCACCATCCGTTTTCTTGGTGTTCCAAGATTCTTGTTTCGGATCTGCCTGAAGCATTTCCTCCACTGGATCGCGGCCTTTGATACTAAGCGCCGCCTTTTTTACGAGCTGCTCTTCTTGCAATCGATCGGCGAAATGGTGGAGGCCCGGCGCTCGCAGCAGGGCCTCCACGGCACACGGGCAAGCAATGATCCAATCCGGTCAAGTGAGGGCACGAATAGGACTCGGCGTACATGAAGATAAGCATACTCATCGCCAGCTACAATCGCTCCTCGAGTTTGCTCAAATTTCTCCAAGAGCTTACCCGCCAGGTGGTCCCGCAAGGATTGGATTGGGAAGTACTGATTGTCGACAATAATTCGACCGACGGAACCAGTGACGTAGTCGCACCCTTTGTGCAAGAGAATCCTCACCGGTTCAGATATTTCCTGGAAACCCGCCAGGGGAAATCCGCCGCCTTGAACACGGGAATCAAGGAGGCGCGAGGGGAAATCCTGGCGTTCACCGACGACGACTGCCTGCCGAATCTGGACTGGCTTTCCTCCATCGCGGGGGAATTCTCCACCGATCCCTTGCTCGGCGCGATCGGCGGCCGAGTCGAGCTTTACGACAAGCAGGACAAACCGGTGAGCATTCGAACTTGCACGCAAAGAACGCTGATTTCAACTCCGAGCCAGCTTTTTTCCTTGCTCATCGGTTGCAATATGGCCGTGCATCGGCGTGTTTGCGAGCGGGTTGAAGAATTCGATACCTCACTGGGCCCGGGAATCCGAACAAGAGCTCTCGAGGACATGGACTTTCTCTACAGAATCTACAAGCAAGGATTCAAGATGGTTTATTCGCCCGCGGTTCTCGTGTTTCATAACCACGGCCGGAGGAGCGATGCAGAAGTTCAATCTTTGACACGGAACTATCTCATTGGACGAGGCGCATTTTACTGCAAGCATATCCTCAAACGTGACCGGGATATTCTCAAGATTGCCTACTGGGAAGTTTTATCTTTGACGAGGGGCCTTCTACGGGATCTCTTCAGTGGTCAGAGGATTGAACAGGAGAGGAGACTCCTCTGGGCACTTCTTGTGGGTGCTTGCTACCGACTGGCATGGAATATGCGAGTCCAGAAGACTTGATATGAACCCGACTGCCGCCGAATATTTGAGGAGCGGGGAAGAATCACTTGGGTTGCTTGCTGGTGCCGCCCCTTCAAGATCCGCTTTGATCCCTGACGTGGGTGTCCTTGCGCTCGTGCCGGATCTGTGGCATTGGCAATGGCAGCCGCGCCACCAGGTAATGACGCGCTTGGCGCGCTATTTTCCCGTTGTATGGATGAATCCCGCCGAGTACTGGCGAAAATCGCTCCGACTCCGGAACTTGCTGCCGTCTCCGGATGGGGTTCCCATTCCGGAGAGCGATTTTGTAGTTCACACAGCTTCTCCTTTTCTGCCCCTTCTCTATTCGCCTCGCAAACTGGCCAAATACACCCTGCGCAAGCGTCTGGAAACGGCACGCCAGACTTTAATTAGGAAGGGCTGTACGAAGGTTGCTCTTTACCTTTGGCGACCGGAGTTTGCCACGGCGCTCGATCAGATTCCCGCTGACCTGAGCTGCTATCACATCGATGACGAATACACCTTCTCGACAGTGGATACCCCGATATCGGAAGAGGAGAGAAACTTGATCGCGCGTGTTGATCAGGTTTTCATCCATTCGCCAGCGCTGCTCGAAAAGAAGGGGAAGATCAACCCACACACCTCGTTCACACCCAACGGTGTTGATTTCGACGCGTACTCGCAGCCCGTACCGGAACCGGACGATCTTCGTGAGATACCTCACCCTCGGATCGGTTACAGCGGGCACATCAAGCGGCAATTGGACTGGCAACTCCTCCGTGATTTGACCGCTCGTCATCCGAACTGGTTCTTCGTTTTCGTAGGTTCGGCCAATGCTCATTCGGAAATTTTGGGACACGTCGAGGAATTGTCACTTCGAAAGAATGTGCGCTTTCTCGGAAGCAAGACGGCACTCCAGTTAGCTGCCTATCCTCAACATTTTGATGTGTGTGTCATGCCCTACCGGAACGATGATTACACCAAATATATCTACCCCTTGAAACTCCATGAATACCTGGCCAGCGGACGGCCCGTAGTAGGTACGCCGATTCCCTCGCTTGTAGCTTTTCGCGACTCGGTGCGGTTGCCCGAAAACGCCGAGCAATGGACCGTGGCCATTGCTCAATCTTTGGAACCGATGGCAAATACGATGGAATCTCGCGCCGCTCGGCAGGCTTTGGCAAAGTCGCACGACTGGAACATTCTTGTCCGCCAGATCGCGCAGACGATGGCGAACCGCCTGGGACCGGCCTATGCCGCTCTTCTGGAACGGAACATTTGATAATCCAAGAATTTTCTATCACTTTTGATTTCATCAAATGAGCCGTTGGCCAGGAACAAACGGATTTGCTCAAGCAGCACATCCCGAGCTCTACGGCCTTTCGAACGTGCAAAGGGAGATACGCAGAAATGGGACAAACGATTCCCAATCAGGAACTCAATCTCGTAGCTGGAGAGATCGTGGAGGTTCGCAGCCGGCAGGAAATCCTCGCTACTCTGGACGAGAAAGGCATGTTGGACCACATGCCCTTCATGCCCGAAATGCTGCAATACTGCGGAAAGCGTTTTCGTGTTTTTAAAAAGGCCCACAAGACTTGCGACAACATCCAGGACTGGAGCATGCGGCGCGTGGAGCACGCCGTGCATCTTACTGGCGTCCGATGTGATGGACGGGCGCACGGGAACTGTGATGCGGGCTGCATGATTTTTTGGCGCGAAGTCTGGCTAAAACGAGTCGACACGAATCTTCTGAATGAATCCTTGATTTGCCCTGTCGAAACTTCGGTAAGCGACAATCCCCTCTCTTCTCTTCCGGTCGTCAATTGTTCCGTCGAAAAACTTCACGCAGCTGCGTGTTCCTCTGTTGACCCTTCGAGTGCGGACTCACTCTACACGTGCCAGGCTACTGAATTGAGAAAGTTCACCTCTCACCTTTCGGACTGGGACTTACGGCAATATCTTCGCGACATTTTGTCCGGAAATCTCTCACGCGGAATTGCGGAATCTAAGTCGGAAAAACTTCTCGAAATGATGCTCGGCACTCTGGAGATCTTTCGATCGCTCTTGATTCTCGTCTTCAACAAGCTCCAGGGTGTTCGAAAAGGCGTGCAATACCCGCATATCGAAGGCGCACTCGTCACAACACCTACTGCCGAGTTGAAATTGAATCCGGGCGAGTTTGTGCAGGTCAAGTCAAAAGCCGAAATCCTGGCGACCCTTGACCGCCGAAACAGGAATCGCGGCCTGTTGTTTGATTCGGAGATGGTCAAATATTGTGGCGGAACATTCCGGGTATTGAAACGAGTTTATCAAATAGTAGATGAAAGGACGGGGAAGATGATGCCAATGAAATCACCCTGCATCGTCCTGGAAGGTGTGGCATGTGCATCCGACTATCATCGCCTGTGCCCGAGAGCCATCTATCATTACTGGCGAGAATCTTGGCTCAGTCGAATCGAATAATGCACTCTTCTCCGAGCTCGACCGTTCTTATTTTGCTGGTCCTTCGACAGCGTTCGAGACGGAGACGGCCGACGGCAGACCCAATGCATCCGGCCCAATCACGAGGTCCGCTTCAGATCGCTCGCCGACAACCTGCAGCCTTGGAGCAAGGATCGCCATCGATTGTTGCCATCTTTTGTCTGGATCCGCTACAAATTGCACCCGAGCCAAGTGTTTTTGGCTGGCATCGGCTGCGATGCGGCGCAGGATTGCAATGTCTGAAGTGAGCCATCCTTGCTGTCGCGATGTGTATCCACACCAGAGCCCCACTGCGGCCACCAAAGCCAAACTCGCAACGATCGGCCGGTTCGTCCATTTGTGCTCGGTCATCCAGTGATCCAGGACCGCTCCGGCTAGCAGAAAAAGCGGTGCATAACAGAATTCAAGATAGCGGTCCGCTACGGGCAGCGCTGTGTAATGGGTTAAGCTGGAACTTCCAAAATTCAAGTACAGCCATGGCACGACCGCCCACAAGATGAGCAGCTGGACTCGAGGGGGACGCCATTTCAACAGACCGAGAGTGGCCAGCAACGTAAAAATCGAATGAAGTCCGAATCTCATATTGGGGAAAAGCATGAGCCTTGGATAGGACTTCAACAGGCGGTACTTCAAGTTTTGATTCACGACGAGAACCATTGGAGTTGCTTCATGGATCTTCATCGCGTGGAATCGATAGAGCAGGTCACCGGTCGCGACGAGATAGTATGTGTGCTCGGCAGCCACGATTACGAACGCACCTGCTCCTAATCCGAGAGCGACCAACCACTTTCGCCTCAGCGCGGCATCCAGAAAAACGGCCACCGCCACAAAGGCGGCAGACTCTTTGGTAACGTACGATCCACCCAATACCAATCCTGCGAGAAACCCAAATAGCAAAGGCCGCCTCAAGTCGGTCTCGGTATAAAAAAGCAACGCTAGAAGAATGTAGAAGCCAGCGACCGGTTCGGGGACAAGGATCGTGGCGTAGAACAAAGACAGCGAGAAGCTTGCAAGCAGTGCGCCGGCCAGTAATCCACTGCGCGTCCCCACCAATCGTGCTCCCAGAATCATCAACAACGGTACTGATGCAGCTGAGAAAAGCAGGGGCACAACGATGGTCGTCCATTCGTGGACACCCAATAACCGATAGACCGACGCTGTCGGAATTGTCAGGCCGTAGCGAAGCGCATAGTGGATCGATTCTGGTACATAGCGAAAATTGGCTATCTCTTGTGCGTATTTCGAATAGACCAAGTCGTCCGAACCGATCAAACCCGTCGTGCACGCCAGTCGCAACAGAAACCCTACGAGGCCCATAGACGCGAGCAAAACCCAATTGACTCGCTCGGTTCGAATGCCATCGATCATGGAAGCCACCCCGTAGTGCCACTGATTCTCTGACCCAGGCTGATTGATCGCGAGTGAAGACCGCGTGGAAGCTTTGGCTTCCCCTTGGACGTCTGCCTCTACTCAATCTTTGCAGACTCACTCTCAAGACTGAAGGCGGCACATTCTCGCATACCGCCATACCTCACACAAGAATCGCAGATTGAGCAAAGCCGTAACCACTCTCTTCGAATTTCAGAGTCTTCTGGTTGGTTGACTTTAGAAGCTACTTGCCGCCACAAATCAGCGTCATGATAGATCATCTTTATTCGACCGGACAAAAGCTCGGCTATCACGAAGTTTCTTTTGAAATCACGACTCAGGTCGGGGTCGGGTTTTGCCATACGGGCGTTCGCATCGGGGATATGGTTCGCCTCTAGGTGCTGGGAACGCAGACTTGACCGGAAGATGGACGTGGAGTAAGGTCACGTGCGTTGAGTCAATTTCAGTTTGCGATTCCAGTCCAAGTTCGGGGAGTTATGATTGGCAAGTACCGTTCGTAGTGTGGCCGGCTTTTTTCTTTCCTTCCGGATCGGAAGGGTTCTTGGACTTTTCTTTTTCGTCGCCGGACTCCTTCAATATCGTTCCTATCACCGAGATGTTTTCGGTTTGTGGTCGTACTCTTTCATCATCTCAGTCGCAATTGCGACGATGGTTCTTCTGGTAGTTTTCTTGCTCTTACCACGAGCCCAGCTTGTCGATCTAGCGTTTCTATGTTGGGGTTTGGCTTATTTCCTCAACGCTCTTGATTCCCGGGAAAACGCGACAAATATCAAAGATTTGATACTTTTCGGTTCCGCCATGCCCGCAGCCGCTCTTCTCCAGTGGGTTTCACTAGTTATTCTGTTCGTCGCCGTCGCGCGAGTCAGTATTCCCGGACTTGACGAAAAATGGAGCGGGCTCGCAATGCTGCTCGGCACTTTGATCGGAATTGCTTTGCTTGGGGAAGGATTCCTTCGAGTAAAGGTTGCCGTGGCCCCGGCGATGCAGGGCTTGCCATCGTATTCGGCGTTCGCCTGGAAGAGACGTTTCGTCAGGCTCAACAGCGAAGGCTTTCGTGACGGGGAACACTCTCTGGCGCGGGATTCCGCTGCTCGACGAATGTTGATCGTGGGGGATTCCTTCGCATTTGGCTGGGGAATACCGCGCATTGAGGACCGGATTGGTGAACAGGTCGCGTCTCGTTTAGCGAAGGCGACAGGGGTACGGTGGGAGGTCGTCAATGCCAGCAAGCCCGGTGCAGATACTTTGGACGAGATCACTTATCTGAACCAAACTATTAAGTACCGACCGGATGCCGTAGTATTGATCTACATTTTCAATGATATTGATTATCTCCTACCCCAAATCAAAGCCACGAGCCTGCGCAACCCCATTGTTCGATCCATTTGGTTAAATTCGTATCTCTTCCAGGATCTCTTCACGCGGATTCGGGTCATTTACTATCGGTTTCGTGGAGTCGGCCCTTCGGTACCCAGTGCCGCATCAAGTGAAATGACTGATTCTGAGTTTGCTGCCTATGCCGATCCCGTCTTGATGTCCCGGCATTTGGCTGACATAGCAAGCTTCGTAGAAATTGGTCGGCAAAAAGGGGCCGAGGTCTTCGTCGTTCCATATGACTTGGCTGTCACATTGCAACCTCGCGCACAGGTTCGTTACGCTGATTTCCTTCGTCAAACAAGCCAGCGCGGCATCCCTATGTGTTCTCTCGAGCATACCTGGGAGGGGCTCTCTTTTCGCGAGTTGACTCTTAGCTCGACGGATGGTCATCCGAACGAACGCTCCATTGGCATGTCAGCCGATGCAATTGCAAAATGTATGCTCGCCGGTTCACAGACTTGGGCTGCGCCGGCGCAGCTTCACCCCTGAGCCACAATCCACGTCGCTGGCTTTGAACCATGGTCTGAACTGAAAGTCTCAATCACGGCCTAAGTGCGCGGCGGACGTTGGTGGAGCTTCTGCAATGACTCGAAAGATCTTGAAGGCCGGTGCTTGGTACACATTGCGAAATTCATCCGGATAAGCTGCCAGCAGCGGCGCGAAACAATCGCTATCAGGTGGTAGATAGTAATTGCTCCTACGCTGTGTCACCACTACATAATCCACGCGGTGCTTTCTGATTCCTTCCATCAGCAATTGAGGATTCGAGCTGGGTGGAAACCAAACTACTCTTCTAGCGGAATAATGGGAAACCGTCGGGACCTGCCTCGCCATTACGATGGAATTTGCGCTCGTGTTCATCTGCACCCAGCTTGCCGCCTCCACATCTGGGGGAACGCGGTTCATCGCTGAAGTTAGGTCCAGATTCGCTCGGCCGACCTCCAACTGTGGCGGCAGGCCTTGGATGACAAGGATGACTGCCGCGGTTCCGGCCAATAATTGTGACACGCGCAATGGGCGTATCCTCCAAGGCCCTACCGGCCTTATGTACCATTCCCAGACGCGAATTATTGTGGATTGCCAGGCCGCGCCCCGCAAGATCATCCACCCGGCAACGAGGCCAGTGAACGACCAGGTTGCAAAAGACAACTCATCCTGCAATCCTCCGTGAGGCACGTCAGAGTATTCTCCCCTTCCATGCATCCAGGACCAGGTACTAAAAGCCAGAAATATGGAAGCCGGAAGGCATGCAAGGCCGAATAGACGGGCCTTATTTTTCGCCAGAAATCCTACTGCCTCCACACCC
>Ga0209648_10006113_pt1 | contig 10359 bp, 7 predicted proteins | sample GraSoi2013_115cm_FD_185830 | JGI IMG/M metagenome (GOLD analysis project Ga0209648, IMG submission 185830) | Grasslands soil microbial communities from the Angelo Coastal Reserve, California, USA - Sample 9_17_2013_115cm (SPAdes) (version 2) | ecosystem: Environmental > Terrestrial > Soil >...
GAGGCCGAGGGCAGAGTCGTTCGGATCGTAGATACAGGAGTTTGTTGCTGGCCCTGAACGGCATGGGCGCCACCAGCGATCAATGCCAATGTGAGAGCGACAAGGACCTGACGGTGTTTGAGATTGAGAATCATGAATACCTCCCGACTACGGCGCAGGCTATCGCAGCGGCATATAAATTTCCACCTACTACTTCAGTTACAGGCGTGCTTGCTACCCCGTTCAAGCGCATCGCTATGCCACTCTCGATCTGTTGACAGCACCAGCCGTCGGCTACATTAGAACGGCCTACAGACTCAAAAGCCGCTTCGATCGCCTTCGTGAACGAGGCATGCTTACCCTGTTTGAGATCGCAAGGAGGTGCGGCGTTTCAACAAACACGATTTCCGATTGGCGACGAAAGGGTCGAATTCGTGCTCATGCCATTAACGACCGAAACCAATTTGTCTTTGAAGATCTCGGGCCGAGTCGACCAAGGAAAGGCGCACGAAAAGCCGCCTTCTCTTGACCTGTTGTTTTACCTTCCATTTGCTTGATTTCTGTTGCCTAGCACCCATTTGTCTGATTTCGCCCGTTAACCAGGGACTGGCGAAGGGTGTACACTGCGAGAACCGATAGTTACAAAGCCTAGTGCGCTCAGCCTCCTAATTCTGGCTGTTAGCTTGAGCCCGCCAAGTCCCTCGATGGGACCAGACGCGCAGAAGCATTCCAGGGAAGCTACAAATCAAGCTGTCGAACTGCTGATGTCTGCGCGCCAAGCTGCGAAAGATGTCGAAGACCGCGAATACCACGGTGTTTCTCAAAAGTCCAGAAGACCCCGTAGCGAAAAAACTGATTCAGGAAATTCGAACTACAGGCGAGGGTTCGATTCACATAATCAGAGATGTAATGAACGATGGTCGTCAAGAATACTCGGTTGTTTTTGCGCCTTATTCAGGCACGGGTGGAGCCATACCTTCGGTGCGGCTGGCAGATGACCAAAAGCTTCGAGATTTTCTTGGAAAGCGTATTGGGGTCGCGTCGTATTTGATTGACCAAGCTTTTTCTCAACTCGCAACTAAGGGCAGCGCGTCCATATTCAACGTGCAGCTGAGCCTCAGACGCGCGAAGACATTAAAGCTAGTTGCATAGGGCGGAAGCTAACCGGCTCTAATAAGGCTGTCTGGAAGAAAGCAGGCAACCATACCTTTATGGCCATCTGCAGCCATCCGTTGCAACGTCGGAAATAGACAATTTTCCAGACGCTTCCGAGCGCCGAAAACTCTTGTGTCACCGAAACAATCGCTTCAGCAAGTTTTCCAGCAAAATTCGGTCTTTCAACTCTAACCTTGTGAACTCGACACCCATCCCTTCGCCGTAGACAATATTGCGCACGATCGCCTCTGCGTGCACGTTCCCGCCGGGCACTTCAAACGCCAGTCTCAGCTTAGTACCCACTGGAGGTGGATTAGGAACGGAAATGAACAGTCCTCCCATGCTTAGCGTTCGGACGCGCGAAAACAGTTGCAGATCACCACCATGCCAAGCCACGAACATGCCCTTCGGCAATACGATGCGCGGGTATCGGCGCTTCTGACCCGGGACCTCCTTAGTCATGTCGTGGACACCTCCGGATGTGACCGAAGTTTCAGTGCGATTTGCGAAGATTTTCGATCCAGGCCAGCAGTGTTGCGCTGGAGTCTGGATCAATGTCCAGAAATTCGAGGCCCATTCCAACCAGCGGTTTCACCACACGGACTACTGCAAGCATCGTTACATTCTGCTCTTTACGCATCAGGGTAAGGCGGACCCGCGTGCCAATCTCCACTGGACGGCGCGTGCGGACAAAGCATCCAACGAGGGAAAAATCTGAAGTCACGCCTCTGATGCGAGTACCGGATTTTAGATCGACAATCTCCGCATCGGCAGTAAAGGGATACCGAGGGGTATACCCCCGGTCAAGCACATGAGATTCTGTGGCGAGCTGATCGCTGACCTGTGGGCGTTTGCGCGATAACTGAGTCTCGATGCGCGCCAGAGCCACAGGAAAATCGATCGGTTTCGTCAAATAATCGTTGGCGCCCAAATTTAAAGCCCTGACAATGTCCTCCCTCTGGTTCCTCGCCGTCACCATTATGATGGGCAGCTGGCTGGGCGAATAATCTTTGCGCAAGGCCTTCAGGGCATCAAAGCCGCTGACTTCGGGCATTTCGATGTCCAGGAGCACCAAATCCAATCTGTTTTCCTTGACGCGCTGCATCAGCTGCCGCGCGTTCTCCGCAACATCAACGAGATAGCCACTGCGTGACAGCCGGCGCGCAAGCATGTCTCGGTTCATTTCGTTGTCATCCACAATCAGCAACCGGCTCTGCTGCGAGTTCATAACAGCTTCCTCTTAGCGTCCCAAATCCATCCGGCTTGGCTTCGTAATCGTCGCCACAAACCGCAAAAGCCTTCTCGTGATCCGGGCCAAAGCAAGACAGCATTCATTTTCGACGCCGTGTCAGGCTGTGAAAGCCGCGTCAAATCTTTCAAAAGCTCTCTGGTCCGTGCGTCCAACTCGGATACGCCCTTTACTGCCTCAGTCTTAATACACTGCGGCTGGAACCCTACGGAGCATTTGAGTTCCTAGCCCATGTATCGGAATGTGATATCTGGATCATGCACAAATCGGGACCGCAAACACGATTACGTGGCAACTCCCAGGTTTATTTCTTCTCCATCCTGAATCGATACGACTTTTTCCAACGATACACTCGGCCTACTCTTTCAAACTCATCCCGCTCCGCTAATACCATCTCATCGAGGGTGTTGTCCACCTCGCGCACAGAATAAGGAGTGGGGTCCAGGGCATCATGCACCTGCTGTGCTGTACCCTCTCCCATAGCTCTCAATCGGGATTTGACGGTCTCATATCGCGTGCGGTCGTCCACTGCTTTCTCCCTGATGACAGCGGGGCCTTCTATACTGGAGGCTATAACACCGCGATGACAAGCCAACTTTGCTGGTCGGCCTCTAGGTTACTTGCCAGGAATAAAGTGGTCAGCAATATAACAACCCAGGGAGGACGCGAATCTCTGCATTCGTTTGCAATACTGGATGTGTTTCGCACTATCATTTCTTCTTTTTCGCAGATGTTGATGGGCTGTATCGGCTCGTGTTGCCTTTTGCTTCGGGGCTTTTCGGTGTCCAATCGGCTGGAGGAAAAGAGATGAGCCAGAATCGAGGCTGCGGCTCCAGAAAGTCGATGCCGACTTCTCGCTTCTGTGCTTGATGTGGACTGATATAGACCACGCGACAACGCGCTTCCTCCTCCGTTCTTGAATTGTGAAGAGTGATCAGTTGCCCGACTTCTACTTTCAAACTCAGGAGAACCAATGCGCCGTGTGCATTTACCGTGAGGGTTCTCGTCTCTTCCGAAATAATTTTGGGGTGAGATGAAAAGTCGACTTGGTTAGAATGCCACTTGAACGCTTTTCGCATAAGCAATTGAAATGAATTGACTTATGACGGAAACGGGATGGCAGAGCAGCGTTCTAACCAACTGAGCTACGTCCCAACCGTGGAATCAACAACTTAGCCTAAAACTAGCCTAAAACGTTACAAATAAGGCTGTTGCATGCTGGGTGAGAGCTGGCCCATTCGTAATCGGCAGGTCGTGGGTTCAACTCCCACTCTCGGCTCCAGTTTTTTCCACCAATCGTGTCAATCAAGAACGAAGCTTCCCAACCACTTGGTATTATGCTGGATGGATGAGCCGGAAGGACTGCAATCCGCGGCGCGCGGTCTCGAGTTCGGAAAACCGGCTGCCTTCCTGCTCCAGTAGGTAATACTCCACTCCGCCCGCACTTTCGGCTGCTTCGAAAATGTTTTTCCATTCTGCAGCACCTTCGCCGAACAGAACTGTGTAACCCTTCGCCGGTTCCGGTGACCAGTCTTTGAGATGGAGAGAACGGATTCTGCCCGGATTCGCGCGAATCCACGCTACCGGATCGGACCCGGCCTCCAGACAAGTGCCCACATCCAACTGGAGCATGATCGATGGTTTTGTATTCTTGGCGAGGATTTCGACAGGGCGCTGGTTTTCGAGGGGAATAAACTCTCTCTTGTGATTGTGATATCCCGCCTTCAAGCCGGATGATTCAAGCTGTTCGGCGGCAAAATTCAACGCGTCGGCGACTGCCTTCCAGCCGTCCAGGCCAGGTTTCGGATCCGCCGAAGACATGACTATATATTTGCTGCCCAGAATCAAGTTCATGTCACGCGTCCGGCCGATTTTCTCCGGACTCAGATAGGAACTGTCGTTGTGCGTCGAGAAGCACCGGATGCCGAGATCGTCCAGAAGCTTTCTCATCTGCTTGGTTTGACTCTCGGACCATTCAAAATACGGCGCGTAGAATTCGACGCCCTGATACCCCATCTGGGCGACGGCGTGTACGGTGGCCTCGGGGTCTTTTTTCAATACCTCGCGGACAGAATAAAGTTCGAGGCCGAGCGGAATCGATTTTGCGGCGCGAGCAGAAACGGCCCACGGCAGCATTGCCGAAAAAGAGAGAAACGAACGTCGCGAAAGAGCGTGTAGTGGCATAGCTGCATCGTACTGAAAAATGAGCGGGATTTCATCCATTTTGCGCGTGCCTCTTGCTTTGGCATGCTCTCAACCCAAAGGAAAGCTCGGCGGTCTGAGCGCATGCTCTTTTTCGACGTAAACTTAAGCGGAATTAAGAGGCTTCAAAACTCTTTCGCGCACCGCCGGATGGCTTACTCCGCCAGGGTGGTAGCCTGCGCATCGCGCCCGGGAATGATGCCCCGCACGATCACATAGAGGACCGGGATGAACACCAAGTTCAGCGTGGTCGCAGCAATCATTCCGCCAAAGACCGTCGTGCCGACGGAAACTCGGCCCGCGCGGCCGGCGCCCTGCGCCAGCACCAACGGCACGACCCCCAGAATGAACGCGAGTGAGGTCATCAAAATGGGCCGCAGACGGATGCGCGCCGCTTCCACTGCGGCTTCCACGACCGACATGCCTTGACCGCGCAGTTGCTCCGCAAACTCAACGATCAGAATGGCATTCTTGCTGGAAAGTCCAATCAGCATCACCAGCCCGATCTGGCAGTAAACGTCATTCTGCAGGCCGCGCAGGGCCTGAGCGCCAATCGCCCCGAGAATCGCGACGGGCACAGCCAGCAGCACGATAAACGGAAGCACGTAACTCTCGTACTGCGCGGCCAGCGTCAGGTACACCACCACCAGGCCCAGCGCAAAAAGAATCAGCGCTTTTCCTCCGGACTCGATTTCTTCCAGCGACAATCCGCTCCATTCGAAGGTCATCCCATTTGGTAGGGCCTTCTTGGCGAGCGCTTCCATTGCTGCGATACCTTCGCCGGAACTGTGGCCTTGCGCGGCCGTTCCGTTGATTTCCGCGGAGCGAAAAAGATTGTAATGCGGAATGACCTGGGGATTTGCGGTTTGCTCGACAGTCACGAGGTTGTCGAGAGAAATCATCTTTCCGGTGTCGGAGCGCAAATAATATTGCCGGATGTCTTTTGGCTGCGAGCGGAATTTACTGTCGGCCTGCACGTAGACACGGTACGAGCGGTTATTGAAATCGAAATCGTTCACATAGACCGAGCCCATGTAGACCTGCAAAGCGTTAGTGATCTGGCTGAAGGGCACCTGCAGACTCTTCGCTTTTTCGCGGTCGATGCGCACCAGATATTGAGGGTCGTTTGCCGTGAAGCTAGTGAAAAGCCCCACGATATCCTTGCTAGCATTCCCTTGCGCCGCCAGCTTGTTGGCGGTTTCCGAGATGCTCTGCAACGAGTTGCGTCCAAGATCTTCTAGCTCGAACTGGAATCCCCCGAACTGCCCCAGTCCAAACACTGCCGGCGGATTGAACGGAACTACGATCGCACCTGATACTGCCGAAAGAGATCTGCGCAAACGTCCAATCGTTGCGGCCGCCGAGTGGACATCTCCCTTGCGATTCTCAAAAGGCCGCAGGTTTGCATAGAGCATTGCCTGATTGGAGGATGAGCCCGCAGCGCCAAACCCCACAACCGTGAAAACTCCGTCGATTTCCGGGTCGCGCGAGATCACTTCTTCCGCCTTGCCACAAACATCGCGCGTGTAGGTGAGAGAGGCCCCTTGCGGGGCTTGCACGATGAACATCAGATAGCCCTGATCGTCCTCTGGGATGAAGGCGCGCGGAACGCGCTGGTAGAGCAAGTAGGTGCAGCCGAGCAAGACAAAAAAGACCAGCAACGAGGCCAGCCGCCAGCCCAGCGCCCAGCGGACTGTGCTTCGATAGAAACCTGCGCCGGCGTTAAAGACGTCATTGAACAATTTGAAGAAACGGCCTTTCGCGCGCTCTCGATGTTTCCCGAGGAAAATAGCCGAAAGTGCGGGAGTCAGCGTAAGCGCGTTGAAGGCCGAGATCGCCACGGAAAAAGCGATCGTCAGCGCGAATTGCCGGAAGAGAATTCCGGTCGTGCCCGGAAAGAGCGCGACCGGCACGAACACCGCCACCAGAACGAGTGATGTCGCTACGACCGCTCCAGCCACTTCCTTCATCGCCACGGACGCCGCGTTGTGCGGCTCCGTGATGCCCTCGACGATGTGCCGCTCCACATTCTCAATCACCACGATCGCGTCATCCACGACCAGCCCGGTGGCCAGCGTGATCCCAAAGAGCGTCAGCGTATTGATCGAGAAACCCAGCAACTTCACAAAAATGAATGTGCCGATCAGTGAAACGGGAATGGTAATCGCGGGGATGAACGTGCTGCGCCAGTCCTGCAAGAACACGTAGATGACGATGATGACAAGCGCGATGGCTTGCAGGAGGGTGATGAGCACGTCGCGTATGGATTCACCGATGACTGTCGTGGTATCGAAGGCCACGGCTGCCTTGATCCCCGGAGGGAAATTATTGGAGAGCCGCAACAGCTCCGCCTTTGCGGCCTTGTCCACATCGAGCGCGTTGGCGCCTGGAAGCTGGGTGACCGCGAGGCCGACTGCGTCATGGCCGTTGAATCGAAGAATGGTGCCGTAATTCTCCGCGCCCAGTTCCGCGTGGCCGACGTCTCTCAATCGAACGAGCGTGCCGTCGTTTCCCGTCTTCAATATGATGTTGTCGAATTGCGAGGCCTCGCTGAGGCGCCCCACCGCCCGCACGCTGATCTGGTAAGACTGCCCTTCTGGCGAAGGCGGCTGCCCGATTTGTCCGGCCGCGACTTGCACGTTCTGTTCCTGCAGTGCGCTAAGCACACTGGTCGCCGTCAATCCGCGCTGCGCCAATTTCGCGGGATCGAGCCAAAGTCGCATGGCATATTTACGCTCGCCAAAAATAATCGCGTCGCCAACTCCCTTGACGCGCTTAAGCGCATCTTTGACGTACACATCCATATAGTTACTGAGGAACAGGCTGTCGTACTGCCCGGTATCGGAATAGACGCCGGCGCCGAACACAAATCCGCCGATCTGCTTCGTGATGATGATTCCCGTGTTCTTGACTTCATTCGGCAGCCGCCCGAGTGCCTGGTTTACCCGGTTCTGAACGTCCACCGCTGCAAGGTCGACATTTCGGGTTACGTCAAATACCACCGTGATCTGGCTCGATCCATCGTTGCCGCTTGTCGAGCTGATGTACTTCATGCCCTGCACGCCGTTGATAGCTTGTTCCAGCGGAATGGTGACCGCGGTTTCCACCGTCTGGGCGTTCGCTCCAATGTAGCCGCTGCTGACGACGACTTGCGGCGGCGCCAGGTCGGGCAATTGAGCGATCGGAAGCGTGGGAATGGAGATCGCTCCCGCAAGAATGATGAACAGTGCGCAGACCGTGGCAAAAACCGGCCGCTGGATGAAGAAATCAACGAACAAAGCCGGAGTCCGCCTTTGCTGGGAGTGGAGTGGAGCCGCTCATGAGGTCGAAGTGACTACCGGCCTGAATTGCTCTGGCCTCTGCTCTGAATTTGCTCCGTGACCGGCATGCCGTCCTGCAAAAATTGCGTTCCGGAAATGATCAGGTGATCCCCGGCTTTGAGCCCATCGAGAACCACAAAATCATTGCCGACAGTATCGCCAAGCTTTAAAGGTTTTTGCCGTGCCACGGTTCCTTTGCCTTCGTTGACGGCAACGAACGCGAAGAACTGGCCATTGATGCGGAGCACAGCAAGCACGGGAATCACGGGGCCTTCGTGAATGCCCCAGGTGATCTGCGCGCGAACCTGTTGGGCGATGCGCAGTTTGCCCCTCGGATTCTCAATGGTTGCCTTGGCGAGAACTGTTTGTGTATCCGTCTCGACCTGCGGTGATACAAACGTGATGCGAGTCTCGCTCACCGAATTACCCGCGGTGTCGAGCAATCGCACAGGCAATCCGGCTTTCAAGTTCTTGGCACGCTCGGCAGGAACGTAAACGTAAGCTTCCAGCGCGCCGGGCTCGTCGATGGTGGTTAGCATCGTCGCAACCGTCACGCGGTCGCCCATGTGTACGGGGATATCGCCGACGATCCCGTCCATCGGCGAGGTAACGCTGTAGTAGTGAAGCTCTACTTTTTGCTGCTTCACTTGTTCGTCGAGCGACTTCAATTGTGCCAGAGCCGCCTCGTAACCGGTTTGGGCATTATCCATTTCCTGCTTGCTGATCACTCCGGCTTCAAACAACTTCTGCGCACGCTCCAGTGAAACCTTGGCGTAGCGCAGGTTTGCTTCCTGCGCCGCGCGCGAGGCTTCCTGGCTGTTCACCGTGGCTTCCTGTTTCAGCGGGTCGATCTGCAGGAGTGGCGTTCCTGCTTTCACGTGGTCACCGGACTTTACGAAAATCCGCGTAATCTGTCCCTCGACCTGCGGATTGATCGCCGCGGCGTGCCGCGATTTCAGGATGGACAGATACTCGGTGGTATCCGGAATTTTCACTGCGGGAGCAATCTGTACTTGGACCGGCATGGCAGCCGCAACAGCGCGCGGCGCATTGTCGGCCGCGCTTTTCTGGCAACCGCACACAAAAGCACCTGCCGCCAGTGCCAGCAGCAGAGCGGCCCCCCGCTTTTCCGTGCTTAGCCTTCCCTCACGTCGATTGACCGATACCAATGGACACATACCCGTTTACCTGACCTCAAATCTTACGACACTATGCAGAAGGAGCAAATAGAGAGGTTTCGTCACCCATTGGACGCAGGGAAAAGCGGTTCGTTATCTTGGAGTTTCCGGCAGCAGATCAGTAGAAATCACGGGAATTGATTGTTTTTCCGGAAAGCCCGAGCTGCAGGACGTCCATCTGTTCCGGCCGGTCAAAAACCTTGCCCGGGAAAAAGATTTTCGCCAGCACCCGCACGCCGCCAAACGCCACGCCCAGGACCACCGCCACCACCATGAACAAGCCCGTGCCAAGAATAATCTTGACCAGGGTTGTAACCAACGGCGGATCGGTGACCGTTTGGTGCGGCTCGTTCCACGTAAATCACCGCCCTCCGCAGCGAATCGCCATAAGCCGCTGAGGATGGCTTGAGTACCAGAGAGAGCAGGGAAGCCTTGCGTTCAATTGTCGTTCCCGCCCACTTGGCCCCCGGCGGGAGCGCCTGTTCCAGGTGTCGCAGGTGCTGCTCCGCCAGTTGCGGCGTCGGATACTCCAGCAGTAACAATCCTGCTGAGTTCTTTCCGTTGCGATATTCCGCGACCATGGCCTCTGCGCCAGAGGCAAATCCCGCCTCGCTCACCAGGTTCGTGAATTCCTCCTGTTTCAGCGAGTTCAGCGCATTCCGCAAGGCCGCAGGCCCCAGCGCATACCTTTGCGTTCCATCCGAGAAGCCGCTCGGCAAATACGTTCGAATCGGCGGCAGTGGCGTCTGGCTGGAATGTTTCCGGACTATCGCCGCAAGCTGTTGCAATTCATCGGTCGTTGGATTCTGCGGGGGCCGGACTTCCAGAATCAGGTTGCCAAGGAGCAGCAGGAGGCGCTCCTGGTCGATCGCCGAGGGCCCACCGACCATGGATGGATGCATGTTGGGCCCGAACTCCGCGGTGTACGCTTCGTACGCGCCGCTGGGGTCCCGGAATTGCCGGAGTATGACTGCAACCTTCTGAGTCCCGTCGGAATACTCATTAGCGAGCGAGTCCGTCATACCCGACTCGGCGAATACCTGTGCTCGCCCTTCGTCACTCTTGATCTTGATTGGAGAGTTGACGGCTTTCCATCGCGCAAATTGTCCGGGGAAAACTCTCTCGAGCGCACCCTGCGCAGGCAAACGCGGCACTGCGGCTATGGCGGCCGTAAGAAGCAACAGGAAGATAAGGCAATACTTTCGCATCCCGGCCTCTATTAGACACCAACTGCCTAGTTTTGGTTGCGAGATTGTTCAACTACTGCTGCACTGGG
>Ga0209648_10006115_pt1 | contig 10356 bp, 10 predicted proteins | sample GraSoi2013_115cm_FD_185830 | JGI IMG/M metagenome (GOLD analysis project Ga0209648, IMG submission 185830) | Grasslands soil microbial communities from the Angelo Coastal Reserve, California, USA - Sample 9_17_2013_115cm (SPAdes) (version 2) | ecosystem: Environmental > Terrestrial > Soil >...
GGCGTGCGACCCGCTGGCCCTGCAGCGCCAGCTGGCCGCCGCGATGCTCGCCGCCGACGCCCCGGGCCTGCACGTGTACTACGTCGATGACCACTTCGTCCCCTACGAGGGCGCGAAACCGGTTGCCAAGGGCTGGAACACCAAGCGCCGCCACGCCCAGCCCGGCCGCGCCGACACCATGGTCGCCGACTACCACGGCCGGGCGGTGGCCTTCGCCACCGGCGACCCGTCCGGGCTGGCCGCTACCCTGCCACCCGTCCTGGCCCAGCTGCGCCAGGTGACCGGCGCGGAGGCGAAGATCCTGCTCGGCTTCGACCGCGGCGGCTCCTACCCGGTCGCCTTCCGCGCCATCCGCGACGCGCGCGCGGACTGGGTCACCTGGCGGCGCGGCCCGCTCGCCCCGGTCACCGCCGCGCCGCGCCGGCACTGGGCCGCCCGCGGCGACGGCAAGCCCGCCGAAGTCCTCCTGCTCGCCGACGAGACCGTCGAGATCAAGGACTACGGCCAGGCCCGGCAGATCACCCTGCTCGAAGACGGCGCACCCGTGCTGCAGGTGCTCACGAGCGACACCACCGCCCCCGCCGCGGCGCTGCTGGCCTGGCTGCGCTGCCGGTGGCGGATCGAGAACCTGTTCAAGTACCTGGAAGACCACTACGGCATCCACTGGCTGTGCGACTACCACGCCGACACCGAAGACGACGACCACCTGACCGCCAACCCCGAGCGCACGGCCGCCCGCGCCCGGCTGCGCGAGGCCGAGGCCGCGCTGGCCGCCGCCGAGCGCAGGCTCGCCGGCGTGATCTCCGCCCCGGAGCTTTCCGCCGCCGCGAAGAACAAGGCCATCCCGCCCGCCGAGAAGAAGATCACCAAGGCCAGGGAGGCCGTCACCACTGCCACCGCAGCGCTCAAGGGAATCCCCGCCAAGCTGCCCGCCAGCCAGCTCACCCCCGGCGCCCAGAAGGCCATCCTGCGCACCCGGCGCCGCTCCCTGCAGATGGTGCTGCGGCTGCTCGCCGCCTCAGCCGAGCACTGGCTCGGCAACCGGCTCAACGACTACCTTCGCGACCCCGACGAGTACCGGGCCATCAGCCGCAACCTGCTCCACCTCGGCGGCACGATCACCTGCACGCCCCGCGTGATCACCGTCACCCTCGACCCGCCCGCCGCGCCCCGGATCGCCCGCGCCCTCGCGCTGCTCATCGAGGAGATCAACGCAACCCCGCCCCGCATGCCCGGCGACACCCGGCCCATCACCTACCAGCTCGCGGCGGACCCCCGGATTTAACAATGATCAAGGACCGACTTCCGGAGGTCTGAGGCTGTCAACGTATCGATTCTCCACTGGGATCCGGTTGGCGATCCCTACTCCGACCTGATCGACATGGGACACCCCAAATGGGCGGATACACTCGCAAGCCTGGCGGAATCCGAGAACTGGAATTACCGAGTCCATCCAGCCAAAGATCCGTTCGTGATCCTCAGGAGTTACCTGAAGTATACATTCCTGCGTCTCCACGAACTTCCTGACCATCTAGTATATTCAACGGATGAGAAGGCGCTTGCCTTTAACACTGGGCTCGTCACTCCTTTTCAGGAGCATATATTTGCCCTCTTTCGGCATCGGCCAGAAGGCGAGTTGGGGCCACGTTGGGTACTGCGAGGATTCGAGAAAGCATCCAGCGTCCCCTTCCTGGGACTATTTGGTCGTAACCTGCCACCTCTGGCTTCTTATTTCGATGACCCCGCTGAACTTATATTCGATACCCGGCTGCCGCTGAGCGTCAACGTAGAACACGTTCCACATGATCCTGATCGCTTTCCCGACAGCCTCAATCTGCTAACGCCGCAGGATCTCGCTGCACAAGTGAACGCAAAGGCACCGGAGGCGGTCGAGCGAGTTCGGAGAAACTATAAGACCGCAATACCACAGTTCTACCGCGACGGGAAGACCGGTCAAGGAAAGATGCAGCTGCTCCTACCGGTGGCCCTCTTGAGACGGGACCACGCCGAGCTGGCCCTCGCCGTCGATCGGCTGGACCCAGGCGTCTACCTGGGTCGAACTGTCCTAACCCTAGACTGGGCCTACAACAACGCGCGGTTGTTGACCCGCCCGGACACAGACTGGCTCAAGCCCTAGCCCGCCCTAGCCCGCGCGTTGACAGACGCTGGCGCTACTGGTACAGTCTCTGTTGTCCCTGCAAGGGGTCCTACATACTGTGCAATCTTACTTGCAGCGGCGGACTTTTGAGTCCGCCGCTATTTTGTTGGCATATGTGGCTCTACTGACTGAAACGACTCGCTATCGCTTAGCTTTTTCAGCATCCATCTCTGTTTACGGGTCGCGGCAGATGCTGAGGTGATCAAGCCAACCATCAGTTCGCGCTCAAGCTCTCGGGAAAGCCGCTACAGCTGTTCGAAGAAGTTCTCATCAACCTGCTTGAGGATGAAGGATTCCTCGACGATCACCCCGCAGCCATGTTCGATCATGAGGGCGGCCAGTTCGGGACCGTCGATGAGGACAAGGCGGGCGTTGACGCGATCGGCGTAGTCGCGGGCGTCGGAGCTGAAGCGGGAGGTTGTGATGAAGACCCCACGGCTGGCCTGGGCGCCGTGCAACGCTCCGACAAAGGCCTGGATGTCTGGCCGTCCTATATGACGGTCGGCGTAGCGCTTGGCCTGGACGTAGACCACGTCGAGACCGAGGGGATCGAGACGGATCAGGCCGTCGAGGCCCGCATCGCCGGGAGCGCCGAGGTGCTCGGTCGGTGTCTCCAGGCCTCCATAGCCCATCTTGACGAGCAGCTGGAGCACCAGCTGTTCGAGGAATACCGGAGATTGTTTGAGGACGCGGGCCAGCAGGTCTGCGGCGACGGCGGAGTGGGCGGAGTCGATTACCTCGGCGATGGCCTCGCGCGGCGATAGATCCTCATGTCCGGCGTCATCGAGGTGGCCGATCGCGATTGGCTGCTGGCCCTTGCGCTGACGGGTCCTGGTGCGAAACTCCTCATACTCAGGGAACTGGCGCAGAACATTCATGTCGACGCGGGCGGGGTACTGATCCAGGACCTCGGCGCCCCGCGATGTTAGCTGCGTGATGCCGCGGGCCGGGCGCTCAAGCAGCCCAGCCTGGGCAAGGTGTGTGACCGCCCAGGCCACCCGGTTGGAGAACACTGGTTGCGACCCGCTCGGCAGCAGCACCGCCCGGTCCTCTTCGCTGACGCGCATCAGTTCCGCGAGGCGGTCACGCAGGTCAGCCGACGTGTGCGGTCTGCCGTCCGCATGCACGGCGAGACACGGCCGCATCAGCGACTGGAAGTCGGGAACCGCCACGATAAGACCTCCGGGGGAGCTGGCATGCCATCGTCGCGCACCGAACGTAGCAGGCAAACCACATCTAAGCGCCGCACTGGCGACGATCTCACCTAGCAGGCACGCAGAAATAGCCGCCTCGGTTGGCAGCAGAGCGTGGTCGCGCTGACAGCGTGGGCAGGTCTGCGCACAGGTTGACCATGCATGCGTCGCTCTATTGACATGTCAAGTTGCTAGCGCTGCGAGCGCGAGGAGAACACGGGCCACGACGCATGATCATGTCCAATGCGTGCCCGAACGGCGGCTGGCGTTTACATTCGCGCAGGCCACGGCGTTATTGCCGGGGGTCTGTAAAACCGTCGGCTATGCCGGAGGCGGGGAGTGAGCAGAATCCGAGCGACGAACAATCCCGGCCTGGGTGACGTGCTCGGAGCGCAGCAGCGCCATCATTATGAAGTCTTTCCAGCCGTCCCGGTATAGCTCGGCTTCACGGCGGACGCCTTCCTGGCGGAAGCCGCAGGCCAGGTAGCAGTTGATGGCACGATTATTGCTGGCCAGCACCTCCAGCTGGACGCGGTGCACGCCCATCACACCGAAGGCCCAGGCCAGCACCAGGCGGGTCACTTCACGGCCCAGCCCCTGGCCCGCCCCTGGCCGCGCAGGGCGGCGACGAACAAGCCCCCTGTGTAGGTCGCACAGTGCTGATCGGGGTCCACGCGAAGCCCGGCGCTGCCGATGCAGTGGCCGTCGTATTCGACCCCCCAGGTGTAGGTGCCGGGATCTGGCGGGCAGCGGGTGGCGGTCAGATGCTCCCGGATGTGGTAGCGGCGGCCGTCCCACTCCCGCCGCCACGAGGAGCCGTAGTTGTCCTCTTCTTCGGGGTCGATGGGATGACGCAGCCGGTCATCAACATCGGAGTCCCGCGGCTCGCGCAAGATGACCCGATCGCCCGGCAACGTGGGCAGCGGGGGTAGCGTCAGCGGGTCCAGCATGAACCTGATGCTACGCACGGCGCTGCTGACCCAGTCGGGGCGTGCTAGCGACGGCCCTGTGCACGAATCTGTGCACGGGACCGCTCGGAAGCGTGCCATCTGCTGATCTTGCTAACGCTTTGCTAACAACGGCTGTGGAAACCCGGGGACGGTCCTGGACAGCCGAGGGAGCCAACGCGCTGTAAGTGCCGATCAGGTGGCCTGTGGTGGACTGGCCTGGACCGGCAAAGCCTGCTGAAGATCGGAAGTTTAGGCGCGCAGCCTCACCGCCCGGGCCCCGAAGCCGTACAGCAATGGAGTCCAGCACCGTCATCGACTCCGAGCGGCTCCGCGGGACTTCCATCGATCACTGACCTGCCCCAACGACACGGATGACCTCGCCGCCAGGGGTTCGCATCGAGGGACCCGCGTCATTGCTGTGGGCTCCTGACCACCAACGTTGGCCACAGCCAGAGCCAACGAGGCCGATCTTGACAAGCTCACTCCCCTGGAAGCCAAGCCGGACGACACTGTCCGACAGCCCTACGCTGGGGCCGCAACGGAACTGTCTGCGGCATACCTGCTTTCGCTTGATCGACATGGCAAGTGATGCAACACTTTGCCCATGACTGGGGCGGGGTTCCGGAGGGTCAGCAGGCTCAGCAACAACTGGCCTCCCTGCGTTACAATGAGGCCGTTAGGAGTATTGAGAGCCAGCGGAGCGCACTCAGCGAACTCCGCTCTCGGACCGGACTGCTTATTTCCGCAGCTAGCATTTCGACGTCTTTCCTGGGAAGCACAGCGGCGAAAGGCAAGCCAGGATTCCCATTAGATTTTCTCTGGGCTGTAGTTCCATTCGCGATATCAATTGGTTTGGCTCTTCTGGTCTTGCTGCCGTGGCCGGGATGGGCCTTTTCATTGCGGGCTGAGCCCTTTCTAGCGTTCAAGGGTAAGCCGGTGGATCGCGCAGTTTCAGAGCTGACAACCATCCTCGGCATGAACGCTGACAAGAATCAGTTCCGAGCAAATGTGCTCTCAGTACTCTTCGCTGTATCTGCCTTGGCTTTGCTCTGGTCCATAATTGCCTGGGTTGTGGTAATAGATTAGGAAGCGGCTGAACATGGTGCAGAACAAGGAGAGCTTGGTCCTGCTGCGTTTGGCGGTCCAGTACATTGACAACTTTGTTAAGTGTCAGTCCTGGGGTGAAGACTTTATTAGCGTAACAGACCGGCTCGGCTTCGAGAGCCGTCGACACTCGCCGGAACAGCGCGGTCATCCTTTGGCTATCGAGTTCCACTTGGAAGATCAATATGGAGTGTCTAATATCTACCGCTGTAATACCGCTTGGATGAATGATACTGCTGCTCTTATATTTGAGCACGCGCCGTATGCTAGCCCTATCGGACTGGTGATCAAACGTGTAAGCCCCGACGGCACCGAGGACGTAGTTGACGTTCCGCGTATTGGGATCCCTGGACCAATGACCGGGCGATGTGAAGCCGGTAACTTTCCCTGTGGGTACGGCCGTGGTTTCACTCGGATAACTTGGGGATGACGAGAGACACAAGTCCACCGATTGTCAACTTGGGGGGATCGTAGGCCGAGGTGCGAGAACCCGGTCCGAGACAGTCGGAGCACCGTGTGCAACAACCAGACCGCACCTGGCCAGCCGCACCCAACCCGAGCTGCGCCAGGTGCTTGAGCGCCCGCGATCGGCGCAACCAGGTGGCTGATGCAACAGCAGCGGCAACCCGTCGGATCAGCAGCCGCAGCTCAGTCTCATTCGTAGTCTCATACATCCACGTATATCGGCGTCTATCGGCGTACATCACAGGTCGCTGAGCAGGCAGACAGACCTCCGTGGCCGGTCCTGCACTGTGATCCGTAATCCTGAAAAGCGGATGGTCACCAGCTCGACCTCTCCTAACCCCCGGTCGCGACCGTGCTGGCCTATCAAGGAGTCAGGGAGCGCTGAAGGCGAGGTAGCACATTAGTCCTGCGGATGCTACGCCTGTCGTTCCGGCCCGCGGGCGACAAGTCCGCGGGCCTTGCCGGACACAATCAGTTAGTTAGTCCGGCCATGGAAAAGTTGCCTGACGTGGCCGCTCAGCCGCGCATCGGGGGTGGACGCGTAGGAGAGCACTGCGATGATGCGGGGCCGGGGCCCGGTGACGGTGGTGACACGGTGCGGGCTGAAGTGCCCGCGGAACAGGGCAAGTGTGCCAGCACCGCCGCTCATCGAACGAATGCCGGAGCGGTCGCCCTGGAGCAGGCGGCGCACACCCTCCAGGTTCTCGTTATCTGCGCTGCGCAGCATCGGCACGTACTCGAATTGGCCGCCGCCGAGCGGCGGCTGCAGCATCAGCGTGACGACGACATCCGCCCCGTCGAAATGCCAGCCGTGCTCGCCTGCCTCCGCGTAGTACATAACGTTCAGGGCGCCGAGCTCGTCGGCATGGCGGTACAGGGTGTCGCTGCCCAGAACCGCGCCGACAAAGGCCGTCAGCTCGTCCGACTCATAGGCGATGCGAAGCGGGGAGTCGGACAGGATCTGGTCGTAAGCCAGGCCGCCTTTGGCCGAGCGCACCCGGGTGCGGCGCGGATCATCGGCGGGAAGGCCAGGATCATCGGTGGTGAAGTAGACGTTGTGCTCGGTGTCGGTCCAGGATCGGGTACCGCTCAAGGTCAATTACATCGGCGAGACCGGTAACAGGAACGCCTCCTCACCTTGGACCTCGAGGACGAGGTCAGTCTGGCATCTGTGCCGACGGTCGGGCAAGCACGCAAAGTTCGCAAGGCATGATCGATGAAACAATCAGGCGTGTCGTAGCTTGGCCTGATCGAGTGGGGCTGGAGCGGATCGTCAGCATCGCGCAGGTCGGCAACGACGCGTCGGAGCGCATCATGGGCAAGCTCGGCATGCGCCTGGAGCGGGATACAGTCGATCCGGCGTGTGGGGCGCCCGGTCCGGGTCCACGTGATCACCAAGGCGCAGTACCTGGCAGCGTACCCAGGACTGCGACTCGCACCGCACGGCCAGGCGTCACAACAAGCGGGCGGGACGATCTGGGCAGTCTCATTTCTAGTCTCATACATCCACGTACACCGGCGTCCATTAGCGTGCACCGCAGCTCGCTGAGCAGGCAGAGATACCCCCGTGGCCTGTCCTGCACAGTAATCCTGAAAAGCGGAAGGCTGGCGGTTAAACAGCCCCGGACCACCAGACCCATCGCGAATGCTTTCCCAGGTCACCGTCACGCGGCGGCGCTGGACTGTTTACTATGTGCCCAAGACGATCCGGCCGATGTCCGGGCGGCGCAGTAATCAAGGCGGCGGACGTTGGAATTGGATCGCCCTAGAGGCATTGACGATGAGTCGTGGCGCGCGATCTCTCACCACAGGGAGCGGCTCGATCGAGCTTGGCAACTGCCGGAGGACCCCAGCGCGGCCATCGGAGCGGCGAAGGAGCTATGCGAGTGTGTCGCGCGCGTTGTCCTCACGGAACGTGCTGTCGCGTTCAGCCGGAGTGATGACATGCCGAAACTCGTCAAGGCTGCTCATGGCACTCTCGACGGAGTGATGACATGCCGAAACTCGTCAAGGCTGCTCATGGCACTCTCGACAGGCTGCCTGGCCGTGGCCAGGCTGCACAGGCCGCGGTGCGGAACCTGTCACAGGCGGCTTTGACGATCGTGGGCACTCTCACAGAGATGCGGAACGAGCTAGGAACGGGTCATGGCCGAGCACGAGTTCCACGCGTGAGCCGGGAAGCTGCTGTCGCGGCATCGGACGCAAGCATTCTCTGGAGTCGCTGGGCCCTTGCGAGGCTGGACGAAGTGCTTGGCGGAGAAGTGGATCTTCTGATTGCTGATCTTGCTAGGGGAGGTTTTAACCGGGGCTTGCTCGACCGAAGGTTCGATGAGGTTGGTCTTGACGATCTGTTCGGGGACGATCAGTACCGCTTGGGGGTTGCGGTCGCTCATCGTTCAATGGGCGGCACCTTTGTGGTCTGGGAGAGCGGGGTAACCCCACTGGGGGACCGGCCGCTTGATTGGCCGGAGGACTACCGCCGGTCCGCTGCGGTTGATGCGGCGAAGTTGGCGGAAATACGAGAGGCTCTTGAGAGCCAGTCGGCGGTAATACCGCATCGGGCGCGCCCCGCGTGGGAGTCATTGACTGCGAGGTTTGCAGTGCCGCCGGTTAGCCCGCCTGCCTGGTAGTGACAGATCCGATCAGTCTGACGACGTCGTGCGATCAGACTGGATCAGGCGCGGCGAGTTGTCCCGGAGGTGCTCCCTTCCGACCCAGGGACCAGCGTCAGCATGAATCCGTTGTAGATCATGACCGACGGACTACCGCTGGCTTCCGATCGGCCGCACACACTGTTGAGTTGTCAAGTTTCAAGCAGACCAAGCTGACAGCGGCAACCGACACGGACCAACGCACCGTGAGACTGCCGATCTTGCTAACGCCGTGCTAACAACGGCTGTGGAAGCATGGCGATGAACGTGGACGCCTGGCGGAGTAGGGGCGTCGTATGGCCCGCTCAGGCAGCCTGTGGTGGACTCGCCTAGACCTGCAAAGCCTCCTGAAAATCGGACGCTCAAGACGCGCGTTGTGGCCGTGCTGGTGCCGGAACGAGTACCCCGCGACACCTCGCCCCCAACACTTAGTTCTTGTCTCTCACCATGCCCTGTGACCTGCAGGTAGTCGCTTGGCGCTCCGCTGCGGACGTGCTGTTTCGCCATGGTTGCGAAGAGCATCGTCGTCCGAAGGTAGTCTAGGTGACAGCAGTTAACCACTCCGTGTTGAATGCAGGCGTACGAACTGCCCGCACGATAAGGATCAGGTTCATGGCGAGATCAGCGCCAAAGAAACGAACACCGATACCGACGGCTGTTGCAGCCAAAGTTCTATTTAATTCTGATCGCACGTGCTGCGTATGTCGCATTCCAGACCCAATGCCACTTAACCTAAGTTGATCTTTGTCGTGAGGCGTGTCGGTCCGTGGTGTTGTGCCTGGTGGCCGGCATGATCGCGGCTTATGGCAGACAATGGCGTGGTGGCAGGCGGGCGGCTGACGGACTGGGTGTCGCTGGGGGTGCTGGCCTCGTTCGTGCCGCGGGATGCGGTCGATGATGCGGTCGCGGGGGCGGGGAAGCAGGCCCGGCGGTCGGACGGCAAGCTCCCGCCGCACGTGATGGTCTATTTCGTGATGGCGCTGGCGCTGTTCGCCGATGATGACTATGAGGAGGTCGCGGCCCGGCTGACCGAGACGCTGACGGGGTGGGGCTGCTGGGATGACTCGTGGAGCGCGCCGACCTCGGGCGGGATCACCCAGGCCCGCCAGCGGCTGGGCTACGAGCCGGTGAGGGAGCTGTTCTCCGAGGTGGCGGCGCCGGTGGCGGAGGAGCTGACCGCCGCGGCGTTCCTGGGGCCGTGGCGGCTGATGGCGATCGACGGCTTCGAGTGGGACGCCCCCGACACGAAAGAGAACGCCGCCGCGTTCGGTTTTTCCGGCGCTGGGGCTGATGACGCGGACCGGCCGGCGTACCCGAAGGTGCGGGTGGTCACGGTCAGCGAGTGCGCCTCGCACGCGGTCGTGGACACGGCGATGGGCGCGGTGGCGGGCAAGGGCGCCGGGGAGCAGTCGCTGGCCCGCAAGCTGTACCGGCGGCTGGAGGACGACTGGCTGCTGATCGCCGACCGGAACTTCTTTAACTGGGCGGACTGGTGCGCGGCCGCGGACTCCGGCGCCCAGCTGCTGTGGCGGGTCAAGGCTGATCTCACGCTGCCGGTCCTGGATCTGCTGCCCGACGGCTCGTACTCCTCGGTGCTGATCAATCCCAAGGTCCGCGGCAAGGCGAGGCAGGCGCTCCTGGATGCCGCCCGCGCCGGGAAGGATCTGGACGAGGACCAGGCCCGCTACGTCCGGGTGGTCGAGTATGAGGTCCCCGACCGCGACGGTGACGGGAAAGGCGAGGTGATCGCCCTGGTCACCACGATCACCGAGATGACCGCGGCCCCGGCCCCGCTGCTGGCGCAGGCCTACCATCAAAGGTGGGAGCACGAGACG
>Ga0209648_10006116_pt1 | contig 10356 bp, 8 predicted proteins | sample GraSoi2013_115cm_FD_185830 | JGI IMG/M metagenome (GOLD analysis project Ga0209648, IMG submission 185830) | Grasslands soil microbial communities from the Angelo Coastal Reserve, California, USA - Sample 9_17_2013_115cm (SPAdes) (version 2) | ecosystem: Environmental > Terrestrial > Soil >...
ATGGCGCTGCAGCCCTCTGGCCGCGCGATTCTTGCCACCACCGACGCCCTCTTCACGCTCGATTGGGACGTTCGCGGCTTGCCTTTGATCGGATAATTGAACAGATGAAAGCGGAAATCATCGCGGTTGGTTCGGAACTGCTGACTCCGGACCGCATGGACACCAACTCGCTTTTTTTGACCGAAGAGTTGAACAAGCTCGGCATCGAAGTGGTGCGCAAATCGATCGTGGGGGACAACCGCGATACTTTGAGCGCGACGTTCAAGGAAGCGCTGGAGCGCGTGGAGCTGATCATCGCGTCCGGTGGGTTGGGTCCTACGGAGGACGACCTGACGCGTGAAACCGTTGCGGATCTGCTGGGCCGCAAGCTGCATTTGAACAACGAGATTCTGCGCTACATCGAAGGGCGCTTCCGGCAACTTGGCCGGGAGATGCCTGCGGTGAATGTTCGCCAGGCGATGGTGCCGGAAGGCGCGGAGGTGCTCGAGAATCCGCGTGGCTCGGCGCCGGGGCTGTGGATCGAAGACATGGAGCGCTTCATTGCGCTGCTTCCTGGCCCACCGCGCGAATTAAAACCCATGTACGTGGAGCAAGTTTTGCCGCGGCTGCAGCGGCGCAGCTCGAATATCCGAATGGTTCACCGGGAATTGCGCGTTGCGGGGATGGGTGAATCGGGGGTCGAGCAGCGCATTAAGCCCATCTACACACGGTATGCCGACGTGAACACCACAATTCTCGCTGCGCCGGGCGAGATTCAGATCCACCTGCGAATGTGGACGGATGATGCGGCACATGCGCAAAAAACGCTGGACGAAATCGTGCAGGGATTCGAGATCGCGCTGGCCGACCGCATCTTCTCGCAAGACGGTTCCTCGATGGAAGAAGTGGTAGCGGGCCTGCTGACGAGAAACAACTCCACGATCTCCGCCGCGGAAAGCTGCACTGGCGGATTGCTGTCGCAGCGGTTGACGAGCATCGCGGGCAGCTCCGCGTATTTTTTGGGCGGCGTCGTCAGCTACAGCAACGAGCTGAAGACGGCGTGGGCCGATGTTCCGGCGGAACTCATCCAGACGAAAGGTGCGGTCAGCAGCGAGGTGGCCATTGCGCTGGCCGACGGCATTCGCCGCCAAGTTGGCAGCACGCTGGGTGTGGGCATCACCGGAATCGCGGGTCCGGGCGGCGGAAGCGAGGAAAAGCCCGTGGGCACGGTACACATCGCGCTTTCGCATGCCGGCGGCGTCAAAGAGCGCGGCGTGGTCTTCCCGGGTGATCGCGAAGCCATCCGCTGGCACGCCTCGCAACTGGCGCTCGATCTGGTGCGCATCCATTTCCTCTACAACGGCGGGGAGCCGCCGGCGCGCAGTGCCAAGAGGGCCTGACCTCCCATGCGTCTGTTCGTTGCGCTGGAGATTCCCTCCTCGGTACGAGAGAATCTCGCGGATTTGCTCACGTCCCTTCGTGCGGTCTCACCACAAACTCGCTGGGTGCGTCCGGAAAATCTTCACGTGACGCTGAAATTCATCGGCGAAGTACCGCAAGAAAACCTCGCCGGCATTCAAAGCGCACTGGCCGGTGTGCGCTCCGATCAACCAGTAACACTTGATTTTCGCGGGGTGGGTTTTTTCCCCGACGAAGAGCATCCTCGCGTTTTCTGGGCGGGCATCGAGGCTTCGCCGAATTTGAAGATTCTGGCGGCGGGAATCGAACAGGCTACGGAAAAACTTGGCACTTCGCGCGAAAGGCGGCCTTTCTCGCCGCATCTGACGCTTGCGCGGTTTGAACCTCCCCGGCTTCCGGAGAAGCTTCGCGCGGCGATTCCCGAACATGCGGCGCGCGATTTTGGTTCATTGCGAACCAATCAATTCCATCTGATTGAAAGCAAGCTAAAACCCTCCGGCGCGGAGTACACTACGGTCGAAAGCTTTCCGTTCGCGGCGGCGGAGGCCTGACGGAGCATGGTTGAAAATGCAATCGCTTTTCCCCTGATCCCTTTCGCCGCGTATTTCCTGGGCTCGATTCCTTTCGGTCTGCTCCTAGCAAAACTATTTGGCGGCGGTGACGTGCGCAAAGCCGGCAGCGGGAACATCGGCGCGACCAACGTGGCACGTGTCGTGGGACCGCTGGCGGGGTTTCTTACGCTGACATTCGATACTGCGAAGGGTACGGCCGCTGTCTGGCTCGCTGGACGCTTCACGGGCGAAAGCGCCGCGTGGATGATGGTCGCCGCTTTCGCGGTGCTGCTCGGGCACTGCTTCCCCGTATGGCTCAAGTTTAAGGGCGGCAAGGGTGTGGCCACGGCGCTTGGAGTGTTTTTCGGTCTGTGCCCCCTGGCAGCGGTCAGTGCACTCTTGCTGTTCATTCTGTGCGTCGCTTATTGGCGCTATGTTTCGCTCGGTTCCGTTGCGGCGGCCGCGGCCATGCCGCTGCTCATCTATTTCTTGTGGGCGCCGCGTTATGCGCCGCCAATCGTTGTCATTGTGGGGACGCTGGCCATCGCCGGTCTAGTCATTTACAAGCATGACGGCAATCTGCAGCGGCTCGTCGACGGAACGGAGCCGCGTTTCTCGTTCAGCAAGAAGAAGGAAACAGAATGACGAAGATCGCCATTCTCGGCGCGGGAGGCTGGGGTACAGCGTTGGCGATTGTGCTTTCGCGGAGCCGCAAGCCGCACGAAGTTTCGCTTTGGGTGCACAATGCCGAACGCGCGGAATCGATCCGCCGCGAGCGTGAAAACAAAACGTATCTTCCCGGCGCGAAATTGCCCGAGAGTGTTCGAGTCCATGGTGAACTGGACGCGACGCTTGCCGGAGCGCAGGTCATTGTCGGAGCCGTGCCATCCGCACATGCTCGCGCGGCGTACTCTGCGGCACTTCCTTTCGTCGCCATGGGCGCGAGCTTCGTCAGCGCCGGCAAGGGTCTTGAGCCATCAACGCACTTACGGATGAGCGAAGTGATCGCAGAGGTCGTTACGCCGAAATTTGCGCCGCGCATCGCCGTGATTTCCGGGCCATCGTTCGCCCTGGAAGCCGCTCGCGGCGAGCCCACGGCCGTCGTCTTGGCTTCGCGGGATGCCGCCCTCGCCACTGAGTTGCAAGAGGAGTTCGCAGGTCCAAATTTTCGTCTCTATACCAACGACGACGTTTTGGGCGTGGAACTCGCCGGCGCTATGAAAAATGTGATGGCCATTGCGGCTGGAGCGTGCCAGGGTCTGGGTCTTGGCTCGAACGCGCTCGCGGCACTGATCACGCGTGGCCTGGCGGAAATGGCGCGTTTGGCGGTGGCGCTGGGGGCGCGGCCAGAGACGCTCAGTGGTCTGGCAGGTTTGGGCGATTTGGTGCTCACCTGCACGGGCTCGCTGAGCCGCAATCGCTTTGTGGGAATCGAGCTCGGCAAAGGGCGTTCGCTGGGCGAAATCATGGCTAATATGCGCATGGTTGCCGAGGGAGTGAATACCGCTGCACCGTCGCTAGCGCTGGCCCGCGAACATCAAATCGAAATGCCGATCACGGAGCAGGTTGACGCCATTTTGCACGCGGGTAAGTCTCCCAAGGACGCTATTCGAGACATCATGGACCGGCCTTTGAAGCGGGAGTAACGACAACTCGAGGATTGTCCAATTTTCCGCCTCTAGTACTAAAGTCCCAGTTGCATATGCGCGACGCGGGGCGCTGCCTGACCACCTAAGCCCATCAGGTTCTCCTAAAATGAATAGTCGAGATGCAGCTGGATGCTAAAACCCGGTGGGAATACGTGCGCGCGGGGCGCGTGCGCATCCTCTGGCTCGTTCTGGGAGCACTCTTGCTGGTTAGCGCGCTTCCCATTGGTCTGTACCACCGCCAGGTTTTGCAGCTTAGCCAGGAAAAACTGGTGGATACCGAGCGCGTCCAGCAAACCGACCTGACCCGGTCGCTGGCGCAGGAAATTCAGCTATTCGAAGCTAACTTGACGCAACAACTGCTCAGCGAGCGGCAGATTCTGGCGCTCACGGGACTTATCGACAACGTCGAAGATCCCTCAGCGGAACCCAAAGTCACCCGCCTGCTGGAGGAATTTGTCTCCAGCAATCGCAGTACGTTTCTTTACCTGACGGCTGTGGGGAAATCCGGAAAAGGCACGAGCGCTTCGCAGGGAAATTTCCGCGCCGAGCAGGATCCCTTCGTGGCGAGAGCGTTGCAGCGCGCTTTCGTTACCTGCTTGCAGTCGCAGCAGTTGCAGGTGGTCAAGTTTCGCAGCGACCCCCTGGCGCTCGCGCCGGAAAACCGGCCCGCGTTCGTCGTTGCGGTGCCTCTCGAAGATGTCAACCGCAACTTCACCGGAATGCTGGCCGCGGTTGTTTCCCTGGACACCATCGTTCGCCGGTTGCAGGAAGCCAGTGTGCGTGGACGCACTGTTTTTCTGGTGGATCACAACGGCCGCCTGGTGGCGCACTGGGACACAAAAAACTTTGTTCCTGGCGCGGACGTCACCAGCAATGCCCTTGTCGCGCGAGTGAAAGCGCTGCCGCAGGAGCTTCGCAACACGGAAACCGTGGGCTTTACTCAAAAAGACAAGAAACACGCGATCGAGATGATCGGAACGTACAGCACTTTTCCTGAGGTGAATTGGGCGGTCATCGCCCAGCGGAGTCTAAGTGAGGCGCAAACAGACGCTGGCGTGACTGAACTCAACCGGCAGGCGCTGGCGTTCGTCAGCGTCGTCATTCTGTCCGCCATTCTCGTCGGATATTTCTTCGCTGTGGGGATCAGCGGACCTATTCGTGGGCTGGCGGCCTCCACACGCGCCATCAGCCGCGGCGAATTTCACCAGCGCTCTCCCGTGCGCGGCGCTTCGGAAATCAGCGAGCTCGCTGAAAACTTCAACAAGATGGCCGGCGACATCGAAGAGTACATCGAGCGGCTGAAAGAAGCCGCCGAGGAAAACCGCGAGCTGTTCATCGGGTCCATTCGAATGCTTGCCGCGGCCATCGACGAAAAGGATCCCTACACGCGCGGTCACTCCGGCCGCGTGGCAAAATATTCGACGCTTATCGGCCAGGAGCTGGGGCTCTCGACGGAGGAGTTGGACAAGCTACGCATTTCCGCGCTGCTGCATGACGTCGGAAAAATCGGCGTCGAGGATCGTGTGCTGAAAAAGCCGGGAGCGTTAACGCCCGAAGAATTTGGCCTGATGAAGCAGCACACCGTTAAGGGCGCGAACATCATGCGCCCGGTTTCGCAATTGAAGGAGATGCTCCCGGGCATCGAATTGCACCACGAACACATGGACGGCCGCGGCTATCCGTACGGCTTGCAGGGCCCGCAGATTCCGCTGATGGCGCGCATCATCGGCGTGGCCGATACTCTCGATGCCATGACCACCAACCGCCCCTATCAGACGGCCATGGAATTGGACTACGCCATGAACCGCATACGAGCGCTGACCGGTACAAAATTTGATGCCGTCGTTGTGACCGCTCTCGAAGCCGCCGTCAACGCCGGCAAGCTCCGCCTCAGCGCGGTTGAAGTGCACGTCTGAAGCCCTTCCTTAAGGTAAGCCGTTCCATCCGAATTCCTTAACAATTCAAGGTAAACCCGCCTTACCTACACTCTGCTACAATTTTAGATTGCACTTGATTTGCATCGTGGAATCTTATGATTTCTCTCTTCGGCAAGCCCGAACCAACTCTCGCGGAACGCCTCAAAGCTTCCGTTAGCAAGACGAAAGCTGTCCTCGCGGAAGCTGTCGATAATGTCTTTCTGGGCGAGCGGAAGATTGATCCTTCGATTCTGAAGGGTCTGGAGACGGCGCTGCTCTCGGCCGACCTGGGTGTTAAGCCGACGCGCGAGATTTTGGATGCGGTGCGCGAAAAAATGGACCGGAACGCGCTCGCCGACTCCGCGCAGCTCAAACGAGAGATCAAGTCACACATTATTCGCATTCTGAACGCGCCCCCTAGGCCGGATGTCGCGACCGCCAGCGGGATTTCCACGTCGCAAAATGGCGCCAGCACGCGCGTGATTTTCATTGTCGGCGTCAACGGCGCGGGCAAGACCACAAGCATCGGGAAACTCGCCAACCGGCTGCGCCAGGAAGGCCGCAGCGTGGTACTGTGCGCCGCAGACACATTTCGCGCGGCCGCCGTTGAACAACTGGAAATCTGGGCGCAGCGCAACGGCATCGAGGTCATCAAGCAAAAATCCGGCGCCGACCCCGCCGCCGTTGTTTATGACGCGGTCGCCGCCGCCAAGGCGCGCTCCTCCGATGTCGTCATCGTGGATACCGCGGGACGCCTGCACACAAAATCGAACCTCATGGCCGAGCTCGAAAAAATGAAGCGCACCGCGGCTAAGGTGATTCCCGGCGCCCCGCATGACGTTTTGCTGGTACTCGACGCCACTACCGGGCAGAACGGGCTTGCGCAGGCGCGTGAATTCACTTCCACGGTCGGCGTAACAGGGATCATCCTTACGAAACTCGATGGCACGGCCAAGGGCGGTATCGTCGTCGCGATTTCGCGCGAGCTGGGACTGCCCATTCGCTTCGTAGGCACCGGCGAACAGATCAACGATATGGTTCCCTTCGACGCGGAAACGTACGCCAATTCTCTCTTCGGCTAAAACGTGGACGCACACGCTATTCGCTTCATGGAACACGCGCTGGCGCTGGCCCGCAAAGGTATCGGGCTTGCGAGCCCCAATCCCATGGTAGGTTGCGTCATCGTGCGCGAAGGGCAGATCGTCGGCGAAGGCTTTCATCAATACGACTGGCGCGACCATGCCGAGATCGTCGCGCTGAAATCTGCCGGCGAAAAGGCGCGCGGTGCAACGCTTTACGTGACGCTGGAGCCGTGCAACCACATTGGCCGCACCGGGCCCTGCACCGAAGCGATCATCGCCGCAGGCGTTCAACGCGTCGTTGCGGCGATGGACGATCCGAATCCTGTCAATTCCGGCCGAGGCTTCGAGCGCCTGCGAGCGGCGGGCGTCGAAGTTTTCACCGGAGTTTGCGAAGAAGACGCGCGGCGACTCAACGAAGCGTTCGCCTGCTGGATTCGAACAAAGAGGCCGTTCGTCACACTAAAATCAGCGATGACCCTCGATGGCCAGCTCGCGTTGCCACCGTCTGGAAAAAAGCACGGGAAGCACTCAGGCAAGCGCGATGACTGGATCACTTCGGAAGAGTCCCGCGCAGAGGTCCATCGCATGCGTCACGCTTCCGACGCGTTGCTCACAGGAATCGGAACGATTCTCGCTGATGATCCGCTGCTTACCGATCGCAGCGGTTTTCCGCGCCGCAAGCGTCTTCTGCGCGTCATTCTCGATTCGAGACTGCGACTTTCGCCGAAATCCCGTATCGTGAAGACTTCGGACAACGATCTCCTGGTTTTCACCACAGTTCCACTGGCCTCAGCAAAAGTGCGCAAGTTGCAAAACGCGGGCGTTGAAGTTGTCCGCGCGAAAGCTAAAAATGGCCGGATCGATCTGTCTTCGGTATTGGCGGAACTCGGCCGCCGCGAAATTCTCAGCGTCCTCATGGAGGCAGGCCCGACGATAAACGGTGCCGCACTTGCCGCAGGCATCGTGCATAAACTGTTTCTTTTCTACGCGCCAAAAATCTCCGGTGAAACCCGCGTCCCCTTTGCGCTCGCTCCGAAGCTGAATCTTCCTCCGCTGCACAACGTTCGCACACAACAGTTTGGCCCCGATTTCGCTGTGGAAGCCTACTTTCCCGACTTTCTGCGTTGACTTGTTCAGTCGCCACGGACATACTCTGTGCCAAGAACCTTTCCGTTCAATTTCTCGTGATTCGGCATAGCTGCAAAAAGAGGGACTCGTATGCGCCGCGTTGCAATCCTATTCTTGGCCTATCTCTGTTCTGGATCACTGGCTTTGACCGCTCAAGAACACCACCACGAGCTCTCGACGGAAGAAGTAGGCTCTGTCCACTTCCTGGTATCCTGCTCCAAAAGCGTAGAGCTTAGTTTCAATCGGGCTGTGGCTTTGCTGCACTCTTTCCAGTATGAGCAAGCGAGACAGGCGTTCAGCGAAATCTCGCTCCAGGATCCGACTTGCGCGATGGCGCAATGGGGCGTCGCCATGTCGCACTACCACGGCCTGTGGGATAACGGGGATACGCTCGCCGGCAGGCTAGCACTCAAGAAAGCCGCGGAATTAGCCGCCTCTAACGCCAAGACGACGGCCCGCGAGAAATCGTATATTGAAGCGCTGGCCGAGATTTATGCGGAGGATGGCAAGGATGCCGCCGCACACTCCCGGGCCTTCGAAAAGAAAATGGGCGAAGTGCAAACCGCTTACCCCGGCGACAGCGAGGCGGCCGTTTTCCACGCGCTAACGCTCTCCATCACCGCTCCCAAAACCGATAAGACCTTTGCCAATCAGCGCCGGTGCGGTGAGATTCTTGAGCCTCTTTTCCAGCAGCAGCCTCATCATCCTGGCATTGCGCACTACATAATCCATTGCTACGACAACCCGGTGCTGGCGGAGAGAGGACTGCCTGCCGCGCGGATGTACGCGAAAATCGCGCCTGCATCAGCCCATGCCAATCACATGCCATCTCACCTGTTCACGCGGGTTGGATCGTGGGATGAATCCATTCGTTCGAACAAGAAGTCAGCAGAGCTTGCCACCGCCGCGGAAGCCACTTCCTCAAATGGCGAGGCGCGTGACCAGCGACTGCATGCCTTGGATTATCTTGAGTACGCTTATCTGCAGACCGGCCAGCTCAAACAAGCGAAGGCCGTGCTGGATGAAATGAATTCGCTGTCACCTGTCCCGGGGCTCACACTGACGGGCGACTACGCCCTGGCTGCGATTCCCGCGCGAAGCGTAATTGAACTCGGCGAGTGGGAACAGGCTGGCGCATTGAAGGTGAGGGAAGGCGCCGTGCCGTGGGCAGCGGCAATCACGTGGGCGGCCATCGGAGAAGGTAGCGCGCGTTCCGGTAATTTGGATCGTGCCGCCAAGGCTGAGCAGTCGCTCGCCGCGCTCCGCGAGGCGACGGCCAAGCTGAGCAACGTCTATTGGGCGAATCAGATCGAAGTGCAACGGCGCGAAGTCGCGGCGTGGATAGCGGAAAAAACGGGCAATGCGGGCAATGCCATTTCTCAGATGCGGTCTGCCGCTGAACTAGAGGAGAGCATGGACAAGCATGCCGTGACGCCGGGTGCTATTGCGCCTGCCCGGGAAATGCTGGCGGAATTGCTTTTGCTGGAGAACCTCCCGAAGGAATCGCTGGCGGAGTACGAAACCGTACTGAAAGTAGCACCCAACCGGTTCAACGCAGTCTATGGAGCCGCTCGCTCAGCGGAGGCCTCGGGGAACGAAGTGGCCGCCAAGGGGTACATGCAGAAAATGACGGAAATCTCGCCGGGCGATGAACGGCAGAAAATGCCCACGAAAATTGCGTCTTCTTCGTCGCGGTAAGGCTCAGTCGCTCACGCGGAGGACCGCAGCGCCGGAGATGGCGTCGTTTTTCAGGACATTGAGTGCGCGGTTGGCTTCGCGCAATGGAAAAATCTGGACGCGCGTGCGAATAGGAATCTCGGCGGCAACGCGCAAGAAGTCTTCTCCGTCTTTCCGCGTATTGTTCGCCACGCTGCGAATCACGCGTTCCTGATACAAAAGCTGATAATCGAACGAAGGGATTGGGCTCATGTGGATGCCGCCGAGAATGAGCGCTCCGCCTTTCTTAAGCGCCTTTAGCGCTGCTGGCACAATTTCCCCCGCCGGTGCGAATACGATCGCGGCGTCCAGCTTCTTCCGGGGTTCATCAAAGGTGCCTCCGGCCCACGCCGCGCCTAACTCCAGCGCGAGTTTTTGATGACGGGCATCGCGCGTGCAAGCAAACACTTCTACTCCCCAATGCCGCGCTACCTGAATCGCCACGTGCGCCGCTGCACCGAAGCCATAAAAGCCCAGTCGCGTGCCAGATTTAATGCCGGAGAGCCGCAGCGACCGGAATCCAATAATTCCTGCACAAAGCAGCGGCGCGGCCTGTTCATCGGGAAATCCCTCTGGAATCGCATAGACAAAATCCTGAGGCGCAACGATATATTCGGCATATCCGCCATCCACGCTGTAGCCGGTGAACGTCGGATTGTTGCAAAGATTTTCCGCGCCGGAGCGGCAATATTCACAAGTCCCGTCGGTTTGATGCAGCCAGGCAATTCCAACTCGCGCTCCAACTCCAAACCGTCGCGCATTCTCACCCTGTTTCTCGACGACGCCGACAACCTGGTGTCCGGGAATCACGGGCGATTTGCGCGGTGGCAATTCTCCTTCAATGACGTGCAAATCTGTTCTGCACACGCCGCAAGCGCGGACACGCACCAGCACTTCGCCGCTCTTGGGCTGCGGC
>Ga0209648_10006117_pt1 | contig 10354 bp, 8 predicted proteins | sample GraSoi2013_115cm_FD_185830 | JGI IMG/M metagenome (GOLD analysis project Ga0209648, IMG submission 185830) | Grasslands soil microbial communities from the Angelo Coastal Reserve, California, USA - Sample 9_17_2013_115cm (SPAdes) (version 2) | ecosystem: Environmental > Terrestrial > Soil >...
GCAGGTAGCCGCGTGCCTCGGGCATCGGCCAGCCGATGATGCCGCCGGCATGGGACGAGAGGTAGAGCGACTTGCTCCCGGTCGCCGGCAGGGTGCGGACCATGCGCTGCAGAACCGGCTTGAAACGCTCGCGCTCCTCGTCGGTGAAATCGGTGAAGCCGATGAGCTGGCGCGAGAACATCTGCGAATGCTCGCACACCATGTCCTCGACTTCCTCCTTGGTCTCCTCGTCCAGCGCATCGTAGGCCGCGCGCATATAGGCGAACTGCGTGTCGCCGCCCTTCGACGGGATGCTGATGGCGTGCAGCAGCGAGTACTTTGCCGGCACCGGCTTGAACGAGCTGTCGGAGTGCCACAGACGGTTGCCGATGGCGAACAGCCGGCGCCGGTCGTCGCGCGCGAACGGCGTGTTGTCCTTGTCGAGGTTGGAGACGTCGGCGAAGGTCGTGGGCAGGCGCGCCTCGTTGGCCGCGCGCAGACTGGTGCCGATGGCGTGCTCGATCTCGCCCAGGCTCTTGGTGAAGGCGAGCTGCTGGGCGTCGTCGATCTTCTGGTCGTGGAACACCAGCACGGCATACTTGTCCATGCCGGCATGGATCGCCGCCACCTCGCCCGGTGTCAGCGGCTTGCGCATGTCGATGCCCTCGACTTCGCCCGCGAAGCAGGGCCCGACCTGGCGGATGGTGACTGTCATTGTGCCATCTCCTTCATCTGCCATCTGCCTCCCCCGTCTTACGGGGGAGGTGGCCCGCAGGGCCGGAGGGGGAAAGCCCCAGTCTCGATCGGGGAAATGTGACGATCATGGGTCGCCTTCCCCCTCCGCCCCCTTCGGGGGCACCTCCCCCGTATGACGAGGGAGGCTAATGAGTTCGGTCGCGGCGCCGCAGCTCAATGCAGCGGCGAGAACTTCGCCGGAACGGCGAAGGTGCTGGTTTGCTTGTGCAGGACGACGCCTTCGCCGCGCGGCGGCGGCCACTGGCCGGGCTTCATCGCCTGGGCCCGCAGGCGTTCGCGCTCGCCCATGTTCTTGTAGGCCCAGACATGGACCCACTGGTTGAGCGGGCCGATCTCGGTGTGGCCGGCGAAGATCAGCGGTGAGACGGCGCTGCGCTCCTTGATGCGCGGGCTCCAGGCCTCGATGACCTTGGGGATGGCGCCCGGTCCGAAGGTGTAGGTGCGGAACTCGTAGATCCCGCCATGCTCGCCCGGCTCGAAATGCGGCGAGAAGGGCGCGGGCAGGAGGATCTTGGATTCCATGTCGAGGACGAAGTCGGCGATCTTGGGCGGCCAGACCTTGGTCGCGACGGCTTCGGCGCGGATGCGGTCGCGCTCGGCGACGTCCTTGTAGGGCCAGATATGGATGATCTGGTTGAGCGTGCCCACCTCGGTCCGCCAATAGCCGGCGAGGCGCGAGAGCTTGGCGCGACCGGGCATGGCGACGGCAAACGCCTCCTCGGCCTGGGGCGCGGTGCCGGGCTTCAGCAAGTAGGTGCGGATCTCGAAAATCATGGTCTGTCTCCCCTCATGAGATTATTCACTCGGCGGCGGCGGCGCGCACGGTCCGGAAGGCCGGCATCACCTCGTTGGCGAAACGGTCGAGCTGTTCCAGCGCCACGGCGAGCGGCGTGCCAAGCGCCATGCCGCAACTGACGCGGTCGAGGCCCGGGTAGCGCTTCTCGACGGCCTTGAGCTGCTCGATGATGTCGGCGGCCGTGCCGGCCAGGAAGCCGCCGGCCTTCACGGCATCCTCGATCCTCGGCAGCTTGGTGGTGGCGGCCAGCCGCGGATCGCGCATCGCCGCGATCTGCTCGTCGGAGAGCGCGCGCACCAGGCGCAGCTCGCCGAACATCTTCATGTTCTCTTCGTAGTATTTCCCCGCCGCGCGCATGGCCGCCTCGCGGCTCTCGGCGATGAAGAACTGGAAGCCGAGCGACAGGCGCTCGCCCAGTTCGAGCGTGATGCCGCGGCGCGCATAGGCCGCCTGGAACGCGGTCATGTGCCGGTCCACGGCGCCGCCTTCGGCCGAGCCGCCGCCGATCACGCCTGAGATGCCGTGCTTGGCCATGAAGTCGAAGGCGCGCTCGGAGCCGCTCTGGATCGGCTGCCAGCATTCGACCGGCAGGCGCAGCGGGCGCGGCACCAGGGTGATGTCCTTCAGCGTGTAGCCGCGGTAGGGCACCGCCGGCGGGATCGTGTAGTACGTTCCCTTATGGGAGAAGCGTTCCTCGTTGAACGCATTGAAGACGATATCGACGCCTTCCTCGAACAATTCCCGGTTCGCCGCCTGGTCGGTGAGCGGTGCGCCGAAGCTTTCGACCTCGCGCGTGTGATAGCCCCGGGCCACGCCGAAGATGACGCGGCCGCCGGTCAGGACATCGGCCATGGCATAATCTTCCGCCAGGCGCAGCGGATGCCACATCGGCACGACGTTGAAGCCGCAGCCGATCCGGAGGTTCTTGGTCACGCCCGCGAGATGCAGCGCCATCATCAAGAGGTTGGGGATACACTCTGTGCCTTCGGGCTGGAAATGGTGCTCGGCCATCCAGAAGGTGTCGTAGCCCCGCGTGTCCATCTGCTTGGCGTAGGCCACCGCCTTGTGCAGCACGCTCGCCAGCTCCTGGTTGGGGTAGCGGCGATCGTTGATCGGCGTCCCGCCATAGCCGGGATTTTCCAGGTCGACCGAGCCGACGTAGGAGCTGTCGAATTTGGTGATCATGGGCCGCTTCCTCCGGACGGTCGTTCTTGTTGCCTGGCAGTTCCGCACGTTTTCGCAACGCTGCCAATCGAGATTCGTGCAAAGCTCCCCTTCACCCCTTGACAAGGCTGAGCAATGTTGTGGCGTATCTGGCCGGAATGCTTGGAAGAAGGTCCGATATCCAGGTGCAATGACTTCGGCCGTTTGCTGGCAGTGCTGGCAGGACAAAAAGGGCTGATTGGGTAGCGGAAACTGCGGAAATTGCGGAAATTACCGAAATCTCGTCGAGGGAGCGAACCATGAGCAAGCAGTACGATCGCAGCGCCGAGGATCTCGGCAACATCGTCGGCCTGGAGCACGTCAACCTCCAGGTCGAGAATCAGGTCCAGACGACGTTGTTCTACATCAGCGGGCTCGGGCTCACGCGCGACCCCTATCTGATGACCAGCGTCGACAACATGTGGGTGAATGTCGGCCGCAGCCAGTTCCACCTGATCACCGGCAAGCCGCAGCGGCTGCGCGGCAAGGTCGGCCTGGTCGTGCCCGATCGGGAGGCGCTGCTGCGACGGCTCACCAACATGCGCAAGCCACTCGAGGGAACGAAGTTCGCTTTCACCGAGCACGACGATCACCTCGAGGCGACCTGCCCGTGGGGCAACACGTTCCGCCTTTATGAACCCACGGCGCGTTTCGGCCGCATGCCTCTCGGCATGCCCTATGTCGAGTTCGACGTTCCGGCCGGCGCGGCCAAGGGCATCGCCGGGTTCTACGCCAAGGTCTTCGGTGCGATGACGAGCGTCGACAAGACCGGTGATGCGCCGGCGGCGCGGGTCGGCGTCGGCGAGGGACAGGAACTGGTCTTCCGCGAGACCAAGGCGAAGATACCGGCCTATGACGGGCACCACATCCAGGTCTATGTCGGCAATTTCTCCGGACCGCATCGGCAGTTGCTCGATCGCAGTCTCGTGACCGAGGAGAGCAATCAGTATCAGTATCGCTTCGAGATGATCACCGACCTCGACAGCGGCAAGCCGCTGTTCCAGATCGAGCATGAGATACGCAGCATGACGCACCCGCTCTATGCGCGGCCGCTGGTCAACCGCAATCCCGCGCAGACCAACCGGACCTACGTGGCGGGCCGCGACGCCTGGGTGCCGGATCCGATGGTCGAGGAGATGGACAATCCGCGCGACGAGAGGCGCCAGCGCCGCTTCGAGGCCGTGACGCGCCGCACCGCGGCCGAGTGATGCTGGGGGCGCGCCACTGCGGGCGGAGTAACCTCCGCCCTCAAGTGGCGCGATCTTTCCAGGTTTCGAGACGAAGACGCGCCACTGGAGTGGCGCGCCCCCAGCCATGAAGAGAACGGCATGAAGATTACCAGCTACGAGGCGACCACGCTCCACGTCCCGGAGGACGATCCGCTGGCGAACATGCCGGAAGAAGCCGGGCGCAAACGTCCCATCGTCATCCTGCGCTTGCGCACCGACAGCGGCATCGAGGGCATCGGCGTCACCCTCTATGGCGGCAAGATGAGCGGCAGCCTGCGCACCGCCGTCGAGGAGCTGGCCAACCTCACCGTCGGCGAGGATCCTCTGCGCATCGAGAAGATCGTCGCCAAGCTCCGCGCCGGCACCGGCGATGCCTGCGGGCCGGGCGGCATCTTCACCTTGGCGCTGTCGGCGATCGACGTCGCGCTGTGGGACATCAAGGGCAAGGCGCTCGACCAGCCTTTGTGGAAGCTTCTAGGCGGCCATCGCGACAGGGTCGCGACCTATGCCTCCGGCTCGCTGCGGCGCGGCCTGACAGACGACCAGGCGCAGCGGGCCGCGCGGATCCTGCTGCAGAAGGGTTTTCGCGAAATGAAGACCCAGATGGGCCTGCCCGGAAACCCGACGCCGGCCGAGGAAGTGCGCCGCGTGAGGGTCGTGCGCGAGGCGATCGGTCCGGATATCAAGCTGATGTGCGACATCAACCAGCGCTGGCGGCCGGAACAGGCGATCGATATCGGCAGCCGGGTCGAGGATGTCGGCCTGTTCTGGCTCGAGGACGTGACCGCGGCCGACGACTTCCCGGGCCTCGCCCGCGTCACCGCCGCGCTGAAGACGCCGGTCGCCGGTGGCGAATATGTCTGGGGCATCGTTCCCTTCCGCCACATGATCGAGGCGCGATCCGTCGACATCGTCATGATCGACCTCGCCCGGGTGGGCGGCGTCAGCCAATGGATGAAGGTCGCCGGCATGGCAGAGGCGTTCAATCTGCCGGTCGTCAGCCACGTGATGCCGGAGATGCTGGTGCACATGGTGGCCGCCTGCCCGAACGGGCTGACCGTGGAATACATGCCGTGGATGCTGGCGCTCTACGAAGAGACGCCGGCGATCGAGAACGGGCAGCTCGTGCTGCCGACCAAGCCGGGGTTGGGCCTGAAGTTCGACGAGAAGGCGATCGCCGCCTTCAAGGCGTGACGATTACGATGGCCAAGACGCTTTTCATCGACTCGACGCCGGATATCGATCGCGTTTGGCGAAAGGTACATGGGCCCAAAGATATTCCGATCGCCGTCAACATGGGGCCGGTCGCCGCGAGCGACGTTCCGAAGACGATTGCCGGCTACGACACGGTGATCAACGACGCGACATACTTCAACGAGGCCACGCTCGGCCGCTGCGCGGGCCTGAAGCACATCGTCTTTCTCGGGACCGGCGCCGCGAGCTTCGTCGACCTCGATGCCGCCGCCGGTCTCGGCATAAAAGTCTCGACCATCAGCGGCTACGGCGACACGACCGTCGCCGAGCACGCCATGGGCCTGGTTTTCGCCGCCGCGCGGCACATCGCGACCATGCACGGGCTGGTTCGTGCCGGCGGCTGGCGGCCCATGCAGGGCATGGAGCTCAAGGGAAAGACCCTGGGCATCATCGGCCTGGGCGGCATCGGCCGCGAGATGGCGCGCATCGCCAAGGGCGTGGGTCTGAAGCCGATCGCCTTCAACCGCTCGCCGATCGCCGATCCGCCCGTGCCGATGGTCACGCTCGATGAGCTGCTGGCGCGTTCCGATATCGTCAGCCTGCACCTTGGCCTCAACGATGCGACGCGGCGTTTCCTCGATCGCGCAAAGCTCGAAAAGAGCAAACCCGGCGTCATCGTCGTCAATACCGCGCGGGCCGGTGTCGTCGACGAGGCGGCGCTGATCGAATTCCTGCGCTCCGGCCATGTCGGCCACTATGCGACCGACGTGTTCGCCCAGGAGCCGGTGCCGCAGGACGAGCCGCTCCTCGCGCTCGACAACGTGACGCTGACGGCCCATGCGGGCTACAATACGCCGGAGGCGGCGATGACCATGTATCGCCGGGCCATCGATCTCGCGGCAGCCGGTTGATCGGAGGATGACATGCCCGTGCGGGTGATCGGTATGATCGGCGTCGCACCGCCTGGCGGCGAAGCCACCGTCCACATCATCAAGGGCGGCATCTCCGTGCCATACCTGCGGGCCTACGCCCAGGCGCACGATGCGGCCGGCTTCGACCTGGCGCTGGTCGGCTACACGGCCTCCTCGGCCGAGGGCTTCCTCGTCGCCCAATATGCCGCCACGCACACCGAACGACTGGGTTTCCTGATCGCACACCGGCCGGGCTTCGTCGCGCCGACCCTGGCCGCCCGCAAGATCGCGACCTTCGACCATCTCACCAATGGCCGGATCGCGTTGCACATCATCTCCGGCGCGAGCGACGCCGAGCAGGAGGGCGACGGCGACTTCGCGCCCAAGGAAGAACGCTACCGCCGCGCCGCGGAGTATCTCGAAGTGATGAAGCTCGCCTGGACGAGCGAGCGGCGATTCGACTTCGCCGGCGAGTTCTACCGGGTGCGCGGCGCCAAATCCGACGTGCAGCCGCTGCAGAAGCCTCACCCGCCCTTGTTCTTCGGCGGCTCCTCGGAAGGCGCGCTGGCGATGGGGTCGAAGCACTGCGACGTGTTCGCGATGTTCGGCGAGCCGCTGGCCGCCACCGCCCGGCGCATGGCCGAGTTCCGGGCGCGGGCCGCGCAGTATGGCCGCTCACCCACCTTCAACATGTCGTTCCGGCCGATCCTCGGCGCGACCGAAGGGGCGGCGTGGGATCGCGCACGGCGAATCCTGGCGTCCATTCAGAAGCCCGGCGATCCGACCGGCTTCGGCAACGACAAGAAGCCGCTCGATCAGTCGGCGCGGCGCCTGCTCGACTTCGCGGCGCAAGGCGAGACGCACGACGAGCGGCTGTGGATGCCGATTGCCCAGGCGACGGGCGCGATGGGCAACACCTCGTGCCTGGTCGGCACGCCCGAGCAGGTCGCCCGCGCCTTGCTCGAATACTACAAGCTCGGCATCCATTCGTTCCTGATCCGCGGCTTTGATCCCTTCGAAGACACCGTGGATTTCGGACGCGAGCTGATCCCGCGCCTGCGAGCCGGCGCCGCGGAGCTCGATCGCGCGAAAGCTGCGTAGGGAGAGAATCGCGAAATCCGCCAGCCGAATGGCAGGTCTTTTGCAAGATGCTTCGCCATGGCAAAAGATCACTTCCACCTCGCCTGGTTCCTGTCGCAGGGTTTTGGCCCGAAGACCTGGCGCGGCAACTGGCCGGGCAGCGATGTCGGACGCTGGATGATGCCCGACCTGTTCCTCGATCTCGCGCGCGGCATGGAACGGGCGTGCTTCGACTATCTCATCATCGAGGATTCCTCGAACCTGCCCTACACCTACCAGGGCAAGCACGACACCTACCTGCGCTACGGCGCCAGCACGCCCAAGCTCGATCCGGCGGTGCTGGTGCCCTATCTCGCGCAGGCGACCCAGCATCTCGGCCTCGTGCCAACATTGTCCGTCACCGAGTATCCGCCGTTCCTGCTGGCACGACTGGTGAACTCGTTGGATCACGTGACGGAAGGTCGGGTCGGCTGGAACTGCGTCACCGGCAGCAACGACGGCGGGGCGCAGAACTACGGGCGCGACCGCCAGTATCCGCACGACGAGCGGTATGACGTTGCCGACGAGTTCACCGAGCTGGTGACCAAGCTGTGGGAGGCGTGGGAGCCCGATGCGGTGGTGCTCGATCGCGAGGCGCCGATGTTCGCCGACGGGAACAAGGTGCATGCCATCCACCATGAAGGCAAATACTTCAAGTGCCGCGGCCCGCTGAACGCGCCGCGCTCGCCGCAGGGCCGGCCGGTGATCTGCCAGGCCGGTGGCTCGCCGCGCGGGCAAACCTTCGCGGCGCGCTGGGCCGACACGATCATCACCGACGGTGGCGGCAGCGTCGAAAGCATGAAGGCCTACCGCGAGGATGTACGCCGCCGCGCGGCGGAGATCGGGCGCGATCCCGACAGCATAAAAGTGCTCTTCCTGGCTTACCCGATCATGGACACGACGATGGAGGCGGCGCGCGAGCGGCGGCGACTGGAGCGGGAGGATGCGGAAAAGAACGTAGACATGCAGCTCTCGGGCATGTCGCGCATCACCGGCATCGATTTCTCCAAGTTCGACCTCGACCAGCCGTTGCCCGAGCTCAAGACCAACGGCCACCAGTCCTCGCTCGCCAAATGGATCGGCAAGACGCCGCGTTCGATCGTGCAGAGCTATGCCAGCAAGGCGGGCATCGACTTCACCGGCACGATAGATCACGTGGCGGGCATGATGCAGGAGATCATGGAGGAGGTGGGCGGCGACGGCTTCCTGCTGTTCAACGGCTACTTCGACCGCCGCTACATCATGGAAGTCTGCGACGGGCTGGTGCCGGAATTGCAGCGCCGCGGCCTGACTCGGACGGGATACTCACACCGCTGCTTCAAGGACAATCTCCTGGAGTTCTAAGCCTACTGCCCCACCATGCGCGGGTCGTAGTGCTCGCGCAGGCCGTTGCCGAGCATGTTCACGCCCCAGACCAGGGCGATGATCGCCAGCCCGGCGAGGTTGGCGATCCAGGGCGCGATGAACAGGCGCGTGCTGCCTTCGGCCAGGATATTGCCCCACGTCGCCGCCGGCGGCGGGATACCCAAGCCGAGAAAGGAAAGGGCGGTCTCCTGGAGGATCATCTGCGCCACCTGCAGCGTCGCCACCACGATCAGCACCGGCATCACCTGCGGCAGGATGTGGCGGCGCATGATGTAGCCATCGCCGCCGCCATAGAGCGTCGCCGCCTCCACGAACGGCCGCTGGCGCAAGGTTCTAGTCAGTCCGAACACGATGCGCGCATAGACCATCCAGCGCGAGATGCCGAGCACCAGGATCAGGTTGAGCGCATTGCCGCCCAGCGCGGCCACCATCAGGATCGCCAGAAGGATGTCGGGGAAGGCCATCTGCGCGTCGGCGAAGCGCATGATCGCCTGCTCGGTGGCGCCGCCGCGCAGCCCCGCGATCACGCCCGCGACGCTGCCGATCAGCGCCGACAGCAGCATCGAGCTCACGCCGACCAGGATCGACAGGCGCGAGCCGTAGATCAGGCGCGACAGCAGGTCCCGTCCGTAATTGTCGGTGCCCAGCAGATGCCCGGGCGCCGCACTCGGCGACCAGAAGCCGGGTTTCAGCCGCGCCATCAGGTCCTGCTGATAAGGATCCCACGGCGCGATCAGCGGCGCGAAGACGGCGGCCAGCACGACCAGCGCGACGAGGGAGCCGCCCATGGCGATCTTGAATCGCTCGCCGAACAATCCGCGCTTTTTCATCAGGCGCGACGGATTCGCGGATCGATCAGCATCTGCAGCACGTCGACCAAAAGGTTGGCGAGCGCGATGGCGGTCGCGATGAAGAACACGGCAGCCTCGACCACCGGCACGTCGCGATGGGAAATGCTGTTGATCAGCAGCCGCCCGACCCCCGGCCAGGCAAAGATCGTTTCGGTGATGATGGAGCCCGCCATCAAATGCCCGAGCTGGATGCCGAGAAAGCTCAGCACCGGATTGATCGCGTTGGGCAGGATGTGGGTCACCAGCACACGGGGGCGCGACATGCCCTTGGACCGGCCGGTGACGACGAACTGCTCGCCCATCAGCTCGAGGATGGCGGTCCGCGTGATCAGCACGAAGTTGGGCAGCAGGATGGTGGCCAATGTCACCGCCGGCAGCACCAGATGCTTCAGGTCGCCGTAGCCCGAGGTCGGCAGCCAGCGCAGTTGCAGGGCAAAGAACTCGATGAGCAGCAAGCCGAGCCAGAATGACGGCATCGACTGGCCGGCGATGGCGATGGAGGAGATCACCGCATCGGCGGCACGGTCGCGCCACACCGCGCAGACCAGGCCGCCCAGCACGCCCAGCACCACGGCCAGGCCGAGCGCCGTGCCGGCCAGCTGCAGGGTCGCGCCGACACGCTCCCAGACCACCACGGCGGCCGATCCGTTGAACTGCAGCGACTCGCCGAAATCGCCATGCAGCAGGTCGCCCAGGAAGATCAGGAACTGCACCGGCAGCGGCTGGTCGAGGTGGAGGCGCCGGGTCAGCGCTTCGACCTGCTCCGGCGTGCGGTTGATATCGAGGAAGATATCGACGGGGTTGCCGGTCAGTCGCAGCACGATGAACGTCGCGAAGGCCACCAGCAGCAAGGTGAGCGGCAGGAAGGCCAGGCGGCGAAGGATGTAGCCCGCGATCACGGGCCGGCCGCTCTCATTTCAGCTGTACCTCATTTCAGCTGTACCTCATTTC